>RCNE010002003.1_pt1 | contig 11017 bp, 6 predicted proteins | sample 2041361 | NCBI WGS metagenome assembly RCNE01 (sample SAMN09708229, study PRJNA481090) | Marine sediment metagenome, whole genome shotgun sequencing project.
ACACCACCTTTAACCTCTAATTTAGAATCACTTTCTTCTTTAAGTGACATAATTTTAGCATTGTATGCGTCTACGCGCATTTCAATTTTAGCAAATTTTGCTTCTAACTCTTCTTTTTCAACTTGCGTTTTTTGTAATTCACTTTTAATCTCTCCATTTTCTTGTTCCAAGGCCATGTATTCCTTTTTTGAAACACAAGAAAATGCAAGAATGGCTACTAATAAGATTGAAATTTTTTTCATATTTTTGATTTTTAGATTACACAAATTTACGAATAAAATCCTTGTTATTTCTGAAAAATATATACCACATTAGTGGTATATGAGAATGATGTGGAAGGCAAATAATCTACTAAAATGCAGTATAGCACGCTATTTATATTGACATAAGTAAGCAGTCTGAGCAGAAACTTTTACCTAAAATTTTTCATCAGCACTAATTTCATAGGATTCTCCTGTTTTACATGTTTTCCATTCAGAAGCTCCAGGCAATTTAACGCCTATTATTATCTACAATAATTTCAAAGTCCATTAATCCATCAAAGTCACCCACCATTACCTGGACATTTATAGCATCAAGTCCTCCAACTGGAAAGCCAGGCAGGTTGTCTCCGTTTTTATCCCATCCATTTAGATAATCATCCACAAAATATATTTATTAATAATTATACTTTGTTCAATTTATATTTTTAATTTTATTGTTTCAAACAATATACTTAAAAATCACAGTATGATTCATTTATTCAGAAACCAGAACAGCAAAACAGGTACCGTTCAAGCATTAAAAAAAGTATTTTTTTTATTTGTTCTATTAGTAACTATTATTTCATGTAAAAATAATGAACAAAAAGCGCCACCCGTAATTGAAATACCTTTTATTACAGTTGAAAATAATGATGTACCTATTTTTCAAGATTTTGCAGCGCAAACGTATGGTGAATTAGATATTGATTTAGTTGCACGAGTTGATGGAATTCTTACAGGAATTTATTTTAAAGAAGGTCAAAAAGTTTCAAAAGGGCAATTATTATACACCATTGATCCTATGGAATATAAAGCCAAAGTTGATATAGCGAAAGGACGAATGGAAGCTGCTAAAAGTAATTTGGTAAATGCACAAGAAGAATTAAATAGAATTCGCCCGTTAGCAAAGATGAACGCAGTAAGTATTCGTGATTTAGATGCTTCAGTTGCACGAGAAGAAGCAGCACAATCTAATTTTGAGTCTGCTTCAGCGGCATTAAAAAACCAAGAAATTATTCTTAGCTATTGTTCTATACATTCACCAATAAATGGTGTAATTGGAATGAGTTTAGCCAGAGAGGGAAACTATATCTCAAAATTTGGAGTTACTTCTAAATTAAATACGGTTTCTGATTTAGATAATATTAGGGCACGCTTTGTTATAAGTGAAACTGTTTATTTAAATTATCAAAAAACAAAAAAAGAAGTTGATAAAATAACTGATTTATCATTGATACTTTCTAATGGCAGTATCCACCCTCATAAAGGAACCCTAAATTTTTCTGATGCAAGAATTGATGTAACAACTGGTACCATAACTATTGAAACTCAATTTCCAAATCCAGATTTAACTTTACGATCTGGACAATTTTCAAAAGTTAGAGTCCTTGTTAAAACTGAAAAAGATGCTATTGTAATTCCTCAAAAAGCAATTTCAGAGATGCAAGGTCTTTTTCAAGTCAGAGTAGTTACTCCTGATAATAAAACTGAAATTAAGGTAATTGAAGTAGGGCCAAAAGTTGGAACCAATTGGTTAGTTACCAAAGGATTAACTGTTGGGGATAAAGTTGCCATTGTTGGCAGTTTGTTTATACCACCTGGAGCAACTATTGCACCAGTTCCTTATTCTGAAACAGAAACTAAACAAAATAATTAATTATGGATAATTTTTTTGTTAGAAGACCTATTGTTGCAATAGTACTATCGCTTTTTATTTTAATTATTGGTTTAATTTCGATAAAATCTACACCCATTTCTAAGTACCCAGAAATTGCCCCACCAATGATTAATGTCAACGGTAGTTATAGAGGTGCAAATGCATTAAATGTTGAACAAGCAGTTGCTACACCTATTGAGCAAAGTGTAAATGGTGTAGAAAACATGCTGTATATGCAATCTACAAACGCTGGTGATGGTAATATGGGATTGGCCGTTACTTTTGATATGGGAACCGATTTGGATATTGCAACCATGCTTACACAAAATAGGGTATCTGAAGCTACTTCCAAACTACCTCAAGATGTTAGAACTACTGGGATTACTACAAAAAAATCGCTGGCAGTACCCATGTTGGTGATATCTCTATATTCTCCAAACAGTACTTATAACGCCGATTTTTTAAACAATTACGCCAACATTAATATCGTTGATCAAATAGCACGGATTAAGGGTGTTGGTGAAGTTTTATTATATGGTGGAAGTGATTACGCCATGCGTGTTTGGACAAAACCAGATATGTTGGCAAAATACAATTTAACCATTACCGATGTAATGAAAGCTATTCAAGAGCAAAATGCAATTGCTCCTGGCGGAAAATTTGGAGGTCCTCCAGCTGAAAATGGCATTGAATTTACCTATAACGTAACACTTAAAGATCGATTAATTACTGAAGAAGAATTTGGAGATATTATTCTAAAATCTGACATTGATAATAAGCAGGTTCGCTTAAAAGAAGTCGCTACGATTTCCTTAGGAACTGAAACATATTTTTCTCAAGCAACTTTAAATGGAAATCCTGGAGGTGTAATAGGTGTTAAACAAATGCCTGGTTCAAACGCCTTAGAAGTTGCAGAGAATGTAAAAAACATCATGAAAGATGTTGAGGGGAAATTTCCAAACGATTTAGAATATAAAATCTCACTAGATACTACCCTAGCTGTTTCTGAAGGTATTACAGCAATTTTACACACGTTGTTTGAAGCTATTTTCTTAGTAATTCTTGTAGTATTTTTATTTTTACAAAACTGGCGAGCTACATTAATTCCATTAATTACAGTACCTATTTCGTTAATTGGAGTGTTTATGTTTTTCCCACTATTAGGGTTTTCAATAAATGTTCTTTCATTATTAGGATTGGTACTCGCCATTGGTATAGTGGTTGATGATGCCATTGTAGTAGTTGAGGCAGTGATGCATCACATGGAACAAGGAAAATCCCCAAGAGAAGCTACCAATCAAGCAATGAAAGAAGTTTCCGGCCCTGTAATTGCAATTGCTGTAGTTTTAACAGCCGTATTTATTCCTGTTGCGATGACTCCAGGTATCACGGGTCGTTTATACCAACAATTTGCCGTTACTATTTCCATTTCAGTAATATTTTCAGCAATAAGCGCTTTAACTTTAAGTCCGGCATTATGCGCACTATTATTAAAACCATCCAAAAAGAAAAAAGGCTTATTAAACCGTTTCTTTAATAAATTTAACGATGTATTTAATAAGATAACCGATAAATACACTGGTTTAACAGGCTATTTAATTAAAAAAACAACGCGTACGCTCCTCTTTTTAGGATTGGTAATTGGAGCTATTATTATTTTAGGCGGAAAAATTCCAGGAGGTTTTGTGCCTGAAGAAGATGAAGGTTATCTATTTGTAAATATTGAACTGCCTGGCGCTTCTTCATTAGAAAGAACCAAAGCGGTTTGTGAAAAAGTAGAAACCATATTAGCAAAAAATGAAGGTATTGAAGATGTAACCAGACTTGCAGGTTGGAGCTTACTTAAAAATTCAAACGCTACAAACAATGGCTTAATGTTTGTTTCATTAAAAGATTGGGGTGAGCGTGAATTCAATTCTAGTGAAATTTTAAAACAATTAAATGCCCAATTGGCTGTTGGAATTTCTGAGGCCACTGTTTTTGCATTTGGACCGCCTCCAATTGCAGGTATTGGAAATGCTGCAGGTTTTACAATTATGATTCAAGATAAAGGTGGTAATAGTCCTGAATACCTGTATGAAAATACGGTTAAATTTATGGAAGCTGCCAAAAAAAGACCTGAAATAGGAAGGATAAGAACTACTTTCAACCCTAATGTTCCGCAAATACGTTTAAATATTGATAGGGAAAAAGTAACCAAATTAAACCTATCCATTTCAGATGTTAACACCACAATTGGGGCAAGTTTAGGAAGCCAATATGTGAATGAATTTAACCGCTTTGGAAGGCAGTATATTGTTTTAGTACAAGCATTACCTGAATACACAATAAACCCTGAAGATATTAACAAAATTTTTGTGCGCAGCAGAGATAATGTTATGATTCCTTTAACCTCTATTGCTACAATTGAACGTGAAACTGGACCCGAATTTACAACTCGATTTAATTTATTCCGTTCTGCTGAAATTGGGGGAGGTCCAGCGGAAGGCTATAGCTCTACACAAGCTTTAGTTGCTTTAGAAGAAACCGCAAAAGAAGTATTACCTCCAGATATGGGCTATGCTTGGTCAGCAATGAGTTTCCAAGAAAAAGCTGCAGAAGGTAAAGGTGGAACTGTATTTATTATGGCACTTATTTTTGTTTTCTTAATTCTTGCTGCACAATATGAAAGTTGGAGGTTACCATTTAGTGTTTTATTAGGAACTCCATTTGCTGTTTTTGGCGCATTTTTAGGATTATTCTTAGCGAAATTATTTAGTCCAGATTATGTAAACAACGTTTTTGCTCAAATTGGATTGGTATTACTTATAGGTTTGGCTGCAAAAAATGCTATTTTAATTATTGAATTTGCCAAAGAAGAACATGATAAAGGAGTACCATTAATTGAATCGGCATTAAAAGCTGCAAAATTAAGGTTCCGCCCAATTTTAATGACGGCATTTGCATTTATTTTAGGTGTTGTGCCATTGGTAGTAGCTTCAGGAGCTGGCGCTCAATCAAGAAAAGTAATGGGTCTGGCTGTATTTAGCGGTATGCTTGTTGCCACAATTTTAGGAGTTCTTATCATCCCTGTACTTTACGTATTTATTGAAAGTATTGGTAAAAAGAAAGATAAAACAGCAACTGTTGAAAATAATTCAACATTAAACTCTCCAAATCATGATTAAGATATATAAACTTATTGTTATTTTATTGGCAGTTATTTTGCTTCCTACAAGTTGTATGGTAGGTCCAAAATATGTAAGACCCGAGCAACAAAAAGCTGCTTCCTATAGATTTCAACCAATTGATGTAGATACCTTGGCCTCTGTAACAAACCTAAAATGGTTTGAGATGTTTAACGATACGATACTTACTAATTTAATAATTAAAGGATTAGAAAATAATTATGATTTAAAAATAGCTGTTGCCCGAATTGATAAATTGAATGCGCAATTAGGTTATTCAAAATCAAATTTATATCCTTCTTTTCAATATGGAGGAGCTGTGAATAGTGAAGAAAGTAATTATAACCCATCTACTGCAGGTGTAAGCATGTCATGGGAATTAGATTTTTGGGGAAAATTTAGACATGAAAACAATGCTGTTCAAAATGAATTGCTTGCTACACAAGAAGCACGTAAAGTTGTACTTTCTAATATTGTTAGCAATATTGCTATCGCTTATTTTCAACTTCGAAATTTTGACAATCAATTAGATATTGCTGAACAAACACTTGCTATTAGACAAAAGTCGTTTGATATTATAAACGAACGATTTATGACTGGTTATGTTTCTGAAGTTGACAAAGTACAAATAGAACAGCAAGTTGCTATTGCCGAAGCGACAATTCCAGCTATTAAAAGACAAATAACCTATCAAGAAAGTAATATCGCAATTTTAACTGGTCAACTTTCTAGTGAAATTAAAAGAGGTAAATCTAATACCGAATTACAAGTAATGGGTGATATTCCGCTATCATTACCTTCTTCTTTATTGGAAAACAGACCTGATGTAAAAGCAGCCGAATTGCTTTATATAGCTGCTAATGAAAGAATTGGTGGTGCGGAAGCTATGCGTTATCCTTCGTTTAACTTAGCTGCAATGGCAGGTTTTGCAAGTGCTAACTTAAGTGATTTATTTATAGGGAGCTCCTATACGCAAAGTGTTGGTGGTGGGTTATTTGGCCCTATATTTGCTTTTGGAAAGAATAAACGCAGAGTTGAAGTTTATAAATATGAGGCCGAACAGTTTAAATTTAGGTATCAAAAAACCTTCTTAGTTGCTGTTACTGAAGTTGAAAATGCCATACAAGACATTAAAATGTATAATAATGAATGGGAAGCGATAACAAAGCAAGTAAATGCTGCACAAATAAATGCTAACTTATCAAATGCTCGTTATGATAGTGGTTATGTATCTTATTTAGAAGTTTTAGACGCTGAACGTGCATTGTTCGATTCACAATTAAGTCTATCACAATTATCTGAGAGGAAATTATCTTCATTAATACTATTATATAAAGCCTTAGGTGGTGGCTGGAATTAAACTAGAATTAGTTGTTTTTTAGCTCAGTTCTTTGTTATGTCCAGTTTTGTAATTTTCATAAAGTCTTAACCTGTTTTTAGCGAATTTAATTCAAAGGCATTATTTGGACTTGTATATTTTTGTTCACAATAATGCTATGGTTTTCAGGTACATTTTGCCAATATGCCTTTTCATCAGTTAATACTTCAGAAGAAATTAATACAGAATGATCTTTTATCTTTGAATCTTTAAACCTAAGAAATCCTTTTTTGCTTAAATAAAATTCAGCATTACTTGCAATATGAAGTGAGCGGGATTCTTTTTCTGGTTGTGAGCTATAACGTGTAGCCAATAGTTCTTCTCCGTTGGTTAAAACCAAATTGTACAAAGAGGGAGAGACAATATTTGCTGATTTTTTCATGTCCTCAATTTCAGCAAAAGTTTGAGAAAAACAGAGAGTCAAATCTTCAAGGACTAGATCTTTTTCTTGTCTATGCTCCTTAACAATAGTCATAAAAAGTGCAAAAATATATTGAGTATCAGTCTGACCTTGTATCCATTCAAATGATTCGTCATTTAGACGGTTAATAAGCTTGCGTTTTATCCTTATAAAATCCTTAATACCTCCATTTTGCATCATTAAAAATTCATTAAACCTAAATGGGTGACAGTTTTCAAGGGAAACTCCACCTTGAGTCGCGGCTCTAATATGTGCCATTAAACAGTTGGATTTAATCATGGAAGCATTATAACTCAAGTTTTCATCGTTCCATGCAGGGCGGATAGAATGAAACAAAGCAGGCTCTTTTCTTATGGATGTATTGTACCAACCAATTCCAAAACCATCACCGTTGACAGTCATGCTTGATTCTAGTGCATGTTGACTTTGCCTTAATAGTGAGTTTTTTGGTTTGATTAATAACTCATCTGCCATGATGGGTTTTCCTAAGTAAGCAATAAAACGACACATAATATTGTTTTTAGAGAGTATATAAAGGTACGAGTATTAGAAGAAAAATTAACCATCAAGTTTGAAGCGTATTTATGCACTTTATTTTGTTTTTAATTTTAGAATTACTAAAATTAAAAACAATTCTCCCAATAAAGCTTTAATTCGGTTCTAAGTTAGCAAAAAACGGAATAACTATCTTTATCTTCAAAAGAGATGTTCAAAGGTCATTGTTTCCCGAAAGCTATCATATTACAAGCGGTTTATTTCAAACTTAGATTTAATCTTAACTATAGAGATGTAGAAGAACTGGACTTACTACATTTACTCTGACAATATTTTAAGACTGTTTAAATAAATGTAAAATTGACTTGTGTCAATAAAATCTTTCACTGTATCTTGCACCGAATAATTTGCTTTATTCACCCAACAGAAAGAAACAATATGAGTGAGAACAATCAACTAAAACCAACCACAAAACGTATAGAGTTACTCGATGTAATTCGAGGCTTTGCGCTAATTGGAATTTTATATGCCAATATTTTAAGTTGGAGTGGGATTAAGTTTTTGCCTTTCGAGGAAATAGAAGCATTTGGCAATATTGAGGTAGATACAATGCTTTATAAGCTGTTAAAGTTTTTTGTCGACACTAAATTCTACACCATTTTCTCGTTGTTGTTTGGTATTGGTTTTAGCCTGCAAATATCGCGCAACCGAAACAACCCCGATTTTCCGCCTTTTTATGCACGACGTTTGGCGCTCCTATTACTAATTGGTTTGGCACATGCCAGCATTTGGTCGGGAGATATTTTAATGCTTTATGCACTTATGGGCTTTATTGTTTTGGCACTACGAAACCTAAGTGAAAAGCAAGTGCTAAAAACGGCAATAATTTTGTTTTTTACACCGTTGCTACTCGATGTGGTTTATATGTACACCTTTGCTCAAGATATTGTTGCGCTACCTAAAACCGCATTAAAAGTTTATCCTGATATGTCGCCAGCCGAAGTGGTTGCCGGTTTTCAATCGATGGACATTCTTACGGTTTTAAAAACAAACTTTCATAATGTAATTTGGCGTTGGTACGATTTTATTCCATCGGGACGCCCGTTTAAAGTGCTGGGTTTGTTTTTGCTGGGTAGTTATTTGTATAGCTCGGGTTATTTTACCGAAAGAGTACATAAACCCAAAGTGTTATTTACCTGGTTGGTTTTAGGAGTTGCTTTTACCGGTTTAGCCATGACCCTGAAAGGGGGAGTGTCGGCTTTCCCAAAAACTTGGTACAGCGTTGGTTACAAGTTAATTCACCAAATCGGTCAAATTTCGCTGTCCTTATCATACATCTCCATAATTGCCATTTTACTTAAAAAGCTATCCAATTTTTTTATGTGGAATGTGTTAAAAGCATACGGTCGCATGTCGTTAACCTCGTACATTGGGCATACGGTTTTGGGCATTCTGGTATTTTATCCCATAGTCGGTTTAAATTTTCACGGAGAGATGAACTTTGAGCAAATATTATATACAGCAACGACAATTCTTGTATTTCAGCTTGTGTTTAGCATGCTTTGGTTTAAGTGGTTTAAGTTTGGCCCAATTGAGTGGGCGTGGCGCTGCGCAACCTATAAAAAAATGTTCCCGATTCGGAAATAAGGAAAAAATGCGGATTACAATAAGGAGTTGAATTATGACTTACTAGAAGACTATCTTTTAAATACTGTAAAGCCCATAATGTAATTACATTTTAAGATTAAAACATAATAATGGGTTCTGTCCATTAGATTTACAATATTTCACACCTAAAAAGAAAAGTATACGATCTGATATTCAGGTATTTACATTTTTAAAATTTGCTAAAAAAGTCTAAAAATAGCTCAGATTATGACAGATGCTACAGAACCAAATGTAGCAGCATATTCTCGAAATTAAATGTCCACTTTTTTATGGAACTCCACTGATAACTACGGTTTATGTATGAACCGATAGATGTGTATATTTTTCTATATTTTCAGATGTAATTAAATCAATCATACCAATTAGTTCAGTGACACAACCAGTCCATCCGGTTTGATGACTGGCGCCAATTCCTTCTCCTGTATCTCCATTAAAATACTCATAAAAAAGTATCAAATCTTTCCAATAAGGGTCATCTTTATAATGGCTATCCTTTCCATGGAGCGGTCTTCTTCCATCAGAGTCTTTTATAAACATTTCTACAATGCGTTTTGAAATAAACTTGGCTATTTCTAAAAGGGTCATTTCATTTCCAGAACCGGTAGGGCATTCGATTTTGAAGTTTTCGCCAAAGTAGCTGTAGTAATTTAATAAAGAGTGAATAAGTAATACATTCACTGGTATCCATACAGGACCACGCCAATTTGAATTCCCTCCAAACATTGAACTATCCGATTCACCCGCTAAATACTCCACTTTAAATTCTTCATCACCCCAGCGAAAAACATAGGGTTGATTTTTATGATGCAATGATAAGGACCGTATACCGTAGGGACTTAAAAACTCACTTTCGTCGAGCATGCGCTTTAAGATTAATCGAAGTCTTTCTTCATTAACAATCGCAATCATTCTTCGCCCTTTATCACCTTCTTTGTCAGCAGTATGTACGTTTGTCATTATGTTGGCATATTTATCTGCGAAATTTTTCAAGCGTTTCATTAGGTCCGGGAATTTTTGACCAATTGCTTTTGGAAAAACACAAACTGACATAAGAGGCAGTAAGCCAACCAAGGATCTGATTTTTAAACGAGTAGTACTTCCATCAGGGAAATGCAATAAGTCATAAAAGAATCCATCTTCTTCGTCCCATAAGGATTCCTTGGTATTGCCTACATTACTCATTGCTGCCGAAATCCACATGGTATGTGCAAAGAATTTATGAATATAGGATTCGAGCAGTGAATCTTTGTTTGCTAATTCGAAGGACATTCTTAACATTTGCATACTAAAGAATGCCATCCATGCAGTGCCATCGGCTTGCTCAATATTGCCTCCTGTTGGTAGTTCGGCGCTTCGGTCAAATACACCAATATTATCAAGTCCTAAAAAGCCACCTTCAAATAAATTATTGCCAGCAGGATCTTTTCGATTAATCCACCACATAAAATTCAGAAGTAACTTGCCGAAACAGTAGCGGAGAAATTCAAAGTCGCCTTCATTGTTTCCCTTGGCCTTATCTGAAAGATAAACCTGCATGGTTGCCCAAGCATGAACCGGTGGATTTACATCGCCGAAATTCCATTCGTAGGCTGGAATTTGACCATTGGGGTGAATATAATCGCTTCGTAGCATTAAATCGAGCTGATGTTTTGCAAAGTCGGGGTCAACCACACGTAAAGGAAACATATGAAAAGCTAAATCCCATGCTGCAAACCATGGATATTCCCATTTGTCAGGCATTGAAATAATGTCTGAGGTTTCCATATGGTGCCAATTTTTGTTTCGTATGGATTCCTTTGAATGGGTTGCAATAGGATCGATGCCGTGCTCTTTTACCCATTGGGCCACATCGTAATAGTAAAACTGCTTAGACCATAACATTCCTGCCAAAGCTTGACGTGCAACCCTAACATGTTCTTCATTTTTATGCACGCCTTCAGGGATAACCTCATGGTAGAAGGAATCTGCTTCCTTTATGCGTTGTTCAAA
>RCNE010002004.1_pt1 | contig 11017 bp, 9 predicted proteins | sample 2041361 | NCBI WGS metagenome assembly RCNE01 (sample SAMN09708229, study PRJNA481090) | Marine sediment metagenome, whole genome shotgun sequencing project.
ATCGCGTGCAACGCATGGCCGGCCAACCGAAGAAAGTCCCGTTGATGAGGGCAATGTTCGGGCCTGGCCATACAAGGGAGTGGGATCTTTTCTTTGAAAAACCAACCGCACCTGAGCATATGGCTGATGCGCTACGACCAACCGGTTTCCAGTTCGATGAGGGGGCGTTTGAATCTCACAGCCTTCGGGCGCTCGCTCGACCATTTCGGTCACACGGATCAGAACAAATTCCTGGCAACCGTCCGTGGTCAAAATCATCGTGTTTCCTTAGTGAACGTGGGATGACGCAAACGAGACTTAAAGAACGACCAGCGTTTTGCTTGATTTGTACACAGCAAGATATCGATAACCAAGGGTTTGGTTATTGGCGCCGCGTGCACCAGGTTGCTGGCGTGCGATTCTGTCCGGCACATGGAAATGGGCTTGTAAACCAATGCAACGAATGCGGGCAGGCCAATCTCATTCAGAAACTGCCTGAAATCGCTTGCACTGACTGTGGCAATCCTTATACGCCCTCACGGATCTTTTCGGACTCAAACCGGGACCGAGTTGCGCTGCAATTCGGTGTTGCCGTAGAACGAATCTTTCAAAGAAAAATAAAAGGCCCGCTAAACACAGCGAGCGCGCTTGCTCATTTCCGCACTTTCGTTCCGAAAAACAATCCACTACCCGGCTTCGACCTCTCTGATTTCGTTGCCTCTGTCGCGGGAGACGATCTTATGAATGAGCTTGGTGTGACTTATGCAATGGGCGAGAAATTTCATTGGCCTACTCTATTTTACTCAGATGAATTTGTATTCGCGCAGGCATCGCACCAGTTGTTGGTATTTGCAGCGCTGACGTTCGAGCACCCAAATAATGAACTGTGGCTAGACCAATGCCCCAGTGAATCTTCGCACATCGTTAGCGATTCGGTCGCTCTCGGCTTTCGAACTCTATGGTCCGAGCTGAAGCGGCGAAAAACAAAGTGAGGGCGCTACGAAATGCTCGAGCATGTAACTGCACAACTGTTCCCGCGACCATTCGCACACCTACCAACACTGCACGAAACCGAGACTCTATATAGCTGGTTTGGCCGCATTCGGGTTCTTAACGGACGTCCACAGGCCACCCAACTCTGCCTCCGTCTTTTCGGTACCCCCTCCTCGGCATTGGCACACGATATCCCTACAGACCTGGAACAATTCACGGCTCAGTTTGAGGATGTCCCCAACGCCCAACACCTAGCGTTAAGACACTCGGTGGTTGGCTACTATCTGCCGTGGTTATCGCCTGAGCGAGTGGATCTTGTTATGAATTACGCTCGATTCGGTGGTATAGCTAATGTCAGAATGCGATTGGGACTGCCTGCGACACGGCTGGGAAAACACCCGCTGAAAGCCTGCCGCTCCTGCCTTTACAATGAGCAAGCGAATCGCGGGTATGCTCTTTGGCATGTCCGCAACCAATACCCGTCGGTCTGGGCCTGTGAAGAGCACCAAGAGGTTTTGAGCGCCTTTCTTCCAAATCAGACATTTCGCCATCAACGGCGTTGGTTTACACCCCACCGCATTAGGTCGGGCGACTTCAAAGAGATAAGCGTGGGCGAACCAACGTTTGAAGCGATTTCGCGCATGAGCCACTTTTCGATCAAAGCATCTGAACAAACCGGCTCAACATTTTGGCCTGATCAGCTTGCGAGCACCTATCGAGAAGCGTTGGCGGAACAGGGTTTCTTAACGGCTGGCGGCAGTCTTAGAATGCGTCGCCTGCTGCTGCTTGTCGCACATACCTACTCGCCGCTGAAGGCCATCCCCGAGTTTTGTGTCGTAGACACGCTGTCTGAAGATTGGGCCGGCTTTGTAGGTGATGTCGCCCGGTTAGCTCCGAAGCCAGTTCATCCGATGAAGCATCTTCTACTGATCAATGTACTTTTTGAATCATGGGAACAGTTCCTCACAGCGTACGCGTCTGAGAAAGACGACGAATTTGTTGCGCCGGCTGAGAATTGTGCGCCGAGAGATTCTCGGCAATATGCGTTTGTCGATCTCGTCGTCCGACACGGTTTGTCAATAACCGCTGCAGGGCAGCGCATGGGCGTCACAGCAACAACCGCTGTCAGATGGGCGAAGCTTCATGGGTTGAAGTACACACGGCGCACCAAACGTATCACCGAGGAGATTCTGGAACGATGTCGTGTTCAGCTTCGCAAGGGTACTGCAAAGAAACAAGTCGCGAATGCGAATAGCGTGTCGGTCGTAACGATTACGAGACTGCTCTCGTCTGAACCGAGGCTTCACCAAGAATGGCAATCAGCAATTTCCTCGGCGCGTAGGGAACTGTATCGGTGCGATTTTCAAGCGTTATTGGGGGACAACCCTGGTGTCCCACTTCGCCTTCTTCGTAAGTTACCCAACAACCATTACATGTGGTTGTACCGTCATGACGCCGACTGGCTCGCGGAAACCTTGGCGAGAAACCAATGGTGAACGCAGCGACAAGGGCAAGATGCTGGTGGCTGTAGTAGTTCCGACTTGCCCTTACAAACGGCGTACTATCAGATCGAAACTAGCCGGCCCGTGACGATCGGAATGGGGCCACTAATTGTGCGCCGCGGCGATGCGTCTCAGAACCAACCCAAGTGGATGCCTACAATATATCGCCCCATAGTGGTGATATGCTGCATTATTGTAGTTTAGCCGCTAGTTAGTTCTAGACTAGACTTCCGTCCTTGCCTAACGCATAAAACTGTCGAGAGCATATGGAAAAAAACCTAAAGTGTTTCATTTCGGCGCCAGCTGAGAAGGGGACTAGCTCTCTGCGACGCATTCTTGGGCGTCTGGGAGTGCAGTCTATCGATGCGTTTGACTTCGAAATTGGCGATTCTATCTCCGCATCGGTCAAGTCAAAGATAAGAGCATCTGATTTCGCTATCGTAGTTCTATCGGAGCAAAATTCAAACGTTCTCTACGAGCTAGGTATTTGCGAGGGTCTAGGGAAGCCAGTATTCCTCCTAGTAGAAGATAGTTACAACACACCTCCCTTCGTAAGTAATTACATATACTTGAGGGCTTCACTGGACAATGAAAGTTTGTTGATTATTTCACTAGAAAACTTCATAGCACAACTGCGAAAAAATAAAACTGCACTGCGCGGCAGGAAAAAGAGTTTTGTCGATAAGAAAAACGAGACAAGCTCTGTTACAAGAAACTATCTATCACAAATTGATCGTCTGAGGTCGCAAGGCCAACCCACTGAAATAGAAGAGTCTGTAAGACGACTATTTAAGGAGTTGTCCATATCTATTGAGACAATCTCCGATCGGAGCAAGGATGTCGGTGTAGATTTTGCAATTTGGGCAGACAAACTAAGCAACACCATTGGAAGCTTGGTACTTGTGGAACTCAAATATGGCAGTCTAAATGAGAGAAAAATTCAATCAGCCGAAAGACAACTCCAAACGTACCTTGAGAGATCGGAAGCGAAAGCGGGCATTCTTCTTTACCTTGATCGGGAGGGCAAGCGGTTTAAAGAAAACTTCACTTTTACTCCATTGATATTGCGATACGATCTTGAAGATTTCATAAAGCAGATCAACATTAGCTCATTTGAGGATGCTGTATTAAGTAAACGGAATAAAATGGTCCACGGGATCAAGTAACGTGGCCCGATACTCCCAAAAGAAAATACTAGAAACACTCGATGAGTCTGACAATGCAGCTACTGCGGACGAGAAAGGCGACAAGCTAGAGGAGTTGATTCGCTATGTGTTTGATAAAGTACCTGGTGTAACATTCCACGAAAAGAATATTCTCGACCAGAATCGCGCTCATGAGCTCGACTTAGCGTTTTGGAATCTTCAAAGTCAGTCTTCGATTTGTTTCTTGGACCCTGTAATAATTGTTGAATGCAAAAACACTGGCCGGCCAGTAAGTGGCAACGGCGTTGGTTGGTTTGTACGAAAGCTCCAGGACAGAGGGGTAAGATACGGTGTTCTTGTTTCCCTCAGCGGAATTACGGGCCAAGCAGATGGGCAAAATAATGCTCATAGCGAGATTCTTGCTGCACTCACGCGTGACGGTATAAAAATACTATTGGTTGATCGTCAGGAGTTATTGTCTCTTTCTGATACAGATGATCTGGTAGAACTTCTTAAGACGAAGATACTTAGATTGACACTGCACAAGGCAATAAACTAATCGCTGTACTCACATCCGAGTACTATCTGGCCCCTAGACCTTGCAACGTAAACTTGTGGCCGACCTGGTCGGAAAATTTCCACGCGATCAAATCCCGACCGATACCGGTAGTGTATCTCTCATTAGTCGGGATCACTGGGTTCTTTAGTCTATTCTGATTGTCTCATCGTGAATTTCACCTTTGTCCGAAGTACTATGTTGATCATTAGTACGAGTCCAAAAGCGTTGAGCCAAGAGATCTCAGGCAGTCCAAAAAGTTCGGGAACTAGCCAATTCCACAGGAACCAGGTTGGAACTGACGCAATCAGCGATGCGCTAGCCAACGCTAATATAAAAAGCAGAATTACAGAAATTAGATTTACTAGCATTAGGGGTTCCCAATCCGTCCGTCAACTACTTCGTCACCCATTAAATCTTTATGACGAACCGCCCTCGTAATCCGATTGATCGACCAGCGCTGTCTTAAGTCTTCAGCGTGGCGTTCACACCAAGCTAGAAACCACGATGCTTCCTCCGGTAGCTTCTGGCCCTTATGCTTGTCGCGAATCCAGCAGACAAAAATATCCGTCTTATAGGCTTCTACCCAATCTGTTCGAGCCTCTTGGAGGAGACGTACACGCTCTCTTTCTTTTGCCTCCTGCCACTGTTGCTGCTCTGCAAACCGCCGCGCCTCATGCCTCGCCGTATCTAGGCGAATGCGCCTGGCACGTCGCTCGGAAGCGGCAGCTGTACATAGAATAGCGCTCTCTATGATTAAGTTTAATATCTCCTCAATGCGTTGGGTCTTGCCGTCTGCAAACTTACGGCGTAGCCCGTCGCCTTGTTCGCCATTGTCAATCTGCACTTCCAATCGACCGCTGGGTGCGAGATCCCACTCCCGACGAGTTGGCTCATCACGCGCTGACGTCATTCGACGTTCGCGACGAAACAAGGCGCAATGAACCTCCGGTTGTAAACGACGTTCGACTCCATGCTCACTTCGGGCATGCGGCATCCTCGAAACTATCTCGGAAATCTGGATTGGGATGAATTCTTTGTTGTACCTGAGCCCAACGCCATGGTCTGACTCCATGAACGAAAATCCAGCCGCCTCTGCGAACTTGCACAACTCATCGATGAATATAACGGTGCGGTGAATCGCGGCTTTCGATATGCAAACGCGAAACAGCGATCGACTATCGACGTTCAGCAGACTATGACCGTCGGCGCGACGGCTCTGTAGATGTGCCTGCAATTGTTCCGCGTGTTTTGAAAGGCGGCGTTGCGGCCCAAATGATACTGACGACAATTCAAACTCCGCAAATTGTTCCGTAAGCGAGGTAAGGCTACATTTGTAATCCCTGACTTGAGATCCCCGGATGAAAATCAGAGTTGGACCACACGTATCTTGTTTCTGTAGACGAGGCCTGTGTGGCCTTTTACCAGCGCGGAGACGCGCCCAATAACCTCGACCAGGCACAGGAATTTGGTGTCTTCGACAAATTTTACCAAGGGCTACATCTGATATGTTGAGTTCAGCCGCCACGTCGCGCACCGGGCGGTCCCACACTGCTGCGTACAGATCTTTTCGTGAAATTTCGGTTGACACTATGTTCTCCTTTTCTTTGGGTTGCGTCCGTTGGAATCCTTGGACTTATTGGATTGATTTGCAGATTTGAGCTCGTCCATTGTCTTACTTAGCGATTCCTTGAGATTTTCCCTTCGACGAATATCATCGTCATCTAGGGTTGTTTGCATTGCCTTCGCCTTCTTCGCCGTGTTCTTAGCGCGTGTACGTTTGGTCTTATGCTGTTGCTTTTTTCGCTTTTTGAAATCGTCCCAGTTCCCGGTTTCCAGCTGATTTTCATCGGTATCTTTGTTGTTCGAGGAATCCTCTTCCGGTTGATCCACATCGCCTTTGGTGGCCCACCGAGCCCTGAATGCCTCAACCGGAATGTCTTTGCCACCGCTGATCAAGTCGGGGTTTTTCTGTACGAGGCCTGCGATAAGACCTCGATAGCTGCGAAAGGAGGAAAGGTTTCGGAAATGACGCTTGACCGCATCAACTGTCAGAGCCTTCTCAGTGCGCCTCAGTACCGATCGCTGCACCTCGGTGACCAACTGCTGTGCGTAACCTGGCACACCACCCGAGCACTCCCATAAAGCATCGGCAACATCCTGACTATAGGGTTCAGCTTGATCAACGACCTGGTAGTGCCAGATGGCTGGGGCGATCGCGTTCGCCCAGTCTGGATCCAAGGCAGAGTCGCAAGGCCAAAGAGTGATAGGTTCATATGAGTAGTAGCGACGTTCAGTCTGTTTATGCTCGCTCAGTCGTTCAAATGCACGTGGATTTCCAATCAATAGAAGCGGTACACCGAAGCTCAGCATACTAAGAAAGAAAACATTTAATTCCTTCTTGTGCCGGCCTTCCATGAAGTTCTCAGGCTGCATCTCTTCTACGACGAGCAGACCGACACTGTGGAGCGCGAGCAGTTGAGCGACCCGCAGACTACGTCGATCGACAGTTCGCTCGCCCCGGTATGAGTTGAAATAGTCGGTACCTAACAGATTATCAAGCGCATAAAGCACTGCATCGATGAACCCGCCCCGAGAGCCCGTGTCCGCCATCTTTACCGTTAAATGGATGACTTGCGTATGCTTGAGCCATCTTGCCCCTTCATTCATGCCATGCACGGCAACCTGAGAGAACGAATTGAGAATTCGTTTGATCGTCAGACTTTTACCCATGCCCGTTATCGCTTTCAACACCAAGCAAAATGCATTCGCGTAGAAGGTGGGCGCCGAAACATCGAACGTGTCACTCAGTTCTGCGAGCTTGTAGAGTTGTCGACGGTTCTCCGGCTTGGTGGGATCACGCTGTCGGTAGCCGGCGCGAATCATTGATTGGATGTCGTGGGCGAGACGCAACGCGGTCTTGGTGACCGCAAAACGCTCGTGAATGTCTCCTAGGTAAGCATCTCGATCTTCAGCCGTCGGGGTTTCCGGAAAGGTTTCAAGCGGGTTGTGTTCAAGCAAGGGTGGCCAGTCTGGCAGGTCCCGGTATGGGCCAAGCGGATCAAGCAACGGATTGGTCCGATTATTTGACATTGCGGTGTTTCGACAAGATGGACTCCATCCAGTCGGGTTCCTGAGAAATTGGATTCTGATCGGAAGGAGAGTCATGATCAATTACAGGTGAACTGGTCGATTCCAAGGCGAGTCTGTTTTTTTCTTCCTCACGGTTCTTCTTAACGTCTCGCGTCATTGAAGCCTTGCTGGGTCGCTTGTCCTTGGATTCGATCTCCTTTTTCTTCTCTCGCTGATATGCGTCGTCGGCCACCGAGCGCGCGACAACAAAATCGGTTCGCGCCTGATCAGTAGTTTGTCGGCTGAGCTCACGGTTCTCGACGTCCTCATCCTGCATAGTCAGTGTGTCGACCAAAGTTGCTTTCCGAACAAAATCTACATCCGAGGCAACGTTCAATAGCTCGTGAATTCCCATATCGTCGAGATACCAAATCCGATCCAGGTGATTGGGATCCAATCGAACCTTAATTCGAAACCAACCAGAGCGGCGTGCTTTTTCAAGCCACTGCAGCTCCGTCGCACGGGGCCCGAGGAATCGATGCGGATATATCAACTCCGGCCGCCGCCCACTATCCGGTCGTAAAAGGAAAACACCGTTTTCGCGAACCACGGCGTTGATCTCCGGCAAAAGAGCGGCGCGAAGTTTGTCTTCATGAAATGGCGGAGTTTCTACATATCCGTTTCTGACACACCACTGGTAAATGGCCTTTCGGATCGGTGGGATGCCGTCGCGCTTCATCGCGCTGGCCAGCGGATGGGCATTGAAAAATCGCTCAACTCGCATTTCAGTGTTGAAATAAATGATCGCCATGAGGCGAATACGCATTGCCTCATGAAAACGCCACGACGCCTTCAAGGCGGGCGGTACCTCACCGCGCTTCCGTTGGCGACCAAGCGTTGTACCACTCGCCTTGTGGCCGACCAGCTTATGGGTGCTTCGATGCGCAGCCTCGACCGGGCCTTTTAGGTCGCCGTGGTAGGACGCCGTAAACTCTATGCCGCTTCCAACGCCCCGAAGCGTTTTTATCACATACTGAGTTCGAAATTCGCCGTTGTCGACAAGATAAGTCCCATAAAATAATGCCGGTATGTCGTCGGGTTGACTTTCAATGCCATAAAGACGGCAGAGTTCAACGCAATCCATTGCACTATAGAGCACGCTCAGCAACGCAATCTGGCCTGAAGGCGCTTCCAACCCCAGGTACAAACCGGAGATGATGCTTGTAAATGCATCCTGGACAAGGAGCTGCGTTGCCGAGCCAATTGGCTTCAGCCGCGACGTATCAGTTACCAGTTGTTGATCAGCAGACGTCGCATCGCACATCGCAACCTGACCAACAGCAGAAATACCGTCGAGCGCGGTACCTGTAAGTGCGCGGTAGTCGGTCTCCATCTCATTTAGACAGAGAAACGTCTCCCATGCTTGTCGATTCCCGTCGCCCCGGGAACCCCAGCGCTCGAACTGGGCTTGCGTTGGTCTTTGATCGGCAGGCAGCAGAGAGGGTAATTCAACACCGTGTTCAACGTGTGTCCCGTCCGAATAGTAGACGCCCATTGTAAGATTGTAGGCATCCTCCACTGAGTTTAGCCCATCAAGGAAGGCCAACCACCCCCAAGCCAAGCGCTCTTTATCATCCTTTTTTACGACGAATCCCTTGGAATCGGATAGTCCGGCCTTGAATGCTTTGGTAGTGTTGCCTAGCGGTGAGGTTTGCTCACGTTCTTTGCCCGGTCCGCCACACGAGTATCGCAGAGCAAGCAACGCATTCTTTCCGATAGCAATGGCGAGATATCTATGAACTGCGGGATACACCTGGTTCCTTTTCAGCGAGCCGAAGTCGATGACTTTGACAATTTCCTTTGTCATTCCGCTGTCCTCGAAGAATGCTCGCCGATCCTGAGTGTAGGAATTCACTATTGGCTCGATTGCTTTGAAGTAAGATTCGCGCGTCAAAACCGAAGCCGGTATGTCTCCTGTCGGAGAGGGATATCGATCAGCGATTTCTTCATCCGACATCAACATAAGGCCTGGGAGTTCCAGACGAGCCGGACGAAGTTTTCCCGATTGGTAGGAGGCCTCTATAGCCGCCAGTGATCTTGTAATCGGAGCGCGAAAGTATACGGTGCCAGGGTTCGGTACTAGCGTGGGCACAGCGATCGTAACTGCCACGTCCGTTCCGCGATTTATCCACAGCAGTCGATGCATGCCTTGAAATTCTGAATCGCTATCCACTACTTGAAATAGATCGTTGATGTTCACATTCGAAAACCGAATAGCTCGTCGCTGAGCCTGTCGGCCAGAACGCGGTTAACACGGATCGGATTTTTTCCTACAAGAGGAAAGGACAAATCGACATGTATTCGGCGATGCCAAATCCCTGCAAAGAAGATTCCTCGGCCCTCACTCAGCGGTATGCGAGCGTAGTGTGTCGCGAGGCGGATTGATTCAGTCACACCGGCCTCCGCGCTTCGCTCAATGACCTGAAAGAAATCCTCCATTTGTGCCGTGTCGGGAACCTCGCGGTGCATCGCGGCATCGGCGGCCAGTAGGAGATTTGCTCGAAAGGCCAGGTTCATGATTGATCCGTCGGCAATTTTCCAGCCACCGACAATCTCATTCATGTACCGGCGCTCCAACTCATGACGCTCAAGAATTCGCTCGGTAGGCTCTGCCGCATAGACTCGGCCATGGGGTTTTATTGATATTCCATGAATCGACGTGACGGAGTCTCCGTTGGCAGTGCACATGAGATCCATCGTTGCGACGTAAGGGACGTCACTCGTTCCAACGTACCAGCCATGGGGAATGCCCGCTTCCTCGGCTATATCCAGTAGACCGCGCACGTATATGTTGGATTGTTCGTGCGGACAGCCATTGAGAGGATGCTCATGGCGCATCGGCCATAGTGGGAACTGCTCGCGAACATCGAGCCTTGGGCCGCCCAGCCACTTGCAAAGCAGTGCGATAATGCGCTCGACTTTTGCGAAGAAATTAAATGATCGCTGATAGCCAGGCAGAGGTGCGACCAGCTGATTACTCTTTGGCGACGGGTTCTTTCGGTGAATCCATAGCCATGATCGAAAGTCTTCCCAATGACCCTGCCCATAGCCAAGATCGATGAGATAGAGAAGTTTGTCGAGCGACATTTTCAACACCGGAAATCTCCAAACGTTTTGACGCCCGGCAGATCGCGGATCTGCACTGCGTCGCTTATGCGCACACGGCAACGCATTGACGCGCGGACGGGCAACTGGATTAGCCGGGGAAAATTCGAGGCGAGCGCACTTGACTGGACGCCAGTGCAGAGCGATACTGAGGGTGTTGAGGCCTTAAGTAGCTTCTGCTTAAGTGTTCAGGAAACGCCGGTCACCTCGACCGGCTTTTTCGTTTCTGGATCGTGTTTTGCGCTAAGTCATTCGTGTCCTCCTATAACGCGTTATGTGCGCTCGTATTCTCTAAACTACTCTTATTCGTCATCCTCTAGCTGTGCAATCGCAGTGGCGACAGACTTTGCTGTCGCGAAAAAGCCTCTTCTGTTTCGAAATTTCTTGAGCTTTACCGGGAGATGTCCCAGTTCATGCGCTTTTCTCACTGAACCCGGTGATGAGTACTTAAAAACCTGTGCAAGTTCTTTGACAGACAGTATTTCACCATATAGCGAGATTAATCGCTGTTCACGATCGGATATAGCAGAAGTAGCATCCATAAGGGGAAACAAGTGGCCTATTCAGTATCCTATTATTCATTCACTACAAATAATTTGCATAAG
>RCNE010002005.1_pt1 | contig 11015 bp, 6 predicted proteins | sample 2041361 | NCBI WGS metagenome assembly RCNE01 (sample SAMN09708229, study PRJNA481090) | Marine sediment metagenome, whole genome shotgun sequencing project.
GCTGATGCCAATCGAGTATCGCCGCCATGGCCGGCAGGAGGGTCTCTTCCAAAAAGGTCTGGTCACGCGTATGGAGATGGTACTTGTAGGCCGCCACGAAAAACCACAAGGTCGCATCCACGGTGTTGTATTCCGGTGTTTCACCTGCATCGGGGAAGCGGTTGGGCAGCATGCCCTGGTCAATATGGTCGGTAAATGCCTGCAGAATTTTCTTTGCTTCTTCATGGCGTCCAGTGACCAGGGTTAGTCCTGGCAAGGCAATCATGGTATCGCGACCCCAGTCGGTAAACCAGTGGTATCCGGCGATGATGGTTTTCAGATCATGGCCGCGTTGCACCACAAATTGATCAGCGGCCAGTGCCAACGGCCGGGTCAACGTGTCATTCACCGGCAGGATTGTGAATAGCTTTTTACGACGGTTCTTTTCTTTCGCCGTCAGGGCATGGGCGTCCCGTCCCATGGGGTTTTCCGTTGAGATGATGATGCCCAAGCGGTCCCCGGTGGTGAGCGCGATGGTAAAAACACCCGGAGTGAACAGATCTTCGCGGAAGTCCTGGCCCCGCTGTTTTTCCGCCAGGTATTCGAAATGGTGGTACCAGTCCGGCGCGGATACAAAAGCCGCGCCTGGTACCCGCATGTAAATCATGGGAAGCTGCGCATAGGGCTGGTAGGACCATAAATCATCGCCGAAATCCGATTCATACCGGATGTCGGTGTTGGCCTGGGTCAGGCTGTGGTAATCGCGACCAGCCACAAAGGGGCGCAATTCCAACTTAAACTTCCCCGGCGCCTCAATGACCTCGTAGAGGATTACAGTCGTATTTTCCCCGTGGATCGCAGCCACGCTCTTTTGGAGCACAACACCGTCGACCTTATAGGTGAAACGCGGAAAGAGATCCCGGTCGAAGGCGGTCAGGTGTCGATAGCCCTGGGGATGAACAACGCCCGGATAGACATTGGTCCCCAGTTCGATACGGGTATCCTGAAATATCAGTGTTTCATCCAATTTGGAGAGGAGCACGCATCGGCCCACCGGTGGACGGGTCGCCGCCACCAGCAGCCCATGGTAGCGTCGGGTGTGGGCATTGCTGATAGTTGAACTGGCCCAGCCGCCAATGCCGTTGGTCTCCAGCCATTCAAGTCCGATCGCCTCAGCAAAATTTTGAGTCACCGCAGGGCCCAGGTGAACCGGCATGAGTCTAACCTCCTTCGTTGGATTGATTCTTCAGCAAATATTATCCACAAAGATGTTGAAAACGCTTGGAATCAATCATTCTAAAACCATCCTAACCACCAGTGGCAAACCCGGGGTACAGAGACATACCACCGTCCACAAAAAGACTGATGCCGTTGATATAGTCGGCCTGATCGGAGGCCATCCATACGCCCGCCCGCCCGATATCGCCGGGTTCGCCGATACGCTTGTAAGGCACCAGCGTCATCAACGCCTCATAGGCTTCCGGTGTCTGCCAGGCATCGGTGTTGATCGGGGTGCGGATGGCCCCCGGGGCGATGCTGTTGACCCGGATGCGATAGGGCGCCACCTCTTGGGCGATGCTTTTCATCATCAGCATAACACCGCCTTTGCTGGCGGCATAGTTGACATGCCCGGCCCACGGAATAACTTCATGTACCGAACTGATACAAATGATTTTACCGGCTGCGCAGGAGACTTCCTGGACCACGCCGCGCCGCTTGAATTCGCGTACCGCTTCACGGGCACAGAGGAACTGCCCCGTCAGGTTCACGTCGATGACCTTGTTCCATTGGGCCAAAGTCATCTCATCAAACGGGGCATCCTGCTGCAGCCCGGCGTTGTTGATCAAAATATCGATGGTGCCCATCTCGGCCTTCATCTTCTCAAACATGGCCGCCACCTGATCTTCACGGGCGACGTCCGCCCGGCAGGCCAGGGCGCTACTACCGCCGGCCTCGATTTCGGCCACGACCGCTTGGGCCTGATCTTTTCCACGCACATAGTTGACCACCACGTCGGCTCCGGCTTTACCCAACTCGATTGCTATGGCTTTGCCGATACCTGAGTTACCACCGGTAACTAGTGCTTTTTGTCCCTTCAAAACCTTCTCCGCCTCGCATTCGGGCATCACAATCTTCGGATAGTTATCTTTACTCATCGTCGTGTCTCCATCGCTTTTGCATGAACCGCCACCTTTTACACCTGCGGTCCACCCGATTGTTGGATCAATTTGGCCACAAGACCTGTCCAGCCGGTTTGATGGCTGGCGCCCAGTCCCGCGCCGTTGTCACCATGAAAGTACTCATGAAACAAAATGTGGTCCCGCCAGTGAGGATCATTTTGAAAGCGGTGCTGTTTCCCATAAATCGGCCGCCGGTCGTTACTGTCGCGCAGGAACAGTTTGATCAAGCGCCGGGACAGTTCCGTGGCCACCTCATCCAGATTCATCAGTTGTCCTGATCCGGTGGGGCACTCCACTTTAAGCGAATCGCCGTAATAGTGGTAGTATTTCTGCAGGGACTCGATCAGCAGGTAGTTGATGGGAAACCAGATCGGGCCGCGCCAGTTAGAATTGCCGCCGAACAGGCCGCTGCGTGATTCAGCCGGTTGGTAGTCGATCGTGTGGGTCTGGCCATCGACGTTAAACGTGTAGGGCTGGTTTTGGTGAAATTTGGAGACCGAACGGATCCCATAAGGGGATAAAAACTCCTTTTCATCCAGCATGGGCCCCAACACCTTTACCAGGCGATCCCGATTGACAATAGAGAGCAGCCGCCGGGATTTTTCTCCCGGATCTTTAACGCAGGCAACATTACCGCTGTCGCGCAGATAGAGTCGGTTCCCGAAGAACCAGTTCAATCGATGTTTGAAAACCGGCAGCCGCTCGATCAGATCGTGGTCAAGGGTCTCAACGGCCAAAAGCGGCATCAGGCCCACCAGGGACCGCACTTTGAGGGGAATACGGCTGCCATCGGGTAGATGCAGGGCGTCGTAAAAAAAACCGTCTTCTTCGTTCCACAGGCTCAGGCCGCCCCGGTAGGCACCGGTCATGGCTTGGGCGATCCGCAGGAAGTGTTCGAAGTATTTGCCAGCCGTATCCTGATAAACCGGATCATTTTTGGCCAGTTCCAACGCCATTTTGAGAAGTACCAGGCTATAAAATCCCATCCAGGCCGTGCCGTCGGATTGATCGATATGGCCGCCGGTGGGCAAGGGCGCGCTGCGATCAAAGACACTGATGTTATCCAGCCCAAGAAAACCGCCTTGGAAGACATTGCGGCCTTCGTCATCTTTCTTGTTAACCCACCAGGTGAAATTCATCAGCATTTTGTGAAAAATGCCCTCTAAAAATTGGGTGTCGGCCCGACCCTGCTGATTGGCGTCGATCTTGTATACCCGCCAGGCCGCCCAGGCATGTACCGGCGGATTCACATCGCCAAGTTCCCACTCATACGCCGGCAGCGCCCCATTGGGGTGCATATACCATTCACGGGCCATCAGATTGAGTTGGCGCTTGGCAAAGGCAGCATCCACCAATGCCAGGGGAATGGCATGAAAGGCCAAATCCCAGGCTGCATACCAGGGATACTCCCACTTGTCGGGCATGGAGATGATATCGAAATTATTGAGGTGCTCCCACTCATGATTACGTCCATTCGCTCGGGACGGGGGCACCTCGGGCTGCGCCGGGTCGCCCTGCAGCCACTGCTCCACGTTGTAGTAGAAAAACTGTTTGGTCCAGAGCATGCCGGCCAGGGCCTGGCGCTGAATCCGCTTTTGGTCGGCGTCGATATCTTCGCTCTGAATTTCGGCGTAAAATGCATCGGCCTCAGCCAGCCGCCGATCAAACATCGATTCAAAATCGTCAAAGGGCCGATCATTTTCTCCGGCAGACAAACGCAGCTGCAGGGTACACGATCCTTTAGCGGGAACCTGGCATTGATACCAGGCGGCGGCCTTGGTTCCTTTGGCCGTCGGATTGACGGCATCGGGTTCGCCATCGATTACATGACGATGAAAGGCGTCCTTGACATGGGGACGCTCGTTGGACCGGCCAAACAGCCGCTGGGTATTGGTGTCGTTGTCGGTGAACAGCAGCTGGGGTTGGCTTTCCACATCCAGCCTGTCGGTATACAGATAATAGTCGCCAGCCACCGGGTGGGAAAGGTGCACGTTCGGCCCGGACTCTGATCCGTTGGCTTGCCTGAGCACCGGGCGGTCGGCAACATCGCCCATGGGACCGGCGTCGTACCCCCAACTCCAGGTGTTGCGAAACCAAATCGTTGGCAGCAGGTCGAGCGGTGCCGCTTCAGGGCCACGGTTATGGGCGGTAATCCTGATCAGCATATCATCGGGACCCGCCTTGGCGTATTCTACAAAAACATCGAAATAGCGGTTGTCATCAAAAACACCCGTGTCGGATAACTCATACTCGAAATCATCAAATCCCCGGCGCCGGTTTTCAGCCACCAAGTCTGCATAGGGAAATGCTACCTGCGGATATTTGTAGAGCATTTTCATGTAGCTGTGCGTGGGCGTGGCGTCTAAATAAAAGTAGTACTCTTTGACATCCTCGCCGTGGTTGCCTTCCGAGCCGGTCAGGCCGAAAAGACGTTCTTTTAAAATAGGATCGTGGTGATTCCACATAGATGGGGCAAAACAGATATACTGGTGGCGGTCGGAGATCCCGGCAATGCCGTCTTCTCCCCATCGATAGGCCCGGCTCCGGGCGTGATCGTGGGGAAAGTAGTCCCAGGCACTGCCGTCGGCGCTGTAGTCCTCGCGCACCGTACCCCAGGCGCGCTCGCTCAGATAGGGCCCCCATTTTTTCCAGTTGACCTTGCGCTCCAGATGATCTTGAAGACGCTGGCGCTCGATGGTTAATTGCATGTTGTTACTCCTTCTAAACATCATAGGTGGACGACGCCGTGGTTCCGCCATGGCCGGTCCAATTGGTGTGAAAAAATTCACCCCGGGGTTTGTCGGTTCGCTCATAGGTATGGGCGCCGAAAAAGTCGCGCTGGGCCTGGAGCAGGTTCGCGGGGAGCCTTGCCGAGCGATACCCGTCATAATAAGCCAGCGCCGCACTGATGGCCGGCAAAGGAATTCCCAGGTACACCGCCGTGGCCGCCACCCGCCGCCATCCTGCCTGGGCCGCCGCTAAAGCGTCTTTGAAAAAAGGATCAATCAGCAGATTCACCAAATTGGCATCGGTATCAAAGGCCGCCTTAATATTACCGAGAAATGCCGAACGAATAATGCAGCCACCCCGCCACATCAGCGCGATGCCGCCGTAATTGAGATTCCAGCCTTGCTCCGCCGCCACAGCGCGCATTAGCTGGTAGCCTTGGGCATAGGAGACGATTTTGGAGGCATACAGCGCCTGCTTAAGATCACTGATCATCGCGGCCCGGTCACCGGTAAAGGTTTCCTCGGGTCCTGCGAGCACCTGTGCAGCCGCCACCCGTTCGTCTTTGAGGGCTGACAGGCAGCGGGCAAACACCGCTTCTCCAATCAGAGTCAGCGGCTGGCCCACATCCAATGCGTTGGTGACGGTCCATTTGCCGGTACCCTTCTGGCCCGCAGCATCGAGAATTTTATCGAGCACTGCTTCCCCGTTTTCATCTTGATACCCTAGGATGTCGCGGGTGATTTCAATCAGGTAGGAGTCGAGTGTCCCCTGGTTCCACCGGGCAAACACATCGTGCATCTCCGTGTTGGTCATCCCCAGGCCCGTTTTCATCATCTGGTAAGTCTCGCCGATCAGCTGCATATCGCCGTATTCGATGCCGTTGTGCACCATTTTAACAAAGTGGCCCGCACCGCTTTCGCCGACCCAGTCGCAGCAGGGTTCGCCATCGTCCGTGTGGGCGCAGATTTTCTGAAAAATCGGCTGAATCGATTTCCATGCGGCCGGAGAGCCGCCCGGCATGATGGATGGCCCCAGCAATGCGCCCTCCTCACCGCCCGAAACCCCGGCGCCGATATAGAGCCATCCTTTTTCTTCCGCCGCCGCCACACGGCGCATAGTGTCGGGAAAATAGGAGTTTCCACCGTCGATAATAATGTCACCCGCCTCGAGATAGGGCGCCACCGATTCGATAAAACCGTCCACAGCATGGCCCGCCTTGATCATGCACATCACCTTGCGGGGTCTTTTCAAGGTGTCGATCAGCGCTTCAACACTGTGGCAGCCAATAATGTTTTTCCCGGCGGCACGGCCATGGATAAAATCATCCACCTTGCTCGTGGTGCGGTTGAAACAGGCAACGGTAAATCCCTTGCTCTCCATGTTCAGAATCAGGTTTTCACCCATTACGGCCAACCCGACAACACCGATATCGGCATTTGCTTGCATGGCAATATCCTTTCGATTTACACTCATGATTGTTAATTCGTAACAGCCATATTTCAAACACTCCTACGCATCAACTGCAGGACAATCCGCAACAGCCCATCCGCCAGGCATGGCCGCCTTTGGCCAGCAAGTCATCGGCCGCGTCCGGCCCCCAGCTGTTTACTGGATAAGTGTGCAGAGGAGAGGCTTGCGGTGTGGATGCCCATCCTGAAATGATCGGATCGATCAAGCGCCAGGCCGTCTCGATTCCATCGTTGCGGGCAAACAGTGCTGCATCACCGCGCAAGGCATCCAATAGGAGCCGCTCATACGCATCCGGTAGAACAATTTCGGGAAAGGCCTCGCTGTAATAGTGGTTCATGTTGACCGAACGGGACTCGGATACTGTATCGGGCACTTTGGTTTCAAATCGCAACTGGATACCTTCGTCCGGTTGAATGCAGATTGACAGATAGTTGGGCGTGAAATGCGCCTTGCGACCCAGATGAAAAATGACATCCGGTGGCGGCTGAAATTCAACGATGATGGAACTGCTTTTGGCAAGCAGGGCCTTGCCGGATCGCAGGTAGAACGGAACACCTTTCCAGCGCCAGTTATCAATGAAAAGCTTTAAGGCGGCGAACGTCGGCATTTGTGAGTCCGGAGCCACCCCCACACTGGAGCGGTAGCCTGCATATTGGGCACGCACGGTGTCTTCCATCGCAATGGGGCGGACGGTGCCAAGAACTTTGACCTTCTCGTTTCTAATGGCATCGGCGTCCAGGGATGCCGGCGGCTCCATGGTCACAAGTGCCAGCAACTGCATTAAATGGTTCTGGAACATGTCCCTCAGCACACCGGCTTTGTCGTAGTAGCCGCCGCGTTGTTCCACATCCACACTCTCCGCCACCGTGATCTGGACATTGGCCACATAGCGCCGATTCCAGACCGGTTCGAAAAACGTGTTGGCAAAGCGCATAAACAAGATGTTCTGGGCCGTCTCTTTGCCCAGGTAATGGTCGATGCGAAAGACCTGATGCTCGGCAAAGGCAGCGTGGACCTTTTGATTCAAAGTCCTTGCGGAATCAAGATTACGACCGAAAGGCTTCTCGATGATGATCCGGCGCTGGCCCTGATCTTCGGCACTCATACCGGCCGCGGCCAGATGATCGCAGGCAGGGCCATAAAAATTCGGAGCCGTGGCCAGATAATACAGGCGGTCAGCCGATGCTTTCTCTATATCGTTTAGGCATGCGTGAAGCTTCCGGTAATCTCCTTCTGCATCCAGATGGCCTTGAAAGTATCGAATGTGCCGGGCGAAATCGTTCCAGATGCCTGCATCGAACCCTGTGCCGTATTCCGCCACACCGTGTGCCAGATGGTCCCTGAACTGTTCATCGTCCCAGTCTCGGCGGGCAAATCCCACAATGCGCAATCCATCCGGAAGACGTTTTTTTCTGAAGTTGTTATACAGTGCCGGCATCAGCTTACGGTTGGTCAGATCACCGGACGCACCGAAGATCACAATCGTGAAGGGTTTCGCACTGTTCATTAGTATTGCCTTTATCCGTTTTGCAGCAGTTGTTGTCCGTGAAAGGCCGCTCCCCAGAGGCCGCTATCTTGATTATCCATCAGAAAGACCGGAATCCTGGACAGGACGTGACTCATAGTCGGAGAATCAAGAAACTCCTTACCAAAATTGTCATGGGTCAAAATCTCGGGGGTTCTGGCTGCCACCCCGCCTGCGATGTACAACCCGCCGCGGGCCAGTATCTCAAGGGCATAATCGCGGCAGGCCCGTCCATAAAACTTAGCGGCCCAGGCCAGGGTCTCAGATGTTGTCGTGAGCCCCTCGGTTACCTCCCTGGGTGTCTGCTTCTTGCCGGTGAGAAACCAGTGGATATAACGTAGCCCGCGACCGGAAACCACCAGGTTGCCGGTAATATGGGGCTGCCCACTCTTCTCCCGGTAAAATTTCTGAAACGAAAATTCCCGTGGTGAAAGAAACGGAAAATAACCGTGCCCCCCCTCGGACGGCCGGGCCTGATAGGTGCCGTCGTCAAGCGGCACGAGGACAGCCTTACCTAAGGCCGTGCCGGCGCCCATCACACCCACGGTTCCGTCGGAAATAGCCTCCCCATCAAGTATGTGGCGGGCGGATTTTCCGACCGGGGAGCGACAGGCGTAGGCTTGGGCGACAAAGTCGTTGATCAGTACGGCCTGGTTAAACGTGTTTGCCACGTCTTGCCGGGCCAGATCGATATCCCAGGAAATGTAGGGTGGGGCGCAGTAGCTGCTGTTCTCCACCGGCCCGGCCACTGCGATCACCGCGATATCGGCCTCGGAAGCCACAAGGCTGAAACGGTTCGATCGCAGCTGTTCCAGCAACTGGGTAAATGCGTCGGCCTCAGCGGTGGGCAGCCACAACGTGTCCACCAGGGTCAATCTATTTTCCGAGTCGGTCCGGAAGTGGGCAAATCGGCTGTTGGTACCTCCGATATCTGCGGATAAAATGGATTTCATCGCCATCTCCTCATGCCGGTTTCGCCCGGCACTGTTTCAATCATTTACGATGTTTGACGCTGCGGCTTGATCGACAAACCACCGCAGTTGGCCATTTACCGGTGCGACATGGCGGATCGGCAAACCGCTGTGGGGCATTTTCGGATCGAGTGCTTGGGATATAATCTCCGCCTTGCCCCGCCCGGAGGCAACCACGACCACATGGCGTGCATTGTTGATCACCGGCAACGTCAGGGTGATGCGCACCGGCGGTGGTTTGGGTGCGTTTAAAACCGGAACCACCCATCGTCGGATTTCTTGCAACTCCGAATGAGCCGGAAACAGAGAGGCGGTGTGGCCGTCTTCACCGATGCCTAGCAGTATCAGATCAAATCGTGGTATCCGTCCCGCCTCCGGCTGAAAAACGTTTACCAGGGTGGCTTCATAGGCGTGGGCGGTCTCTGTCGGTTTGAAGGTGTTGTCGGTGGCATAGACCTGCTTGTCCGGGATATTGACATGCTTGAGAAGTCGCGTTTTTGCATTCCCGTAATTGGAGTCGGGACTGCGCCACGGCACCCAGCGCTCGTCGACCCAGAAAATATGCCAGGTTGACCAATCGACCCTGTCGCGCAAGGGCGCTGAAATCAAGGATGGGCTAATGATGTCTATGAGCGAACCGCCTGAAAGCGCTACACTGAAACGATTTTGTCCGGCAGGAGTCCCGGCCGCCAGACGAACGATGTGCTCCCCCAGGGCGGCCGACAACGCCTGGCGATTGGTATAAACATTTACATTCGGTTGTAACCCCATCATCAGCCTCTCGCAGCGTCCCGATGCTTCATTTCGATCTCAACCCCATCCGGTTTGAGTAATAAAACACACGCCGGTTTCCTATTTCGATTGGCCGCAACAGAGAATCATGGCATGAAATTTACCGGATCGAATATGCGTAAATTAGTGCGTTTGATCGAGGTTTTCCTTACATGTTAAATATAGCGAAAGAACAGCATGGCTACCCACTTTCGGAAAGGCGGTCAAAGCATGTGAAAGAGAATAAATGTGCTTCAAAATACAACCTTTATTATAAATCACGGATATGCTTCTCCACCTATTTTTAATACAAAACTCAATCTTTGGATTTCATGACGATATCACCTTAACAGGCGGTCGCTGTAGCTATACCTGGGTGAAAAACTACCTTCAGAAAAACGGATTGGTAGTAAGGGTCAAAGTCCGGGGTGTCTCGTGTTATTGCTATTTAATCGGACTGACTGGATTTTTGCTTTTTCCGGGCCTGGTTCTTTTTTGACCGCCAGGCGGTGAGTCGTTTTTTGATGACGCTTTCATACCCCCGGTCGGAGGGGTGGTAGAAAATCCGATTTTCCAATGATTCTGGCAGGTGATCCTGAACCGTAAAGGCGTTTTCGTGATCGTGGGCGTAGCGGTAGTTTTTGCCGTACCCAAGATCTTTCATCAGGCGGGTGGGGGCATTGCGAATATGGAGGGGCACATCCAGGGTGCCGGTTTTTTTAATACATTTAACAGCCGCTTTATGGGCCGTATAGATACGGTTACTTTTAGGGGCGGTGGCTAAGTAAAGCGCGGCTTGGGAGAGGGCCAGGTCCCCTTCGGGCGAGCCTAACATCCGGTAGGTTTCCGTGGCGTTCAAGGCCACGGTGAGCGCGTTGGGATCGGCGTTGCCGATATCTTCCGATGCAAAGCGGATCATCCTGCGGGTAATATAGAGCGGATCTTCCCCGCTGGTTAGCATCCGTTGCAGCCAGTAAATGGCGGCATCCGGATCACTGCCGCGCAGACTTTTATGCAGTGCGGAGATGAGGTTGTAGTGCTCCTCACCGCTTTTGTCGTAGCGCAGCAGCTGCTCGGCGGAGGCTCGGTTCACCAGTTCCGACGAGATGATGGTCTCCTTTTCGGCCAAGGCCATTTCGGCCACAATCTCAAGGCTGTTTAGGGCTCTTCGGGCATCGCCGTCAGCCAGCTCTGCCAACTGGGTCAGTGCCTCTGGGTCCAGGGTTAGGCCGGATTGGCCCAAGCCCTTTTCCGCATTGTTTAAAGCGGCTGTCAAAATTATTGCAATGGCGTCGGCGGTAAGCGGCTTTAAAACAAATACCTTGCAGCGGGAGAGCAATGCCGAGATCACCTCAAAGGAGGGGTTTTCCGTGGTGGCCCCCACCAATG
>RCNE010002006.1_pt1 | contig 11012 bp, 11 predicted proteins | sample 2041361 | NCBI WGS metagenome assembly RCNE01 (sample SAMN09708229, study PRJNA481090) | Marine sediment metagenome, whole genome shotgun sequencing project.
GGTGATGATGTCCTGATCGAAACGCACTCGGCGGAAGGCTATTCCTGCGAAGCGGATGCCGGATTTCTGACGGCGATAGATACAACGCTCAATGAGAACCTCATCAATGAGGGCTACGCGCGCGAAATTGTTCGTTCAGTGCAAGACGCTCGCAAGCAGGCCGGCCTCGAAGTGTCGGATCGCATCACGCTGGGCGTCTCGGGTTCGGCCGCCATCGAGGCGGCGCTCGATATCCACCGTGATTACGTCATGGCGGAGACGCTGGCGACCGCTTTTGAGGTGGGGCAGCCGGATCCGACCTACTCGTGCGAGCGTAATCTCATGGACGAACAATGGACCATCGAGATTACACGGCAATCCTGAGTTCCGAGGGGCCTGTTTACCGCCGATAATGGTTCGGTTAGCGCTTACTTGCGCGTGCTTCGTAAACTCTGCTATAAGAACCAGACGCAAAGACCTGAAAATTCAGGAGTACATATGGAGTTGCGGCCCTGCAGGGGGCCTTGGCTACAGGAAGTAGGCCGCTCCATACAAAGAAAAAAGCGTAGATGCCGCCTTGAGGATTGGCGGCGAAAACAATAATTAAACGCTGGAGTGACAATGACACGTCCCGTCGATCGCTTTCACGCGGCACTCACGGTGCTCGCCGCACATGGCCATATAAAACAAAGACTTACGAACGCCTACGAGGAACATTTGCACGACCTTGACGAGGATGATCTGCCGATCAGCCTGAAACAGTCGTTCGCCGATTTGCGGCATTCCATGCAAAGCGTCACGCCCCTGAAAGGCGAAAGTGCCATCTGCGCCTCAGTGCGCAAAATGTCCCGCGAAAACGCCAGCGAGTGCGCCGCCGAGATCGTCACGATGTTTAGCGAACTCGCACGGCGGCGCGACGACGGCCAGACCAACCTGCCTCTCGGTGAAGACACCCCGGCGCGCGTACCGCCGTTCCTGGTCAAATCCGTCTGAAAGCGGCGCCTCGCTGCAGCGTGCTCTGCTCCTGGCCAAGCAGGCCAAGCAGGCCAAGCAGGCCAAGCAGCGCTAATCAGGGCTGATCGGGTAAAAAACCAGTGTGATCAACTCGTCCTCGGCGACGCTGCCGGGATCGCTCACGTAGGACTCCCAGGCCGGCCCGTTGCGCCGCAGACCATGCGCGGCTAGGTATGCCGCGATCTTCCGATGTGTCTCTGTCAGCGCGCGGTACGATCCGGTGTGTTTGACGCGGAAGACCGGACCCTCATACGTGAAGCCCAGCTTGACCTCGGGCTCGTCTCGGGGCGTTGATTCGGCCGTGCCGCGCACCGGGATCGCCGCGTCAAAGACCAGTTCCGAGCCGCTGAATGTGCGGATGATCGATAACGGCGCGCCGGCATCCTGCAGGCCTTGCTGGTCGATGAAAGTGAGAATAGCGAAGTACGCTTTTCCCATGGCATCGGCGATTGAGCCCGCATCAGCGGCCGACGTTGTTCGCCGGAAGGCGATCTCGATGGCTTCGACGACGATGAGCTCGATTTGAAGATCACTGAAGTCGATAGCGGGAAGGCTTTCCGAGAGCTGTTTGAGTTTGTCGAGGCCGGCTTGATAATCGCGAGCGACTACGCGGCTGAATAGCGGCGCGAAATAACGTCCCACGATATTGAGGCCATAATCGGTTTCGAAACTCCAGCTAACGGTCGTGACGCCAGCATCCTCGGCAAGATCGAACCGGGAGAATGCCTCACCAGGCTCGCCGCGATTCAAGACGATGTCGACCTGTTCGAAAGGAATGCTGTTGACGATGGTTTGCGTGCCGCTGCCAGTGATCGCGCCGTTCCAGGTCATCGTGCTGCCGAGTCCGCGGCGGCTTCCGGAGTAGAGGACTCGCACGTTCGGGTCGATCTCCAGCAAGGGCGCCCAGAGGGCAAAGCGCCGAAAATCGTTCAGCTGCGCGAATACCGTTGCCGCAGGCGCATCAATACTGGTGGACACTTGCACGCGGCTTTTGCTCGGCAGCACGAAGCCAATAACAATTGAGACTACGATCAGGGCAGCAATGCCATATAACAGTTTGCGCACAAATCCTCTCAATAACGAGTCGCCGAATATGACGTGAATTATTTCACAGTTGGCCATCCTTCGGCACAATGCACCCATGAATGATCAAAACCACAATAGCCTGCCTGTGGGCGTTTTCGATTCTGGTGTCGGCGGCCTCACGGTTTTGAAGGCGATACGCTCCGAGCTGCCGTTCGAGAATCTCATTTATCTCGGAGATACCGCGCGCCTGCCCTACGGCACGAAGAGCCCGGCGTCGATCGAGCGCTACGCCGTACAGGCAACGACCAAGCTGCAGGAGCAAGGCATCAAGCTACTGGTTGTTGCGTGTAATACGGCCTCGGCGGTTGCTCTCGATATTCTGCGTGAGCAGATGAGCCCGATGCCCGTGATCGGCGTCGTTGCACCAGGCGCCGACGCGGCGGTCAGCGCGCGCCCGCGCGCCGCGCACCTGGTACTTGCCACTGAGGCGACCGTACGGCTGGGAGCGTATCGACAAGCGATAGCATCGCGCGACCAGCACGCGGTCGTGCGGGAGCATGCCTGTGAAATGCTGGTGTCATTGGCCGAGGAGGGCTGGGATGACGGCGACATCGCAATCTCTATCGTCCGTCGTTACCTCGATGAAGCCACGGTGGGCGGTTTCGAGGCTGAGACCATCATCCTCGGCTGCACGCATTTTCCGTTGCTGAAGGCGGCCATTCGAGCCGTCGTCGCCAACGAGGTCGTGATCATCGACTCGGCGAGTACCACGGCCGAGGCAGTGAAAGCATCATTGACAGACGCAGGTGAACTTCGCACCTCGGATGAGCCGGGCACAACGCGCTTTCTTGCAACCGACGGCGCTACCCGCTTCGCGCGCGTCGGCAGCCAGTTTCTTGGCAGTAAAGTGTCACCGGGAGACGTCGAACTGGTTGATCTTTGAGCGCAGCCCGGATGGCCTGTGCGATAATCGCGGATTAACAGTTGAGCTCCGGGGAGAAGCCGTGAACAGTCGAGTTTTCTTGCGTCTTGCAGGCGTCGTTGTCCTTATGGTCGTTGCCGCATCGTGCGCGAAGGAGGAGCCGCCCGCCGCCGCTCAAGTGCCGGAATGGGTTGAGCCGCGGCCGGAAATTTACGCTGACTTTGAACTGACCGCCGATCTCAGTCACCTCACTGACAATCAGCGCGAGATGATCGGCCTGCTCATTGACGCGTCCGAGATCATGGACGATCTGTTCTGGCGACAAAGTTACGGCGACGATTATCAGGCCTGGCTGCAGTCCATCGAAGATCCTGCGACTCGCCGGTTTGCCGAACTGAACTACGGACCGTGGGACCGGCTCGACGACGACAAACCCTTCATCGAGGGCGCCGGTGCCAAGCCGCTGGGCGCACGTTTCTACCCGGCGGACATGAGTAAGGAAGAGTTTGATGAGGCCTATCTGCCTGGCAAGAGCGCGCAGTATTCTTTTATTCGCCGTGACGAGGACGGCGGGCTCAAGCTTGTGCCCTTTCATGTCGCCTACACTGCGGAACTGAGCCAGGCGGCCCGCTTGCTGCGCGAGGCGGCGAAACTCGCGGAAAGCCCCGATTTTGCCAATTATCTGAAACTGCGCGCGGCGGCCCTCATCAGCGACGAATTCGAGATCAGCGATCGTTACTGGATGGATGTCAAAGATAACGATATCGACGTTGTTATTGGACCGATCGAGTCGTATGAGGATCGTCTGTTTGGACACCGCAATGCGTATGAGGCCTACGTGCTGATTAAGGACCTTGAATGGAGTGATCGGCTGAGCCGTTTCGCCGCGTTCCTGCCTGACTTACAGCGCGGCCTGCCGGTCGATGATGAGTACAAGTGGGAGATGCCGGGCACTGATTCAGATCTGAATGCGTACGATGTCGTTTATTACGCAGGGCACAGTAATGCGGGCTCCAAGACCATCGCCATCAACCTGCCGAATGACGAAAACGTGCAGTTGGAAAAAGGCACGCGACGCCTGCAGCTGAAAAACGCCATGCAGGCCAAGTTCGAAAAGATCGTCGAACCGATCGCCGATACCTTGATTGACGAATCACAACGGCAGCACATCACGTTTGACGCGTTCTTTGCCAATACCATGTTTCATGAAGTGGCCCATGGCCTCGGTATCAAGAACACCGTGGATGGCAGTGGCACGGTGCGTGCCGCCATGCTCGACCTTGCATCCAGCATGGAAGAGGGCAAGGCCGATGTCCTCGGGCTGTACATGATTACCGAGCTTCACAAGGCCGGCGAACTCGGTGATGTCGATTTGCGCGATTACTACACGACCTTCATGACCAGTGTGTTCCGTTCGATTCGTTTTGGTGCAGCCAGCGCACATGGCAAAGCAAACATGGTGCGTTTTAACTTCTTTTTGGAGCAGGACGCGTTCGTTCGCGATGCGAATACTGGCCGATATCGCGTCGACTACAAGAAAATGGAAGCCGCCATGACCGAGCTCTCGCGATTGCTGCTAACGCTGCAGGGCGACGGTGACTACGATGGCGCTGCCAAACTCACGAACGAGAAGGGCGTGATTGCCGCGCAGCTGCAGGCAGACCTCGATCGGCTGACAGAAGCCAATATTCCGGTGGACATCACGTTCAGGCAGGGTGCCGAGGTACTCGGTATACGCTAGTTCAGGCCCCGGTTGTTCAGACCGTAGTCATTCAGACCTTAGCGATTCGCGTCGATCATTCGTAAGAATTCGACGCGAGTCCTGGCGTCTTTGCGGAACGTGCCAACCATCTGGCTCGTGATCATTGAGACGGCCGACTTGTGGACGCCACGCGTCGTCATGCACTGGTGCTTCGCCTCGATAACCACGGCAACACCTTTTGGTTGCAGCACGTCCTGTATGCAGTTGGCTATTTGTGCCGTCATCTTTTCCTGCACCTGGAAGCGTCGGGCAAACGCCTCGACCACGCGCGCCAGCTTGCTGATGCCGACCACCTTGTTATTGGGCAGGTAACCGACATGGGCTTTGCCGATGATCGGTGCCATGTGGTGCTCACAATGTGACTCGAATTCGATGTCGCGCAGCACGATCATCTCATCGTAGCCCTCGACTTCCTCAAAGGTGCGCGCAAGATACTCCACCGGGTTGCTCTTGTAACCGCTGAACCAGTCTTCATACGCTTTTGCGACTCGCTTTGGCGTGTCCAGCAGGCCTTCCCGACGTATGTCTTCGCCGGCCCACAATAACAGCGTGCGTACGGCATCCTCCGCCTGCTTGCGGCTTGGCTTGCGTGGTTTGGCTGGTTTCTTTTTGATGGCGGCCACTTATGAGCCCTCTGTGGAAAAGCGCTTCATCCTACGCAGACTTCTGTTCGAAATCGAGGCCAACGGGGCAGCTGACGCCGGTGCCACCAATCCCGCAATAGCCGCCCGGGTTCTTGGCAAGGTACTGCTGGTGGTAGTCCTCGGCATAGTAGTACGTGTCAAGTGGCAGAACCTCTGTTGTGATCGTGCCGTGTCCTGCGCGATTTAGTTCTTCCTGGTAAGCCGCCATCGAGCGTCGGGCAGCCGACTGCTGTGCGTCGTCATAGGTGTAGATTGCCGACCGATACTGTGTGCCTGTGTCGTTGCCCTGGCGCATGCCTTGAGTTGGATCATGGCTTTCCCAGAATATCTTTAATAATTGCTCGTAGCTGACTACCGTCGGATCGAAAACCACCATCACGGCTTCTGTGTGTCCGGTGTTGCCGCCGCAAACCTCACGGTAATCGGGATTGGGCGTAATGCCACCGGCATAACCGACCGACGTCGTAACAACACCCTCGGTTTCCCAGAAGCGACGTTCTGCGCCCCAGAAACAGCCCAGACCGAAAACGGCCTGTTCCAGGTTGTCGGCAAACGGTCCCTGCAAAGCAGCACCATTCACGAAATGGCGCGCTGCCACAGCGATGGGCGTGCTCCGGCCGGGCAGGGCCTCCTTTCTTGAAGGCAGGGTCAGGTTTTTCATAACGGTGATCCGTGTGTCAGGAAGCGGTGTCTGCCGTTTCCGCGGGCTGCTCTGCTTCTGTGGGCTGCTCTGCTTCTACGGGCAACGGCTCGCCTGCCGGCTGCTGTGCGTTTTTGCGCAGCTTGTCCAGATCCGCCTGCCGGTAAAAAAACGAGTGTTCGAACACCTGGTTGCCCGTGATTTGCGGCTGTGCGTTGGCCATCATTGGCCGAAACACTCGCCTGCGCATTTCGCGATGCACCATGCGCTGCATGTCAGTGAACTCGGGAGGTATCGCTTCAGTGCGCAGATTGCGTACACGGCCGCGCGGAGAAACGGTGTAATCAACTCGAATAGTGCCGGTTATCAAGTTCTCTTTCCTGGCATTTTTTGCCGCGCCGGAAGAGACATACGAAGGCAGGGGTTTCTGCACGAGCAAGTACGGCTGCTCCAGCAGCCTGGCCCTTGTTTGCAACCGCTCTTCGTCAGCCGACAGCAATTCCCACATCTCGGCGTAGATCGCACGGGCACGATTGTCAGACTCGGCATACGTATAGTAGTCGGCCAACGCCAGCTCCGCAGATACCCGTTCGGACCAGTGCAGATCGGGCGCCGACTTCGCGACACGCACTGCGCGTTTAAAGTAAACCTCACCGCTTGGGGCGACTCCCGCTTTGTACGGACTTGATTTGGTCAAGTCGACAAAATAGAAAGACTCACCGAGTTTTCGTAGTGGTGCTAACAGGCTGGAGTGGTCCTTGCCAAGCCGTGATTCGATAATCCGTATCACTCGTCGATATGTCGCCCGTTCGTCGTTGTAATACCCGGCCCTGTGCTGCCAGTCGCCGCGGCGCATCAGAGATGGCAGGAGGCCCAGCACATTGTTCTCGAAATGCCGAGCATTCAGCACGTGAATGCGATCAAGGACGTCGCGTGCCCCTTCGGTATCGCCTGCTCGCAGGGTCGATTCGGCGAGGGACTCAAGAATCTCAACTTGCTCAATGTTATGCGGGCCGTCATTGACATGCGTTATATGCCGGGCACGATCAAACGTTCGCAAGGCCAGCTCCGGTCGGCCACTATTGAGCTGCGCCGAGCCGAGTCCCTTCAACGGGTTGAGCAGCTGCGCATTGAGGCGATCCTCGACGTCTTCGATAATTTCGATGGCGGATTCGAAGTTCTGAATCGCTGCATCGTTCTGGCCACTGCGGCTTTGAACGATGGCAAGATTATTCAGCGCTTTGGCGGTTTGGAGCGACTCCGGGCCGAAAATCCGGATGGCCATTGCAACGATGCGCTTCGCCGACGCATCGGCCTCGTCAATTGCGCCCTCATCGAGCAAACTGCGATAGCGCTCGAACTCCTGTAACAGACGATCTTCCGCGGCAAGCCCGTCGTCAATTGAATCGATTGTGACCCCTTCGTTCGCCTCACTGCCCATATCGACCTGCTGCGCAAGCGCGGTCGTCGCTAATGCGAAAAGAGACAACAGTACGAGTATTTTCGTCTTGGGATTCATGCGCTTATTTTGTCGATTAGGTAGTGGGTTTCTGCAATCACCCGTCGTATCTGAGACCGGCCAGCAGCGGATTAGTTCTGTAATAGCGGCGTCCCGTCTACCACAACTATACCGCCTGATCCCCACTCACGGTAGCGGCCAGCGGTGAATCAGAGATCGAGGCCGATTAATTTAATACACGATACCCACGACCGCGCAAGCAGCGCTTGAAGACCTTCTGTCTTTCGCGATCGGCGTCCAGGCCCGAGCGCGTGCCGCCATAAAGCGCGCCTGTGGCCGCGCCTCGACCGGAGTCGCCGTCGATAGCGCCGCCAATCGCGCCAACTACAGCACCGGTTGCTCCGCCTTTTATAACACCCTGACTAATAAGGATTTCTTCGGTGTATTTCTCGCATTCGCCCCAATCCTGGGCAAACGCTTTAACGTCAACACCTTTCATATCAACGATCGGGTCCGGATGGGCGGCGCAACCTGCTACCGTCAGCGCCACCAGGACAACAACGAACTTGGGGTTTGTTTTCATAGGTCTGTTCCGTACTTAGGTCATTCTGATAACGTCCGAACCGCGGTTCAGTTTACCAAGGCATACAAATGGTTGGAACGTCACACGACTCAACAGTTCGAGCTATTTTGTATGCTTTTATCGCAAATTTCTGCATCGCGATCGCCAAATCATGGGCGGCCTGGCTGACAGGCTCCGGGAGCATGCTGGCCGAAGCGATTCACTCCTACGCCGATACGGGCAACCAGGTGCTGCTGTACCTTGGCCTGAAACAGTCGCAGCGGCCACCGGACAAGGAGCACCCGCTTGGCTACGGCAAGCTCAGCTACTTCTGGAGTTTCATTGTCGCAATTCTGCTCTTCAGTATGGGCGGGTTGTTTTCTATTTACGAGGGCTATCACAAGCTGACACACCCTGAGCCTTTGGCGCAGATCTGGGTGGCCATAGTGGTGCTCGCGCTGGCGATCCTGCTGGAAAGTGCGTCGTTGTTCGGTGCGCTTCGCGAAATCAAGAAAGTCCGCGCCGGACGACCTTTTCTCAACTGGCTAAAGCACACACGCAACTCCGAGCTGGTCGTCGTATTGGGCGAGGACATCGGCGCGCAGGTGGGCCTGGTGCTGGCGCTGGGCTTCCTGATAACGGCAGCATTCACCGGCAATCCGATCTATGACGCGTTTGGATCTATCTGCATCGGCGTCGTGCTCATTACGATATCCGTTTTCATTGCCTGGCGTATTCGTTCCCTTCTGGTCGGTCGCTCCGCCGATCCGGAGATTCAGGCAGCCATCGACGCGATCATTCAGGAGCAGGATGGCATCGAGTTCGTGTTCAATACGATAACGCTGCAGCTTGGCCCGGATACGATGTTGGCCGCTAAGCTGAAAATGAACTCAGAACTCAGTATCGACGAGGCCGTTGCCAGCATCAACGCACTTGAGCGCAAGCTCAAGGCGCGCATTCCTAAACTGAAGTGGTGCTTTATCGAGCCCGACGTCGAGGATTAGTCCGCGACTACCTTGTGCAGGTGCACGTCCTGCTGCGGGAACGGCATAGAGATGCCTTCCTGGTCGAAGCGTTTCTTGATGGCTTCGGTAAGGTCGAACGTAACGTCCCAATAATCGGCCGCCTTGACCCACGGTCGAACCACAAAATTGACACTGCTGTCAGCCAGTTGTGAGACCGCAATCTTGCAGGCAGGGTCAGCGAGTATCCGCTCGTCAGCAGCGACCAGTTCCTCGAGCGTTTTGCGGACTTTATCGAGATCGTCGTTGTAACTAACGCCCACCACCATGTCGACGCGACGAGTATCCTTGGCCGAGTAATTGGTGATGATGCTGTTCATGATCTGGCTGTTGGGTACGACGATCTGCTTGTTATCGGGTGTGACCAGAATCGTCGTCAAGATCTGGACCTGCTCGATCGTGCCGCTGACGCCAGCCGCTTCGACATAGTTGCCAACGCGGTATGGACGAAACAGGACGATGAGTACGCCGGCGGCGAAGTTCGAGAGAGAGCCCTGTAACGCCAGGCCGATCGCGAGACCCGCCGCGCCGAATATTGCAATGAACGACGTTGTTTCGATGCCGAGCGCACTAATTGCAGCGATGATGACAACGATCATCAATGCTATGCGGACGAGATTACAAACGAAAGTCTCGAGCGTCTTATCGACTTCCTGTTTTTGCATGAGCTTGCGCAGCCCGCGCACAACCAGGCTGATCGCAATACGGCCAACGAAAAAGATAACCAGCGCAACAACGATGTTCTTGCCCAGGGTCACAACGGTGCTCGAGTCGATGCCGTTACTTTTCAGGAATTCGATAATGCTGTTCCAGCTGAGGCTGGAAACAGCCGACGTTGCTTGCTCCATGTTCTGTCCTTACATCCGGGTCTGTGTTCTTGAGGGGGGTGCGATAATACAGGATTGCGTCCGTGTTTCAGAACCGCAGCGCAACAAACCATGCGGATAGGATCAGCGCCAGCGCAATGCCGCCGGCAACGGTCTGGCGAGCACGATCGGTGGGTATCGGGCCCAGTACTGTGAGTAACATGCCGGTCGCGAAGCCGCACACGAAGCCCATAAGGTGCGCGCCGATGTCCGTTTCCGGCCCGCCGGTGCCGGTGAACATGAGCAGTGCCAGCCCCCCGACAATCGGGCCGTAACGATAGGACCAGCGGTCCTGTGCCATCAGTTGGCCGCGCCAGACAAAACCGGCGACCAGCCCGAGTGCAGCAAACACCGCCGTGGACGCACCGATTGAGCGATGCGTGGATTCGAGCAGCAGCGTATTGGCCGCGTTGCCCATCGTCGCGGCAACGACGATGGCCAGCCAGGCGACACCCGAGCCCAGCAAACGTCCGGCGAATACGCCAAAGAAAACACCGAACACCAGGTTGCCGACCAGGTGCCTCGCGCCGGAGTGCAACGTCAACGCGGTTATCGTGCGCCACCATTCGCCGTTCCGGATCAACGCACCGTCAACGCGGCCCGCGTCGAACCAGTTGTGACCGAAGAACGAATAGCCAGCCAGTCCGGCCACCACACAGACAACCAGAAAGTAGCCGATGACACCCGCCAGCGGATCCTGGTTGGGCACGCGCTTTTGTACGACTGGCCGCGACGGGGGGTTTTCATCGTCGTACAGCCGCAGCTGCTCGACGGCTTCTGCCGAGTATTCGGCGGGCACCAGCAGTACTGCACTGCTGGCATCGTGAGTCGTCTGGTGCGGGATCCGCGCCGCCGCCAGCACCAGCGCACGGTCGGCACACTGCTGGTGGTTACGGCTCTCGTAAACGATGCGCAGATCTTCTTGCATAGGGACAACCTGTCGTAAGTGAAAAATGCTATTAAAGACAAATAGTTATGGTGTCGTTATTGCCTTCAGCGATCGTTCATGTGCGCGCGTCAACAATACACCCAATCTATTCAAGTACATCGTGTGGGTGCTGCAATGAATGTATGGAAGAAATTGTACTTTGCAACCGCTGTCGTCAGCGCCGTGTT
>RCNE010002008.1_pt1 | contig 11003 bp, 10 predicted proteins | sample 2041361 | NCBI WGS metagenome assembly RCNE01 (sample SAMN09708229, study PRJNA481090) | Marine sediment metagenome, whole genome shotgun sequencing project.
GCGTCGGCGGCAAGGCGCAACGTGGCGCTTTCCGAGCCGTGGCCGGGGATCTCAAACTCGCCTATGCCCAGTTCGAAGAATTGGAGACGTTCACGAAATTTGGTGCACGCTTGGATGACAATAGCCGCCAATCTATCGTGCGTGGGCAGCGCATCCGCGCCTGCCTCAAGCAGCCGGAATCCGCTCCGGTCTCCGCGCTCGAACAGATTGTGATTCTGACGGCCTTGACGGCCGGGCTGTTCGACGCGGTGCCGCTGGAGCGAATGCCCGAGGCCGAGGCAGCGGTACGTTCAGCCACAGACCACCTTCCAGTAGCCGTCTCGGCGCGCCTTGGGATAGGAGACAAGCCAAGCGAGGACGATGCACGAGCGATCGTGAGTAACGCCCGAGCGGCATTGGCGTCGTTTCGTGAACCGCCTGTCGGGAGTGCCGACATGGCAGCGGAGACCGAAGCGTGACCGACTCGGCGATCCTGTTGAGACATCAGATCGGCAGCGCCACCGACTTGCAATCCGTTGTGCGCGCCATGCGCGCCATGGCGGCTTCCAGCATTCACCAATACGAGCGCTCAGTGCTGGCACTGGCCGACTACCGGCAGGCGGTAAATCTAGGTCTGGGCGTCTGCCTGCGGCGAATCGATGCCGATGCAAAGCCGCAGTCGCTCGGCCGCCCGGCAACGGGCGCGATCGGCGCCATTGTGTTTGGGTCCGACCAAGGGCTGGTGGGGCAGTTTAACGAGGTAATCGTCGAGCATGCGACGAGCGCCATGCGTGCGATGCACGGTGAGTGTGTGGTCTGGGCTGTCGGCGAGCGCGTTCACGCAACACCAGTTCGTCGACGGCATCAAAGACCGCCAGGCCGTTGGTGGAGAGTTCCTCTACCGTGGCGATGCGCTGTCAGTATTCTCACTTCTGGATTTCGACGTTTCCTACAACGTACTCAACTCCGCACTTGTGAACGCAACGTGGCAGCTCGACAACGGCTGGTCGCTGAGCGGGCGAGTGGATTTTGGGGCCGAACCATACCTGACTACTCGCAACGCACTCGCAGGGCAAACTGTGACCAGCGTGGACGCCCTCCTCGACACGTTTTCGGAGGGACAGGTGCGACGACTCGCGAGAAATCGTACGGCACAGTCCACAGCGATATCCGTTGGCATGTCTGCGCCGCTGAAAGAACGCCTTGACCTGTCGCTCGACGCCACCATGAGACACGCTGATGCGACGATTGCCTCGGGCGGCGTCGTTGCACGGCCCGATACGGGGACAGAGTTATTTCTGAATGCGACTATGGTGGCGACCAGCTTGTTCTTCGACAATGATTTGTTATTAGTCTCGGTACGGTATGACTCACTGCAGAGTCGCGATAGCACCCACCTCGTGATCGATTCTCGGCTGCCCGTCACGCGATCAACACGAGTCAATCCTCGCGTGAGCGTGACGCACCATGATGCTATTCCCACGGGGACGACACAGACGATCGTCGCGCCGTCGGTTCGCTTGATGCTGCGTTGGGGCGATGTCCTTTTCGACCTGGAAGCTGGCGGTCGCTGGTCCAATCGTGAACTGCCGGTGTTTGAATTCGATCCGTTTACACCTGACGGCACCGAGGAATTGCTCGGTGGCTTCGTCAACCTTGGTTACCGCTGGGAGTTCTGACGTGACTTACAAGACTATCGTAGGGCTTGTCGCCATACCTCTCTTTCTCTGCTCTTGTGGTGGCAATCCGACGACGCCGTTTGAACGGCGTGTCGACGAACGGTCCGGCGAATCTTTCACGCAGTCAAGCGAGCCGCTGCGCCTGGTCGCAACACGACCTGCGCTCTCGCGCGTAGGAAAAGACTACCTGTTTCTGGCGCCAGTGCTGGTCAGCGGGTCGAGGGAGCCTCAAAAGTACCTGTGGTTTTCATTTGGCAGTTCCATCGACCGGCGGATTACGGGGGCCGAACAGCCTGTTGTTAATTCCATCGTGCTGGTTCTTGACGGCACGCCGATGACGTTCGACCTTCTGCCGTGGCCCGAAATAGCCTCTTCGCGACCGTTTGAAACGAGCGTCAAACACCACGCCAGCTTCGGCGCCAGGGTCACTACGAGCCAGCTCCAGCGTTTGTCCGCAGCACGAGAACTTGCAGCGTTTGTGACAAACAACGACCATCGCTCGCCCAAGTACGTGCTTGTGGCCGGCGAGTATGGGGCGTGGTCAGATTTTTGACCTAAACAAACAGAGGTAAGCCCCGGCGCGAACGCAGCCGCGATAGCAGGTACGCCGACACGGCAAGCGTAGCGAGCTTTTGCTGCTCCGAACCCGGCCTAGTCCGAAGGGGCATCTCCAGAGAGGGCTTGATCCAACAGCTCCACCAACTGGTCCCGGCTGTAGCTGTAAGGACCCCACTGGTTCAACTGCACGAGCTCGTTTACCTTTGTGCCAATGGTCCTTGCCTGTTCGCCTTCGTTGGGAACAACCACGTAGCGACGCAACGGATTGCCATCAAACAGGGCGTGCATGAAGGCCGCGGACACCTCATCGGGTTCCTTTAAGGACAACTCGCGCTCGGCAGTCGCTTCATAGGCATTTTTCATTTCTTCGGTCACTTCGCCACCAGCGGCCTTCGCAAGCTCATGCTCGCGAGACACGCTGCTGCGACGAATGTTCGACTTGTAGTTGCCAGGCTCGATGACACTGACTGCAACGCCGAGCGGCTCAATCTCCGTCGCTAGCGCATCCGTATACGCTTCGATCCAGTGTTTGCTACCGCTGTAGGCGCTGAATCCCGGGAATGCCGAGATCGTGCCAGCGATCGATCCCGTCGTCACGACGCGGCCCTTGGACTCGATGACCATCGGCGCGAACGCCTGGGTGATTCGGTATACGCCCTCAACATTGACCCTATAGACAAACGTCTGATCCTCAATTGGCGTGTCGATAACCTCGCCGCCGCCGCCAACGCCGGCATTGTTAACAAGGGCATACAGACCTGTGCCTTTTTCCTGGATCATTGCGACAACAGCATCAACCTGATCCTGCTTGGTAACGTCGAGTTTTACGGCCGTAACGTTGTCAATTGCCTCCAGTGCCGCGAGATCCTCGTCCTTACGCGCGCCGGCGTAAACGTGATAGCCGTTCTCAGCCAGCGTTTCCGTGAGATTTCGGCCGATGCCGGTACTGGCACCTGTAATAAGAATCGATTTTTGATCGTCTGCAGCGACGGCGTGCGGTGCCGCCAAAAAAACAACTGCGACAACAACGACAAATTGGAGAAACTTGTGCATGGTGTTTACCTTTTATTATTGATACGGGGACACTAGCACAATCAGAGGCGACCTAACCCTCGCATCGTGAGTGGCCTGAGCCCGTACCGTTGCGTGCATGAGCCGTGCACCAGCGTGCACAGTAATGCGATCGTAGCAACGGGCACCCCGATACTTTTTGAATTACATAGCCTCAGGCAAACCGCCCCGCGACTGAATGTCGACTCGTTTTGCTTTCGATTCCGCGCCCTACTCGATTCCCATCTCCTCGAGCAAGTGGCCCGCATCGTACAGGGACCGCATCGACTCGATCATGATTTGCGGATGCACAGCAACCGTGCGGTTCGTGTCCGCGTCAAACCAATAGGCGCCCGATATTGAGTGGATGTTTCCATCAAATACCAGGCCCACCAGCTTGCCATTCTTGTCAATGACCGGACTGCCGGAGTTGCCGCCAATAATGTCCGTGGTACCCACGTAGTTGAACTTGACGTCACCCGCGATTTTGCTCTTTGCTTCGGCCCAACTGTCAGGCAGACCGAAAGGTGCCTCACCGGTGACGCGAGGAAACAGCTCCGAAGTCGTCGTCCAGGGCCGCACAGGGCTTCCTTTTTCGAGCCAGCCTTCGTGTGCCCCGTAGCTCACGCGTAGCGTGAAGGTCGCATCCGGATAGTCACTGGTGCCATTGACCGCAAAACGGGCTTTGGCGATTTTCTCGTAGGCCAGGTCGGACGGCGCCTCGACTTCATTTTCATAGCGTTTGCGCAGGGCCCGAGCCTGGTCGTCAATAGCAAGCGCCAACTTAATCATTGGATCATCCGAGCGGCGCAGCGTGTCCAGGTCTGCCGCCCACAAGCGCGCGCGAACATCCAGGTCGCTAAGGCTCGATCCGTCAACAAGCTCCGCGGCAAGCGCTTCAGGCGACTGCTTGCCCAGGATCTGGTGAACGAACGGCGAGTCGGGCCCGAGTAACTCTCGCATTTTGTCAAGCGAGAACGAAAGCCGCAGCTTTTCCAGCTCAGGGTAAAACGGGCGTGCCGCCAACGTCAGCTGCCGGGTGCGTGGCAGCGCTGCGTCGGTATAGGGCCGCAACCTGTCTTCGTTGGGACGCTCCTGCTCGGCGGCCCTGCGAACGAGGGTGCGCGCATTTTTAAAAAGCCTGCCAGTTAATGCAGCGCCCGCCTCTATGAAGTAGTAGTCGTCTCTGAACGTAAGGTACGTTTCGTTCGCTTTTTCGATTTCCGCCCACGCCGTGCCGACTTCGGCGGCCATCTCGGGATCCGCCGCAACCGCGGCCTGCAATGCACGTTCCTCTTCGAGCTTCTGCTCCAACAACTCATCGTTGTGTAAAGCATCCAATCGTTTGCGCTGTACCTTGATGCCGTTCTCTACTCCCTGCAAAGGTGCTTGCGTCGTCCGGTAAGCTTCGCCGCCCGCAGTGGCGTACTGAATGTAACGCCCGCGCAGCTCAACATTGCGCATCAGCCATTGCGGGATCGAAGTGTCGCGGAGAAACTTGAGATCCGATACCGTCAAGAGGCGCTGCGTTCTGCCAGGTCGGCCTGCAACAAACATCGCTTCGCCGGGCTCGAGACCTTCTGCACGCCACTCGAGGAAGTTCGGTGTCGCAGCCGGTTCGCCGTTCTCGTAGACACGCAACAGCGTCATGTCGAGGCACCACCGGGGAAAATTGAAATTGTCCGGGTCGCCGCCGAACGCGGCGATGTCTGCTTCGGGCGCAAACACAAGCCGAACATCATCGTAACGCTTGTATTTGTATAGCCAGTGCTGGCCGCCACTGTAGAGACTCACCGATTCGCATTTCAAACCCGAATCTTCTTCGCAATTCTGGACCGCACGCTTCAGCAGCTGGCGCCGCACCTCGCCTGCTTCAACATCGCCTTTGCCAGCCGTACCTTCTGCGATTTGCTGCGTGATGTTTTCTGTCGATAGCAGCACAGATATGCGGTCTGTGGGGCAGGACACTTCCTCACCGCGACTTGCGGCAAGAAAACCGTTTGCCTCGAGGTCAGAGTCGGTCGACGAGTTTTGTGAGATGCAGGAGAGTGCGCAATGATGATTGGTCAATACCAGGCCATTAGGCGAGACGAATGAACCGCTGCAGCCGCTGTCCAGCCTGGCCACGGAGCTCTTGACGGTCTCGAGCCACTGGTCGGTAATTTCGACATCGTATTTATCCTTGACCGCCGTCTTCGGGAAGTTATCGAGCGTCCACATGCCTTCGTCGGCAAATGCAGTACCTGTAAGCAGGAAGAATAGTGCGAATAGCCGTAAGTACCTCATGAGAAATCAGCCTCTTGGTTATTGATAACGTGAGCCGTTGTATTCGAGCCACCCGGCGACGTGGTGGCCAGCCGGGTCGTGATGCGTCCAGTGTAATACACCGCCACGCTCGTTCCACTCATAGACGCCGAAAAACGACACGGCCTCGCCCGCTTTCAGGTTCGTAACGCGGGGCGCCAGATCGATATTGTGCGCAATAAGCAGCGTGTGGCCGGAAGCCAGCCGCACTATGAAACGCTGATGCCGGCTTCCATCCCTGTCGTCGGACAGTATCCGGCTAACGGTACCGCTTCCCTGAACCTGCGAGCCAGAGCGTCGCGAACTGATGGCGTTCTCAAGCGCCGCATTGGACTCCTGAAATGTGGGAGACCGCTGCCCTACCGATGACGAATGCTCGAACGCAAAGTAGGCGCCTGCAAGCGCGACGAAGATTATTAGGGCCCGTTTCATGCCAGCAACTCTATATTCTCGCGCCTCTTGTAACAAATGTTCACAGTCTGGAGCCGACTATATCGGTAGAGTCGGGGGTCCGAAATGATCCGGTGATGGAGACAAGGAATGAACTTCAAGAGCCTCGCGACGCAGGTATTGATGGACCATATCGAGGGCGCCAATAATTCGAATCGCGCTGCAGCAGCCCTCGACAGACTTGCCGACGGACACAAGGCCTTTGACCTTGGCGACCTTGTTAGCCGGCTGCAAGCGCCGGGAGGCGAGCTCGCCTGCAAGACGAGATCCTGGCTCGCAGATGGAAAGAACGAGTCGATCTCCGTCTCGCAACTCGAAAAAGCGGTTGGCACTCACAAGACCGCCGCATTCGCTTTGGCACTCGGTATCGACCGTGAATATGCAAGCAACAAACTCACACAGATCCTGCCTGAGCTGATCGACAAGAGCAGCCAGGGTGGCGAACTTCTGAACAAGATCGGCAGCAAGCGCGGATTCACAGAGCTTGCGTCACGATTCTGGAGAAAATCCGCCTGATCCGCTGGAAAGCCGGCAATCAGGTTTCGCCAATATCCTCGTGCCATAGCGAAGGATGGGCGATCATGAACTCGCTCATCATTCGCCGGCACGATTCGTCGTCAAGGATTTCGAGCTGCACACCACGCGAGCGCAAATGCGCCTCCGGCCCCTGAAAACTCCTGTTTTCACCAACTACGACTGTCGGGATGCCATAGAGCAGTATGGCGCCACTGCACATGTCGCAGGGTGAAAGCGTCGAATACAGCACGGCATTTCGATAGTCGGAGGCAGTTAGCCGACCGGCATTTTCGAGGCAGTCCATTTCAGCGTGCAGCACGGCGCTGCCCTTTTGTACTCGCTGGTTATGTCCGCGGCCAACAATTTCCTCGCCGAGGACCAGCACCGATCCGATAGGAATGCCACCCGAGCGAGCGCCATTTCGCGCCTCTTCAATCGCGGCTGCAAGGAATTTATCCATGTCAGGCCAGGCCCAAGATTCGGTCGATCTCCTGCAACACATCGGGCGAGAAGCGATCCACGAATTTCAGGGCCTTCATATTCTCGTGGACCTGAGACACGCGACTCGCGCCGGTCAACACTGTACTGACATGCGGATTCTGCAAACACCAGGCGATGGAAAACTGGGCAAGTGTTGCACCCATACTATTCGCTAGCGGCTGCAATGCCGATACCATGGCAAGCCTATCGGCGTTGGTGAGCTCTTTGCGAAGCCATTCGTAGCCTTCAAGGGCTCCGCGGCTGTCACTGGGCACGCCGTCCTTATACTTGCCGGTCAACAGACCCGAGGCAAGTGGACTCCAGGTGGTCGAGCCGTAGCCACGCTCTTTATAAACACGGTCATAGTCACCTCCGAATCGATGCCTCTGGAACAGGTTATAGATGGGCTGCTCTACAATCGGCTTGTGCAGGTGGTGTCGCTCGGCGATGTCGATCGCGGCAAGAATGTCGGCCGACTCCCATTCCGACGTACCCCAGTACAGCGCCTTGCCGCGTTCGATAATGCTGTGCATTGCCCAGACCGTCTCATCGATCGGCGTCGTCGGATCTGGTCGGTGACAATAGAGTAGATCGACGTAGTCCATACCCAGGCGGCGCAACGAGCCATCGATGGCCTCCAGCAGGTACTTGCGATTAAGCGTATTCTGCTCGTTCGGCGTCTCGTGCAGCCCCCAAAACAGCTTCGTCGACACCAGGTAGCTGCCTCGCCGCCAGCCGAGCTCTTTCAGCGCCGCTCCCATGACCTCTTCAGATTTTCCCGCCGCGTAGCCTTCCGCGTTATCGAAAAAATTGACCCCGGCTTCGTAGGCCGCGCTCATCATCTCCACCGTAGAACTGACGCCAGCCTGAGTGTGAAAAGTGACCCACGAGCCCAGCGAAAGCTCGCTCACTTGAATACCGGCTTTGCCGAGATGGCGATACTTCATGTCTGCTCCTGAGTGTTTATTTGCAGGCCTCTTGGCCCTGCGCAATCGCGAATATAGCGATTTGGGCTCGATCGCGCCGCGACTGGCGCATGCCAATAGCTGGCGACCACCGGAAGCACCCTGGAATCGCCGCTGCATGTCAATCGTATTCTCTTATTTTTCAGCAAGTTATCCGATATCCCTAGAATTTTTGTAAATAGTGCTTTAAATCACGCCAAATTATGGTTAAAACTAGGTAGACACCCTACGAGAGGCCGAGTGGCCAGCTGCGCTACTCTTGGAACCGGACACTACAGATCCGGAGTCCTCCCGGACAATAATAATTATGAACACGGGGAATGTTGCGTGGCACGAACGCGCGAAAAAAACGTTGCGGTACCCACCTATCTCGACTTCTTCGGGATGAGTCGAGCCCCGTTCGCTCGGGTTTCCGATGCCACCCTGTTATTTCACGCAGAACAGTATTCCCTGCTTTACGCCCATCTTTCCGATGCGACAGAACACGCCGATCGATTGCTCGTCATCCGCGGCGCGGATGGTCTGGGCAAGACAACCCTGCTCAACAGATATACAGCCAATCTCGACCCCAATACCTCGTTCGCGACCTTTGACCAGACCTGCATGGACGGGACCCAGTTCTACTGTGAATTGCTGAGACAGCTCGGCTTTACCGACATAACCGGCACATTGACTGAACTGCGCCATATATCCCGGGAGTTCCTGATACACCGTGGCCTGGCGGGTGACCCGGTCCTGGTTATTGTCGACAATGCACACCTGGTCAGTGCCTCGATCCTCGAACAGCTGCAGTGGTTGTCCAAGGTTGCGATCAAAGGCGCCTGTGTCATCAGCCTGGTGTTATCAGGCAATTCCGACCTGGCCCGCATTATGGCATCACCCGCAATGAGTCGCTTGAAGCTTGGCACCCATGTCAATTTCAGTATTCGCGTCCTTACGGAACAGGAGTCGGACGATTATGTGCGCCATCGGCTTCGCCTGGCGGGCGGCTCCGAGAGCACCAAGTTGGCGACGGAAGCGCGGCCCCTGATCCATCGTTTCTCCGGCGGAAGTCCACGTTTGATAAACAGGCTATGCAACGCAGTTCTGACCGAGGCACTGGCTCAGAAGACACGCGTGATCTCGGAAGCACTCGTGCGCCAGGTCGCTGATAAGCATGATTTCGTGCCACACGTTCTACCCCTGCAGGGCCAGGGCCGGCGCGACACAGACCGGGAAGTTCAGCCCTCCACATCAGACACAAGCATCGAAGAGCGCATTAGCCCACGGGAGGCGCCGCAACAGCGGGCGGTTCAGGACTTCGCGGCTGAGCACGGAATGACCGACTTCAGCGTCGAGAAGCTGCTCCAGCAGGTATCCAGTCTTACGGACGAGCTGGATGCATCGAGGACCACAGCCCAGAAAGTACTACTGGATGTCGACGCTCGTGATTGTGATATCAACGCGCTGCTCGGAAAGATCGAACAGCAGAGCAAAGACCTGGAGAAGGCCGCCAGAGTCAGGCGAGACAATGCCAAGGATATCGAGCGACTCAACCGGTCACAGCAAGAGAGTGAGCAGATCTCGGACGGACTAAAAGACGATTTGAGAACCGAGGAGCGCGCGACAGGGAAACTCCGAACGGAGCTTAGCAGGGCATTACGCAAACTGGAGAAACTCGAACTTAGAAAAGCGAACCTGCAGGAGTCGCTTCGCGATCTGAAAGCAGCGCGGAAGAAAGACGCGACGGAAGTACGCCGCAACCAGAAGAAACAGGACAAGAAAATCTCGGATCTGGAACGATCCGTCGAGAAGCTCCAGGTGCAAGGAGATACGTTGCGAGCCACGGCCGAACAGCGGGTGGTTAAGTCGAAACCGAAAAATAAACCCGTCGAGGATATTCAAGACGCGATCGAATCCAGGCCCGAGACGCTGGAGGCGACCCAGGTACCGGTAGCCGACGACCTTACGGGCACCCCCGCCAACGAAGTCCCGACTGACGGGGACGCATACGTCGGCAGCATCGGCATCATCGAGGTCTTCAGGGACGGCAAACTGGATCATGTCGTGACACTGCAACCCGATGTGAAACGACTGATGATCGGACGCAGCGACGACAGCGAACTTTGCCTGCGGAGCAAGTTTGTGAGCCGTCATCATGCGCTGATTTTCCTCGCCAGGCAGCGGGCCTACATAGAAGACCTCCGCAGCTACAATGGCACTGTCGTGAACGCAAAGAAGATCTCGCGCCGCAATCTGAAGCCTGATGACACGATAACGATTGGAGATTTCGAGCTACGTCCGCGGCACAAGCCCGGCTAGCGGAATATGTCGTCTTGCAATCCTGCGAAACAGTGCTGCGTACACCGATTAGCGCGCTGCGCGCTGCCGTAAAGCCGACCCAAACCCCGCTACGAGCACGCCGAGCAAGACGAGCACGAGTGACAATGGCAACAGACCGGCAGCCTCCCTGGCAATCTTGTGCAGCCCGAACCAGGACTGAGGATTGTTCAGCCAGGGCACATACAAAGAGGCAACGCTGAGCAGGGAGATGGACCGCCAACTGCCCGTCTTCAGGTATCCGTAGACCTGCAAGGCGAGTACGCCTGCACCTGCCAATGCGACCAACAGACCAATGGCCACTACAACGCCCATGAGGAATCTCTTGAGGTTGTAGAACAACCGGCTGGGCCATCCTCTGCCCTGGCGGTCATCATCGATGCGGCGACGCACCGAACGATAGCCTTCCCTGGTCTCCGCCCGATCGTGCGTCTTCAGCCCGAAGTAGAGCGAAATAATCAGGCCAAGCGCCACGATTGCGCCGATCAACAGTATGAATCTCGCTTCGAGGCTCGTCGAAGCCCCCGCAAAATACCAGGCACTGCCCGCCGCTATCGCCGTTGCAACTAGCACGAGCAGCGACTTTTGCAGCCGCTCTTTCAGAGGGATAACTCGCCGGGCCATTAACGGGCTGGTTTCCATCGTTGCATTCTAAACGCAAACAGGAAGTCAGTAGAAACCGAATTGAGATAGGCCGAAATTC
>RCNE010002009.1_pt1 | contig 10998 bp, 11 predicted proteins | sample 2041361 | NCBI WGS metagenome assembly RCNE01 (sample SAMN09708229, study PRJNA481090) | Marine sediment metagenome, whole genome shotgun sequencing project.
CACAACGCGACCTACGTCATCGGAATCCTCGGTGTCTGGCACTACTGGTGGCAGGTCAAGAAAGACATCACCGAACCATTGATCTATGCCGTGATTCTCACGGTGCTACTGGGTGCACGAGTCATCTGGAGCCGGGTTCATAAGAGAAGACGGCGTCAAGCGGCTCGCCGAATACCGCAGCGATCTTGAAGGCTGCCTCGAGCGACGGCGAGTATTTTTCTTTTTCGATAGCGACGATCGTCTGGCGGGTAACGCCAATCTTCTCGGCCAGCGCCTGCTGCGTCATCTCACCGTTCTGGAACCGCAGCGCCCGGATGTTATTGCGTACATAAGTCTTGGCCATCAGGCGTCTGTCCGGTAATACCAGATTTGCGACGCGAGCTTTGCGAATTCGGAAACCGTCAATGTGAGCAGGATCCAGACAGCAATCGTCAGCGCGGTCATGGTCTCTGCCACCTCGAACGCCTCAACAGCAATAATTCGTCCAACCAGAGTAAACAGCGCGATCCCCAGGACGTAGCCGGCGATGCGCTCGGCTTTCAGATTGATAAGAGCATCCCTCTCGTCGCTCGCGCCGCCGTCTGCTGTAGCGATAATCGACTGATAGATCGCTTCAATAATGATCAGCGCGACGATGCAGCCGATACTGATCCCGACCAACCGCGCTGGATCTGATGCATGGTCAGCAGCATTGAACGCTACCGGGAAGAACCAGTATGAGATCAGGGCCAAAGCCGCGAGTGAACCCCACGCACTTTTCTCTTTAAACGTCATGTTCATCAATGTCTCCGTTCAGCTCATCAATGAAATGAATGTATAGTATTTTTTACATTGTGTCTATATTTTTTTACACGACGTTCCAGTTAAAAGCCGGGGCGGCCGCAACCGTCCCGGCAATGTTGCACACGTAAGTCAGGCGACTTTAACCGTGTGCCTTTCTGCCGCCCGGATTTTCGGAAGCGTGACTGTCAGGATACCGTCCTTTTACTCAGCGTGGACATTACAGGGTCCACTTCGTCCGGCAGCGCGAGGGTTCTCGTCAGCTTGCCGTAGCCGAGTTCATGCCGATAGAACTCTTCCTTCTCGTCTACTTCCTCAAACTCCCTCTCGGCCTCAATCATCAGGCGATTGCCTGCGACGGTGACCTCGACGTCGTCTTTCTCTATACCGGGCAGTTCGCCGCGGGCAAGAGGCACCGTCCGTCGTATGTCGACCGCCCTGTCGCGGGGCTCGATCTTGCGCAGGATCGACACATGACACACCTCCATCCCATTGCAGCACTGGCAATCCTCCGCCAGCACATCATTTATAGGCTTGCGACAACAAGAAACTATTCGGAGTAGTACCGATTGACAGGATTTGCAGGTGAACGCCTATAACGTGAGATTCGGTGATACATTATCCGGCCATTCCAAGGGCCAAATATTCGGAGATTGCCATCATCGTTAAGACCTCAATAACACTGGTCGTCCTGCTGCTGAGCGGGGTTGCGCATGGCGATGCCATACGCCAAACGAAAAATGACCATTACGATGCTTTTCGACAACTGGACGTCGATCTGCCGACACCGAACGTCTATCGCACAGCCTCCGGCGCACCGGGTGCACAGTATTGGCAACAGCGAGCAGACTACAAGATCAATGTTCGTCTAGACGAAGACCGCCGCAGAATCAGCGCCTCATCAGCGGTGAGCTATCTGAATCGCTCGCCGGACACGTTGCGCTACATCTGGCTGCAACTCGATCAAAATCGCTTCGCCGAAGGCTCGGCCGCGCGGCTGTCGGAAGCGGCGGCCAATCCCGGCAGCGTCGCCGACACTGAAGAGCGCGATATCCTGAGCTACAAACAGCTGCAGCAATATCAGTCTTACAGCGACAACGACCACGGCTTGAACATCCTGAGTGTCACTGATGCGCGTGGCCGGAATTTGCCATACACCATCGTTGACTCGATGATGCGCATCGACCTGCCGGCGCCGCTGCAACCCGGGCAGCGCAGCACGTTTTCGGTCAAGTGGGCATACGACATCATCGATTACAACGCGATCGGCGGTCGGAACGGCTACGACTACTTCGCCGATAGCGATACCTATATCTACTTCATTGCCCAGTGGTTTCCGCGACTGGTCGCTTACACCGACTATGCCGGCTGGCAACACCAGCAGTTTCTCGGCAGGGGCGAATTTACGCTGGAATTCGGCGACTACGATGTCTCGATCACCGTTCCGGCTGATCACATCGTTGCGGCAACGGGGGAGCTACAGAATCCGGCACAAGTGATGTCGGCCCAACAGCGCCGGCGGTTGAGCAAGGCCCGTGATGCCGACACGCCGGTTTTCATCGTCACGCCGGACGAGGCTCTCGAAAACGAGAAAGACAAGGCCGGCGGCACCAAGACCTGGAAATTCAAGGCATCGAATGTCCGTGACTTCGCCTGGTCAAGCTCGCGCAAGTTCATCTGGGACGCCCAGATCCATAAGCAGCCAGGTGCCATGCACCCGTCGGTGCTGGCGATGTCGTTCTATCCCAACGAGGCCATGCCCATCTGGTCGATGTACTCGACAGAAGCTGTCATCCACACGATGGAAGTGTATTCGCGTTTCTCGTTCGACTATCCCTACCCGACAGCACAATCGGTCAACACCTGGAAGGGCGGCGGCATGGAATACCCGATGATCACGTTTAATGGCCGGCGACCGGAGCCTCTTAAGCCGGGCCCCGACGAATCATTCGAGGAAAACGCTCCAGACAGCACCTACTCGCGTCGCGTGAAGTACGGATTGATCAACGTCATCATTCACGAAGTTGGCCATATCTACTTTCCGATGACCGTAAACTCCGACGAGCGCCAATGGACCTGGATGGATGAGGGCATCAATTCGTTTCTCGAATACTTAGCCGAGCTCGAGTGGGAGGAAGAACACTCGGCCTATGGCGACGAGAACAATGTGCTTGAATACATCACCGAGTACATGCAGAGCGAGAACCAGGTACCGATCATGACGCAGTCGGACTCAATCTGGCAGTTCGGCCCCAACGCGTACAGCAAACCAACGGCAGCATTTATGGTGCTGCGCGAGACTGTTATGGGTCGCGAGCTATTCGACTTCGCATTCAAGGAGTATGCACAGCGCTGGATGTTCAAGCGCCCGACACCGGCGGACTTTTTCCGCACGATGGAAGATGCTTCCGGCATTGACCTGGACTGGTTCTGGCGCGGCTGGTTCTATACGACCGATCATGTCGACGTGGCCATTACCGGCTTGCGCGAGTACAAAGTCTCTTCGCTGGACCCCGACACCGAGTTCGATCTGGGCCGTAAGCAGCACCGCAAGGACATCCCGGAAAACCTGGCGCAAGTCCGAAATCGCGAGGAAGGCCGAAAAACGCGGCTGGACAGAAAGCCGGAACTCGGTGATTTTTATAATGAGAATGATCGATTCACGGTTTCCAATGCCGATCGCAACAAGTATCAAAGCACCATTGAGAATCTCGAGGACCGGGAGCGCGCCGCGCTCAAGCGTGCGGTTGAAGAGGACAAATTCGTTTACTTCGTAGACTTCAGCAACCTCGGCGGCCTGCCAAGTCCGTTGCCGCTCGATATTACCAATGCCGATGGCTCGAAAGAATTTCTGACATTGCCGGCAGAGATCTGGCGCCGTAACAACAAGCAAGTCACCAAATTGATCATACGTGACCAGGCGATCAGCAGTATCGATCTCGATCCGCGTCATCAAACGGCTGACGTCGACTTCTCGAACAACCAGTTCCCGTCGCGCATACAGCGCTCGAGAATCGAGTTGTACAAACGCGAGGACGATACTCGCGATCTGATGCGCGACATGCTGCAGAAGCTTCGGGAATCGAAAGGCAACGTGACTGAATCCGGCAAAGCGGTGCCGTTGCAGCCGATCGAATAGGTAACGATCGTTGAAGGCTTACACCGTCGTCTGCCGCATACTGCTGGTCTGCCTGCCACTTGTGGCCCTGGCGCATCGAGTCCCGGAAAGCCTGACAACCATCCGCGAGAACACGACGACCGGCAATGTCGAAATTGTGCATCGTCTGCATGCTCACGATGCCGAAATTGCACTTTCTGAAGCGCTGCAGCAGCCGCGCATTTCGCTTGGCGAGCTGGAGGCGCAGGCAAAACTCGCCCTGTACGTAGAACAGCATTTTCAGCTCGCGGATGCCACGACGCATGCACCGATCAGGTTGACGCTGCTGGGCGCAGCGCTTGAGGGCGACTATGTCCTTGTCTTCCAGGAAACTGCAATAGAAGCGCTACCGTCGATGCTTGCGGTGCGTAATGATGTCCTGCGCGATGCATTTACCGATCAAATAAACAGGGTCAATCTGTTTCTCGGCACGAGATTACGAACGCTGATCTTTCAGGGTGAGGACGCGTGGAAGGATGTCACGCCTGAGCCATAAAAAAAGCCCGGCAGTTGCCGGGCTTCTTGTTTTGCGCAAGGCGCAGGGTCAGGCAGCAATTACATCATGCCGCCCATGCCACCCATGCCACCCATGCCACCCATATCTGGCATCGCCGGGCCGCCTGCATCGTCCTGCGGCGCGTCGGCAACCATTGCTTCGGTCGTCAACAACAGGCCGGACACAGAAGCAGCATTCTGCAACGCGTAACGTGTGACCTTGGTCGGATCCAGGATACCGGCCTCAATCATGTCACCGTACTCGCCGGTCGCCGCATTGTATCCGTAATTACCCTTGCCCAGGGCAACTGCGTTCAGCACGACACTGGCGTCGCCGCCGGCGTTACGCACGATCTGGCGCAGCGGCTCTTCGACTGCCCGCTTCAGGATACCAATACCAACGTTCTGGTCGTCATTGTCACCCTTGAGCTTCGAAATAGCTGCAACGGCACGAATCAGCGCTACGCCACCGCCCGGGACCACGCCCTCTTCGACAGCGGCACGAGTTGCATGCAACGCATCTTCAACGCGTGCTTTCTTTTCTTTCATCTCGACTTCGGTAGCAGCACCAACCTTGATGACGGCAACACCGCCCGACAGCTTGGCAACACGCTCCTGCAGCTTCTCTTTGTCGTAATCCGACGTAGAGTCTTCAATCTCATTGTTGATCTGCTCAACACGTCCCTTGATGTCTGATGCCTTGCCGGCACCATCGATGATCGTCGTCGCTTCTTTCGTGATCTGGATCTTCTTGGCTTCGCCGAGATCATCGATCGTTGCTTTCTCAAGCGACAGACCGACTTCTTCGGAGATAACCTGGCCACCGGTCAGAACAGCGATGTCCTGCAGCATGGCTTTGCGGCGATCGCCGAAGCCCGGAGCCTTGACAGCAGCAACCTTGACGATACCGCGGATGTTGTTAACCACCAGCGTAGCAAGCGCCTCGCCTTCCACATCTTCCGAGATGATCAGCAGCGGACGACCGGCCTTGGCAACGCTCTCCAGTACCGGCAGCAGATCGCGAATGTTCGAGATCTTCTTGTCGTACAGGAGGATCAGCGGGTTCTCGTGCTCGACCTGCTGGCTGTTGGCATCGTTGATGAAGTACGGCGAGAGGTAGCCGCGATCGAACTGCATGCCTTCGACGACATCCAGCTCGTTAGCAAGACCAGAGCCCTCTTCGACCGTGATAACGCCTTCCTTGCCAACCTTGCCCATCGCGTCAGAAATGATGTCACCGATCTCGACATCAGAATTCGCCGAGATGCTGCCAACCTGTGCGATGGCTTTCTCGTCCTCACAAGGCTTCGACAGGTTCTTCAACTCAGCCACGATGGCGGCCGAGGCTTTATCGATGCCGCGCTTGAGATCCATCGGGTTCATGCCGGCGGCAACGGACTTCAGACCCTCGCGCAGGATAGCCTGAGCAAGAACCGTAGCGGTTGTCGTACCGTCACCTGCAACATCAGATGTCTGGGAAGCAACTTCCTTCACCATCTGTGCGCCCATATTTTCGAACTTGTCTTCGAGCTCGATTTCCTTGGCAACCGAAACGCCATCTTTCGTGACGGTCGGTGCACCAAAGCTCTTGTCGAGCACAACGTTGCGGCCTTTAGGACCCAGGGTCACTTTAACCGCGTTCGCGAGAACGAGAACGCCGGCAAACATCTTCTGCCGCGCGTCATCGCCAAAACGTACTTCTTTAGCAGCCATCTTAAGATTCCTCTTTTGACTGAGGCGGCCGGAGCCGCCTGCTGATTATGTAAACTGATCAGGTATTAGGCGGCTTAGCCTTCGATGACCGCCATGATGTCGTCTTCCTTCATCACGAGCAGTTCTTCACCTTCTACCTTGACTTCCGTTCCGGCATATTTGCCGAAGAGGACCTGGTCGCCGACTTTTACGTCGAGCTTGCGGATATCGCCGTTTTCGAGAATCTTGCCATTGCCTGCAGCGATAACTTCACCCTTGATGGGCTTCTCTGCGGCGGTATCAGGAATTACGATTCCGCCCGGCGATGTGCGCTCTTCTTCCATGCGTTTAACGATGACCCGATCATGAAGCGGACGCATCTTCATGGTGCATATCTCCTATAGATTATTGATTTGAAACCATTTTTGGTCGGAATTCGGGCCGCGCACTGTTAGCACTCGGCCTCGAGGAGTGCTAATGATAGGGATGGGCCGCCAAAATTCAAGCTCTCTTGACGGACTTTTGTGTCGAAAATCGGAACTTAGACGGTGACACGCACTCGGTAAGCGGTGACAATCGCTAGCCGCCACTGGTCCAGAGATTGAATTCTTCCCCCGAACGCCCTTTATGACACTAAATTCCAACGTCCTGACATTCTTCCTGATGGCCGCCTGGCTATCCTCGCCAGTGCTGGCGGACCCGGGCCCGCCGAACGAGGAGCCGCTGCCCGTCACCGAGGCATTTCAATACGTCGTCGCTGACAATGGACAGGCGCTCGAGATCGACTGGGTCATTGCTGACGGCTATTACCTGTACAAGAAGAAGCTCGGCTTCGAAAGCGCCGATGCCAGGCTGCAGCTCGGTAAGCCCGAGCTACCGGACGGCCTCGACTACGAGGACGAGTTCTTCGGCCCACAGCAAATTTATCGCAAACGCTTCTACGTCACGATTCCTTACACGGTCTCGGGCGAGCGCCCGGCGCGCGCCGAACTTCTGATAAAAAGCCAGGGCTGCGCGGACATGGGCCTTTGTTATCCACCGCAACGATGGATGGCTTCGGTCGACATGCAAGCCGTCGACTTAAAATCAGGTTCAAGCGGCGGCGCTAACCTCGCATTGGACAAAGCGCTCAGCACTTTAGGAAGCAGCAGCGAATTCCCACCCGTCGACGAAGTGTTCATCCCGGAAGTCTTTCCGCTGGACGGCAATACGGTCGAGGTCGGCTTCCGAATCGAACCGGGGTTTTATCTTTATAAGGACAAGATCTCGGTTCGGTCGCTGAGCGCTGACACGAAAGCCGGCCAGCTCGATCTGCCGAAAGGTAAAATGAAGGTCGATGAATACTTCGGCGAAATGGAGGTTTACCTCGACAGCATCATTGCGCCGCTAACGATCGCGCGTGCATTGCCAGGCGCCATTGCACTTCAACTCGAAGTCAGTTACCAGGGCTGCGCCGAGGGCGGCCTGTGTTACATGCCGCAGACACGTGCGTTTAATGTCAGCCTGCCGGAAGCTACAACGGTCTCGGCGATTTCGACGAACCCCGGCGCAGCACCCGTCAGCGAGCAGGCGCGCCTGGCGAAGATCATTACAGACTCGAGCATCTGGGTTGCAGCAGGCCTGTTCTTCCTGGCAGGCCTCGGTCTCGCTTTCACGCCATGCGTCCTGCCCATGGTGCCGATCCTCTCGGGCATCATCGCGGGCGAAGGCGATAACGTCACACCCATGCGGGGTTTTACGCTGGCGCTGAGTTACGTGCTCGGGATGGCGCTGGTCTACACCGCAGCGGGCATCATGGCCGCAGCAGCGGGCTTGCAGCTGCAGGCAACATTCAACCAGCCCTGGATCCTGATCCTGTTCTCGCTGCTGTTTGTCGTACTGGCACTCGGTATGTTCGGCCTCTACGACCTGCAGATGCCGAGCAGCCTCCAGACCAGGCTCGCAAACGCCAGCGGCAACCAGAGAAGCGGCACTATGATCGGCGCGTTCGTCATGGGCGCTCTGTCCGCATTGATTGTCACCGCCTGCGTTGCGCCGGCACTAATCGCGGCACTCACGGTGATGGCGCAGACCGGCGACATGTTGCGCAGCGGCACGGCACTTTTCGCGATGAGCCTCGGCATGGGCGCGCCGCTACTTCTCGTCGGCGCCGCGCAAGGCAAGTTCCTGCCGAAAGCGGGGCCGTGGATGATTGCCGTCAGGAACGCGTTCGGTTTTATGATGCTCGGACTCGCGGTCTGGATGTTGTCGAGGATCCTGCCGGGTAATGTCACGATGCTGCTGTGGGCAATACTCATTTTTATGGCCGGCGTGTTCATGGGCGGCCTGACGACGCTCACGACGACATCCGGTGCCGTGCAGAAACTCGGTAAGGGCTTCGGCTTTCTGGCACTTATCTATGGCGCCATTCTGCTCCTCGGCGCACTGACCGGCGGCAGCAATCCATTGCACCCGCTGGCCAGTCTCAACCTCGGAACGGGCAGCACTGTTGCGTCGGAGGAGCATGCATTGCCCTTCAAGCGCATCAAGACCGTGGACGACCTCGACCGTGAACTGGCGGCAGCAGCGGCCAGAGGGGAGACTGCGTTCCTCGATTTCTACGCAGACTGGTGCGTATCGTGCAAGGAAATGGAGACTTACACCTTTACCGACGGCGAGGTGCAGGCAGCACTCTCGAACACGGCCTGGCTGCAAGCTGACGTCACAGCGAATGATGCAGCCGATCAGCAACTCCTCAATCGATTTGGCGTTTTCGGCCCCCCGACAATTATCTTTTTTGGCACAGACGGCCAGCAGCGTCACGGCTACGAAGTCGTCGGTTATATGAAGGCCGCGGAGTTTGCGGTGCATCTTAAACAGGCATTGGGCGCACCGGCGCCGCTTGCCGCGCGAGCTGGCAACTGACAAAAATACTCTGAATAAAGGCGATACACGTGTCCCGAGTAATGTTAATTTTTGCAACTGCCCTGGTTGCCCTGATGGCCGGCGCGCTTTTCTATGCCGCCCGGATCCCTGTATTGGAACGTCCGGCGCCGGCGGCAACTGCAGCCGCGGCACTCAAGGTCGTCGAGTACCCTGAATTCACATTGCCCGACATTTCCGGCACTGATCGCGACTTTTCTGAATGGCAAGGCAAGCATCGCCTGATTAACTTCTGGGCGACCTGGTGTGCGCCGTGCCGCCGCGAGATTCCGTTGTTAAAAACGTTTCAGGATCTGCACGCGAATGACGGCTTCCAGGTGCTCGGTATTGCGGTCGATTATGCCGAGGACGTCAGCGCCTACGCCGAGACCGCCGAGTTCAACTACCCGATACTCATTGGCCAGGAGGACGCCATGGCCGTCGCCGAATCCTCGGGCATTGAGTTCATTGGCATGCCGTTTACGATGATCGTAGCCGCGGACGGCGAATACCTGAGCGCCTATATCGGCGAGTTGCACCAGGAGCACCTGGACAGCGTCGTCGACGTCATGACACGGCTCGATCGTGGCAAAATCGACAAGGACGGCGCACGAGCGGCGCTTGACCAGCTGTAGGGAAGCCGCCTCCGATCGTTTAACCGTCGATTTATTCTGTCAAATATAGCTTAAAGTCGGAAAAAAGGGTTAGAATTGCCGCCATCTTCGGCTATCTCGCTGCATCCGCCCTCAATGTCCGAACTCCTGCTGATCAATGGCCCAAACCTCAACCTGCTCGGCTCTCGCGAGCCTGAGGTTTACGGGGGCATGGGGCTGCCGGACATTGAAGCGCGTTGCGTCGCGCTCGCGGACGAACTCGGCCATCAACTTACCTGCTTTCAGAGCAATGCCGAGCACGAGCTGATTGACCGCGTGCAGCTGGCGGCCACCGAAGGCACTGATTTCATCATTCTCAATCCGGGCGGTTTTACCCACACGAGCGTCGCACTGCGCGATGCCTTCCTGGGTGTCGGGATTCCTTTTATCGAGATTCATCTCAGTAACACGTTTGCTCGCGAGGAATTTCGACACAACAGTTACTTCAGCGATATCGCGAGTGGCTGTCTTTTTGGGTTTGGGGCTTACGGTTACGAACTGGCGGTGCAAGCTGCCAGCAGCCATTTAGCCAACGCCGGGGATTAAGCAATGGATATCAGAAAAGTAAAAAAACTTATTGAGTTGCTCGACGAATCCGGGATCGCGGAAATCGAAATATCCGAAGGTGATGACTCGGTACGAATAAGCCGGTATGGACCATCGGCACCGGTTGCGCCCATGCCAACACACGTTGCTGCACTACCACCAACCGCCGCGCCCGCAGCCGCTGTGGCGGCGGCACCGGCAGAACCAGAGGATGACGGCACTGAAGTCAAAGCACCCATGGTAGGCACCTATTATGCGGCTTCGTCGCCGGGTGCCGCGCCCTACGTGCAAGTGGGCGATAGCGTCAACGAAGGTGACACACTGTGCATCATTGAAGCCATGAAAATGATGAACCAGATCGAGTCGGAAGTTTCCGGCGTCGTGAAATCGATCCGCCTGCAAAACGGTGAACCGGTCGAGTTCGGCCAGACGTTGTTCATGATCGATCAGCGTAACGACGGCTAACGGGCCAATCTGATGCTCGAAAAAATCGTCATCGCCAACCGCGGCGAGATCGCGCTCAGAATTCTGCGGGCTTGCCGCGAGATGGGTATCAAGACCGTCGCCGTGCATTCGACCGCGGACAACAACCTGAAGCACGTATTGCTCGCCGATGAGACGGTGTGCATTGGTCCGCCGCCGTCCGCGGAAAGTTATTTGAACATGCCAGCTATCATCAGCGCCGCCGAGGTGACGGATGTGGACGCAATCCACCCCGGCTTCGGCTTCCGCCAGGGCCACCCACTCCAGAGCCCCACGGACGCTTCCCGCCCG
>RCNE010002011.1_pt1 | contig 10995 bp, 5 predicted proteins | sample 2041361 | NCBI WGS metagenome assembly RCNE01 (sample SAMN09708229, study PRJNA481090) | Marine sediment metagenome, whole genome shotgun sequencing project.
CGCAACACTGCGATACGCCACGGCTTAAGTGAACCTGGGCAGAACCGCGGAAGTATCGAATCGAGCCGATCTGTCGAACCCTGACGGCCCCAGCCACACAATCCGCCGGGTGGCTCCGGGGGTGGGACTCGAACCCACGACAAACGGACTAGCAGTCCTGCAACGGCCTCCCCTCTGACCTGCGAGAATGCCAAAATCCTTTGCTACAACTGGGGTTTGCCATTTGATGCATACCAACGGAATATGCCCCAGGATGGTCGGCACTTGTCCCAGGCTCGGCCCGGAATCCCGCTCGCCGCATCGCTTGGCAAGCGGTCTTGCCTACGAGAAGAACCCCCTCGTCGCATCTACTCCCCCAGCCGTGTGCCCTCCAGCACTGTTCCGCTCAGCGACCAACCCCCTGCTTCGGCCACGGCGCGACCCCGCAGCAACCCTGAGATGTCTTCGATTCGGAGAGTTTCTGACAACGGACCGAACCGCAAACCGGTCACATTCTCGACCCGACCAGCTCACACTCTGTCGGGGCTAGTCACGGCAGAATCGAAGACAACCCTTCCGGCTTAACCACCCGACCTGGGTCATGCTTGTCGCAGGAATGGAAGGCATGGACACACAGCACGCAACCGGCTACACCTGTCTCTTGTGCGGAGGGGTTGCTGTCGTCAACATCGACGGCGGCTACCTCTGCGCTCGCCACCCCATCGAAGCGATGATCACCGTCGACCTCCGGGCAGAGGAACCGACCGTCACCGTTTCGGTGGGTTGACAGCGTTAGAGAGCGACGAGCCGCCTGTCGCGCACGGTCAGCGGTCGCGACTCGCCCACATGCACCTCCGGGAAACACTCGCCGAACATCTCATGCCCGTCGAGTGGATCACCGCACTTCGCACACATGAGCTTCCGATTCGATATGACCGGTGGCGGTGTCGTCCGGGGCACCACTGGCTGCGGGCTGCGACCGTATCTGTCGAACTGGTGAAAGCGGCTCATACAGATGTCTTCGACGCCCACCGGCACTGTCTGAAGGGCTTCCCGAACAGCCCGCCGGTCAAACCGACCGCCCATATGGGCGATTGCGGTGGCTGCGCATCCCGTTTGTGAAAGACGATGTCGGACCTGTTGGGACGAACCGGCCGGAAGAATCAAATCGGATCGGGAAGGTGCTCAACTGTCGGGGTTCTGAAGGCGTTCGACGCTCCACGGCGAACCGTCGCTCCGACAACCATTCCAGCGGAGAGAAGGACGAGGTTCTTCACCACGAACTCTCCTTCGATCGTCAACAGGAGTGGATTCCCACCGTCAAACGCGACCTCGGGCAGGAGAGCCAATACAAGGAACGTTCCGACCATTTGAAGGACGAAGAGTCCGAGAACCAGCCTCAGTGCGATACGGAACAACAGGCCAAGTCCCACGACGACTTCCAAGACACCCAGCACCGGAACGACCCAGCCCGGGTCGAACCAGTACACGGTGCTCGCAACAAGGTCAGAGACAGGGGTCACATCGAACACCTTCATTGCACCAAACCAGACGAAAACGACACCCAATGAGACTCGGAGCATCGGAATACTCCAGCGACGAAGCAAAGCCGTGATCGTCAGGTCCAACTGGTCGACGCTTCTCATGATCCCTCCTGGTCCATACCATTGATTCGGTGCAGGGCCGGCGGCCGGATGCCCGGTCCCGGGATCGCTCCGGGTCGACCTGATCCGAATCGAAGGCCGCACCTTCGAAGGCGTCGCCCGATTGCCCCTTCCCGACCCAAGCAGCGGGGGATGCTTTGGAAGATGTGCCTCAGCACCCCTGCCAGGACTTCGCCAATCTCTCCTTTGAATTCACTCTGAGCTTTGGGGCGCCATGACCGGTTCTGACGAGTGAACGACATCTGGTGCGGAGCTACAGGGGTGGCCCGGTGACAAGGGCGGCGTGGACACACCAGTATTGGGTTAGGTCTTCCACAAACTGGAGGTCGTCATGGCCACCAACCACCCCGATCGCGGAATCGGGATCGAAGCGTCTTGGCTGGGACCAGGCGAACCCCGTGCACCGTCCATCATCTTCACTATGTTCGCTCGGTAACAAGCCGAACACCCCACCCATACCGGCACATATGCGTTCCGTTGGGAGGGTTTCGGTTCTTGTCTTCAGCCCTGTCTTGGTGGTTGGAACTCAAGGCACGGACACTTGGGCACGGTGCACTGCTTCCCAGCGAAATGCTCCTTGCCAGGGTGACCGCAGGACAGGCACCGCTGTCTTCCGGGATCGCTGACGGGCTTGGACTTCGCAGGAGGGGTCATCCGTCCCTCCGCTCTCGATCGTGCCGCTCACGATCTTCCTTGCGCCTGAGATCGGCCCGCCCACGCTCGGCCTTGCGCTCAAGCTCAGCCCGCTCGTGTGCCTCCTTGCGTTCCCGCTCGTAGCGTTCTGCACTTTCTCGATCAGTCTCCACGCCACACTCCAGTGCTCGAAACCCCACACTTCGTCATCCTGAGAGTACCTCACCGTGAAGAGCCGCCTGCCGGAGCGTCAGGCTCGATCGACGGCGCTACCACAACCCACATCCCCCACCCATATCGGCCCATATGGATGGCCGGGATGGTCGTATCAGGTCACGGTTGCTGCCGGAGATGGGCGGTTCGGGCGTATGCGAGATGCCCCGCACTTCGACGTGCCCTACGCCGCTGCATCCAGGTGTTCGGGTCGCTGATGCTGAAGCCGGGCGAAGAAGCCGAAACTAGTCCTTCTCACGCCTCCTCGACGTGTGGGTCGATGCTGCGCTCTTCGAGGTAGCGGGTGTAGCGCGTCCATCCGTCTGAACCATTGACAAGACGTATCTCGCCTGCGTGAGATTGAATGGTGAGGTCACCATTGTCATGACGCACCGTCTCTCGTAAGACCTCGTCAGATGGTCCATGGATGGAACTTCTCGTGCTACTTTGACTCTTGTTGTCGTGGTCTGTCATGCTTCAACCTTACGCCTCATTGAATCGGTCCGGGCTTTCCGGAGGCTGCCATCGTGTGTCGCTACTGCGGTTTCGATTTCGCAAGACCGACCAGACCGCCCACTCGGGTCGCCGCCAAGACCAACGGACTGGCGATTGCTTCGGGCATCCTGTGGCTGACGGGGATTGGCTCACTTCTTGCGGCGATCTTCGGTCAGTTGGCGTTGAACCAGATCAAGCTCGCTGACCCACCGCAAGGCGGGCGGGGCATGGCGATCGCGGGACTCGTATTGGGCTGCATCGGACTCGGAGTCTTGTCGGTTACTTTGAATCGGCCGCCACGATATCGAAGACCCTTGCCGGGAATCCAGTCCTGGCAAGGGTTCTCTTGGCTCCGGGGGTAGGACTCGAACCCACGACAAATGGATTGACAGTCTGTTCTGACACACCTCGCTGACCTGCGGTTTCGCGTGCGCACCAGGACTCAACACCTTGCACTGGTTCTCAACGAAACGCGTCCTGAGCGCCTCCTGGGCAGGTGCACCAGGGATGTCTCTTGCTCGTGCGTGATGCCGCCTGCCTGACTCTCTATGCACATCGCATGACGCCCTCGCTACATTGGATGGTTCCTCAGCGTTGAGCGCGGAACATGAACACTACGCCTTCGGGTTATGAGCCCGAGTTTGCCCATTTCGCTGACCCGGGAATACGCGCGAAACTCTTGCCCAGAACGGGTTCTCTCTTCTCATCGCCTCGCGTTGCTACCCCTCCCATTGCACCCTCTCGCGCGATGGACGCGCGATGGACTGTCTCACCGGGAGTCCTGCGCCGTTCGATCTCGCCGACGGGCTGTCACAGGTACTGCTGCCGAGGCCGTGTAGCGACGTACGAACTCCAGTCCAGAAAGTCGAGACCCAGACATCGCCGATCACGTGCCGAAATCGCACTCGCCGGCGAACGGCCGACTGAGCGACAACATCAGGTGTGACTCATCGCCGGTGGCCGATGACAGAAACCCGGGACTTGCAGAGACTCAGCTGGATTCGACGACCACCACGTCGGAGCCGGATCGGCCGAATGCCTCCGGCCCGTAGATCTCCTCGGCCTTGGTCGGCGGCACCACGAAGGTTCCTGGCGTCGTGGCTCGCGCCACATACGTGTAGTCGTAGGTGCCGGCCGGCAGAAGTGAGGCGAACGCCTCGGCCCGGTCGTCGCGCAGGTTCTGATGTTCGAACCATTGCCACCACCAGAAGATGCTCCGACTGAAGGCCCGGTCGCCGTCACCGAAATCCTCTTCCGGTGGGATCGGACCGGTGACGGCCAGCGCCGGGTTCAGGGCTTCGAAGCCGGCCGGCATCGGGTCGACCAGCGCCACATGGGTTCTGCGGCTGTCGGCAACCATGGTCAGTCGCACGCGCACGTCGGCGCCAGGCTTGATGTGCCAGATTCCATCGGCGTCGCGCGTCACGTCGTCGGGATCGTCGATGGCCTCGTAGGAGCGCTGCACAACGAAGCCGCGGTCGAGTGGATCGAGGTCGAGATCGGTGGGGGCATAGCGCATCCCCAGCCGGTAGTACAGGCGTCCCTCGCCCTCCTTGCTGACGACCAGATTCGTCACACCGCTGGCAGCCTGTTCGATCAGTTCGGCCATCGGCACCACAGTCTCGTCGCGGTCTGTGGTGCGGCCCTCGAACGGGTGCTCGGCGGCATACAGGTTGCCAACCCATATCCGGGCGACGAAGTCCGGCGTCGTGGCCTCGAAGGTGTCGAAGTAGTTGTTCAGCGCCAACAGGATGAACGAGTTCTCCTGTACGTTGCTCCAGCGACCCCGGGTCTGGTTGCCAAGCAACCCGGCCACCACCTTGGGGATCAGATCGCTCTCGGGTGCCTGGGCGATCAGGGCGTCGAGGATGATGCCGTCGGTACGGCGGTCCGAGTGCAGGATCAGGTAGGCATCCTCGCCGTAGTCGGTGGCAAACGTTGCCGCTCCGGCGGTCTCAGTAGCTCGATTGCTGAACAATCGTTCGATCTCGACGTCGGCGCCTGCATCGTCGAGTACCGGCCACAGCCAGGCAACGGCATCGAGTCCCAGGCCGTCGCCGGCTCGGTAGTACAGCTCGTTGGCCTTTCCGGCGTCGCGATCCCCGGAGAGATTGCGCACGTAGAGGGCATAGGAGCTCAGGGTGTCCTTGGTCTGCTGCCCGTAATCCGCGGGATAGAAGTCCTCGATGTCGGCGAGGTACCACAGGGCTTGTTCGAGTCGGTCTGCCGGCACGCCGTACCCGTTGGCCTTGGCTTCGACTAGGGCGTGGGTGGCTTGGATGCTGTGGTAGGGGATGGTCTCATTGGTCCGGCTCCAGATTGCGAAGCCGCCGTTGTCGGTCTGCAGGCGGAGCAGCTTCTCGATGTCATCGTCAACCCTGGCGTCGAGCTCGTCGGCAGGAGGCAACCCGTCGGCCTCGAACGCCTCGAGCACGTCGCGCAGAGCCGAGATCGCCAGAATGCGAGACGCCAGGCCATCGGCGCTCTCGTAGCGGTAGTCGTTGAGGTAGATGATGGCGTCCGTCAGAGCCTGAAGCGCGGTCGACGACGTGTTGACCTCGAGGCCGCCGAATTGTGGAAACACGCCTTCGGGAGCGAGCACCGACTGAGCAATGGCGCCCTCGTCGACGACCCCGTAGGTGGCGAACGCCTCCGTCGTTGCCGGTGTGTAGACCGGCAATGAGATGGTGGCGGCGTCGGCGTGAACTCCGCTGACCGCAGCCACACGGAACCGCGCCGTGCCGACGTCCTCGGCGGCGGCAGGGAAGCGGACTTCGATGCGGTCGTTTGCCGGCACCGCTACTCGCTGACCGGCGCCGGACGTCAGGCTCAGATTGGCGGTCTGGATCACAACGTCGACGTCGAGGTCCTGGTCCGTCTGGTTTTGGATGACGACCGGCAACTCGAACTGATCGCCGAAGTTCAGGAATCGGGGAGCCGACGGGCGAACCATCAGCGGCAGGCGGGCGGTGATGTTGGACTCGGCGGAACCAAACTGGTCGATGCCGGAGACGGCCACAACCATCACTCGGTACCGGGTCAGATTGTCGGGCAGAGGCACGTCGATGGTGGCCTTGCCGTCGTCACCGGTGGTGACCTCGGGAGCAAATACGGCCAGGGCGTCGAAGTTGGTTCGCACGTCGACGGCTGAGTTCTGGTCGAGCCCTTCGCTCTCGCCCAGGAATCGTGCACCGTCGTCGGCACCCGCCACGCGCGCAAGGCTCTCGGCATCGTCGGACGCAGCCGCCGTGGTCGTCGGAGACGAGAGTGTTTTGTCCTCCATCAGTCCAGGGTTGATCAGCTCGATGGTTCTTCGCAGGTAGAAGCTGGAGATCTGGGAGTCGATTGGCCGGTAGAAGATGTCGAGCGGGTTGGGCAGCTCATAGACGCTCAGGGCCAGGACCGCCTCATCGACCACGACCACCGCGAGCTCGGCGCCGGCCACCGGTTCGCCGGCAGCATCGGCAACGGTCACCCCAATCTGGGTGTCGCTGCCCGGCTCGATCGTAGGCGCGGCCGGTTCGACACTGACGGCCAACCTTCGACCGATCGGCGGCACCTGGAGATTCAGTCGGCCGACGGCGAACGCCGGCCGATCAGGAGCGTCCGGCAAAGGATCGCCGCTGTCGGTGGTGCGCTCGGTCGTACCGACCAAGTCCACCTGGATGTGCACATTGGGGACGTAGTCGGCCTCGATCGGAACGAATAGCACGGTGCTCGTGCCCTCGATGGTGAAGGACTCTGTGGACACAAAGCCGTTGCGGCTGATGGTCAGCAGGCCCTCGGCCGAACCGAATGGAGCCTCAACCAAGATCTCGGCGCGGTCTCCCGGAGAGTACTCCTGGCGGTCCGGGACGAGCACCACCTCTTCCTGGGCAACGTTGCGCTCCGGCCGGGGGTTGCCACCGGTGACCCAGCGGGTCAGCTCGGTCCGACTCGAGCGATCCGAGTCGTCGGTCACGGTCGCGGTGATCTGGTAGGTACCACCGATGTCGGTGGTGAACTGGCACTCCACCGCTTCGTCGGCCGAGGTGACCTTGCAGGTCTGGACTTCGACCGGGACCTCTTCCCAACGGTCGTCGATGATCATCCACTCCATCCGACCGGCCACCACCGTGATGGCCCGGTGGGCGGCGACGGCGCCATCGATGTCGGTGACAATGGCCTCGACGACGAGAGGCTCACCCTGCTCTACGAACGTACGCGGAGTGCGCAGGCCGACGTACAGCTCACCTGGATGGACCAACAGGTCGGTGCCGGACGACCAGGCCTGGCGGTTCACGTCGAACACCGTGGCCTGAGACGAGACCGTGGTGGGCAGGCCCTCGCCGTCGCCGTCGAAGTCGATCTGGAGGAGGTGAGTGCCGTTGGCGTCCGTCTTGCCGGAGAACGTCTCGACCGTGGCCGGATCGAACTGCGGGCCAAAGTCTCCGAAGTACTCCTCCTCGTAGGACACGCCTCTCTGGAAGGGGGCATAGAACACATCCTCGAACCACCAGGGGATCCACACGCCGAAGGTGAAGTCATCCCAGTTGGGCGGCGCATACGTGGCCGGTTGCGTCGTGACCGTCCACTCGACGTCGGCGGCGGGCAGCGGTCCGCCGGAGAAGTAGGCGGCATCCACGGCGACCGTGGCCGGCTTGCCGACGATGTACGGCCCCTCCGACTCGGTGCGTGTCGTGACTTCGAACTCAGGCCGCCGGAACTCTTGAATCTGGAAGCCGTGGGTGTGGTTGTTCTCCAGACCGACGACGCCGTTCAGCGTGAAGTTGATCCAAGCCTCTCCCAGGTTGGCGCCGTCCGGGATGTCGACCTCGAAATCGAAGCCGCCGAGGGCGTTGAGGTCGAGCTGCCCCGAGCCGATGTCGTTGCCGTACCAGTCGTTCACCTGATAGCCGATCGTGGCGTCTTCGGGGACGGCGGCGAGCTGGGCGTCGTCGGTCAACGCGAGCCGGCGCACCCAACCTTTGAAGTGGGCAGTCTCACCGGGTCGGTACATCTGGCGATCGTCGAAGACATACCAGAGAGATCGGTCGAAGGGAGTGTCGGCCTGCCACGTCGAGTCAAGGAGAGCGCGATCCTCGCCGAGGCGAGCCACGAGGGGCCCGGAGCTCGCTGTCGGTTTGCTCATGCGAGCCAGGCCGTCGGCGTTCGTGGTCGTAGCCCCGCCCCGGTCGACAAACGTCACCTCGACATCCGGCAGCGGCTGGCCACTGCGCAGGTCGGTGGCCCACACCACCAGCTCGTCGTTGTCGTCAAAGGCGTCGGCGCCGACGTAGGTCGACTGAGCCCACACGATGGTGGGGCGGTTGCTCCAGTAGTCATCATCGTCGCGGGCTAGCTCGGCCAGCCGGCCGGTCGGTTCGATCAACACGATGACATGGCCGCGCTCGCCCTGCAGGGCCCCAACGAGGTCGATGGTGGTCTCCGTCAGTTCGTTGGGATCGGCGTGGGTGTCGATGGTGGTGTCGGTCACCTCCGTCCAATCGGGCAAGGGCGGGGGTTGCTGATCGTCCCAGCGTCGATCCCAGTAGGTGGCGTACGAGTCCCAGTCCTCGACCTCGACCCGGAACAGTCGGACGCGCAGCTTCTCGTGGTTGACGCTGGTGACCGCCAGCGACGGTTCAGGTGCCAGCGGATCGAGGGTGATCAACTTCTCGTTGAACCGGTTCAGATACGGCCGGGCGTCATCGATGTCGAATCGGACAGTGCCATCCTCGCCCAGGGTCTGTCCATAGCTGTCCCTGATGTCAGCAGATAGCGTCGCTGTGTAGGTGGTGCCGCCGACGGTGGCGCCGCGGATCGAAATCCCGTCGAACTGAGCAAGGACCGCCATGCCGGGCAGCTCGGGGTCGATGGTGACCATGGACGTGTCGAAGACGTCAGTATCGAGCGGATTGTTGAAGTCAATCGTCAGGGTCCGGCCCGGTTCACAGCGATCGTTGCCGTGGCAGGACCAGTCGTCGATGCGCAGCGGCGCATAGGTCCTGGCCTCGAAGGAAGTCTCGGCAGAGGCGACTCGCGGGCCCTCCGCCGATGGGGTGTCAGGCCCGATTCGGATCCTCAGCTGCGTGTCCGGCTCGAAAGTCTCGGTGGACCGGAACGCCAGCCAGCGATCGTCGAGGAGGCCTTCGACGCGAGGGCCAATCTGATCGTCGGCGGCGATCTCGGCATCGGTAGCCAGCCGGAGTGGCCGCGCCTCGCCTCCGGCGATCAGGGATACCGTCTCCAGCACGGCGGCCGCGTCGATGCGTTGGTCGAAGACAACCAGAAAGATGGGGTCCAGCGGCAGGGAGTCGCCCTGAGGCTGGAACGACTGGATCTGCACGGGCGGGGTGCTGAACTTCCACGACACGGTCCGTGCCAACTCGCCGCCCGTTTGCGATGACGTGCCGGCCGGGATTTCGACCCGGTACTCGGTTGCCATGGGGAGGCGATCGAACAGGTCGGACTCGTATTCGAAACGCAACGTACGGGTGCCGATCCACTGCCAGCGACCGGACAGCTCAGGCGTGACGGAAACCGGAATGTCCAGAGCGTCGAGCTGCTCAAGCGTGGCCAGCGGCACCATGGGCTGATTGAAGGTGATGCTGATGAACGGAGCCACATCGATGGGGCCCTCTGGCTGAAAGCGAAGAACCTCGAGGGGGCCGCTGAGAACGTCCGGCGGAGGATCGTCCGTTCCAGCCGGGAACGGCACGTCGATCGTGGCGCCGGTGCGCGGAGGTGTAAGGGTTTCGGCGGGTCGGTTGAAGTCCAGACGGCCATCGTCGGCTTGGAGCCAATGAGGCAGGCGATCGAAGATCGAAGAGACGGCTGCATCGTCGAGCCGCGCTCCTTGCACCACCGGAACCGACTCCGTTTCGGCGCCGGTTTGGGCGACGCCGGCGCTCAGCCGCACCGAGAGTGGTTGGCCATGGTTGGCGGCGATGTAGTCGGGGCGGATGCCGGGCGCCGATGTGCCCACCGGATCAGAACGGCCGGGGTCGGGCTCGGAGCCCTTGTTCGACGTGCACGCCGAAGCCACGAGAAACAGCGCCAGGACAACGACCAGGGCGCCTCGAAGTCGTTCGCCAGTTCGGGTACGGTCGCCGGTGGCTGTCGACATCGTGTCGTCCGACCTTCCTTTGGTGGTACGACGAGTTTGACGTTCGGTGCCACACGATAGGTTCCCCCACCGCGCAGCCCCGTCAATTGATGAACCGGTCCGGGTTCCCTGGAAACTCCGGTCTCCCCCCGGTTTCGCGGAATCGGGATACTTGAATCGGGTGTGCTCGAGACCGGCTAGTTGGGACAACCGGGGAGGTTGTCCCAACTAGCGGACCCGCAAGCGAGACGCGACACAAAGGGGCCGTGGCACGAACATGAACCTCAGAGCGAACAGGCGGACTCCCTTGCGGCACAAGAGTTTTCTAGGCTCCGGGGGTGGGACTCGAACCCACGACAAACGGATTAACAGTCCGCTGCTCTGCCAAACTGAGCTACCCCGGAAGGTGTTCGCCGATCCGACAAACGGCGCGCAGGATACCAGGCGGCAACCCCAACTCCCCTGCCAGCACCTGGCTTCCTACGATGTGGGAGAATCACTGACTATGAAATTCAGAACAGGTCTTGCCATCGGTCTCGGTGTCGGATTCGTCCTCGGGGCGAAGGCTGGGCGCGAGCGCTACGACCAGATGAAGTCCGCTCTCGATTCGGTTCGCGGCAACGAGAAAGTTCAGCGAGCCACGGCCGTGGCCGATCGCTCAACCGTGAAAGTTCGACGTGCCGCCGGAAGCGGCCTTGTCACTGCCAGCGAGAAGATCAAAGAACGTGCCGAGGGCAACGGCTCTGGGACGACCCCCTAACCCTCAGCTTCGCGAGTTCGCGTTATCCGCCCTGCTGGTTCAATCTTGCGGCACATCCACTGGGTCCCCGTGGGTGCATGCCATGCGGCGTAGATGATTGACGTCACAGCCCTATCGGGGTGGTGCGTGGATTGGTGGTCTGAGGAGTCGTCTGCGTTGGGTGG
>RCNE010002800.1_pt1 | contig 10990 bp, 5 predicted proteins | sample 2041361 | NCBI WGS metagenome assembly RCNE01 (sample SAMN09708229, study PRJNA481090) | Marine sediment metagenome, whole genome shotgun sequencing project.
ACCGCAGGATGAAGTCACGCTAATGAGTTTTGCTCGTGGAGCTAGGCTGGTGGCTCACAAGGTGAAGGGGAATGAGGCGATGAAGCTGGTAGGTATTGTTAAGTCAATCCCATCGGAAGGTGGCACAAACCTCAGCCTAGCCATCGAGCAAGCCTACGCCACTGCCCAGCAGAGTAAGCAGGCTGGGACAATGAGCCGTATCGTTCTCATCACAGATGGAGCGGCGAATCTTGGTAATGCTGACCCAGAGGATCTTTCTAAGAGTATCGAGAGAATGCGCCAGAATGGAATCGCCTTTGATGCCTGTGGCGTGGGAGCGGATGGCCTGGACGATGACATGCTAGAAGCACTCACTCGCAAAGGTGATGGCAGATACTACTTTATCAATCGCCCAGAAGACGCGGATGCAGGATTCGCACAGAAGCTAGCAGGCGCACTCAGACCAGCCGCTAAGAATGTGAAAGTCCAGGTGGTGTTTAATCCTGAACGCGTGGGGAATTACAGGCTGGTTGGATTTGAGAAGCATCGTTTGAAGAAGCAGGATTTTAGAAATGATAGGGTGGATGCCGCTGAAATGGCAGCAGAAGAAGCAGGGAATGCTCTTTATCAAGTAGAAGCCAGACCCGATGGGAAAGGTGACGTAGGAACTGTTTTTGTTAGATTCCGCGACTTGGCTACTGGCCAAATGGTCGAACGTAGCTGGGCGATCCCGTATCAGCCGAGCATCAAAAACCTTACCTCTTCTAAACCATCCATGCAGCTCGCGACGGTGGCAGGAATGCTAGGAGAGCGTCTTAAGCAGGGTGAGGAAGCCGGCATAGACCTCAAACAACTCAAGCCGATCTTCGGTAAACTAAGAAGCCATTTCCATTCCGACAAAGAAGTGAAGGACCTCATCAGAATGTGTGGGAGAGTTAGCGGTGATCAGTAATAAGTGATCAGTGATTAAAGTATGATGAAACCTACGCTCCCATCTGATAAACCAACATAAATTTACCAAGAACTTACAATCAATTTTTTAAAACCTGCTATAAATCATATTATGAAACTGAAAAACAAATTCAACCGTGCCGCAAACTATCTCGTAGCAGCCATGCTCATGAGTGCAACATCTCTGGCTCAAGAAGTAAACCGAGATGAAGTCAGAGCCACGCTCAATAGCAATAATAAAGGTGGTGGATCATTGATCGTAGAAGCCCACGGGATTCCTCCAAAGGCCCCCTTGTTTTTTACTGCCAGCTCAGAGCAGCTAGTCACGGTGAATTCAAATTCTGTTAGACAGGTGATTTCCTTGACCTACAAAAAGCTCCAAGGAGATGACGAGGTGATGAGCCTGGTCATCAATCATAAGTCTGATATTAAATCCGTCACTGGAGATGGGCTAAAGGAATGGTCTGTTAGAGAGCTAGCCGGCGTTCACTACTTAGATGTTCGTACAAAAGATCCCAAGGTTAAGACTCTAAAGGTTATAATGATCTCCGAACGGTTGTTAGATAAATCAAATACCAAACCCACTGTATCACTCATGACGTTATCTACCACAGAGTCAGCCGGTGCAGGATTTAGCGAAGCCATCACCATTATCAAGCAGGGAGTGCAGATCAATGTGACTAAGGCAATGGGATGTGTAGCCGCTAAGACTAAGATTCCTAGTTCACTGGTATTTCTTACCAATGGAGCATCGAATCTAGAACTCAGCATTCTCAAGAATGAGGGCGACTATGCAGGAATCGACCTCAGAGGCATTTCCATGCAAGCAACGATAGATACTGACGGTAAGTCAGCTCTCATCACACTCACGGGCGAACTCCACGTGAGAAAAACAAGTGACCAACCATTCACCCTCGTGCGTGGCAAGGTGGCATTGAGTAGTTTTCCGGAAATAGCAGCAGGGGAGATGCATGTGCGGCATGGAAAAAGCGGGATGAACTATGGCATCATTTGCGAGCGTCTAGGCACCTATCCTATCCGACTCCAGTTCGCTGTTCCCATATCCACCGGCACTGGGTGGAATACGCTGAACTTCACTGTTCCAAACGGAGCAGTCGTTCCATTAAACATCACTCAACTCGGAGAAAATATCGAGTTTCGCAACAATAAGACTACGATCCTTGATTTCAACAATGCCGCCTCAGCTTGGCAAGGAGTCCTCCCAGCTACGGGGATCTGTGCTCTACAGTGGAAAATCAAGCCTAAAACTGGCGATGGAGAGCTCTTCTACACCTCGGAAGGAGTCTCAGAGATTAGCGTAGGATCAGGACTTATGCACACTGTTTCTACGATCAACTTTAAAGTCCTTCAGGGTAAAATGAACAAGGTGGGATTTGAGCTAAAAGGCTCAGGTGAAGTTGTCTCAGTCATCGGCTCTCAGGTAGCTAGCTGGAAAGTAACAGAAGTGGGTGGAAAGAGACTATTAGAGTGTGTTCTGAAGTCAGCGACTTCTAACATGAGCCACATCCGCTTCGCATCTCAGTTCCCATTAGGGAAATTTCCTACTAAGGTAGATCCTCTCACACTCACTCCGCTCGGCACCATGCGGCACTCGGGGTTCATCCGTGTTTCTAACAAGGGCGCGGTAAGAGTAGAGACGAGCCTCACAGAAGGACTGATGCAACTCTCTCCAGATAAATTCCCAGGAAATCAAATTAAAGTAAAAGATGTTAGTAAACAAATCTTCGTTTACCGATTCCCATCCGCGGAGCGTAAACTCGAAATTTCCGCTGACCAAATCATTTCAGAAGTAGCCGTGAGCCACATCACCACCTATGAAATGAGTGAGACTGATCGCGTGATTCAGTCTGACATCGAGATCGATATCACTGAGGCAGGTCTACGCGAGTGGAGCTTCATGATCCCTGCAGACTATTCGGTCTCTGGCGTGAGTAGTGCGAATATGGCAGATCACGTCGTCAGCACCACAGTTGAAAATGGTCGTCGCGCACTGAAGGTTTTATTCAAAAGCGAAGTCATTGGTCGTCAGTTAATCCGGGTGCGCTTAGAGAAAAACTTACCTGCTGATGCGGGCGACTGGTCATTACCAATACTCACATTTCCGGGAGTGAAGAGTATCCGTGGCGACATAGGAATACTTTCTGCCAGTGGTTGGAAAATGAAGCCAGAAGCAGCCTCAGTGAAAAATTTAGACGAGCGCCCATTAGCGTATTTCCCTAAGAATAACATCCCCGGTGATCGACTCCAGCACGCCTACCGCACCCGCTCTACGGACTGGTCAGTGAAGCTCAGTATCACCGCGATGGGGCGGTCAATCCAGTCTGATCTACTCCACCTATACCATCTCAAGGAAGGTATCCTCGAAGCCAAAATCCTAGCTTACTACTTCGTCATCGGAGCACCTGCCAATGAATGGAAACTTAAGCTTCCCGCCAGTGCTGAGAACGTCTCAGTAGAAGGTCAGAATGTTCGCACCTGGGATCAAGAGGGAGAAGTCCTCACCGTCACGCTAAACCAACCAGTGCTAGGAACATCGAAGCTACTGGTCACCTATGAAGAACCAATGAGTCCCCATGGTGGCAAGATCGAGCTCGGTTCTGTGACTCCACTGGGTGTGCAGTCTGAGTCTGGATTTATCCATCTGGTGAGTAGTCAGCAGGTGAAAATGAGCGATGTTCTGAAGAGCGAAAGTTTACTCAGTATCAGTCCGTTAGAAATGCCCTCAGAGCACCAAGTCCTAACCTCCACGCCGTCTGTGGCAGCTTGGCAATACGCAGCTAGACCCTACTCGCTTTCCCTCAATGTAGAGACTCTAGAACTCGTCAAGACGCTCGACCAAGCAGTGGGCGCGGCCTCGCTAGATACCCGGATCACCAGTGTTGGTGAAGTGGTGACGAATGCTAAATTTCTAGTCAACACTCGCGGTAAAAAAGCACTGCGCATCAAGCTCCCAGCTGGCAACAAACTCTGGACAGCAAAGGCAGATGGAGAAATTATCAATGCACGGATCGATGGCGACCAGCTTATCCTTCCCCTTCCACCGACAAAAGACCCTAACAGATTCCGCACTTTAGAAATACGCTACGGAGGTATTGCAGAAAATCCTGCTAAAGTAATCATCGGTCCGCCAGTGCTCTCCGCGCCGCTCACCATCGCTGAGTGGAAGGTCACAGGGGATAACCACCTCACGCCTACGGGAGGAAATGTGAAGCCGCTTCAGATGCAAATCTCTAAAGATGGCTTCAAGCAAGTGAAGAAAGATTACCGATTACTGGGAGGCGTTATTTTCCTCTTGTTAGGTGGGATGTTCTTACTGAGAAAGAACATCAAGGACAAATGGTTGACCCTATTTGGTAATCTCTGGCTTACTGCAACGGTAGTATGTTGTTTATTATTCGGATTTGATTCGTTCGATACCCAGGTCACTAGCTATAAGCAATTTGATGTGGTAGCGCCCGTGGTGAGTGATCAAGAAATAGTTACCCTAGAGCTTGCTAACCATGCCTCTAAACCAAGCTCTTTATCTGGCTTAGGAATTGTTCTTATGATCGCAGGGCTAGGGATTGCGCTAGCAGGAATGAAGATGGAAAATTTGAAAACCACACCGATAAGAGCATTAGCATTGTTAGCCATTTTATTAGGTAGTCTAATGCATGTAGGAGGAGCTGCGTATTTCTACTTCGTCATCGCTATTCTCGCAGCGTTTCTTCTGAGGAAGGGAGTTTCTAAGTTAATCAATAGGTTTAACTATGGACCTAGCAAGTCTGCCGCCGTGGCGAGTTTGATGCTTCTTAGTTTCATGGGGCTTCAATCTGAAGTTCGGGCAGCTGAAAGCGTTGCAGATTCTATTGTCGAAGCATGGCAGATAAAAGATGGAAAACTTACCTCCAGACTCCAGATTAACTGGAAAGCAGAGGAAGGGGAATCATTAGAAATTTTAAACGCACCAGCAGTTCTGTTAACTGCAGATGGTGAAGGCTTCCGCGTCATTAAAGTGAAGGATAAGCTAGATAAAACACTTTCGTGGAAACTCGTTGCCGAGAGATCTGGTATACTGACCGCTATGGTTTCTTACCAAGCCTCGTTAGCAGATCAGGCAGAATTAGCCGTGAGGGTTCCTAGTGGACGAGCTGCGATGAAGTCACTCACGGTAATCGTGGATCAGCAAAACTGGCAGATTTCTTCAGCAGAAGCTGTTCGATCTCAGGTGTTTTTAGAGGTGCTTAATGGATCTAGTGGGGCAAAGCTCACACTGATGGGATTAGCAAAGGCGACTGTTTTCCTCAAGCCAATGCCAAGAGACCGTAGTGCGGAAAAGCTCAGGTTTCTCGCCGAGGTAGCTGATGTTTATGTTCCTGCCCCAGGCGTGCTAGATGGTAGACATAAGGTAAAAATAAAACCTCTAGCAGGGCAACTTAAGGAAGTCGTTATCGAAATCCCAGACGGTCTCATGGTGGGAAATGTCGCTAGCTCCGAGATCGATACTTGGAGATTTGATGCCAAGCAGAAGACCCTCACCGTGACGATGCAACGACCACAGACGCGAGACTTTGAACTGACGATCATGACTCAGCGCGGTGTGAAAACTTACCCTCAGGATCTGGTGTTAGAGTCTATTCTAGTGCGTGGTGCTGCGAGCACAGTGGGTGAGATAGGTTACGGATTTGGTGCAGATTCTCAGCCAGATAATGCAAAGGTGACTGATTTGTTAGAAATTAATATCGCAGACTTCGATGCAGCTCTATTAAAATCAGCACGTGATTTACAGCCGCGATTCATATTACACAAAGCTTACCGGTATGGTCAGAAGCGCGGGAAGATCAATCTCAGAGTCGCAGCAGTGGCGCCTGAGATCAGAGTGCAGAGCCAGCAGACGATCCGCCTGACAGATGAGCGGATGTCACTCCAGGTAGAAGCCCTCGCTAGCATCACCAGAGCAGGAGTCTTCGAGCTGAAGTTCTACGTTCCTGAGGGACTTACAGTGGAATCGATCAATGGTTCTGCGCTCAGAGACTGGAGCGTGAATGAGATGAAAGGCAAGAAGCTCGCGACGATATTTCTCAACGGGAAAACCATGGGGCAGCAGCGTTTCACTATCACGATGCTAGGCGAGGCACCTAAGATCGATGCGGACTCTAAGAAGTGGGATGTGCCACGCTGGTTGTTAGAAAATGTTAGTCGTCAGAGAGGCGCACTGACATTGATTCCTGATCACGGTATCCGTCTCCGTGTGGTTGACCGAAAACATGCCTCACAGGTCGATAGTAGAAATAATACCGAGAAGAATAAAGGATCACTCGCATTTAGACTACTTCAGAAGGACTGGGAAATATCACTCAATGTGCAACAGTTAGACCCCTGGATCACAGCCGAGATCCTCCAGCAGGTGAACGTGCGCGAGGGACTCACGAAGCACTGGATGAACATTCATTACAATGTAGAGCACGCGGTGGTGAAGCAATTCCAACTCCGCATCCCAGGTGTGGGCAAGGAACAGACCAGCACCCTCAGAGCGAGCGGTCCGGCAGTCAAAGAAATAGTGCATCTTAAAGACGATATCTGGCAGATCAATCTACGTAGAGGAATGATAGGAAATGTCCCAGTGCAGATAGGATATCAAGATTTGACTCTCCGTGATGGCGATGAAGAAGTGATCTCACCGATCCAGCTGTTAGATTCTAAACAGAGTGTTCATTATACGGCAGTGCGTGTGCCGAGTAGACTAGAAGTTCGCGGTAGTGAAATCCGCGAGTGGCGCAGCTTCGACTGGGCAAATGTGCCAACCAAGCTCTATAATCTCTCAGACCGCAGTGAGCCGAGTCTCTGCTACAGAGTGGTAGATGCGAAGAAAAGTATGCCTCTCACAGTCAAGCGTCACTCCATGGCGGGCACGCTCAAGCTGCGCGTGGAAAGCGGTGAAATGCGGACAATGTTCAGTTCCGGTGGTAGCGCACTCTCCAGACTTAGTCTGGCGATCAATGTCGCGGAAAAATCTAGTCTCAGAATTTCACTCCCAACAGGTGCCGAACTTTTCAATGTCATTGTGAATGGTAAAAGTGCCGAGGTGGTGAAGGAAGGTGACGCGTATTGGTTCCTGGTCAGTGAAGCGATTAACGACAATGAACCAGCCAAAGTTCAGATCACCTATCAAATGGAATCTGGTGAAGATTCTAGCAGTGCGATCACTCTGTTAGGTCCTACGCTGAGCATTCCGTTAGAGAATATTGATTGGTTTGTAATGCTCCCAGACGGCTATGATCTGAGTAGCTATAAAGGTGGCTTTGACTACCGTGATACGGTCAATAATGATCATTTAGGAAGCTACACGGATGCCTTTAAACAGATCAAACAAGCACGGTATTTGAAGCTTCGAGAAGAAGGGAAGCAAGAACTTGATCGAGCCATGAACTGGAGCAATACTGGTCAGCTAGATAAAGCGAATGCCGCACTCAACCGCGTCTTCAACAACCAGGCTGTGGACGCCGCCAGCAATGAAGATGCCCGCGTGAAACTAGAGCGTAACATGACCAGCCAAGCCATCATGGGACTTAATACCCGTAGCCAGAAATCCTATATGGACAATAAGGCGATGGGCAACACTCTGCGTGCAAATGGTGCACTAGAAGAAGCGGTAACGAGAAATCCGTTCTTCCTAGGCAGCAAAAATTTCAACCCAAACCAGATTGGAGACTACATGCAGGGAAACAGTGATGAAGAGATACAAGCCATGCAGAGGATAGCCAGAAAGCTCGTCAAAACTCAGCTAGTCTCTAACGATGCAGGGCAAGCAGTGGAGTTGGAAATTCTAGACACAAGAAAAGTCCTCCATTTCCACAAAGACCTCCACCTCGCAGGTGACAGAGACCTAGCAATACAGATAGAACTAGATCAAGCAATGACTATTGATTCTGATAATAGTGGCTCAAGCTCAAACTTCGGTCTCATCCTCATCCTCGCTATCTGTTCTTTCCTTGGTATTTGGTTGGCTAAGAAGTAAGGGGGAAGCAGCTATCTATCAAAAGTAAATGACTCTTGATCCAGTCAAAAATCCCAACAACAATCCAAGACTGTTAACAAAAGGCCTATGAACGAAACAACTCCCCCAAACGTATCCTCAGACACTCTAATTTAATCATAGGGAACTTATTACTTACTTGGCTCAGTGCGGAAATCGCCTCCTAGAGCAAGGTGGAGATCGATGCGGTTTTGCAGTCTGCTGTTGCGGAGAATGATGAGGGATGCGCGGGCATTATTTGCACGGCGCTGGGACTCGAGAATTTCTAAGATACCGGAATTATCGATACCTTCGGAGTAGTCTAGTATAGCGGACCGCTCAGCGAAGGTGGCTTGCTTGCTTTCCTTGATTAGGAAAATTTCTTGTTCCTTGAGTGAGGCATCACGTGCGATGGCATCTTCGACTTCGCGAAAGGCGCGGATGGCAGCAGTGGAGTAGTCGTAGATGGTGGCTTTGTTTCTGGCGAGTGCGGCAGCTGCGTTGGCTTTGAGTTCGCCGCCATTATATATACGTTGAGAAAGCGATCCAGCAATGTTCGCCGCGAGGAAGTGTGGGTCGAATAGGTTTCTCGTAGAGGAGTCTCCAGTGGATGCGCGGGAGGAGAGGTTGAGTGAGGGGAGGAGACTCTTGCGACTGGCGTCTGCTAGCTTTGCTGAGCGCAAGACATCTAGCTGGGCTGCAACGAGATCTGGTCGGCGCGATACCAGCGTGGCGGGGAGGCTAGTTGGGATGGAGTCTTTTAGATTTGGTGATTTGTTAGACGCCTTCAGTTCCGCAGCTGGGTATCTGCCAAGTAGAGATTCGAGCGATCTCGCGGCGTTGTCGCGTTGCAGTGTGCGGCTTTTTATACTTCTCTGAGCAGAGGCGACATTGGTGCGACTGAGTTGCACGGCGATCGCTCTGGTGCCCGGGACTCCACCCTTATAGTTTCGCTCCACGATGTCTCTATTTTTCTCAAAGGACTCTAGAGTTCGCTCGGCTAGATCTAATTGCTGGCCAGCTGCGACGAGGTTGCAGTAAGATTTTGCGGTGTTTGCTGCGAGTGAGAGTCTGGCGTTCCTGTAGTCTTCCACGGAGGCATGGTAGGAGGAAATGGCCGCATCACTGAGATCACGAAGCCTACCCCAGATATCTGGCTCCCAGGAAGCATTCAGCGATAGCCCGTAGGACTCACCGATACTACGAGCATTATCGCCATTACCGTTTCTGGAGCGTGAGGTGGAGGTTGATGCATTGAGAGAAGGGAGTAGGTTAGCCCTGGCCCCGATGGTGCCGAGTTGTGATGCCCTTAGTGGCAGCTGCAGCATTCAGGTTCGGGTTGTTAGAGATGGCTTCGTTTACCAATCGTGACATCGCAGGAGAGCTGAATTCAGAAAGCCACGCAGTAGAAATTTTTCCATGCTGACCTTTCGCTGCGGCACTCCATGAGCCAGGAGTGGTTCCTTTGACGGACGATACACTCCCAGTCTTCACATGCTTCGCGCAACCTGTCAGAAATAGGAATGTGAGAAATGTGATGCCGAGAATGTAGCGGTGCGTCATAATGCGTATTCTACCCATGAGGAAATAATTTCAAGCGTAGATTTCGGAGTGATCTTTCAGGAGCTGTAAGTAGTGTGATAATTAATAAAATGATATGAATCCAAGGATGTTACTATGACGTCTGTTCTCTCCAAAAGTCATCTAGGCGTTTCTTGTTTTCAACTGTTTTTACTCCTTTGTAGTAGATCTCGATGTGTTCCACTTCCATTCGTTCACCGTCAGAATAATAGATCACACGGAATTCTGATCCTTTGAGGGATCTACACATCATCCGGCGTTTACAGATTACTTTTTGCCCTTCCTCTTTGAGAATATTGCAATGTCTGGAATCTTCACCTTTTGGGAATTTGACAATCAGATTTTCTAGTATTTTAAGGTCGTCTGGTAAGGTTTTGTATTTTTTGCTAAGCTTCTTCAATTCCTTTTGAAACGCTTCTGACTGTGAGATTTTCATACCCGGCAATTGATTTATAGCTTCGAATACTCTCTCACTGAAAATCTCTCAGGACGATAAAAGGCATATTCATAGTTAATATCCTCCTTGTCCTCAGCCATTTGCCACGGTGTGTCCTGGTGAGAAAGGTCTGAAAGCTGGCTGGCTGATAAATCGCTATATCTCTTGATTACAGAGTCAATCATATCCATTTCCTGACCATTTAGTCCACTCAGGTCAGGGGCAGATACTGGAAAGTATTTCTTTTGCGTATGAGAAAAATGCTCTGTCTCGACAATATCAAGCAGTCCATCTTTCTGCATGTTCTCTACTACTTTTTTAAATTCTCTTGGTGTGGGACCATAGCTATTTTTGATATAAGTGAGCCCCATGAGTTGTTCTTCATATTTTTCGTAGTAATCAAAATCAATAAAGTAGAGTAGTTTATAGAGAACGGTCTGACCTACATTAGGCTTAGCACCCACCTGACTTATGAGATAGGTAAAGGTCTGTTTAAATTTTTCAATATTCTTCTGTGGGAGGTTGATCCGCAGAGATGACTCGTCCTGTAAGCTATCAAAGTAATCTAAAAGGCTATTCTTTTGAACCTCAGTTAACAGACGTTTTCCATTCTGTAGCTCAGAAATCAACGGTCGTGACACCCCAAGAACAGCCATCAGTTCTTTTTGGGGAGTCTTTTTTAATGCGGTAACAATATTCATAACAAATTAATCTTAGCAGAATGCCTTTGTATGTCAAATTTTACAATTATAATGTAAAAGTTATCCGTTTGCTTGCTTTTGTTCAGAATAAAAAAAGCTCATCAGGAAGAAACCTAATGAGCTTTTTGTTAGAATGAGATGATTTACTAAGCTTTAGGAGCAGCTGGGGCAGTATCTGCCGCTGGCTTTTCCTGCTTCTTAGTGGTCTTGATGTAAAGCTCGCGGAGCTGCTTGAAGTCAACTTCTGCTGGTGAAGCGGACATTAGGTCTGAGCCACGGTTGTTCTTAGGGAAGGCGATGACTTCACGGATGGAGTCACAACCACAG
>RCNE010002013.1_pt1 | contig 10987 bp, 16 predicted proteins | sample 2041361 | NCBI WGS metagenome assembly RCNE01 (sample SAMN09708229, study PRJNA481090) | Marine sediment metagenome, whole genome shotgun sequencing project.
CGGACGTCCCGCGAACTTCAACGGTTGGTCAACTGGAAAGCTCGGATCGAGCAACCCCGAACTCAGAAGTACCAATGGCGAGGAGCTATCACGGGCCATACCAGCGATCGACCACGGCCACCGTGCGCTTTCTTAATGCTTGGGCATCCGATACCGCCGTATCGTTGAGGACCTCGCTGAATGAAACGAGACAGGTCAAATCCGCAGCATGACTCTACGTCCTCTCCAACTCCCCAACAGGAACCACGGAGGTCTTGAGGCTAATTGCGTCGCTGCCTACGATTCGGTTGCCGAGGCCCACTATCCCTTGCGCGTGGGCGTTCAGGAGACCGCCGAGGCATACGCTCGAGTTAGGCTGGCCAGGTCAGACTGCTCCAGGGGACGGATCAACTCGGCGAACGGTTTTCGTGGCTTTACCTGGCCGTGGCCTTTGGCTTTCTTCCGTGGTTTATCCCTTGGGCGGTCCGGCGTGTGGAGCCCAACGCCAACAGACGAAAGCTCATGACCTCGCTAGTGATCGCCGGAGTCTTCGTCAGCGCATATCTCATGTCGGCAATGGCCCGCGGACCGATCAGTGTGACCGAGGGCACCCACTACCTCGCACACTCCGTGCCACTGTCGTCCGGAATGGTCGCGGCGGTCGCATATGTATTCGCCACCTGCGGATCCCTGTTGCTGGCTTCCGATCGGCTCATCACCTGGTTCGGTGCTGTGAACCTGGTTGCCGTGGTGGTGCTGTCGGTCCTGTTGTTCTCTGGGGTGATATCTCTGTGGTGCGTTTGGGCTGCGATCGCCAGCGCGGCAATCGCTCTCCACCTCCGACGTACCGATCCACACGGGCACCGGTTTCAGTTGACTCAAACGCTGCGCTGATACTCTCCAGCCTCGACTACCGGCATCGACCGACGAAGCACAGCTGTGGACGAGGGTCGGCGCAACGAGGGCTCAGAGCGGGGACTGCCCGAATACGGGAGAAACCCGCCGTGGGGACGATGCCCACAGACGGTGGATTTGAGCGTTGGTTGACCGGATCAGCTCGGCTTGCCGACGGATCTCTTCGTGAGCCTCGGGACTGACCTGTGCGCCCTCGGCTTTCTCGTAGGCCTTGAGAACCTGGTCCGAACCCTGACTGATGATTTGCAAATCGGCGCGTCGATCGTCGACGTTCCGGTGTAGGGACTCAATGGACTTGGCGAGGTGTAGACGCCAGTGGAAGAGCTTGCCACGGAACGTTCCGGTGCTGTCTATCTCATCCTCATAGCCCTTTCGTGACAGCAAGATTGCCAATCGGGTGGCAAATCCGTCCCGCTCGGCAGCAACTTGATTGAAGAAGGTCGCAAGTTCGTTGTCGTCGGCAGAAAGCTCAGCGGAAAGCCGAGCACCAAGAGCAGCGTCCTGGCATACGTCAAGCAGATGCTCGAGGGTGCCGGGCTCATTGAGGCGGTACTCGTGCTCCAAGAGTGGGGCAGCAACGGCTTCTGGTGAGGTGTAGTCGGCCATCTGAATCTCCTTGCATATGCGTTCGGTTGTCGGATATCGCTTGGGACTTCCGATCTGGGTTCTCTCGACAACATGCCTGGTCCACCTGACGGGACCCTCCCTGGTGGATCAACCTGGTCTCAACTGACTTCGCATCGGCACAGATGAATTCAGCTCTGCAGGCATGCGATCCCTCACCTGACAGTCGGGCTGTGTTACCAACCTGCTCGCCTCGACGGCCCGTAGCCAGCCGACGAATGAGTTGAGCGCATGTTGATGCTGCGTCGACCGACAAGTCACGCGACAAGATCATCATTGTGGATATGAATGCCGACCACCTGGAGCGTGAGGACCATTGGAGCGTCTCCGCCCTCGAATAGGGGAAGGGTCAATGACAAAGCAAGAAGACATCCAGTATGTCGCGGCGGTGTTTATCGATCGGCCTGCGGCCGAGGCCGCCGTTGCGGAACTGCGCTCGCTAGGCATGGCCAATGAGCATCTAGGCGTGGCCGTTCATGAGCCAGGCCAAAGAGTGTTCGAGGACGACGTCGAGCACGATGAAATGGTGTCCATTGAGGAAGGCGCACTCGTGGGAGTACCGGTGGGCGTGCTCGCTGGTATGGGCATCATGGCAGTCGCGCTTCCTGGCGTCGGTACGGTCGCGGTGGGAGGCTTACTCGCCGCTGGCGGTGCCGCTGGCGCGTTGATCGGAGCGTTCATCGGCGGCGTCGTCGGCGTCGCAGCGGCAGACAGCGAACTGGAAGAACGTCGAGCATGGGAGGACTACGGGCTTCAGCCGGACGACATTCTCGTCGTGACGCGGAGCCACCACCACCCGGCCCTGGTCCAGGGCGTGCTGCAGAAACACGGAGGACGCCGCGTGGACCTGCGGGCCGCAACGGGGGGCAGCGCGATCCTATGAGTTGAACGGCTGTTGAACGTCACGGTAGGGCGAGGTAACCGTCGTTCGGCAGTATGTGAGAAAGGACACATCTGCAAGAGGGACCGAATGACCAACGCAAATGCCCCCCAGGCCCAGCAAGAGACCGGCGTCATGCTGGCTTCGGCACGACCGATCCCAAGGATTGATTGTGTCGACGCTTAGCTGGATCATTATCTCCGGCCTTGCCATGAGCGCTCTAGCCCTTGTCGGAGGCATAACCGTTCTTCTCCCTGCCCGTACTCTCGACCGGATCCTCCTACCTCTTGTCGCACTCGCCGCCGGATCACTGCTCGGCGGCGCTCTGTTCCACATGCTCCCCGAAGCCGTGGCGGAGCTCGGCAACACACTCGCCGTCTACGTCTGGCTCGTCGCAGGTTTCCTTGCCTTCTTCATCCTTGAGCAGTACCTGCAATGGCATCACTGCCACCATCCCGCCGGACCGCACAAACACCTCGGCCATTTGATCCTCATCGCCGACGGTCTCCACAACTTCATCGGAGGTCTTGCTGTTTCAGCGGCATTCCTCGTCGAGATCAGGCTCGGAATCGTCACCTGGCTCGTCGCCGCTGCCCACGAGGTTCCCCAAGAGCTCGGCGACTTCGGCATCCTGGTCCACAGCGGGTGGAAACCCCGCTCCGCGCTCATCTACAACGCCGCCTCGGCAATCACCTTCCTCGTCGGCGGGCTCGTCACATATGCGCTTGCCGGCTCGCTCAATGTCACGCTCCTCGTCCCGTTTGCCGCTGGCAACTTCGTCTACATTGCCGCCGCCGACCTCATACCCCAGATCACAACGACCGAGACTGCTATAGATTCGGCACACAAGAGAACCATCCTCCTGAGGAAGGTGGAACAGAGCGTGGCCCTCGCAGCTGGATTGGGACTTCTTCTCCTCACCTCAGTACTGGCATGACCCTTGACACCAAGCGCGTGACATGCCTCCAAACCCACCAGAAGAAGAAACCCCCGCAAAGCGGAGGTCTTCTTACTTGTAGCCCCGAGCATGTTCAATCGGAACCAGATCTACGAGTGGCTCGAAGCCATGCGCAGCATCTACACGGCGCAGACCGTGGCCGCCACGGACCTGTTCGCCCACTTCAGTGACGACTGGGCTGAGAAGTATCCGGCAATGATCCGAGCCTGGGAAAACACCTGGGACGAGTTCACGCCGTTCCTCGCCTTTCCGACCGAGATCCGCAAGATTGTTTACACCACCAATTCGATCGAGTCGTTGAACGCCAGATTTCGGCGGACGGTGCGGCATCGGGGTTTTCCCCACCGAACAGGCAGCAATGGAAGTCCTGTATGGGGTGTGACGAGGAGAACCGTGCAGGATCCTGAACAGGGGCAACGATCTGAGCGTGGACACCAAGCGTAGCCCGGCCTCGGAAGCCAGTGGATTGCTCGCCAGAGCCACCACGGACGTATCACGAAGGGTGGTTGTGAGACTGTGGCCCTTTTGAACTCGTTTCGCCTCGGCGAACAGCCTGATGTATCAGAACTCCAAGGGCTGCCGTTTGTGAGACTATCTGACGTCCCAAACTACTGATTTCATGGGGATTTTCGCACCCTAATGCTCCCGCGATATGAGCCAATGGGCCGATCCCATTCAGGACCTTGCGCCGATCATCCTCAGACCCCAATCAGGGCCGAGCACGGAGCCTATGTCGGGTTTCTCCCGTATTCCGGTCGTACCCCTAGTAGCGCCGCACCCATCGGAAGCGGCGGCCGGCTCCACCCCGCCCCCGCGAGCCCCAAGGGCCTCCGCCTTCCCGACGCCAGAACCAGGCCGGGTGCCGGTCGTTGTCGGGGGGTGAGACGCCGGGTTCTTCATCGGGGCGGGAGCGGCAGCGGCCCAGGCTCCAACCGGTCCTAGGCCCCCGGCCGAGCGGGCCGGTTCGATTTAATCCGGGCATAATTCCTCCTCTCACCGGGGGGGTGGGTCTTCCCACCCCGACCGGGAGCGATGTCGATAGAGTCGGTCGCCGCCAGCATCGCAGTGACAGCCGCGACCTCTCCGCTTCCCTTTCCCGTGCACTGGGCAGGGCCAGACTTCGGCCAACCTGGGGTCGATGACCCCTCCCGATATGGATAGTGCCTTGCCATTGACCAGGGCGTCGGCCACCTGCCGCCTCGCCCCGGCCAGCACCCGGGCGAAGGTCGCTCGGGAGACACCCATGCGCTGGGCCGCTTCCTCTTGATAGAGACCTTCCAGATCGGCGAGGCGCAAAGCCTCGAGGCCGTCCAGGGTGAGGCTGACGCGTCCTAGGTCCCCGGTCGGGATTGACCCGGGGGTGAACGTGACGGCTGGGAGGGTATCCAGCACCTGGCGTGGGATCAGAGGACGGGGCATTACAATAATGATCATATGCTCATAACGGTGTGGAGTCAAGATTGTGTCTGCTCCCGCCTCACCGAGAACAGACAACGACCCGTTCGGCCTATGCTTCGGTCCCCGCCGGTGACACCGACGCCAACCTGTCCTTGACCTTCTCCCAGACCCCGCGCAGCGCTGCCGACACCGCCCCATCCGGCTCATAGATGGTCACCGGCTGCCCGCTGACCATCGCCGCGGTGACTGCGGTGTCGTAAGGGATCTCACCCACCAGGTCGAGGCCGCGCTCCAGGCAGATGGCCGCAATGACGCGTGCCTGGGACAGGTTGATGTCGGCCCTGTTAACGAGAACCAGGGCCGGGACCCGGAAGTGCTCCACCATCGTCAGCGTCCGCAGCAGATCGTGAATGCCGGAAGCAGTCGGTTCGGCCACTAGCAAAGCCGCGTCTACCCCCGTGCTAGCGGCAATGCTGGGACAACCGATACCCGGAGGCCCATCGACAATCACCAGGTCGCGCCCGGTCGCAAGGGATACCCGGCGGCTCTGCTCCCTGACCTCGGCCACCAGCTTGCCCGTGTTCTCCCGGCCGGCGAACAACCTGGCGTGTAGGAGCGGCCCGAAGCGCGTCTCCGAGCGAAACGACAGCCCTGCCTGCTGCGGCACCATCTGAATGGCATCATCCGGACACCTGTAGACACAGGCGGCGCATCCCTCGCAAGCCGAGGGATCCACCTGATAGCCGTCGACTCCGGAGATCACCGCCGAGAACCGACAGACTTCCTCGCACAACCCACACTGGGTGCAGCGCAGCGAGTCGATCACTGCCACCTGTCCGCCCATGAAGGGGTGGCTCTCCACCAGCTGCGGATCCAGGATCAACTCGAGATTAGCTCCATCCACATCTGCATCGGCCATCACCACCGGTGTTTCAGCGGACGCCAGATGGGCTATCGCCGCGGTGATCGATGTTTTGCCGGTACCACCCTTCCCGCTGAGAAGCACCAGCTGCCTCACCCGTGCACCTCCGCGCTGATGTGTTCAAAAAGCTCCCTGAACAGAGCGCCGTATTCTGGAAGGATCTGAACTAGAGGGCGGCCTTCGGAGAGACCCTCGGCGATCCGGCGATCGACGGGGATTCTGAGCAGAATGGGGATGCCCTCCTCCCGGCAGTAGTCGTCGACTGCGGCATTGCCGACACCATCGCGATTGACCACCACCCCTATGGGGTGAGCTAGCTCGTCCCTGGCCACCGCCACCGCCAGACGGAGGTCGTGGAGCCCAAAGGGCGTGGGCTCGGTGACCAGCAGCACGTAGTCGACACCGCGCAGGGACTCGATGAATGGGCAGGAGCTACCAGCGGGTGTGTCCAGCACGGCCACGCCGTCGGTCATCTCTCCGAGGTGCCTCTTCTTGAGTTGTCTGATGACGGGTACGGCCATTGGCTGTCCGACGTCGAGGATTCCGTGCCCGAAGACGATCCGACCTGCCTGGCCGGATTCCACCGTGCCGATCACATTGTCGACCTCGCGAATGGCCCCCTCGGGGCAGTTGAGCGTGCAGCTGCCACATCCGTGGCACAAATCCGGGAAGACCAGGATTTGGGAACCGGCCACCGTGATGGCATGCCAGGCGCATACCTCGGCACACCGGCCGCAGAAGGTGCAGGCGTCCAGATCTACCTCGGGGATCGGTATGCCGACGGTCTCGGACTCCTCCAATATCGGCTTGAGAAACAGCGCGGCGTTGGGTACCTCGACGTCGCAGTCCAGGAAGAGCAGGCGGCCCGGGCTCTCATCCAATTCGGCAGAGCCGGGTTCGACGGCTTCGAGGGACAGCGCCAGGCTGGTGGCCACCGTGGTCTTACCGGTGCCGCCCTTCCCGCTGCCAACCGCGATGATCACCTGTCCCGACTCTCCCCCAGGGGTGGTGGTGGCAGCAGCAGCCGACGGCGGCGCTCTTCACCTATGGCGCTACGGGATAGGTGAAGGTAGAACCCTCTGGTGCCACCACACTTGCGACCGCCCGGGTTATTCGGGCCGGTCAACGTGCCTGCTTTCCAGACAGGGATCGTTGCCTTGCAGACTCCCGCCGAGATAACTCTCGAGGGTCTGCCGCACCGAACCGGAGGCTCCCGTCACCGCTTGGATGCCCAACTGCTCGAAGGCAACGATGGCACGTTTGCCCATCCCGCCAGAGAGCATCACGTTCACCCCCTGGGATTCCATGAACTGCGGCACCTGCCCGGGCTCGTGGCCTTTGGCAAAGGGGTTTACGACCTCCTTCACCTCCCGCAGATCGGCACCCTCCAGGTCGACCAACACGAAGTGTGAGCAACGGCCGAAGTGGGAACTGATCACACTGTCCAAACCCCGGCCACCTTCCGAAGAGATTGCAACTCTCATCAAGCATCTACTCCTCTCGTCCAGGTAGAATCCGGCCACCGCGATGGCCCTCATGAACCTCGCTCGCCTCCGGTTCCCGGCATTCGGCCCTACCCCGGCGGACGGGCCCGGCTGCTACTGGCGCCGACGGCAACGACTCGGCGCGGAAGGCTAGCACCGCCTCATGCACCGTACCGTTCTGCAGCAGGTGCACACTGACCCCAGCAGCCTCCAGGACCCGCGATGCGTTGGGGCCCACGCTGCCGGTAACCACAGCTTTGGCGCCGTTTCGGATGACGAACTCGGCGGCCTGGATGCCCGCACCCCCTGAAGCCGCCACCGCCGGGTTCTCTAAAGTTTCCCATTTCATGGTCTCGGTGTCCAAGAAGACATAGCGCGGGCATCGCCCGAAGGTCCGACTGGCTTCCCCCTCGAGTCCAGTACCGGTTGCCGAAACGGCGATTCGCATGTTGAGTCCTCATCCCTTGACCGGCGGAAGCTGTTATAAGCATATGACCATAACCAACCTCAGTCAAGACCGCCGGCCCCGGTGCGGCCGGTGCGGAGCTTGATCATCTCCCCACCGTCCAGACCGAACACCAACTCGGCCGAGACTACTGCCTGACCGTCAGGGTGGAACACGGTCGAGAACGGAGGATCCAGGTCCACCAGCCGCTCCCGGGACTCAGCCCTCAACGTGGTGTAGGTGCGGAACAGCCCGGCGCACAGGTCCCGTTGCATCGGGTCCAGCCACCCGAACCCGTCCCGGATCACCTCGCCCGGATCACCACCTTGATGCCAGGCGAGGCAGGCACCGGCGATGTCCTTCCAACGGCGCAGGGCCAGATCCGGGAGCTTGGTGCCGGTGCCCACTGCAGCGGGGCACTCCTCCGCTGGAGTTGCCCCCTTACGCGGAAGCTGGGGACATGGCGGAGTGGGCTGAGGCTTTGGTGGCTCAGGGCCGACGCGGGGACCGGCGCGACCGGACCCGGAGATCTCATGGCGACGCTCCGCTCCCATGGCTCAAGTCGCTGGCCACGCTACAAGGCTCTCATCGGCACACTGTCGGTCCCATGCATGCACGGCGGCGGCATCGCCGCTTCGTCATTGAGCGTGGCCGGGTGGGTGTCGGACCTCACGGCTCAGACGCACTGGTTGAGCGCCATATCGGCACAATGCCTCAGCCTGTTCAAGCCGGTGCGAGTCGACGCACCGGTTGACACCGGAACAGTCCCGGGCGGCCACGATGACGGTGGAAGCCTGTGGTGGCGACATGAGCGCATGGCCCGCACCGCGATGCGCAATCCAGAACGACTCGCCGGTGTGGTCCTCACCAAACGAGAAGCCATCGAAGCCCGATGGCTTGCCACTCTGCCCGGGGCCAAGCAGCATTCGACGAAACGTCGATCAGCCTCGACACCTGGGCCTCAGCTGTCGGGGTAGCAGCCGACGACACGGACGTGCGCCCGATCTGGGCCAAGCGCTACTGGGAGAAGTGGGATCGGCCGCGAAGTCGGATCGGTAGTCGGTGAAGGCTTGCGCCTCATCTTGTCCGCAGGTCGACGTCACTGCTTGAGGTCGGCGTCCACAACGATCGCGTGGACGGACCAGAAGGCGATCGCCTCGTCGATCTGATCGAGTCCGATCTCTGGATCATGGATCTCCCTTGGAGCCGGGCCGCCGGGGTAGCAGGTCAGGAGCTCGAACCGATCACGCTCAGCCCACTTGCCCCACACGCATAGCTCCCGAGTGATCACTTTGGTGCCGACGATCAGATGTGACGGAACGGTGCGACCCGGTCGATACCCCCAGAAGGACGATCCTCCAGCTTCGACTTTGACAAGGCCGGTCCACCCAACCTCGCTCCTCTGGCCGAACCCCTCATGGACCAACCCTTGCCTAGTGCCACACCGGTTGAGACTGTCGCCGATGGCATCCAGCAACTCGGCCCACGACAGGGTGAGGTCATCCCCGTGGGCCGCCAGGTGACCGGGGCTGTATGACAAGACGACATCATCCTCCCCGACCTTGATCAACATCTCGGTCGACCCATCACGACCGTCGACCCCCGGAATATCCATCGCTGAGTTCTCCTCGGACTTGAGACAACCGCTCCGGTTGCGATCATGGCGTTGGCCCGACACGGTCTACCGGCGGCGGATCTTCATGCAATGTAGTCGACATATATGGACGGCCTCGTCGCCCTCGATGATCAGCAGAGAGCCACCGGGCAAGGATTCGTTGGAACACGGAACCGTCCTTAGGATGACGCCCTGGCTCACAAAGGGTCAGAACAAGGTAAGGAGAGCCCATGGGACGTTTCCTTCGAATTCTCGTCGTCATGACAATCCTGACCCTCGTCGCTGCAGCATGCGGGGGGACGGACGACACGACGGACGAGACGACAACGGCACCCGACGAGACGGCAACCACGGCCGCCGGAACCGACACAACAACGGCACCCGACGAGACGACAACGGCACCCGACGAGACGGCAACCACGGCCGCAGCCCAGGATCCGGTCACGATCCAGATCTTCTACCCGGTAGCGGTGGATGCACCGATCGCCGCGATCATGGATAAGTACGTTGCCGACTTCCAGGCGGAGAACCCCAACATCACCGTTGAGCCGGTCTTTTCCGGTGGCTATGGAGACGTCAAGACGGCGATCCAGACGACCGTTGAAGGCGGAGGCGAGCCTCCAGCGCTGGCCTTGATGCTTGCAGCCGACATCTTCGATCTCGCCAACTCCGGCTTGATCGCACCGCTCGACGACTTCATCGCCACCAGTGCGGTTGCCGGAGAAATGGTCACCGACTACTTCCCGGCGTTCCTCGCGAACTCACGCTACGCCGACGGAATCTGGGGTATCCCGTTCCAACGCTCGGTCGTGTTGATGTACTACAACGTCGACATGTTCGCCGCAGCAGGACTCGATGCACCTACGAGCTGGGAAGAACTTGGAGCGGCCGCGCAGGCGCTCACCGTCGAGAACGGCGATTCGACCAATTGGGGCATCCAGTGGCCGTCGGGCTGGCCCTATTGGACATTCCAGCCGCTGCCAATCGGCGCCGGTCAGAACATCGTTGGCGACAGCGACACGGAGGTCTTCTTCGACGACCCCGCCGTGATCAGCTCAGCGCAGTTCTACATCGACCTCGCTGAGAAGTACAAGGCGACGCCCCCCGGCGTGCAGGGTGTGTGGGCAACGGCCCCGACCGACTTCGCAAGCGGTCTGACGTCGATGATCGTTCATTCGAGCGGCAGCCTTCCCGGCATCCTCGAGCAGGCGGACTTCGAAGTTGGAGTTATGGCGCTTCCCGGATTGACCGCAGGCACGTACGCCACGGTCGTCGGAGGTGGCAACCTCTACATCATGGAGGCTGCGCCGCAAGACCAGAAGGACGCCGCGTGGAAGTTCGTCGAGTTCCTCAGCGACGTTGAGAGAACAGCTGACTTCAGTGTGCAGACCGGCTACATCGCAGCGCGCGTGAGCGCCTACGAAACGCAGGCAATGACGGACTACATCGCAGTGGTACCGCAGGCGGCCGACGCCCGCGATGCTCTTGAGTTCGCCGGTGCCGAGTTCTCGATCCAGAATCTGGGCGAAGTCCGGGGCATCTTCCACGACTACCTGCAGAGGGCCTACAACGGTGAAATGACTGCAGCCGATGCGATGGCTGCGGCGCAGGTGGAAGCGGACGTTGCTCTCGAACCGTTCAAGTAGAAACGTCTCATTGTTTGGGGGGTGGCGTAGCGCCACCCCCCGACATGACCCTCATTGAATGAGAACGCGAAAGAGGACGACGCACAGAGCGCGTGAGGCGCGGTTCCTTCCGTACCTGTTG
>RCNE010002015.1_pt1 | contig 10984 bp, 4 predicted proteins | sample 2041361 | NCBI WGS metagenome assembly RCNE01 (sample SAMN09708229, study PRJNA481090) | Marine sediment metagenome, whole genome shotgun sequencing project.
TCGTGCTGGCGATCCCGCTGTCGGTGCCGCTGGTTCCGGTTAGCGAAACCCAATCACAATTCTCACCCGCTGACCAGGTCATCTCACTGGTGCCCCCGTTTGCAACCGCAAAGGTCGTCGAGCCCGCGTCGGCTGCGACCGATCTCGACGGCGGCGTGACGATGAGTTCGGCTTGGGCCGCTTCACCAACCCGAGAATTAGAAAACTCCGACGTATTGCCTTCACTGTCCGTCACAGTCGCAGTCACAAAGAAACCGGTCAGATCCTCCGGAACTGAGTGTTGAAACGTTGCTTCTCCACTCGGATCTGTTACCATGTCGATCGAGCCCTTGTGAAGCTCTCCCTCTCCGAACGTTGATGGATCGCTCTCTGAACTGCGAAAGAATTCAACCGTGAACGACATGTTTGCAGCGCCCGAATAACTGCCTTCGACAAGCGACAAGCTGGATGTGGTTGATACCCGCTCGATGTCAACAAAATTTAGCAGCGAGTTAGGACCGTTGTCGCTGTCGTTCGCGTCGTTGGAAGTGACCCCGTCGCCACCGAGGTCAATGCCGAGTCCGCCGTTCTTGTCAAGCTTGTTTATGCTGACCGTGTTACGGTCACCTCCGAGAATGGCCACGCCTGCGTCCGTATTGAAGCGGATGCGATTGTCTCGAACGGTGTTACCGTTTCCTGAACCGGCTACCAATACTCCGTTGCCCCCATTGCCAAGATCACCTCCATGGGTGATGTCGGCACCGATAATATTGCCTTGCACGAGATTGTCATTGCCTTGTAGCGCAACACCATTGCCACCGTTTCCCGAAATGATATTCCGGCTTCCACCCACCGTATTACCCGACACGTTCACGTCGATATGCACGCCGTTTCCGGCGTTTGGCACCGCACTGGTACCGAAAGCATCCGCTCCGATATGATTTCCCGCGATCAGGTTCTCGGTAGAGGTCGTCGCAGATATATGAACGCCGTGTTGACCGTTCCCCGAAATGATATTGCCAGTGCCACCCTCCGTGCTGCCTATTGCGTTTCGAGCACCAACAACGGATACGCCGCTCTTAAGGTTGCCCAATGCCACGCCACCATTAGACTGGGTGCCGATGAAATTTCGGAAGACCTCGTTATCGGACGAACCGGAAATATTAACGCCGTGTTCGTCGTTACCAGAAATCGTGTTTCTCTTCGGATCAGTCTTCCCTCCGATCGTGTTCTTAGAGGTCCCGTTCAGCAGGTAGACACCAAATTGATTGGGAATGCGCGACGTGCCATCCAGGTTAGTGCCGATTTTATTGCCAGCAATTTCGTTTTCAACGGACGCGCTTCCGCCAATCTGAATCCCCGCCTCAACGTTCCCCGAAATCAGATTGCCAGGACCGATCGTTGTCCGGGAAGCGTCCAGAATATTGATGCCGTCTTCCTCGTTCGGCGTTGCGGCACTTCCGTCGATATTAGTGCCGATGAGGTTTCCCTGAATCGTGTTATTCACGCTAGCGGCATCAAGAATGGTTATGCCATTCGGATCATTGCCTGAGATCAGGTTTCCCTGACCATCCGCAGTGCTGCCTATGGTGTTGCCCGACGCTCCTCCGGAAATCAACACTCCCGATTCCGTATTGCCGAGAATGTGGCTACCCAAAATTTGATTACTTGTAGCCGACGCACCACTAATAACAATGCCTGAAATATGCCCACAGCATTGAGAATAACCGTTAATTATTAGACCTTGGACCACATTATTGGACCCGATAATCCGGAGGCCGGCAGTAGCGTTAGTCAAATTTCGCAGATCGAGCTCGATGCATGGACCACCCGAGCAGCCCTGCGAAAAACCGTCTATTATTACCGGGTCGGTGATGTCCGGTAGTCCCTGTGTCCCCAGCGCAATGACCTGGACGCTCCCACCACCGGCTATTTGAAATTCGATTGTATCAGTAGCGCCAGCTGATCCAGGGGCGCAATCTCCGCCGGTCGAATCGATATTTGCGTTCGCATTCGTGATGGCTTCGCGAAGCTTGCAGAGGCTGTCGCCCGCCGTCAAGTTATCCGCTGTCGTGTTAACGCGAATCAGTGCTGCGGTCTTCGAAACTACTTGTTGATTCGTAATCGTGCCGCCATCGGTCGTGCGAGTACTTGCAACGCCGAAAGCGGGAACAGAAAACAGAATCAACGCAACCAGGCCAGCTGCGGCGAATCTTTGACAGCGCGATATCCGCCGGGCGTTCGGCTCGGAATTGGTCATAGGGGCGACAACGATCTAACGATTGACTGGTAACGCCGGCGGCGCGGGAAGTACAAGGTCGGCGGACGACGGCCGAATCAGCAGGAAGGTGACGGCCCCGGCAACAACGGCTCCGCCTCCTATCATCAGCCACTTCGTCTTTCCGCCTTTCTTACTCGGCTCATCAGCAACCAGATTGACGGGCTGCTCCGCTCTTACTTCCTCGAAGAGCCGGATGAATGATGGGCTTAGCCTTCGAGGATCGGGTTGGTAGTTCGGAATGATCGCAAGAAGAGACCTTAGCGCCTGTTTCGCGTCTTCCACGAGACTCGTCGCGTGGTAAGCGCGACCAATCAGCAGGTAGACATCGCGCTGTTGCGCTTCTTCTGGAAAGGCCCCCTGCGTGAGACACGTCTGCAAAAAGGTCAGGGCCTCATCGACCTGACCATTGTTGTACAGCTCTTCTCCGCGCGCGAACGCATCAGTACAATCCACACGGTCCTGAGCCACAAGCCTAACCGGATCAAAACAAACCACGACCACAATAAATAGTAACGCGGTAAATCGATGACCAGTAAATGCTAGACGGAATGGCGTCCCTACTTCAAGAAGTGCTTTCAACATATATCCCTGTCTGGTCTCGAACAATTCAGTTCGATCAAATCAGCTCGATAAACGATGCAACTGGCAAGCGACTCACACTGCAATGGCTTGCGTCGAGCCGACACCGCTCAGTCCTATCCAGCGGCTCAATATCGACTGCTTTTGGCCCATTAGCAACATCCATTAGACCAGCCGGGGCAACACACCTACCGCAATCCTCAATTCTTTTTTCCAAGTCGGATAGAGATTGGTTCGGTCTGTCCGTCCGCGACAGTGATCCTTCTTGATTGGATTTGGTACCCTTCCTTCATGAGCACAACGTCGTACGAGCACCCACCAGCGAACTTGACTGCCTCTGGAGTGAATTTGCCCGTTGATTTGTTGTTTATGACAATCTCGGCACCGGAAAATGCTTCGTTCGTCGCATCGTCGATGGACGCTACCGGCAACGACACGTTCGAATCGAGGTCGAAAAATATCGGCAAGAGGGCCCCGGGAGCGATTCGAAACGTGCGCTTACACCGGACGTCAAGATTCGGGTTTTGGGCCTCGATTTCGTGGTCCTCATTAGCCGAAATCTGCAACGGCTGGGCGACCGCACTAACTTCGTCAAGCACTTTTTTGCCATCAACCAACACGTGAGCCCATGGCTTGACCCTGATCTCAACAATCCCGAACACCTCTTCGAGTTCAGCTTCAACGCGCTTCATTTCGCCAGCGCTAACAACCACCGTCTCCTGATAGTCACGATAGCCGGGCGACCGGATGACAACGTTGTGTTCGCCTTCCGGAACGTCACGCCGCTCGGCCGGCGTCGAACCGATCGACCGTCCATCCAGCAGGATCTCGCCACCTGCCGGACTGGACCGTATGTCGAGTTGCCCAACACCTTGAACGACCGGCCGCTGCACAAGACCGAACGCCAGGCTTTCTTGCCTATCACCGCGAATGCTCACTCGCTTCTGCGCCGACTCGTAACCCTCAAGCTGAACACGCACCGTATGCGACCCAGCAGGGAGGTTTTGAACCAATCGATTCGTTGTACCCCACAATTCGCCATCGACACGAATCGATGCCCCGGGCGGAGTGGTCCTTACCATTACACTGCCAGTGGCCACGCCGGCCCGCTGAAGAGTCACCTTGATTTCAGGTTCAGATCCAGGAACTACGTCAACAACTCTGGAATCAGACTTATACCCGTCCAGTTCAAATCTTACGCTACGGGAACCCGCCGGAATAGCATTCACGGTAATCGGTGTTGATCCGCGTGGTTCGTCGTCGACAAATACGGTCGCCGACCGAGGCGTCGAGTTGAACCGAAGGCTACCGGTCAACGCCACGACGGGAACCGGCGCAAGAGACACCGAGACTTGTTCAACGGAAGCGGAACGAACAAGAACGGTTGTATCGACGGACGTGTGCCCTTCCAGTCGAAAAGTCAACGTGACCGGCTTGATCGAAAGCGAATCCATCCTTAAAGGCGTCTCGCCAATTGACACGCCCTGCGATAAGATCGTTGCACCCGATGGCGAGGATTCAAGCATCAGGGATCCAACTGTCGGCCGCGGCCAAAGGGAATAGCCAACTGCCAAGAGGGCCAGAATCGCCAGGACACCGATAACGGAGGCCCAGATCCGCTTTGACGGCCCCTTAGAGACACCGATCTGGCGAGTCGCATTCTCGCGCGTCGCATTCTGGCGAGTCGCATTCTCGCGCGTCGGTTCCGTCCCCAGCAGCGTTGACTCAACCTTATCAAGCGCGTCCAACATCTCGCTCGCACTCTGGAAGCGCCGATCCGGATTCTTTGCCAGTGACCGAGTAACAAATCGAACAAGGACTTTCGGTAGGTCCTTGTTGTAGACGGTCGGTGGGTCAAGCTGACCTTCGACAATTTTTTTCTGAATCGTATAGCCTCCGTCGCTGTCTCCGAACGGTAAGCGGCCGGTAACCATTTCGTACATCACCAGCCCGATCGAGTACAGGTCCGTCCGCCAGTCAAGGTCCTTGAGGCCTTGTACCTGCTCGGGAGACATGTACTTAAGGGTGCCGGAGACGGCCACGGTCACCGTAAGGTCGGAGGCAGGGTCGTGTACTTTGGCAAGCCCAAAATCGGCTACTTTGACGGTCCCATCATGTCTGAGCATGATGTTGGCAGGTTTTACGTCGCGGTGCATGACCCCTACGCCGTGCGCGTCCTTGAAGGCGAGCAGGATTTCGCGGCAAATCCGGATGGACTCAGGGACATCAATGTTGCCGCTGTCGATCCGATCTTTAAGCGTATTACCGTCGACATACTCCATGACGAGCGTCAATCCGAGGGACGTCTGACGAAGGGCATGAACGGCAACGATATGGGCACTGGAAGTCCGTGCGAGCGATCTTCCCTCCCGGCGGAACTGACGGAGGAATTCCTCACTCTCAGCCATGGTAGGATTAATAACCTTGAGGGCCACTTTCTTGGCCAGTTCAACATCCTCCGCTCGGTACACGACACCCATACCGCCCCGCCCAAGGACAGCCTCGATACGATAGCCACTGATCTCTTTACCGATGTTTGAGTCGCTCATTACGTCAGGCGAGTTGCGGGGGCGATACTTGGGCGATGCGGGGGCGATGACTCACCCGATTCGCCCAGATCACAATCTAGAAGGTTTGTGACATCCAGGCTCAACACCGCGGTTCGGGCGAATACCTAGGCTACAAGCTACTAATAACATTTGCAACTGAGCCTCTCCTACCGGTCCGATAAGGCAAGGCCACGTTTCCGTCGGGCTATCCTCGTCAGGGTTGCGAGGCTGTACCGGCGTTGATCGTCTACGTGATCGGCGGCAGTTCTGGCCTTCAAGGATGCGCTGCTGGGCTTCTTCGCTGGAATTCAGCCTACCACCCAACAACTATGGCGCGAGGGCGACTGGATCGAGATGGCCGTGCAAAACGCCGATCGATCGGTGCTCGATGTATCGCTGACAACGGTGAAGCAACGGGCTACTTCAAGCCGCGGGCGTCTTCACCGCAGTACGGCCATTCTCCGTGTCTCTGACAAATCGCCTGCAATCAGCCGATAGAAGTAAAGTCCGGACGTCAGCTCCGCGGCGTCAAATGTGACACTATGCTCACCGACCCGGTTGAACCCTTTCACGAGAACCGCCACGCGCTCACCAAGCACGTTGTACACGCTGAGTTCAACAACTCCTGGTTTGGAAACGGAGTAACCAATTGTCGTCAGGGAATTGAACGGGTTGGGATAGTTCTGCTCGAGAGCGACGTTTCCAGGAATCTCCGCGAGATCATCGACGGCTGTTGGTCCTGCAATGGAGATGGTTGCTGCCATTGTCACATCAGGACTTCGTTCATCATAGTCCATCACCCTGAACGTCACCGGAAAAATCCCGGATTCTGTGGAGGTCCCGGATAACGTTCCCGTTTGTGAGTCCAGTGACAATCCGTCGGGCAATGAGCCTTCGCTGACATCATAGTGATAGACTGGAATACTACCGTGGCCGACGAGTGTAGCGTCGAAAACCGTTTCCAAAGTTCCGTCCAATGAACCACCAACTGTCAGGCTCAATGCGCGGGTTACTTCATTATCTCTTATCGGGTAGCCCACTGATTCCATGATCAGGATATCGAGCTTAGTAAGCATCGCTCTTCCGGTGGGCATGACTTCATCTTCAACACCGCCGCCGTAAGGCGTCATCTGGCTTGCTGGGTCAAGGACATCATATAGATGAGACAAGGAATTAATGAAAAGAGGTACCACTTCATCCGGATAGTATTCCGTTAGTGCCGGGCTGGTGAAGCCGTTCGGGGTCGGCGTCAGGGATTCGTCCGGATACGGGTTCGATGGATCCCGACCTTGAGCCAACAAGAATAATGGCGAATTCTCAAACACCATTGCGTGACCAATTTCGTGTTTGGCAAGCGAATACATATCCGTGCCAATGAAACCTTCCTGCGACCAGTTTTCGAAGGGACTTAGCACTTCCCAGCCAGTCGGTTCAGTCTGATAAGCCTGTCCGTATAGATTCAGATGCAGTGCCCCGATCCTGAAAATCGGCACGACCTCCCCACCACTCGTTTGAAGGAGCTCTCTATTTGGCGACCCAGTAGAACAGACACATTCGCTCTGGTTGGTATTCCCGAATGCGTACAGATAGTACCCCGAATAAGCAACTGGATTGGTTACAGTTTTCTCATCAAACAGGTGATCCTGACCTCCAATACCCAAAGAACTGCCACCAATCGGGAGCTCATCTATTCCCGAACCATCGACAAAATACAACCAATCTTCGGCCGCTTGGATGATCACGGCTTGAGTGTTGGGATCCAGCATGAATGCATCCCGGGCTTCAGAAAAATCAACGGTCGCGGGATAGGTCAACGGCCTGTCCACATCCTGATCAATAACTGTCACCGGAATATCCTGACGGGATGGAAGACCGGCTACGGTGTATTGGAGTACGAGATCAAACGTCTCATTGTCAAAGTTCTCATCCATGTACACCGAGAACAAAAAGGATTCCAAGTCATCCGAAGACGTTAGGACCATGCTTTTTGCCGGGCCATTTGTCGAGATCGTTGAAGGCAAGCTGAACATGGCCCTTTCTTCGCTGGAAAACATGTTCACACTGAGTGGATAGTCCAGCGCCGCAGTTCCTTTTAGGAAATATTTGAGGGCCGGATTGCTCACGGGTCCTTCCCAATCCACTAGCGTAATTCCGGAAGTAACGTTTCGGTCAAAAATGTCAATCACAGAAATTAACTGGGATTGCTGGAGATACCCCTCGTAAGCGGATTGAACCGCTTCCGCAGTTAAGGGCTGATCATAAACGCGCACGTCATCCATAACGCCATCAAACGCGTTGCCTCCGTCACGCCCCCCGAGGTGAATGTCATCGCCTACTGTGGCCGGAATATCAAAGCCTACTTCCTGTTCACCTGCGTGCCTGCCGTTCGTATAAATGACAATCTTTTCCGAACTCCACGTGAACGTCAGGAATATCCAATTATCCGCCGCCCAATTATCTGTATCAGCAAAAGCTACTTTTATAGGTTTGCCGTCTATCTGAGACGTGTTGACTGAAAATGCGAGCTGGCTACCTTCATCGACATGTATTTCAAAATTATGGAGGGTGTTGCCCAGAACCATGATCCGATACAGGAAGGTGCCGGGGTTCCAATTGGGCCGAACCCACATGGACAGCGTCCCAGCTGACGCATCAATATTTCCACTGCCTGCATACCGCAAAACGTCTCCAGGATCGATCAAGACCCCTTTGCCGGATACCCCGTTTTCAAAAGTTGTACTGGACGTTTCGACCGGCGCCTCGTTTTCTGTCGAAAGGAGCGTATCGTCGAAGTTGGCTTCGAAAACAACCTGTTGAAAAACGGTGGTAGGGGGACTTGAACCGAGCGTTGCCATGGGGGAAGAACAACACGCAATTACCAAGGCGAATCCAAGCGATTTGTTGATCATCAGCTCTCCTTCATTTCGTAGACAGTCCGTTCGGTAGCTTCTTCGTATCAAGAATGACGCCACTGGTAAATTGGGCCGACGTGTAGATATCCGAGCCAACGTAAGAGTCACTTTCACCGTCAACGGCAACACAGATTGTAGACCTTTCTTCACAAATTTAAGTAACGTCACAACTTTATCGTGGTTAACTTCGCCACGACCATTCCCACATCCGTCACACGACACTATGAGTATACAGCTAAGCCGTCTAGCCCTGGTCTTTCCGATCGTTCTCCTCGCCCTTTCTTCCTCGTCCATGGCCCAGAACGACGATGTTGCATTTGCGAACTGGGGGCCGGCAAATAACTATTGCACGAACGACGGAAGCAGTATTTTCACCTGTAGAGTTACATCGGGCGAGATTCGTCGCACACGTGATGTTGTTGCTGCAGACATGAACAAAGACGGCCTCGACGATGTGGTATTCGCAACCGGCACAACGTTCTCAAATCCCTCGGCAAAAAACCTGGTTTGCCTGAATGACGGCAAAGGAAACTTCCCGTGCTTGATTGAAGTGTCACAGGACACAAACGACAGCGCCGATCTCGTCGTCGTAGATCTGAACGGTGACGGTGACCTCGATCTCGCGTTTGCCAATCAGGGTGACGGCGAAGTGAACCGCGTCTGCCTGGACAACGGAGATTTGACCTACAGTTGCTCCGACGTTTCAGCGAACACTGATCGAAGTAGCGGAATTGCGGCGGCAGACTTCGACGGTGACGGTGATATCGATCTCACTTTTGCTAATAGTGTATGTCGCCCTCGCAGTGTTATCTGCAATTCGTCCTCAAATCCCAAACCTTTGGAAAATCGACTCTGTCTCAACAACGGTGATGGGACGTTTACGTGTAGCGACGTCTCAGCCGATACGAACTTGTCGTCTGGAGTCACGGCAGTCGACCTTGACTCGGATAACGATCATGATCTCGTGGTTTTAAACAACGGGGCGCCAAACCGAATCTGTCTAAACGACGGTGCCGCGGCGTTTACGTGCCAAGATTTTTCGGACGACGGTCCCAGCCGTCGCGCAACGGCCGGAGATTTCGATAGCGACGGAGATATTGACCTTGCGATTGCAAACACAACCGGGGGCGATTTGAGCCGGCGAAACAGGATCTGCCTGAATGGCGGTTCTGCGGACTTCACCTGTGGGGATTTCGACGTCAATTCCGATTACAGCGGGGACATTGCCGCAGGCGACCTTGATGGTGACGGAGACTTGGACCTCGTAATTGCCAACGATGATTTCTTTCAAGGTGTCAATGTTGGCCGCGGATTCAACCGCACCTGCCTCAATGACGGCAGCGCAGTCTTCACGTGCTCGGATGTCTCTACACTTGAAGTCGCCACCTATGGCGTTGCTGTCGGCAACTTTGATGGGATAGCTGTTACCGGGGTCCAGTCCGACCCGTTCGATACTCCAGATTCATTTGACGTGTTTCCAAATCCTGCTGCTCAGATTGTGAACATTGTTGGTCGTATTAACGAATCAGTTGTCGTGTTCAATGTACTGGGCCGAACCGCCGCGACTGCGAAAACTGATTTCACCGGTGGCGTGATCTTGGATGTATCGGATTTCAGTTCCGGCGTATATATTGTTCGTATGGGCACTGTGACTAAAGTCCTGACGGTGTTGTAATCGATAGCCCAAACCGCCTCGCACGCCATTGCTACAGTCATTATTTGGTGCGATCTAGATTCACTGCTCCACGATCTGTATTGTTCAGTTCTGCACCCTAATTCCTAGCCGCAAGCGGCTGAATCAGACACCGTTAGGTGGCACTCACTGAACAGCATGGGGTTTGTGACATATTCGGACAGGAGACAGCTGATCGACGCGTTGGGGTGGCGAAGGGTAAACTCTCTGCTGGTAAAACAATGGCCTTGGCCGTGTTGGCCGGGGCCTTCATCGCCATGGACGCGCCGTTCGCACCCTTTTCTGCGACTGGCGAAGGGAGCGAACGAAGTAATCCTTTTGCATACTTTCGACGTTGCTAGGTTAGGTAACTGGGGTCCACCGGCCCCCGAACCAAGGCTAGTTTGCAACAACAAAACTCCGGGTCACTACCGCATTATTCTGCGCCAGCCGAAGCAGGTACATTCCGTTCGGTAGCTTCTTGGTATCAAGAATGACGTCTGTCGTACCGGGGGCCTGTCGGGTTCTGTGTTCAGACCAAACCGTGCGACCAAGAAGATCTACAATCTCCAAGCGTACCGTACCACCGAGCGGAAAATTGGCTCGAACCGTACCTGAAGTCGACATGGGATTTGGATAGACATCCACAATTTGCAATGAATTCAGAGCAGCGGGTTCAGAAGCAATCGGAAGAGCGGTCGTTATCGTCGAGAACTCACTTGATTGTCCGCCGTTGTCCGTTGCCGTCGCAACCAGGACATTGGAAGCCGACACGCCACTGGCCGGTGTAAACGTTATTGTTTTATTAGGGCCACTTGTGAATTGGGACGACGTGTAGCTATCCGAGCCAACGTAAGTGTCACCTTCACCGTCAACGGCGACAAAGAACTCCACAGTTAAGGGATATACTGCGTTAGCTGGCAGTGTTGGGACTTGATAGGTAACAGTAACCTCATTTGCTCCTGCGTCATAAGAAACAGACTCAATCTCGGGATAGTTCTGCCCGTTGTTG
>RCNE010002016.1_pt1 | contig 10982 bp, 9 predicted proteins | sample 2041361 | NCBI WGS metagenome assembly RCNE01 (sample SAMN09708229, study PRJNA481090) | Marine sediment metagenome, whole genome shotgun sequencing project.
GGGCTGCTCAACGCGGCCGTTCAGAATGCCACTGCGCCGGATAAAGAGACCCGCCTGGAGCTTTACCGCTCGATGCAGGCCTGCCGCATGATGGAACAACGCGCCTACGATCTGTTTATGCAGAATCTGGTTAAAGGCACCTCACATCTGGCCCTGGGTCAGGAAGCCATAGCAGCCGGGTTCGGCGCCGCAATGCGTGCGGACGATTACACGTTTTGTACCTACCGTGGCCACAATCACACGCTGGTCCGTGGTGTGTCGATGACCGGCATACTTGGCGAATTGATGGGCCGTGAGATCGGCTTGTTGAGCGGCAAGGGCGGCTCGATGCACTTGATGGATGTCACGAAAGGCGCGATGGGCTCGTATGCAATTATTGGTGCGCACATGCCGATGGCTGCCGGTGCTGCCTGGTCAGCACAATATCGCGAGTCCGGTCAGGTTGCTGTTTGTTTCTTTGGCGACGGTACGACCAATATCGGCGCGTTTCATGAATCGCTTAACTTCGCAGCAATCTGGAACTTGCCGGTTGTCTACGTCTGCGAAAACAATCTCTACATGGAATACACGCCGATCGGTGATGTAACGGCCGTTGAAAATCCGGGGGCTGACCGAGCTTCGGCTTATGGTCTCGAGAAGGTTATTGTCGACGGCAACGACGCTGATGTGATGCATGCCGTTGCCACCGCAGCGCTCGAAAAAGCACGTAGCGGCGGCGGGCCGAGTCTGATTGAAGCTCAGACCTATCGTCATGGTGGTCACTCGCGTGCAGACCCAGGCAAGTATCGGCCGGACGAGGAAGTGGCAGCCTGGATGGCAAAAGATCCGATTCCGAATTACCGCCAGCGATTGCTGGATGCAGGAATTGATGCGGCGACGCTCGATGCCATTGATCAAGAACAGAGTGATCGCGTTGACGCAGCGGATGCCGCGGCGCAAGCGAGCGGCCCGCCTCCATTGGAGATAGCCGACACGGATCTTTGGGCTGATGGAGGATCGTCATGGCGCAACTAACTTATCGAGCGGCCGTTGGTGCGGCTATTGCACAGGAAATGCGACGCGACGACAGGGTGGTCTTCCTTGGTGAAGACATCGCAGCAGCGGGTGGCGTATTTAAAACCACTGGCGGTTTGTTGGATGAATTTGGACCGTTACGTGTGCGAGATACACCGATTGCGGAACAGGCGATTCTGGGCGCGGCAGCGGGTGCAGCAATGACCGGCCTCAAGCCGATCGCGGAAATCATGTTCTCGGATTTCTTCGCTGTCTGTTGGGACATTGTGGTCAATCAAATTGCTAAAACTCGTTTCATGTCAGACGGACAATGTTCGTTCCCACTCGTCATTCGCTCTGCGAACGGCGGTGGCGCTCGGTTCGGTGCACAGCACTCGCAAAGCGTTGAGAACTGGGCGATGGCTGTACCTGGACTTAAGGTCGTTGCACCGTCAAGCCCGGCTGATATCAAAGGCTTGCTCGCAGCGGCGATTCAGGATCCTGACCCTGTGTTGTTCTTCGAGCAAAAATCTTTGTACGGCATTAAAGGTGAGGTTCCTGACGGCGATTACGTTGATCAACTCGGCAAGGCCAAAGTGCTGCGCGAGGGTAGTGACGTAACTATCGTAGCGCTTGCCGCAATGGTGCCGCGCGCGATGCAGGCCGCAGAAACATTGGCAAATGATCACAATGTTTCGGCAGAAGTTATTGATGTACGTTCATTAGTGCCGCTCGACGTGTCTACAATCTTTGCGTCTGTTACAAAGACGAACAGACTGGTCACTGTCGAGGAAAATCCGAGACTGTGTGGTTGGGGTGCAGAAATCTCATCGCTGGTATCGGAGGAGCTCTTTTGGGATCTCGAAGGTCCGATTATTCGCGTAACAACGCCGCACATTCCATTGCCATCCGCCGACATACTTGAAGACGCAGTGATGCCAAGCGCAAAACGCATCGTCGAAAACGTCCTCAAACTTGCAGACTAAGGAATAAGAATGAATGTTTTGATGCCACAGCTGGGCGAGACTGTCTCCGAGGGCACTATAGCCGTATGGCATAAGAAGGAAGGCGACGTAGTCGCAAAGGGCGACATGTTGATCGACGTCGAGACCGACAAGGTCGCGACCGAGATTACGGCACCAGAGTCCGGTGTTTTGACCAGTATCAGTGTGCCCGAGGGCGAGACTGTTGACGTCGGTACTATCCTGGCGGTTATCGCGGTTGAAGGTGAAGCTGTAGGAGAGCCTTCAGGTTCGATCGCGGCTGAAGCCGCTCCCACAGAAGCCGCTTCCACAGGAGCTGCAGCACAAAGCGGTGGTCTGGGTGCAAAATCATCGGGCGAGAAATTGTCGCCCGCAGTACGTCGCATGTTGAAGCAAAACAATCTCAGTATTTCAGACATTTCGGGTAGTGGACGCGACGGTCGCGTTACACGCCAGGACGTGGTGGATCATATTGAGGGTGGTGGATCTGTCGCGGCTAAAGCCGCTCCCACAGGGGCCGCTCCTACAGGTGGTTCTCAGACGATTTCTTTTGATCGAGTTCGCAGAATCACTGCCGAACACATGGTGCGTTCGAAAGCGGTATCGCCGCATGTGTTGCAAGCGATAGACGTAGAGTTTTCTGCCGTTGACGCAGTGCGTCTGGCGAAGAAAGATGCCTGGAAAAGTGACAAGGGTTACTCGCTAACCTACCTGCCATTTGTTGCACGCGCTGTTGCTCTGGCTGTTGTCGACTTTCCGAAAGTGAATGCGAGTGTTGGTGACAATGAATTACACGTCCATGGTGACTTTAATCTTGCGATCGCCATTGATTTGAATCACGAAGGGCTCGTGGCGCCGGTTTTGAAAAACGCCGGAGGACTGTCGGTGTCCAGGCTTGCTGTCGGTTTCAATGACCTGGCAACTCGAGCCAAATCGAACAAGCTGACAGCAGATGATTTGCAGGGCGGTACATACACCCTGTCGAATCCAGGTCCGTATGGAACCTTATTTACGGCGCCGATCATCAACCAACCTCAGGTTGGAATCTTGTCGATGGATGCGGTGAAGAAACGTGCACACGTCGTTGAAAGCCCTGCTGGCGATTCGATCGCGATTCGACCAGTCGGAATTCTGGCGCATTCCTTCGATCACAGAGCGATCGACGGCGCGTATTCGGCAGCGTATTTGCAGAGACTGAAAACGATAATCGAAACCACTGACTGGAATAGCGAATTCTAAATGCCTAAAACAATTTGCACGCTCCTTGTATCGTTAGTATTAATCTTACTTTCGGTTTCGGCCAACGCCCAGATCAGTCTCGAAGCGATGGTTGAGCGCGGCAACGAACTCTACAACGCGCCGGGTTCGTGTGCTGTTTGTCACAAGGCAACCGGCGAAGGTCTCATAGGTCCCGATATTCGCTACGGGCCAACACCGGCGCAAATTCTCGAGCAATTACAGAACAATCCGCAGATGGCCATCATCATGTCGGAGTTCAATCCTGACGACCAGACTTTGATGGATGTTGCGTTGTATATCCGGACCTTGGGTGGGCTGGAGATCAACGAAAAAATAACCGATGCGAATCGTAAAGGGCTCGCCCAGCAGCGTGCGAGAACTGAAACCGACCTGATTTTCCCCAAAACCGAACGTGATCTTGCCGTTGAGTCAATTCAAACCTGGGATTCGGTAATAGCCGACTGGCAACGCCGCTCGAACGAAGGGCCCTTGAGGGCTGAGTACACGTCGATAGTCACGAAAACCTTCGAGCCCGGCGAACCCAAATTCGAGCCCGAGAATGGCAAGACGTATTTCTACGAGAATGTCGGCAACTCCGCCAACCTGTCCATATTGAAAGACGGCTCGACCAACGCGGCTTCGTCTCAGGTTGTCGTGGGCGATGCAGAAACACATGAAGTGATTGCGAGTTACGAGCTGCCTGTTAATTTGCGAGCGGCGGTTCATACCACGGTACTGTCGCCTGACGGAAAGTACGTCTATATCGTCGGATCGAAACCTGAGACAGAGCCTACCAACCAGATTTTGGCGCTCGATGCGCCTGCAACCTTGATCAAGGTTGATGCGCTTACACTGCAGCCGATCAAGCAGATGACGATGGGCGGCCGCTTGCATCATGCATTCGTCTTTCAAGACAAGATCGTATTGGACACGTTTTCGCGCGACCCTGACGGTCTTGATGTGATGATGCTGGATCCGGAAACGGATGAAATCGTCGGTGGTGTTCGCGATGAGGACCTTGGCGGATCTTCCTATACGGCGTATTCAGACGATGAATATATCTACGTGCTAATGGAGCCCGTCGGCTACGACTCGCACCGCTCGACCGGTATGACAGGCGCACTGAAATTATATAAGGGCCAGCTGACGACGATGAAACCGTTCTGGGTTGCAAAACTTGACCCGGAAACCTGGGAAGTCGTGCAGGAGTATCCGTACCCCGGATTTCGCGGCGACTGGATTGTCTTCGATGCGAGAAAAGAACACATGTACGTCACCGCTGGTGGAACCTCCAATATCAGCAAGATTAACCTGGAGACCGGAGAGGTAGTTTGGGCAGCGGCAACCGGTATCAGTCCATACGGCGCGAGTCTTACCGCTGATGAATCTGAAGTCTGGGTTGCGAACAAAGGTGAGCAGACCGGTCACCTGGGAAGGACCGTAACGGTGATCGATACGAAGTCGGGCCGCACGCAGGCGACCCTGTTTTCGGGTTACGAGGTTGATCACATCCTGTTAGCCCCGAACGGCAAAGAAATGTGGGCAACCAGCAACGGCGAAGGCAGCATTTATGTATTTGATGTAGCAAGCCGTGAGCAACTTGCGGTTATTGATATGCCGCAAAACGGCGATCCGCATGGCCTTGTCTGGGTGCATTACGACGAAGACGGAAACTCCAAAGTCGTTAGAGATCAGAATGCATTTCACGGTGGCGTAAATCCAGCGCTGGGGACAGCACTTGATTACTGACCCACGCCGCATTCTCTTAAGCTTTCTCGCGCTGTTGCCACTGGCAGCTTGCGCAGAAGCGTCCGTAGAGAATTGCATGCAGATCACGTTGACCGGGACTCAAGGCGGCCCGCCTGCGATCAATGGTCGCGCCGGCTCCGGTACGCTGGTGCAATACGGCAGCGTTGCCAATGAATGCCGCGACGTATCGCTGCAATTCGATGTTGGTCGTGCAACGACCGAGCGCTTGTCGCAATTAGGCATCTCGGTCAATGAGATCGACGCTGTGTTCCTTACACATATTCATTCAGATCATTCCGAGGGGCTTACGCCTCTTCTGCAGCTGCGCTGGCACTTCCTGGGTGGTGAGATGGATGTTGTTTGCAGTGCCGATACAGTTGCGATGCAGCCGCCTCCTGAGCGCACGATTAGTTGTCGCTCATTCGTGGAGCACACCGGTGATGCGTTCATCGCCGCCGGAGAAATAGCACAACGCTACTCTGAGAATCCCAAGCGACATCCCGATGGCCCTGCCGGTATTGCGCGCGTTGTAGAGGTTGCGTTGCCGCTGCCATCAACGCCGGGCACCGTTGTCTGGGAGTCAGGCGATGTAAAGGTTAGCGCAATTGGTACGGTGCACATTGCAGGATCGCTCGCGTATCGCGTTGATACTCCGGTCGGCAGCGTTGTGATCGGCGGTGACGCCGGCAATAGCAAAGCGGCTCCGCCGCGCGAATCCTCGACGTCCGAGGCCGTTGAACTGCTCGCAGAAGGCGCGACCGTGCTCGTGCATTCGGCTATCCATCCGGCATTTGCTCCGGGTAGCGGCAGCAACTTTCCAGAGCCTAACTATCTGCGCCAAAGCGGTGCGACTGACCTGGGGGCAATGGCCAAACGGGCCGGAATTAAGCACTTGATGCTGACCCACATGATTCCGGCATTGGGAGCCGAGTCACACGGTCCCTACAAGGTGCCAGGCGGCCCTCTGGAAGCCGCGGATTTCGAGAAAGCAGCTCTTGAAAGCGGGTTTAAGGGCCAGGTTTATGTAGGCAAGGATCTGTTGTCTTTGCGTTTGCCGTAAGGTCTAGTCTCCTGATTTTCCTGCGAAGCGTGATAGTACGATGTAGATCACGGCCAGAACGATGCCTGTCACCGCCATCGATGACCAGACCGCGGTTGGCTTCGCTGGATCAATAAAAGGTTGTACGAGAATCGGTGCACAGAACTGCCCAGCGAACATTGCGGTTGTTACGAGGCCAACTCCGAAACCACGGCGCTTGGGAGAAACGATAGAGAGTATCCAGCTGCTTTGATTCGGAACGTATAAGCCAAAGCCCACTCCCGCAACGACCATGCCGAGCAATGCTGTTGCGTAGCTCGTGGCCGCAGCAACGACGAAATAACCCAGCGCCATCGATAAATACAGTGCCGCATATATTGCTACGAAATTCATGCGTTGCTTAAAGCGTGAATATGCCAGCGAACTCAGGGCGCCGATGGTATTGCCCAGTGCGATAGCGGCACCCATTTGAAACGGCGTAGCCGCAAACGTGTCGCGTAAATAGAACGGCAACTGCACGGGTGTTATGAAGAACATCGCGGATGCAAAAAATGCGGATATAAAGACGAAAGATGCCGAACCGAGCGGAATCGATGGCAAGTTCGATGGGCTGTGTTCTATCTGCGGGTCTACCTTCGGCAGACTTTCAGTCAACGCGATCAGTCCGCTTGGCAAGAATACAAAGGCGATGAGGTAGCCAAGAAAGGGCGCCTGCCAGCTGACGTTCGCAAGATAGCCACCGAGCAGCATGAAGATAACGCCGCCGAACTTCATTGCAGAACCTTGCCAGCCTACAATCTTGTTTCTGGCCGGGCCCTCGTAATAGTCCCCAACCATGGCCACCGTAGCCGTCTTGATACCGGCGATAGACAGACCCAGGATTGCACGACCGACGAACATGAAAAAGAAACTGTCGGCGAAATAGCCCGATGCACCGCTGATGCCGAAGATGACAAGCGACACATTTAGCAATGTTTTACGGCCGATATTGTCACTGAGCCAGCCCACGACAGGTGCCCCGAGAACGATGAATAGCGCCGGTATCGATAACAGGATGAACTTGGTCAGGAACATCACCGTTGGGTCGCCCGGCAGAATGTCGATCGCTGCGAGGATGGCTCGTGCGAAGGGTTCGTTCTGGACGTTATCTGCAAATACACGCGCGATCTCAGGCATCGCCGGCGAAGCTAACGGTGTGGCTAGCAGGGCGACTGCGGTGGCAGCCAATATGACGAACAATCCATGTGCACTAAGTGTTGGTGGTGATTCACTGTCCGTGATGTTGGAAGACATTGGCGGCGCCTTTTGCAATCGTTTGCACAGTGTGCAGTAGCGGTATATTCAGGTCAAATTACGTCCGCGATCAGTTTGATTTCCATCAGGAAGAAGACCACCAATAGAATTTTGTTGAAGGTGTCTATGGAAATTTTATCGGCAAGGCTGATTCCGATTCGTGTAAAAATCAGGGTCGGCACCAATGCGATCAAACTAAGCCGCAGGCGCTCTTCGGTAATCAGGTCATTGCTCAAAGCGCCGGTCATTTGCGCCGCTGAGAACACCATGAAGGTAAACGCGACGATAAAGGCGTACTGCGAAGCTTGCAGAGAACGACCGTGATAGTAGGGCGCGATGACCTGTGCGGAAATACCGGTAGCGCCCTGCGTTGTTCCAGCGATAAGGCCGATGACATAGACGAGTTTGCCGCGCCCGTGAAACAGGGCCTGCCCTTTTTTGCCGGAAAAATATTGCACAAGGTATACAGCAAGCCAAATCGCCAGCAGGATCTTGAGGCCGCGATTGGGGATAACATGCAGTAGCCCGGTACCAAGAAGGCCGCCGATAAATCCTGCGATCAGGAATCGGTAATGCTGGCGAATTTGCTGGTGATGCTGGCGCCGGCTGTAGACGACCCACAGGTTTGCGCCGATACCCGGGATGATCATCAGGATCACCGCGGTTTCGACCGATGTGACCATGGACATCGCGGGCACTGCAAAAAGCGGTAGCCCCAGTCCCGTCATACCTTTGAACAATGCGCCCAAAGAAATGGCCGCCAGGATGGCGAGTAGTAGCAGCGCATTGTCTGGAATCAAATCCATCGTCGTCCTATAATCTCAAAGCATTGATGCAATCGATTGCATAACCCTACTACAACCCGTCCAGACAGCAAGCGGAGACCAAAACACGTCATGTCAAAAATTAACTCGAACAAAACGATCGGCTGGATCGGCGCGGGTCGCATGGGCTACGCGATGGCGAAGAGGCTGCTAGACGCAGGCTGTGATGTCGCTATCTATAATCGTACGCGTGCGAAAGCTGAGCCGCTTCAGGAATTTGGCGCAACTATCGTCGATAGTCCTGCAGAGCTGGGCTCACGGGACATTATTTTTACGATGGTGTCAGGGCCGGCCGACCTGAAAGAAGTTATTGCCGGTGAGAACGGCGTGCTTAGCGGTGCACAGATGCCGAGCCTGTTTGTCGACTGTTCCAGTGTCTCGGAAGAGGGCTCGAATGAAGTACGCAGCATCCTCGCTGAACGTGGCGCGACGATGGTTTCGGCGCCGGTTAGTGGCAATGCGAAGGTGGTAACCGCGGGTCGCTTGACCCTCGTTGCATCTGGGCCGAAAGCGGCTTTTGACGTTGCCGAGCCCTTTCTTGAAGCGCTGGGTGAAGGGGTGACCTACGTTGGCGAAGGTGAGCTCGCGCGCATGGTTAAGATCTGCCACAACGTGCTGTTGGGTGTTGTTACACAGTGCTTGGCAGAAATTACGGTATTGGCAGAAAAAGGCGGCGTGCCGCGGCACGCGTTACTCGACTTCATCAACCACAGTGTTATGGGCTCCATGTTTACAGCCTATAAATCTCCGGCTTTTGTGAATCTTGACTGGACGCCTACTTTTACACCGGTGCTACTAAGAAAGGATATGGACCTGGGTCTTTCTGCGGCAGCAAAACTCGGCGTGCCGATGGAAGTTGCTCAGGCAACCAGAGATTTGGTGCAGCGCAGTATTGATTCGGGCCACACAGATTGTGATTTCGGCATATTGCTTGAAGAACAAGCCAAGGCATCGGGGTTGCAGCTGGAATCCGAGAATCAGAAAGTTGACGACGCTCTTCACTAAATAAGAAAAACAGGAGTCTGCAATGAAGCGTAGAGATTTTATAAAGCAATCGGCGTCAGTAGCCGGGCTTTCTTTTGTGGGTTGTGGACTAGGCGCGATCTCGGGCTGCGCTTCTGATGCGTACGCCAGTGAGCGCCGGCAAGTTATTGTCGGCGGCAAGAAGATGCTAACGGTCGATATGCATGCTCATAGTTACGTGCACGACGTGTGGCCGTTGATCGAAGATCATGATGAACTGGGTTACCTCATGTCGGTGGTTAACACGCCGCCGTTGAAGAACAAGCTCGATATCAACAATGTGGATTTTCGCCTGCAACAAATGGACGAGCAGGGCATCGACGTGCAGGCAGTAAGTTTGCACGTTGGGCAGTATCACCACTGGGCTGATCGCGATCTAGCTGCTGAAATCGTCGCAATACAAAACAACAAGATCGCCGAATTGTGCGCAGCGCATCCGGAGCGTTTCGTCGGTCTGGGCGCCGTTGCGTTGCAGCACCCGGATCTTGCCGCTGAGCAAATGAAGCACGCGGTGAAGGAGCTCGACATGCGTGGTTTCATGATCACGGGCTCGGTGAATGACGAGGAACTGTCTGATCCGAAATTTCATCCCTTCTGGGCGGCAGCCGAAGAGCTTGGCACTGTTATTTTCATTCATCCACGCAACTTCACCGCGGGCCAATCGCGACTGCATGGTAATGGTGCGTTGAGTAACGTTATCGGCAACCCACTAGAAACGACAGTTGCGCTGTCACATCTGATTTTTGAGGGCACGCTGGATAAGTACCCGGGCGTTAAAATTTGTGCAGCACACGGCGGTGGTTATTTACCGTCCTATATTGGTCGTTCAGATCACTGTGTAGAAAACTGGCCAGGCGTATGCAAGCCGGGATCAAAACTTCCGAGCGAATACTTGAAGCAACTGTATTTCGATACGCTGGTTTATTCGACTGAAAATCTCAGGCACCTGATAGCCACTGTAGGCACAGATCGTCTGGTGATCGGCACCGACTTTCCATTTAACATGAGTGAGAACGACGCTGTCGGTCATTTGCTATCGGTTGCGGATGTGAGCGAAGCAGAGCAGCGAGCTATTCTGGGAGGAACGGCGGCGAGGCTACTTGGCATTTCATGAGGTAAACGATGGCAATAGAATTTAGGCTTAATGGCAAACAGATCAGTGTCGATGTTGATGCGCACACACCATTACTCGAAGTGTTGCGTAACGATATCGAACTCAACGGCGCGAAATTCGGCTGCGGTTTAGCGCAATGCGGCGCTTGTGCAGTGTTACTCGATGGAGAATCAATTCGGTCCTGCGTATTGCCGATTAATGCGGTTGCAGACAAGTCGATCACAACGCTCGAGGGGCTTGGCTCAGAGGCTAGTCCGCATCCGCTGCAAACCGCATTTATCGATGAGCAGGCGCTGCAATGTGGTTATTGCGCGAGCGGTATTATCGTCACCGCGGCGGCATTGTTGAATAAGAATGCGGCGCCGTCGGATCAGGAAATCCGGCAATCGTTGAGTGGGCATTTGTGTCGATGTGGTGCGCAACCTCGAATGATAAAGGCTGTAGCCAAAGCTGCCGCAGCGATCGCCGGTGACGAGTCATGAAAAGTTCACGTCGTGAGTTTCTGCAGTCTGCTGGCGCATTAACGATTTGTTTCGCGCTACCGGCGCAGGCGATGGCGCATGCCGGCGGCCACGTTGGCGGTATTGTGGCAGGCAATCGGCTGCAGGTTCGGTCGGACGGTTCCGTGTACTTGATAATGGGCAAAGTTGAGCTCGGCCAGGGAATCGGAACTGCGTTGGCGCAAATGGCGGCTGAAGAGTTGGACCTTGCGTTCGAGCGCGTGC
>RCNE010003857.1_pt1 | contig 10978 bp, 11 predicted proteins | sample 2041361 | NCBI WGS metagenome assembly RCNE01 (sample SAMN09708229, study PRJNA481090) | Marine sediment metagenome, whole genome shotgun sequencing project.
ACACTCGCCCACGAGTTGGGGCACCACCTCGTTCATCACCTCGAACCGATCCGGACCCCAGCTCATGGCAAGGTTTGGGTCGGTCGGTTCGATGACGCCATGGATTCGATTGCCAGCCAGATCTAGGCGCTTCGGAGGGTGTCTGCCGCCGTCGCATCCGCCGGCAAACCGGAGGTCCCTATCGCTTTGATGGGTATGCCCGCAGGAATTCCGCGGCCGCAGTCCCTGACCATGAGTCGCCGACGGGAACCGTCATGACTACCGGGGATGTGTTCTCGCATGGTGACCCCCGAACGACGGACAGCGTTGTTCCCGCTCGATCGTGCTGGAGCGCGTAGCTATAGACGGTTTGGTGTGTTCCGTGGGCGCAGATGCCGGTGGGGCCATTGTCATGGGATCGCATGAGGCCGTGGAGGTCGTCGACCGATCCGACCTCACCGATCCTGCGTTGGGCCGCGCTCAATCTGAGCTGTGTTGTCGTCGTGTTGTCGTCGTCTTCAGTGGCCCCGAGGGAAATGTGATGATTGGTTCTGATGGTCGGTCCATCGTTGACGACGACTTCAATCCGATCGCCACGGATCTCGATCGCTCCAGCCAGATCACTGTCGATGAGCACGAGGTTGCCCCAGTGGTATGGCCGGCGAGCAACCGCATCGGCGACGGCCTCGACGGCGCCAACGAAGTCAGAACCGTTCCGGAGAGCGATCTCGACGAGATCGTCGTAGTTGGCATGATCGGGGAGCGTCCGCACATTCGCGTCGCAGCACAACAAGCCGCGCGCATTGGCTCCGATGGAGAACCCGGAGAACTCGTCGAGCGAAGCGTCTCGACCTGCCCACGTGGCAAGACCGGCGACACCGAACACTGTCGGTTCGAGAACGACCCGATCGTCGAAGGATGGACGGCCGAAGTCCTTGTTCTTGAACAGGGCGTAGCTCCCGTCACCGAATCGCAGAACCCCGGTGGTGCACATGGTGTCTCCTCGTTGCCCAAGTGTACGGCCGAGCCGCCGGTCGAACTGCGACTGTCGAACATCTGACCATGGTGGGATGATTCGTCGTCCGAAGGAGGTTGACGTTGAGATGACCACTCAAACCATTGCTCGCACCGACATTCGCCGCGCCCTTGTGTGGGGCGCACTTCTTGCCGTTCTCTGGGTGGTTGTCGCCCTGGTTCGACCGGCGAGCACCTTCCACCTGGCACCCTTCCTCATCGCAGCAGCGCCGCCTGTGCTGCTTGCGATGGACGAGGGAGCGTCGGCCGAACGGGCTTCGGTGTTGCGAATCGGTGCGATCAGCGCAGCGCTCGCCCTGGGCGCCACACTGCTGCTCCTCGGGATCGGAGCGATGGAAGGTCCCACGTTCGAACTGTTCTCAAGTCCGCTCGTCGAGGCAGTCGTGTTCACCGCCGTGGGTGCCGTCAGTGGGACCGGGTTCGGGCTGTGGCGGACGCAGTGACCTGACGACCCGATCAGCGCCCAGCCGCCGCAGCGAGCGCTTCACGATCGCTGAGCGTGATGACGCGGTACCCGGTCTCAACCGCCCCCTCGTCTCGCAGCTCGGAGAGAGCTTCGTTGACGGACTGGCGGCTGGCGCCGAGCAGGCCGGCGAGACTTGCCTGTGACAAGTGGAGTTCGCCGTATCGGTCGGACTCGTCAAGGACCATCTCGGCGACCTGCTCTTTCACCGTGCCGCGCATCAGTCGGAGCACACGTCTCTGAGTCGCTTCGAGTTGATTCAGCCCGGCGACGAGCCACCGCATAGCGATCGTTGGGTGCTCGATCAAGACGGGAAGGAGTTTCGAACGATCGATCCTGAACGCTTCGACGGGCGTCACAGCTCGGGCGCTCGAAATGTACGGCTGGGCGCGCAGCATCGCAATGTCGCCGATGACGGCTCCCGGGCCGACACGCCCCACCACGAGTCGTCCGCCACTGCGATTCCGGAACAGTTCGACGTCCCCGCTACGGATCACGAAGGCGGCAACCGAGTCGCCGCCTTCCTTGATCAGATGCGTTCCGGGGTACTTCTCGATGTAGCTTCCAGCACCCGAAAGGGCCTCGAGGTCATCCGAGGTGAGGGGGAGATAGTCGGTACGCCCGAATGACCGGGCCAGCCAGGCGAGATGTTGCTCCTCTACAGAATCCATGGTCACAACAACCCTCCAAGCCGGGTACGTATTCTCCCACGATGCTTGTCGTCTCTCAGGTCACTTCCCGGACGCCACCTAGGCTCACCGGATGACGCGCTCTGTTCGTTCCTCTCTCGGCTTCCTGTCGGCCGAGCGGCTCGTCATGAACACGGCGTATCGATTTGTTTATCCCTTCCTCCCTGTGATCGCTCGAGGGCTTGGTGTTCCACTCGAGCAAGCGGGATACCTCGTCAGCGTCCGCCACCTCGCCGGCCTCGCGACTCCGGGCGTCACAAGGGTCGTTGGACGGGGAGAGCTCCAGCGCCGTCTGATCGTCACCGGGCTACTGCTGTTCATCGTCGGTTCCGCCGTCACCGTGCTCACGAGCGCCTACGTTGGAGCGCTCCTCGGCTTCGCCCTGCTCGGCATCGCGAAGCCCGTCTACGACGTGTCGTCGCAGGCCTACATCTCAGACAGGGTGCCGTATGAGCGGCGGGCCCGCTATCTGGCTGTCTTCGAATTCACATGGGCCGGTGCCCTCCTCGTGGGCGCTCCGACCGCAGGCTGGCTGATTTCCAGAGGCGACTGGGCAACACCGTTCTGGGCATTCGGCGTGTTGACCGTTGCAGCTCTGTTTGCTGTGCCACGATTCGTCGACCTGGACCATCGCCTCGCGATGGCCAAGAGAGGGAATGTCCGATTTGGACGGTCCGGTCTCGCGTTCCTCGCCGTCGCCGGGCTGTTCTCACTTGCATCCGAGATGATCATTGTTGTCTTCGGCGCATGGCTCGAGGATTCGTTTGGCCTCTCTGTCGCAGCGCTCGGTGGGGCAGCGATCCTGATCGGGATGGCCGAACTCGCCGGTGAGGGGGCCACGTTTGCCTTCACCGACCGGATCGGAAAGCGGCGAGCTGTCTTCATCGGACTCGCAATCTCGGCGGTGGGGTTCGCTCTGCTCGTGCCCGCTCGCAATGTGATCGGATTCGGGCTGCTGTTTCTGGCGATCGCCCTCTTCGGATTCGAGTTCACGATCGTGTCCTCGATTCCTCTTGCCAGCGAGCTCCAGCCATCGGCCCGGACTCGATACCTAGCATGGATGGTCGTCGCAATGAGCCTCGCTCGTGGGATCGGAGCGGCAACCGGACCCTCTCTCTTCCAGACATTCGGCCTCTCCGGACCGGCTCTCGTCGCAGTCGCTGCGGACCTCATCGCGATGGTCGTTCTCATTGGATGGGTTCATGAGCGAGCCGGATCAGGCGACCAGAAGACTGCGATCTGAAACTGGGGAGCGTTTCATCCCTGAGGGTGGCAGTTGCGAGTGCCTGACGCCTCGATCGTCCAACGCTGGAGATTGGTGGACTACCAGCGGTAGCGAACCCACCGGCGGATTGCGAGCTGTGCCGCAACGTCGTCCTCGTTGTACTCGAGGAGTCTCGATCTGCGACTCGTGTTGCCCTTCAGCAAGTCGACGTACCAGATTTCGGACTGAGCACCGCCGGGGTCGTCGTCGCGCCAGTTGAAACCGCACAGCGGCGCGATCACCTTGAGGGAGTAGCCATTGGGGGACACGAATCGCTGCTTCGTCCAGGCCCACAGATCGCACGCGTAGTGATCGAACCAATCGTCCACCGACGCCGCAGAGCGCAGCGAGAGCTCATGACGTTCGGCGGCCTGCTTGAGGATCGTCCGTTCGTATCCCGTCCAGTGGTAGACGACGGCATCTCCGGCGGCGGCGATGTTGTCGAAGAACGTGAAGAGGTCGGTGAGCACCTTTCGTTCGCCGCCCGGCGTACCTGTCCAGTCGGAGATGGGTTCGAATCTTGAGCCGTCGGTGTCGGTGATGAGGAGCCCGGCGAGGTAGAGCGTTCCTCTGTAGGTTTCGACATCGAAGTCGATCTCTACCGCCGCATTCGGCAGTGTGACGTCGATGCCGGCCCGGCGAAGGAGCGTTCCCGCACCGCGTGCTCTGGCCTGCAGGATCGCTTCGTCGGCAATTTCCACGGCCCCGACGAACGCGCCTGGATCGAGATCGGCCACGTGAGCGGTTGTCGAGACTCCGGCGGCGAGGAGCTGCCGGGTGTCGTTCGCTCCGACGGCCGGCAGCAGAGAGACGTGATCGACATTCTCGAGTTCGGCCCGGCAGAAGTCGGCCCATGGGCATGATCGGCACTCACCCCGCCAGACGGCCGGTACGAGCGGTGTCTCGGGTTGGTCCCGACCGGTCTCGACGACGGCGATCGCTTCATCGAGTGCTGTCTGATATCGATCGAGCAGCCTCCTGGGGTTGCCATCGGTCAGATCGACCCAGAGGCACGTGATCGCCGGCTCTGAGCCGATGATCCCGGCCAAGAAGCGAGGATTCGCGTGGCCGACCGAGTCGAGCAGTGTCCAGTAGTGAGCGACCTGGAGCAGGTCGATGACGCGCTCGGAGCGGAACGGTCGTGGTGGCCCACCGGTGTCGTCGAGATGATCGGTTGTGGCCAGTCGAGACGGGATGCCCCTCTGACCGATCACCTTGTGGTGTTTGATGTCAACGGGTGCGTACCCGTCGTCGAGGCGCACCAGGAGATCGGGGACACCCACGGAGTGCATATGAGGAGCCGAGATGCGTGATCCGAAGATGAGTGGCACACCGGCCCGCAGCAACAGACTGGTGATCTCTTCTCGATCGGTTGCCCGTGTCGTCGGGTCGATGACGACGGGTTCCGTCCGATCGAAGGAGTCTGCAGCGGTCGAGACCGTCGCCCATCCGTTGTAGCCCTCGAGTATCCGCACCACAACGGTCTCTTCCCATCGGCGGCCCTCAGCGATCCTGTGTTCGACGACCGCGTCGGTGGTGCGGCCCGCGTCGTTGAACCGGCTGTGATGGATCCGCGTCGGGCACCGCCCGAGCTCTCCACCGCCGATCAAGACCGGTCCTCTGTGTCTGGTCGTCACTCCCATGTGGCCCATCTTGGCATCGCGGTGTGACAGGAACCGAACCGGAGCGGACCCGGCGGCATCGAAAGACCCATCGTCGTCTCCGATGCGGAGCGGCAGCGTCCTATCGGCGCCAGCTCTCACGGTTGAAGAGGATCAGGATCGGAAGGATCTCCAAGCGGCCCACGATCATCAGGCCCGCGAGCAGCCACTTCCCTGGGGCAGCGACTCCGAGGTAGTTCTCTGTTGGTCCTACCGAGCCGAGTCCCGGGCCCACGTTCCCGATCGATGATGCGACTGCCGACACTGTGGAAACGATGTCGAGATCGGGGCCCCAGATCGAACTGATCACCGCGAGGGCGAATGAGCCGGTCATGAAGGCGAACATGTAGAGCATGAAGAAGGTCTGGACGGCTTCAACGACGGTGTCCTTCACCGGGTTCTTGCCGATGCGGGTTACGAACACGCCACGGGGATGAATCAGGCGGCGAACGTCGGCTCTCGAAGACTCGTAGAGGATCTCATGTCGGTAGATCTTGATGGATCCGGAAGTCGATCCGGCCATACCTCCGACGAACATGAGGCCAACGATCATGATCTGGAGTGCTGGCTTCCACAGACCGAAGTCGGCCGTGCCGAACCCGGTGGTCGTGATGAGGGTCGCTGCAGCGAAGATCGCATCACGGATGACCTCGTGGATAGGGCCACCCCACGTCCCGACTGCCATCACCGCTGCGGCCGCGCCCATCACGCCGAGATACACCCGTACCTCGGTGGTCTTCCAGTAGACGGCGGGAGAGCGGACGGCCCGGTAGTGGACGGCGAACGACGTCCCGGCCAAGATCATGAAGACGATCACGACCCATTGTGAATATGCAGAGAATGCGCCGAGAGAGCCGGCGTTTGTGCTGAATCCGCCGGTCGACAGCGTTGTGAACGCGTGATTGACGGCTTCGAAGAGGGTCATTTCCCCGACCCAGAGCAGCAGTATCTGGGCTCCCGTCAATGCGAAGTACACGATCCAGAGCCGCTTGGCGGTCTCCTTGAACCTGGGTGTCAAGCGATCGGGTGTGGGTCCGGGCGATTCAGCACGCGCCAGCTGAACAGCGCCCATGCCGAGAAGCGGGAGGATCGCAATCGATAGAACGATCACTCCCATGCCGCCGACCCACTGAGTGAACGAGCGCCAGAAGAGGATCCCATGGGGGAGTGCGCCCGGATCGGGAATCACCGAGGATCCGGTCGTCGTGAAGCCGGCCACTGTTTCGAATACAGCGTCGGTCACGTTGGCAATCGATCCCGTGAACAGGTACGGGAGGGAGCCGAGCAGTCCGATCGCGATCCAAGAGAGCGCTACGGCGGCAAAGCCTTCGCGAGTGCTCAGCTCACCCGGTCGATCAAAGAACTTCCACAGTACGAAGCCGATGATCGTGGTGATGACGGCCGATAGGGCGATCCAACCCGCCGTCGACCACTCCTGGTACATGATGGAGACAAGCGCCGCGACGAGCATGGAGGCTCCTGTCGCTCCGACGACAGCTCCGGCAATGTGGAGGAGGTTCCGCCAGGCCATCTCCGGTCAACCCGACAGGTTCTCGGCGGCGGCAATGGCCTCCGGGAGCGCGATGACGATCAAGTGGTCGCCCTCCTCTATTACCGTGCTCCCACGGGGCACGAACGCCTTGTCGCCGCGTTGGATGCCGCCGATGATCAGCGACTCTGGAGGGTTGAGCTCGTTGAGCGACTTTCCGACCGCAGGGCTCTTCGGTCCAACTGCGAGCTCGATGGCCTCAGCATCCGAGTCGGAGAAGGTAGCGACGGAGTAGATGACCCCTCGCCGAACGAAGCGAAGGATTTCGTTGGCTGCTGACAGTCGGGAACTCACCGTGGCATCGAGACCCGCCCCGCCGAGAATGCCGACCAGCTCGGTGTTCGTGAACCGTGCGATCACCTCGCCGGCGCCGAGCTCCTTGGCAAGCAGGCAGCCGAGAAGATTCTCACCGTCCCACCCGCTGAGGGCGATAACGGAGTCGGCGGTATCCACGCCCTCGGCGAGGAGGATCTTCGGGTCGGTCGGGTTACCGCACACGGTGACGACTCGTGGAAGGCTCTCGGCGATCAACTGGCAGCGATCGCGGTTCTCGTCGATCAGTGTTGTCGAGATGCTGTTGTCGGCCAGGAGCGCCGCTGTCACCCGTGCAAGGCGGGTTCCTCCCAGGATGATCACCTTCTCGGCGGCGCGATCCGTGATCCCAAGCAAGTCGTATGCCTCGGCCGTCTTGTCGGCCCGAGCCATCAGAAGGACGTGGTCATGAGGCTCCAGCATTGTCGAACCGCGAGCGATCATCGTTTCGCCGTGCCGGATCACGGCGACGACGAGCCAATTCCAACCATCGACGGCTTTACGGAGGTCGGCGAGCGTCGTCCCGACGAATGCGGCCGTGGGGCTGACAAACGCGCCCATCAGAAGCAGCCGTCCATCGGCGAACTCGACGAGTTCGGAGACCGCACCCCGTTTGACCAGGGTGAGAAGTTCGCGGGCTGCGGCCTCGCCCGGGTCGATGATGAAGTCGACGCCGAATTCCGCAACCTCGGCTTTGAGCTCTGTGTCCTCGACACGCGCGACCTTGCGCGGGATTCCGAGGGTGTTCGCGGCGTTGCAGGCAAGGACGTTGATTGCGTCCGAGGAGGTGACGGCAATCAGCAGATCGGCATCAGCGAGGCCGGCACGCCTGAGGGTCGAGGCCGAGGCACCATTGCCCGTCACGACCATGCAATCGATCTCGCTCTGGACTTCAGCGGCCCTATCCGATTCAACGAGGACAATGTCCTGGCCTTCGAGGGCAAGCCGATCGGCGAGGTATGAGCCGACCGCTCCGGCCCCAACAATGACGATTCTCATGGGCGGCAGGATAGGTACCCCCGTGGTATCCGTACGAACCAGTCTGGAACCAGTCGGTTCGGCATCCTGGGTGATCGTGCTCTCTGCTTTCGGCTTGGGGATGCTTGCTTGCACCCTGGTCGTGTCGCCCGGCTACTCCGTCCAACGGCGGAACGGGCCGGCTGTGGCCATGTTCGTTGGTTTCTGGTTGCTCGCTGCTCCGGCGATCGTTCTGCGCTTGGTGATTGTCTGACCGCCCGCCGTCGTCGCTACGACGCGATCGTGCGAACACTCACCGTGGTACTGATCACCATCGGTGACGACTTTGACAGCTCCGACGAAATCGGACTGGAGCACCCTGCAACCAATGACGGCACGAAGGCCTGCCTGTCAACCTACGAATCGGCCAACGACTGAGCTTTGGATCGAAGGCCCACGAAAGTCGCTCCCCCACGGTGTGGGGGAGCGAAGTGGTCGTTCTGGAACGACTCGAAGGTCAGGGTCGTCAGTCCTCGTGCTTGTGCTTGTTCTTGTTGGCACTTTCGGGCATGACTCTGACGGGCTTCTCAGGCTTGTCCTTGGAGTCCTTCTGGGCCTGACCAGGCTTGTCCTTGTGGAGGTCCTTCTTCTGGTGCTCGGGATCCTCGAGGTAGAGCTTGCGGAGCTGCCCGAGTGCCCAGCCGCCTTCAACTCCAGCCTTGTCGACACCTGCAACGCCTTCGTAGAGCATCAGCTTGTACACCACACCCCAGCCGACCTTGTGCCCGACCTCTTCCCCGGAGCGCAGAGACTCGACGGCAGCGAGTCCGCCTTCAGAGAAGTAGCCGGCGATCATCTTCGCCTTCCGTTCCTGAGCAGCTGAGGGACCCTTCTCAGTCATAGCGGTGTCGTCGGCATCGGCATCTATATCGTCATCGGCGAATGCGGCCGGGACCAGCACAGCCATTGCCATCACGAGTGCTACGAGCAGAATCAGTCGCTTCATGTGCAAATCCTTTGAGACGTTCTGACTACTCAGAGTAGTCAGAACGGGCGTCTGGCAACAACCCCCAAGTTCCGAAGCCTCAACCGACGGTGCAAGTGATTCCGACGACCCGTCGAATCTGCCGATCCGTTGACGTCTCCACTACTGGAAGCTCATACGAAGGGAGATCCATATGAAAAGAATGACGTCGCTCACGGCCCTGGCCCTGGTGTTCTCGTTGTTCACCGTAACGGCAGCCATTGCCGGAATCGGTGCGGATTCGAATGAAGGGGTTCAGGAACCCGATCCGATCATGAAGCAGGATCGGATTCAGGCCAGCGACCCGGTAGCCGTCTGCGGGGCGGACGATGCGGTTCCCGAGTGTGTACCCGCTCGTGATCAGACCCGCGAGGAGACCCAGACTCGGACGAATGACGCAACCGAGGAGCAGAAGCAGACCCGCGAGCAGGCTCGCGAGCAGAACGAGAATCGGGAGCTGGTCGCCGAATGCCAGGCCGGTGACCCCGAGTCTGGGTGTGAGCCACTTCGCGTAGAGACTCGAACCCAGGTTCGCGAAAGTCTCATGGAACGGATTGCAGCGATGGTCGCGCCCGACGGCGAAGCCGCCGAGTACCGTCGCATGTTCCAGCACGTATGGATGTACGTGTTCGGACTGCACCAGGCACTGTTCCTCTAGAGCGCCGATATACATACGGGTGTGAGCGAATACCCGGAATTGGATGAAATCATGAACGGCATACGAACCAGGAGTGAGACCGCATTCGCCACGGCGTACCGGTTCACCTCCGATCCTCTGGCGTCCTTCGCCAACGGGATGGTTCACGATGCCCGCTTCGCAGAGGACGCGGTTCAGCAGGCGTTCCTCGAACTCGTCCAATCCGCTCCGACGATCAAGGGCGACGGCCGCTCATTGCGGGCGTGGCTCTTTCGGAGCGTTCGCTTCACCTGTCTCGATGAACTGCGGCGCCGTCAGCGGCGCCCAGAGCAGCTGTCTGCAGAGGTTCCAGAGGTCGGTGTCGAACCGGACCTCCCCCAAGGTTTCGACACCGACCCGGACCTCTCAGCTGCGATGGCAGAGCTGACACCGCATCAACGTACGATCCTCGTGCTCAAGCATGTCGTCGGCATGGATGGCAACGAGATTGCCGACGTCGTCGGGGGGAACAGGGTCGCCGTGTATGCGGCGAACCGTCGGGCCGAACAACGCCTGCGAACACTGCTCGATGGAACGACCGAAGGCGGTGGATGATGGACACACGTGATCCCATGGATCGTTTGTCATCGGCCTACCGCATCGAGGTCGATCCCGACACGCAGGAACGGCATCTTGCTGAGATGAGCGCCGCCATTCGGACGGCGCCTCCGACACCGATTCCCTCAGGGTTCGGTCTCCGTCGCCGCATCGCAGCGGCGGTGGCTGCAATCTTCATCGTGGCGCCCGCAGGGATGGCACTTGCCGCTGAAAATGCCGTGCCTGGCGACTTCCTCTATCCGGTGAAGGAGATAACGGAGCGGGTTCGCTTGTACGTCGACAACGAGATCGAGGCGACACATCGTGTTGAGGAGGTCGAACGGCTTGTCTTCCTCCGGGCGCCGAGCCACGCCGTGGATCGTGCGGTGGAGCGAGCAGATTCGGCCACCGCGCAGCTCTCCGAGTCCGGTGAGCTGAGGCTGCGCCTCGAGGTCGCTCGAGAGCTTCTGCAACGACAGGACGCAGAACGGCAAGAGTCTGCTGGAGATGGGTCCGGCGAGGGGCAGCAGGAGCCGGGTTCGAAGTCGGAGAACCGGAACACAAGCATGGGATCCGAGCGTCCAACACGACGAGTCTGATCTTCGATGGGGTCGAGGTCCCCGCCGACCAGCTCCTCGGTCTCGAGGAGGGCAAGGGGCTCGAACACGCCAACGAGGTCTTCGGCTTCACCCGGCTGATGGTCGCGGCCTTTGGTCTCGGCGCCGGGGAGGAGGCCCTCGACAGGGCGATTACATATGGCCACGACCGGATCCAGTTCGGCGAGCCGCTGTATTCCAAACAGGGATTCACCCACAAGCTCATCGTGCCCCAC
>RCNE010002427.1_pt1 | contig 10972 bp, 7 predicted proteins | sample 2041361 | NCBI WGS metagenome assembly RCNE01 (sample SAMN09708229, study PRJNA481090) | Marine sediment metagenome, whole genome shotgun sequencing project.
TTTATCTTTCTTTTCATTTTTAATACTACATCAAAGACGTAAGAATTTAAGACTTACGCAAAATCTAAAATCGGCATATAGAGAAATTGGATATAAGAATACTGAATTAGAAAAAAACATCTTTAAAGTTAAAACGCTAATTAAAGAAGTACATCATCGCATAAAAAACAATATGCAAATGATTGGCAACTTATTAATGTTACAAAAAGATGAGTATAACGATCCTAATGTTTCTAAAGCACTAGAGGAAACCAAAAACAGAATTCAATCAATGTCCTTGATTCATGAAAAGTTATACGGAAGTAGTTCTCTCGAAGATGTTAATGTTAAACAATACATTGAGCAATTAATACAATTTGTAGAAGGCACGATAAGTAATGATTTATTAAAGCCATACAAGCATTTAACAATACCAAGTAATTTAACTTTTGATGCCGAAACTATGTCATCACTTGGTTTAATAATAAATGAACTTATTACCAATTCTTATAAATATGCCTTTAAAGCAGGTATTGACAATGTTTTAAATATTGTTTTGACTATTGAGGGTGATCATTTTATTTTGAATTATTCTGATAACGGACCAGGATTACCAGTAGATTTTGACATTGAAACAAGTGATTCATTAGGGATGCAACTTATTTCTATTTTAACGGATCAACTAAATGGTAGTGTAACCTATAACAGAACTCCAGAATTTTCTTATACCATTTCTTTTAAAAATGCAGCGGCTATTCACTAAGTAATTAGTGAAACTAAAACACAAACTAAATCAAATTTCTTTTTTACTTCCCAGGAAATTCAGCCTTACGCTTCTCTAAAAACGCTGTAGTTCCTTCAACAAAATCATCAGTCCCAAAACATTTTCCAAATTGTTTGATTTCTACTTTGTAGCCATCTTTTCCATCCTTATAATTGGCGTTAATTGCTTTTATAGCTTTACCTATTGCTACTGAAGAGTTACGCATAATCTTACTTGCTATCTTTTCACAAAGTGGTATTAATTCTTCTTGCTCAACCACATGGTTTACTAAACCGTAATCTTTAGCTGTATTTGCATCTATCATACCACCTGCTGTCATAACTAGTTCCATAGCTCTGCCTTTGCCAACTAATTGTGGTAAACGTTGTGTACCTCCATAACCAGGAATAACACCAAGTGATGTTTCTGGCAACCCCATTTTAGCATTATTACTTGCTACTCTAAAATGACAAGCCATTGCTAATTCTAAGCCTCCACCAAGTGAAAAGCCATTGACTGCCGCAATTACTGGAGTGTTTAAATTTTCTACAAAATCGAACAATAAGGCTTGACCTTGTGCTGCTAATTTGCCGCCTTCGTTGACGTTAAAATCTGCAAATTCACTAATATCTGCACCAGCAACAAAGGCTTTTTCTCCACTACCTGTAATGATGATGACTTTGGTGTCACTATCTTGATTGGCTTCATCAAAGGCATCATGCAATTCTTGTATGGTGTCTTTGTTTAAAGCATTTAACTTCTTTGGTCTGTTAATGGTAATCGTTGTGATTCCGTTTGAATAAGCTGATAATATATTTGAGTAACTCATAGTTATACTAAATTTTAACGCGTAGTTTATTAAGTAAGTCTTTGTCTATTCCTTCGGTAAAGCAACCATAAAAGTCGTCCCTTTTCCGTGTTGAGATGTAAAGGTAATACTTCCGTTATAAGTTTCCACAATGTTTTTTACCATAGCTAAACCTAATCCCATTCCACTGGTTTTAGTCGTGAACTTAGGTTCGAATACCTTAGCTTTATTTTCTTCAGAAATACCAGAACCATTATCTTCTACAGTAATATTCACAGTATCTCCTTCACTAAAAACTCGAACTTCTATTTTTGGATTTTCAGAATCTTCTGGTATGGCTTGTATACCGTTTTTAACTAAGTTGGTAACCACTCTAATCAATTGGGTTCTGTCAAACTTTGCGATAATCTCTTCCTCTTCTAGGTAGAACGTAATATAATGCTCATTAAAAATATCTAGAGCCAACTTTACAATATGTACCACATTTAAGACTTCCTTCTTTTGAGCAGGCATCTTAGCAAAATTAGAAAATGCCGAAGCTATAGAACTCATTGTATCTATTTGCTCAATCAGCGTATTACTATATTCGGTAACTTTCTGATGAATGTTCTCATCTTCAGGATTAAATTTTCTCTGAAAACTCTGAACACTCAAACGCATTGGTGTTAATGGGTTTTTAATCTCGTGTGCAACTTGCTTTGCCATTTCTCGCCAAGCTTGCTCTCGCTCACTGGTTGCTAATTTTACAGCACTATCTTCTAATTCGTCAATCATGCTATTATACGAATTCACGAGCGTATTTATTTCGTCACTAGAGGATTCAATCTCAATCTTCTTGTTGCGCTTTTCGAGCCGAATTTCATTCATTTTATCACTTATGGTTTTAAGTGATTTTGTAATATATTTTGAAATAAAATAGGCAAACACAATAGCAGCTAAAATCATTGCTAAATAGGCATAACCTAAGCGCAATAAAAACTCATTGAGTTCTTTTTTTAGGAAATCATCATTCTCTAAGTACGGTAAATTTAGTATCGCTAGATTCTTAAATTTCTCGTCGGTAACATATGTATAGGATGATTGAAATGTTTGCCCATTTTCTTCATTTTTGACTACATGGCGATGCTCAAGGGTATTGGATAAAGCATTTAAAATTGAAGCATTTAAACATATCGCAGTCGTATCTCTTTGAATCGTTCTTTTAGAACTTTTAAGTAATTGGCCCTGTAAATCGTACAGATTAATCTGTAAATTATGAATGGCGTCTATATCAAATATTTTGTTCTTAAAAATTAAAGGAATATTCTCTGTAGTTACAGGATAAGTCGTTTCTCTTATTGCAAAATTAATACTTCGTCTAATCGCTTTTTCCTTACGTTCTAGACGCTCTCTGTGGTAATCTTTTGCTTCTTCGTTGTATTGATAAATAGTAACTGCAGCAATTAAAATTGAAGCCAATAATACTAACAGTATCATGGCTACAAATATTCTAACTCTCAAGGACAGTCTTTTTATTTTCATTGAAGATATATTGAGCTAAATATAGCAATAATCAAGCCAACTAGGCTTCTGGGTTTTTAGAGCGAATATTTTTATAAAGTTTGAAACCTAGCATGATTAGGATACCCAAAACAACAATACCAATAACACCAAAAACCCAATTGATAGAATTCTTTAATATCACTAAAAAAACTACAGCAAAAAGTATAAAGGTTGCTCCTTCATTCCAAATACGCATAAAGTTTGAAGTTACTTTAACTTCGTCTTTTTGAAGTTGTTTATAGTAGATATGTGTTTTGTATTGGTAAATAAAGAGTAATAGTACAAATGTTAGTTTTACATGCATCCAACTTTGCTCTAACCAAGCGGGTTGTAAAATAATTAACCAAATTGCAAATAAAGTTGAAAGGATTGCAGATGGCCATGTGATGATAAACCACAAGCGTTTAGCCATCAGTTTTAATTGCTTTCCTAAAATTTCCTTATCAGGAGATGGTTTGTGAAAGGCTTCAATTTGATATACAAACAATCGTGGAATGTAAAATAAACCAGCAAACCATGTGATGACAAAAATGAGGTGTAGGGATTTTATGTAGTTGTAGTATTCCATTAATCTTCAATAAATAGTTTAGCTGCATTGCATTAAAAGCAATTGGTTATTCAAATCTAAAATTACGTATTATCCTCTAAAAAGAATTAGAAACCCTATTTAAACCGCTAAAGTTTCAGAATTTGCCCATTGATTAATCCATTTGGCTAATAACGTAACCCATTCATCATCATCATTTAGACATGGAACCGTTGTGAATTCTTTTCCCCCAACTTCATGAAAAATCTCTTCACCCTCCATGGCAATCTCTTCTAAGGTCTCTAAACAATCACTAACAAAAGCTGGAGTCACGATGGCCATTTTTTTGATACCTTCTTTTTTGCCCATGCGTTCAATAGTTCTATCTGTATATGGTTGTAACCATGGATCGAATCCTAATCGTGATTGAAAGCTCGTCGAAAATGTACCTTCGTCTAGGTTTAAGTATTCTCCAACTAATCGAGTCACTTCTTTGCATTGATGTCTATAGCAAAACTCATGAGCAGGTGAAGCACTTGCACAACAACTTCCATCTATCTTACAGTGCGATTTTGTAATATCACTCTTTCTAATATGACGTTCTGGAACTCCGTGATAAGAAAACAATAAATGCTCGTAGTCATTACCTTTAAGATGTTTTGATATGCTTTTAGATAAAACTTCAATATAATCTGGTTTGTTATAAAATGCTTTTAGATCTGCTATTTTTAAATCAGGAAAATGTGTTTTTCTAATTTCTTCTGCTAAAACCAAAATTGTCTCTGTCGTTGCCATAGCAAATTGTGGATACAACGGAATTAAAAACACCTCATCAACACCTTTATCTACCAACTCTTGTAGACCTTTTTTAATGGTCATGCTTCCGTAGCGCATTGCCAATGCTACTGGATAATCAACTTGTTTTTGTATCTTATCTTGTAGTCTTTCAGAAAGTACAATTAACGGAGAACCTTCTTCCCACCAAATTTTTTGATATGCTGCTGCAGAAGCTTTTGGCCTTGTATTTAAGATTATTCCCTTAACCAAAAGGTTTCGAGCCCAAAGTGGTACATCGATAACACGTTCGTCCATTAAAAACTCACCTAAATATTTCTTTACATCCTTTGGACTTGGACTTTCTGGTGAACCTAAATTGACTAATAAAATTCCTTTTGACATAGTTTTTCCTTTTCAAAAGCAAAAATACAACACAATACGCAATTGCTTACAATACTCTTCATTGGTTTTATTTATAACTGTATCGTAAAATATTTCTCAATTTTATTTGTTAATTACTTAACATACATCGTCTAAACTATCTGTTTTTTGTCTAGTTTTAACGATTGTACATGGCTGTTTCAAGTATTTAAATATCTTTACAAGTCTTGCTTAAATTTTATTATGAAAAAAATCACTACGATACTTCTTATTTTATTTTCGGTAGTCTGTTTCTCACAACAAAAATACCAGAGTTTACTTTGGGAAATTACAGGAAATGGTCTGGAAAAGCCATCTTACTTATATGGTACGATGCACGTTAGTAAAAAAGTGGCATTTAGATTAGATGATGTGTTTTACAAAGCCTTAAACGAAAGTGATTGTATTGCTTTAGAATCTGACCCAATGACATGGCCAGGTTTTAATTACGATATGATGATAAACCAAATGGGCTATTATAATAATTACAATAGTGAGTTTTACACTAATTTATTCAAGCTAACACATCCTGAAGAAATGGCAATTAGAGGTTCTGTAAGGATGGATAATAATGTGGTAAATGCTTATTTATATAGAAAAAATAGTCAGTCAGATAATTTTGAAGAAGAAACCTATTTAGACATGTTCATTTTTCAAGCCGGAAAGAAAAACAATAAAGAAATATTTGGACTTGAAGATTTAGAAGAATCTCGTTATTTAACTAGTAAAGCAGCATATAATCCTAACAAGAAAGATTTAGATCCATGGATACAAAAGTTGTATGCAAAGGAGAATCCATACCTTATACAAGAAAACTTATATCGCGATAGAAACTTAGATTTATTAGATTCTTTAGGCGCAGGAGTTAATACAGAATTTTATAGAGAGAACATGCTTTATATCAGAAATGAGAATATGGTGATTTCTCTTGCTGAACTAATGCCAACTAAATCAGTATTTGCAGGTGTTGGTGCAGCACATTTACCTGGTGACAAAGGCATGATTAATATGCTGCGTCAACGCGGTTACACTGTAAAATCATTAACATCAGAACAATCGGATTACAGTAAAACTGAAAAAAACAAACTCGATAGTTTGTTTGTTGCTCCAGAACTTAAGATGCATTACACTCCAGATGGTTTTATGGGTTTAAATACTTATGACGAATTACGTGAGTTTTCTTATGCTGGTCAGAAGTATTATTTAGATCCAGACATGACAAATGGCGCCTATTTAACAGTAAATAGAATAAGTCGCTTTTTGTATTTACCAAACGAAAAAGATAATATCTCTTTAGAAGATATTGACAATCTTTTATACGAAGATATTCCTGGAGATATTATTAAAAAAGAGGAATTAACGACTCCTTATCCTGGTATTAGTATTGTGAATAAAACCAAGAAAGGTGAATTTCAGAAATATCATATTTACCAGACTCCATTAGAAATCATCATCATGAAGTTTGCTGGCCGAAGCGATTTTGTGCTTAAACACGAAAACAAAATTTTCAACTCTATTGTATTAAAAGCACCTTCAGATTCTGATAAATTATTTGTGTCTCCTAGAAATAAATTTCAAGTTAATTTTCCTGAATATTATATCACAAGTAACATGGAAAATGCTGGTAAAAAGCTATTAGAAGGTTATAAAAACGACGCTTATTATTTTCTAGAAGAAGCTGCATTACATGATATGTCTTATTTTGAAGAAGATAGTTTTGAGGCTAAATATTTTCATCATGCTTTGTATAAAAATTACAAAATTACAGAAGCTGATGGAGGTTTTAAAGCAGGTGATTATAAAACCTATGAATCGCATGCAGTTTTAGATTCTACATCTAATAAAAATTTACACCTAAAAACCATTGTAAAGGATGGTAGCTACTATTTATTAGGCTATGTTGGTACAAATGAAACTGATAAAACAGCGTTTTTTAAGTCGTTTAAATTCAATAAAACAGAGTATTCGAATTTCGAAAAAGTAATTGATACCTCTTTACATTTTTCAGTAAAAACCAATGCTGCAGCTCCGATTGCAAATGGCTATGGCGGTTATGGAGGTAATAAAGATGACAAGGACTATGAAGAAAAAATGAAATCTACCACCTATTCTACTAAAGCGAATGAACAGATTTCTATTTCTAGACGAAAATTTCATGATTTACAGATGTATCATAACATTGATAGTTTATGGAATGAAACTGAAGAAAAAATAAATTTTGGTCGCTTTTATTTAGGGAAGAAAAAATTCAAGATTTCTAATCGTAAAAAGGTTAAAACAGACAGTACCTATGCTTTTAGCTTTAGCTATACAGACTCATTAAGTGCCAAACAAGTACTAGTTAAAAATATTTTAAGAGAAGGTGTGCTTTTTGAATTACAAACTTTAGTAGATTCTATAAGTGGTCCATCTACATTTGTAACCGAATTTTACGATTCGTTTACACCAATGGATACCTTAATGGGTAAAAGTGTTCTAAAGGATAAAACCAGTCAATTCTTTGAAGCATTACAAGCCAAGGATAGTATTATCTTAGAATCTTATTCACTCATAAAATTCAAAAAACATAACAGTAAAGACATTGTTTCTGTACTTAAGAATTTTGAATTTGAAAAAGAACGCTTAGATATTAAATCTCATCTCGTTGAAAAACTTATTGAAATAGATTTAAAAGCCAATTTAGACTTTATAAAGCATTTGTATTACGATAGTTATTCAGATCCGCAGATACAAACTTCTATTTTAGAAGGTTTATTAGATTCTAACACCAAAGCGTATTATAATTTGGCTTTAGACCTCATGGAGCGCGATTTACCACTAAATGGTGTTGGTAGTATTTTCTATAATTACTATGGAAAAGACTCTTTACAATTAAAGGCGACCTTATTCCCAAAAATATTGCAGTATAGTTCTATAAGTGAATACAAACAACCACTTTATGGCTTATTGGCAAGAGTAAAAGACAGTGGGTTTATTAAGCTAAAAAGTTACGCAAAATATAAAAATCAGTTGATCAATGATGGTAAAATTGAAGTGAAGCGAAGCTTAGGCAATAACTCTAATTACAACTATGGCTATAATTCGTTTTCTAATGATTTATCTACTTATGTGAAATTAATTTACCCATACAGAAACGAACGTTCTGCACAAGATTTTTTTGAAAAACTCCTTAATGTTGAAGACAATAATGCTCTAGTAAAATACTATGTTTTATTGACGAAAAACAAAGAAAAGATTCCAGAAAAATTAAAAGAAAAAATACTTGATGATGAGGAAAATCAGTATTTACTTTTAGAGGAATTAAATGAAGCAAAACTTTTAGCGAAACTAAAATCTATAAAAATAGATCAACAACAATTTGCGAAATCTAAGCTCTTGTCTAACGCTAATTATGAAAAAGAAAAAGACTCAGTCAATTTCCTTCTAAAGCGTAACTTTGTTACTGATTTAGGTAAAGATGCAGTTATATATTTCTTTAAAATAGATAAGGAAGATGAATATTCTGGTAAGTCCGAAATACTACATTTTATCTCTTTTATAAAACCAAAAGACCCTAAAGAATTGGTTATAGATTATTATGATATTTCAGATAGTTATGGCACAACAGTCGATGAAACAAAAGAGCTAGAAGAACAATACACGGAGATTATCAACTTAGCGATTTATAAAGATCGAAAACGTGTGACTCCTAGTAGTCGTGCAGGTGGTTATTATGATTATTAACTCGAAGCCGTAATATATTTCTTAGGCGTAGTCCCAAATTTCTTTTTAAAAGCAGCTATAAAATGGCTAGACGTGCTGTAGCCCACTTTTAGACCGACTTCGTTGACATTGTGCTCACCAGATTCTAAAAGTTTACGAGCTACTTCCATTTTATAATCAAATAAAAAGCTATAAACCGTATCGCCATATATTTGCTTAAAACCTTCTTTTAGTTTTTTGAGACTTAAACCTATGTTGTCAGCTAACTCTTGTAAACTTGGAGGCTCAGCCATATTAGCAATAATAATGTCTTTTGCTTTTTTGAGTTTTGCCACATTAACCTCATCTACTAAAAACGGACATTGCTCAATATCTGCATTTTCGCTTCTATTAAAAAACAAACTCAATAACTCGTAAGCCTTCCCTTTAAAGTATAAGGGTTTAATGGAATTATTTAAACTAAAATTTATCATCTGGTTTAAAACCACAGCCATTGATGGAGAGATTTTTCCGTCTTTATAATACTTTTTATTTCTATTATCGTCCGATAAGAAGGTTACATAATTAGCGTCCTCAGAAAATAAGCCATGAAATTTTTTTATTGAAATCACTAAAGACACCAACCAAGAATGTGGTTGCATTTCTAAATGAATCGGTAAATCCCGTTGCGGATTATAAAGCAATAAAGAGGTGTCTTCATTAATATTTAAGGTATAAGTCCCTTGATTAAACACAAAAGCCGAAGAGCCTTTAGTAGAAAAATGAAACTGAATAAAGCTACTATCAATCTCGCGTTCAAGAATTTCAATTGTGTCTTTTTCATTCTTATGAGCCAACACAAAAAAGCCGTCTTCAATAAAAGTTTCGTCAAAAGTACCTGTAGCGATACTTTTTGAATTCGATTTTTCTAAATCCATTTCATCTTTATTTAGATTGATTCTAAACAAAAGGTCAAAAACCCTTTGATTCCACTGTAAAAGTATGATAAAAATCATGTTTTAGTAAAAAAGAAACTTAAAAAACCACAAACGATACTTTATGTTCCTCTAGCGTTGTTTTTTTGCACCTAACAAATATATTTTTGCTCCGCAGTAATCTCTGTCAGGTAAACGAGCGAATGCAACACATGCCAAATAGAAGCAAATATTTTTACGCTATAGGTCTCAGCTATAAAAAAGCTGATGCAGAAGTGCGTGGTCATTTTAGTTTAAGCGATACTGCTAAACGGAATGTTTTGACACAAGCTAAACAAAATGGCATAAAAAGCCTTTTGGTGGTTTCTACTTGTAACCGAACCGAACTTTACGGTTTTGCGGAGCATCCTTATCAACTCATTCACTTATTGTGTGAAAACACAAAAAGAACCGTTGAAGAATTTCAAGAAGTCGCTTATGTTCACAAAAACAAAGAAGCAATTAATCATATGTTCCGCGTAGGTTCTGGATTAGATAGTCAGATTCTTGGCGATTTCGAAATTATTAGTCAGCTGAAGTTTGGAGCAAGAGCTTCAAAAAAAGAAGGTTTATTAAATTCATTTACGGAGCGTTTAGTCAATGCTGTCATCCAAGCAAGCAAGCGAATAAAAACTGAAACCGAATTATCTTCTGGTGCTACATCTGTGTCTTTTGCATCAGTTCAGTACATAATGAGGAATGTTCAGAACATTTCTGAAAAGAACATTTTACTCTTCGGAACAGGAAAAATTGGACGAAATACCTGTGAAAATTTAGTAAAGCATACCAAGAACTCACACATTACTCTAATCAATAGAACTAAGGATAAAGCCGAAGAAGTTGCTGGTAAATTTAACCTCGTCGTTAAAGACTACGAGAATTTAGAAGAAGAAGTTAACGAATCTGATATTCTTATTGTAGCCACTGGAGCTCAAAATCCTACGGTTTATAAATCTCTTATTTCTACTGAAAAACCGTTATTAGTTTTAGATTTATCTATTCCTAAAAACGTTAACGAAGACATTAGAGAACACTCAAATATTACTTTAGTACATTTAGATGATTTGGCAAAAATTACAGATGATACTTTAGAAAAAAGGAAAACATTTATTCCAGATGCTCTCGTTATTATTCAAGATGTAAAAGCAGAGTTTAATGCATGGTTAGACACACTTAAGTTTGTGCCAACCATTCAAGCTATTAAACATAAACTGACGGACTACAAAAATTCTGAATTCAATACACAACGTAAAAAAATGACTGATTTTAATGAAGATCAGGCCGAATTGATTACGAATAATCTGATTCAGAAAATAACAAATCAGTTTGCACATCACCTCAGAGAAGATAGTAATACTTCAGATGAAAGCATAGAACTCATCAAAAAAATATTTCAGTTAGAAACTACCAATAATGTCTAAAATTATTCGCATTGGCACACGCGACAGCCAGCTCGCTATGTGGCAAGCAAAAACCGTACAATCTCAACTTGAGCATTTGGG
>RCNE010002018.1_pt1 | contig 10971 bp, 8 predicted proteins | sample 2041361 | NCBI WGS metagenome assembly RCNE01 (sample SAMN09708229, study PRJNA481090) | Marine sediment metagenome, whole genome shotgun sequencing project.
GGCCTCTCCTCACGGCTCGACGACCGAGTCTCCGAGTACTCGAAGGGCATGCGGCAACGCCTCATGATGGCGAGAGCTCTCATCAACACTCCCGACGTCCTGTTGCTGGACGAACCAACCGACGGACTCGACCCTGTGTCGGCGATCGGAATCCGCGACCTGATCCGCAAGGAAGCCGAACGTGGGGCAGCCGTTCTGCTGACGACGCACGACATGCACGAAGCCGACGACCTCAGCGACCGGGTGGCGTTCATCAACCAGGGCACGATCCTCACCATCGACACCCCTGACAATCTGAAACTCGCACACGGTCAGCGAGCGGTACGAATTCGGAGCCGACAGGGAGACGGCGTCTACGAACAGGTCATCCCGCTCGATGAAGCCGGGGCCGAGGATCGCATCAGGGACGCCGTATCCAACGAAGGCCTGATGACCATCCACACCGAGGAGGCGACCCTCGAAGACATCTTTGTTGAGTACGCCGGGCGGGGCCTCGCCGGATGACCGGCTCCCGCATCGCCGCGATCATCCGCAAGGACCTCAGGGAATTCTCGCGAAATCGGTTCTTCATGTTCATGACGCTGCTGGTGCTCGTGGCCTACGTGGCCGTGTTCTGGTTCCTTCCCGACAGCGTTGACGAGACGGTACGGATCGGTGTGTCGAACACCGTGCTCAGCACGGACGTCGGCGGCGTGACCGAAGGTGGCACGGCGGGCTTCGCTCTCGAGGTCTATTCATCGGAAGAAGAGCTTCAAACAGCGGTCGAAGAGGGCAGGGACGACATCGTCGCCGGAATCGCCTTCCCTCCGGACTTTGTCGAGTCTGTGGCCGCCGGCGAAGCACCAACGGTCCGCCTCCTGGTCCCGGCAGGCCTCCCTGCGGAGATCGAGCTCCTCCTCGAAGGGGCAGTGAGCGAGCTCGCGTTCGGCATCGCAGGGACACCTCCCCCTATCGATCCGATCACGGAGGCCGTCGTTCTCGGAACTGATCGGGCGGGAGACCAGGTCTCCCTGCAGCAGCAGATGCGGCCTCTCATCCTCGTCATGGTGTTGATGGTCGAGACGTTCGCACTGTCCTCGCTGATAGCGATCGAGGTTCAGCAGCGGACGGCTGTGGCGATCCTCGCCACGCCGGTACGGATCGTTGACTTCCTCGCCGCGAAGGGGATCTTTGGCGTCGGGTTGGCATTCTCGGAGGTCGTTCTCCTCGGTCTTCTCATCGGGGCGTTCGCCGTCAACGCGCCTGCGGTTCTCACGATTCTTCTGCTTGGTGCGGTACTGGTCACGGGATTCGGCATGATCGCCGGGTCCTACGGGCGCGATTTCATGGGGACGCTGCTGGTGTCGATGCTGTTCATGATCCCGTTGATGATTCCCGCATTCGGAGCTCTCTTCCCCGGATCGTCGCCGACGTGGGTCAAAGTTCTCCCCACGTACGGGCTCGTCCAGGCGATCATCCGTGTGACCGCGGACGGCGACACGTGGAGTCAGATTGCGCCGTCTCTCCTCCTGCTGGCGGCATGGGGCGTGGCAGCGTTCGTTGCGGGTGCGTTCATACTCAGACAAAGGGTCGCGACGCTATGAATCTCCATCGCTCTTGGTACGTGTTCAGCAGAGAAATCAAGCTCTCCCCTCGATCCCCACTCGTGTTCTTCGCGATCGCGATGCCGCTCCTCATCACGTTCCTCGTCTCGTCGGTGTTCGGCTCTCTCTTCGACGTGAGCCCGGAGCTCGCGATCGTCGATCTCGGAGATTCCGAGATCACCGCTGCTGCGGTCCAACTCGACGGCATCGAAACCACGATCGTGACGGACGCCGCGACGCTTCGCCAGCGGGTGGAGGCGCACGACTTCGATGCCGGCATCGTGCTGCCGGCAGGTTTCGACACCGCAACTGCGGCGGGTGAGCAACCCAATCTCGAGTTCTACGTCTCAGGTGAGAGTCTCGCGTCGACCCGTATCATTCTCGCCGTCACCACGCTCGACCTCGTCCGGGATGTCGAAGGATCGGAGCCGCCGGTCACCGTGGTCGTGACCCCGGTCGGTGACCAGGACTTCGTCCCGATCAGCGACCGCCTCTTGCCAACGATGGTCATCTACGCCGTGATGATCGCTGCAATCTTCCTGCCCGCTGCATCGCTGGTCGACGAACGGGAGAAGCGCACTCTCGATGCGGTGCTGGTCACGCCGACCCGCATGTCGGATGTTCTGATCGGAAAGGGAACGTTCGCGGTCGTGCTCGCCGTCATCCTCGGTTTCGTCACACTGGCCCTCAACGGTGCACTGGCCGGTCAACCCGCGACGATGGTGCTGATCCTCCTTGTCGGCTCGGTGATGCTGATGCTCATGGGGCTCGCACTCGGCCTGTGGGCCAAGGACATCACCACGATGTACACGGCGATCAAGGGCGGCGGGATCATCATCTTCCTGCCGGTCATCTTCACGTTGTTCCCCGGTCTCCCCCAGTGGATCCCGAAACTCGTGCCGACCTACTACTTCCTTCAGCCGATCTATGACATCGCCATCCACGGCCACACCCTCGGCGACGTAGTGCCCGAGCTGTTGATCGCTCTGGCATTCTCGGCCGCCCTCGTGCCACTGGTTGCATGGGTGGCGCGCCGGTCAGAGCGGCAATTGGCGATGACGGTGTAGGGGCCAGATCCCTAAAACGGACCCCACCGATCGGTCACTGAACCTTCGACATACGATGAGAGCGCCACGGGTTTGCATTCCCTGCACCTAGGTGCGAATATCTACCCGACACGCCGGTATCCGTCATCCAGCGACTACCGGCTAAGCGACGGGGGGAGGGACGCGGTCAGTCTTCACTGATCGCGTCTCCGCGTTTGAGAGGTGACCGACGGCGTCGCAATTGCCGCCGGCCTTCAATTGTACGACGGATCTAGTTGCTCTGAAGCGGCGAAACCCACGCCTGCCATGGTTTGCCCGTCTTGGCGCGCTCGGCGTCTTGCACTGCGACTCTCGCCATTGCCACGCCGCTCGACGACACCCGGTAGTAGCGGCGTGGTGGGCCGTCTCGACCGTCTTCCTCGACCTCGGCCATGGACTCCCAGCGACTCTCGAGCGCACCACGGCCCTCGAGCCTGCGGAGAGCTCGATAGAGCGTCGACTGCGACATGGCGAGTGAGCTCTCTTCGAGACGGGCGAGTTCGCGCGCCAATGCGTAACCGTGGATCTCGGGTGCAGCTGAAGTCGTCGCCGAAATCGCGGCTACAAGGAGTTTCACCTCGTTCGGTACGAGTTCGGTGTCCCCTCTTCTCCTCATGATCTTGCCCCCTCGTCGATACCTGAACTCCGCATTGCGTGTCCCCCTAGTCCGTGACCGGGATACCGCGAAGGCGCGCGAGCAACGCTGCGCCGACGACACATCCGACGGCAACCATGAACGTGGCGCCACGAGACGTCCCTGTCCCTGCGTCGACCACTCCCCAGCCCAGTTGAGCGATGGCATTGCCTAGCGCCGCAATCCAGACCACTGCACCACCCCTCACCAACCACTTTCTACTCACATTCGATGGAACCAGGGCGAGTGCAACGATCGCGAACCCGATAGTTACCAGGAGAAGCGCTCCCTTGTTGGCCAGGTCGTACACCTCGGTGCCGGCCACGATCGGGATGGTGACCGCTCCGCCGAGCGTGCCAATCGATGCGATGATCACTGCCGGCAACAGCCACGGCCGGTACATCGCCCGCGGACGTCGAAGCCCTGCAGCTGCGGCCGCTACAAGGCCCACCCCCAAGATCCCGTCGAACGTGCGGACGATGGGTTCGAAGTCTGCTGTAGTGGTTTGCCAGAAGGCTCCGAGGCCAATGACCGCGAACATGGCGGCGAGCGGGACCGCGGTCGCTTCTCCCCCGAGGATGAGATGCCGACCGTCGGCAACAGCGCTGCGAGCTGTGCGCCCTGCGACGGCCATGATCGAAGCATCGGGATCGGCGAGGTGATCGAATCGATCCGCTTCTCGTTCCTGCAGCAACGACGATCGTTCCTCTGGATCAAGACCCCACGTCAGTGCACGGTCGATCCACACGCCGATAAGCAAGACCCATGCGCCCGGACGGCGATTGCCCCGTCCGGTGGTGCCTTGCAGGCTCTCGCTGACCATTCGAGTCCTCTATTGAGGGATCTTGGCCCGTCAGGGTAGCCAAATCGATCCGCCCCATGTCCCCGACATGGACGTGCTCGCATAGCGGATGAGTACACCCCGACCGCCAATTGGCACTTACCCCGTCGTCTGGACACAAATAGGATTAGGAAGAGCCGACCTCCGAGAGGCGGGCGGGCCGTGAGCGAGCGACACCAATTCGAACTGCTCTACGCCACGAACTACGACGGCGTACCCGGGAACTGGTGCACAGTGCCGGATGAACCTGAGACCGGCGTCGTCGTTCGTCGGTTGATGCCAGGCGACACTGCGTTCGAACTCAAGGTGCACTTGCCAGGAACTGGTGACAACAAGTTGGCCGGCCTGGAAGACGGTCAGTGCAACTCAGGCGGTGCAGGAGGCGACTACTTCGCTGTTGGGAACCCTGAATCCTTCTACCTCTACACGTCATTCGACGGCATAGCCACCATCAGCCAGCCGTAGGAGTCCTCTACCCATCAGAGAACCCGCCATTCGACTGGCGGGTTCTCTGCGTGTGAAATCCCTCCACACGGCAGAGCCGGCGCGTAGGTTTGGTCCAACCTGAGGGAGGGTTCCAATCACCGGCAATGAGCAGCAGCGCTCTGCAGAGCGACGCGTCGTCACGGCGCTGTTCTGCGACGTCGTGGGTTCGACGTCGCTTGCCGAAACGATGGACCCCGAGGATTGGGCCGACATCGTCGGCGAAACCGTCGCAGAGATGGCCGGATGCGTCGAGCGCTACGACGGAACGGTGGTGCAATTCGCCGGTGATGCTGTCCTCGCGATTTTCGGCGCACCCGTCGCCCATGAAGACGATCCGTATCGAGCGGTCCGGGCAGGACTCGACATCATCGAAACGGTCGGCCGCTCCGGCACACCTTCCGTGGAAATCGAGGTCCGTGCGGGAATCCACACGGGACTGGTGATCGTCGGTGACGTCAGCGCCGGGGATCTCAGCACGTACACAGCGCTCGGTGACACCACCAACGTCGCTGCACGGATGCAAGCGATGGCCGAACCCGGCAGGTTGCTGGTGTCTGCCGACACATATCACTTGGTCGCCAACGACGTGACCTCCCGTGATCTCGGTCCCGTCGAGGTGAAGGGCAAGGCGGAGCCCATCACCGTCCACGAAATCACAAGTGTTCGCGACCTCGCCACTCGACGCCGGGGAGTCCCCGGGTTCCAGAGTCCAATGGTCGGGCGCGACAGCGAGTTGGCCCGACTCATCGAACTGGCCGACTACGCCGCCGCCGGCAGTGGACGGGTCACGGCAGTCGTCGGCGATCCCGGCGTCGGCAAGAGCCGCCTGGTCGCCGAACTCCAGACGCATGCCGCAAACCTGGACCGGGCGAAGTGGGTCGTGGGGCGCAGCGCCTCCTACGACCAGCAACGCCCGTACCACCTGGTTGCCTCGCTTGTCCTTTCGCTCGCCGGTGCTTCCGCGAGCGACGACCCCGAGATCATCAAGAAGGCGGTGACGGAAGCCGCCGAACCGGTGTTCGGGCCCGAAAGCCCATCGACCGGCCATCTCCTGCAACTCCTCGGTCTCGAAGATGGCCACCCGGATGACGAGCCCGGCGTGCTGCACGCCTACTACGACGCAGCTCTGGCCGGCCTGATCTCCGGGACCGCGGCAGAGCACGCGCCCCTCTTCGTGATCCTCGAGGACGTGCACTGGGCAGACCCGTCATCATCTGAGTTGCTCTCAGGAATGCTGGAGCGAATCCAACAGTCGGCAGTGCTGCTCGTCATCGTGAGTCGCCCGGATCGACAGTCCCACGGCTGGGACATCATTGCCCGGGCAGATCGAGAACTGGGCGAGTCGTTCACCGAGACGCGGCTCCGGCCACTCGACGACGGGAACAGCCGCGAACTTGTCGCCAATCTGCTCGAGATCGAGGCCCTCTCAGATGACCTCCGGCGACAGATCCTGGGTCGGGCGGAAGGCAATCCCTTCTTCATCGAGGAAGTGGTGCGGATGCTCGTCGATCGCGACCTCATCGAGGAGATGGACGGCCGGTGGGTTGCCAAGGGCGAGATCACGAGCCTCGATGTGCCCGACACATTGCACGGACTGCTGGCATCACGAATCGACGGATTGCCGCCAGGCGTCCGCCGCACTGCCATGGTGGCCGCCGTCATCGGACGTCGCTTCGAGAAGTCGCTCCTGACCGCGGTCCTGCAACCCGACTCGGACGCCGAGGTGGCATCGATCTCTGGTGATCTCAACGTGCTCGAAGCTCAAGGGTTGACCAAGCTGGTGGCGACACGCCCCAAGTTGGCATTCACCTTCCGCCACGCCCTCATCCATGACGTCACCTACGCATCGATTCTGAAGAAGGATCGTCGTCGCCTCCACGCAGAGGTTGGCGATGCGATCGCGCGGATGTATCCGGATCGACTCGAAGAACATGCTGCGACGCTGGCCCGACACTACGAGGAAGCCGGAGACCAGGTCAACACTCTCCGGTATCTACTCCTCGCCGGCCAGGCGGCCTTGAGCCGTCACGCCATGAGGGAGAGTCACGACTTCTACACCCGGGCATCCGCCTTGCTCGACGCTGACCCGGAGGCACCGGTCGCGACGAAGATCGACGTGGCGCTCGCCAGAGTGTCGGCCGGGATCAACTTCACCCCGGGAGATCAAACGATCGCCCAGCTCGAAAGTGTGCGCGACGACGCAGAGGCCCTCGGCGACGTCGAGGTCATCGCCAGGGTCTACGCACTTCTGTTGAGAATCCGAACGATGGCGGAGGAGAGCTACGCGGAACCGGCGTACCGGGAGCTCATGGACCGTGCATATGCACTTGCGCCGCGGGTGCACACGCCCGCGGTCCGGGCGTATCTGGAAGGGATGATGGGCCAGGTTCTGCGATCTTCGGACGAGTATGTCGCATCGCTGGAGCTCGTGGCCGGCTCCGTCGACCCGCTCGAAGAGACCGGCAGGCTTGGTGAAGCCGGGCTCAACGCAGCCTATGCCGCAGACGTTGAAGCATCACGGGGTCGGTTCATGGAGGCCGATCGCTGGATAGCGCGAGCGACGGAACTCGCCGAGGCCAGCGGCAACCCGGGCGTCGTGGCGGACGTCGACCTCGTCAAGGGTCGAATCGCCGCCGCACGAGGTGAACTGGAGGCCGCTCTCGCCCATACGCGCCGCGGAATCGAGACGGCTGCGGGATCGAGCAACATCCAGTGTGAGCTCGTCGGCAACTTCCTGGTCGCTGATCAGCAGCTCCGCAGCGGTGATGCCGAGTCGGCGATCTCACACCTTGAGCGCACGTTCGAGCTTGGAGAGTTCTGCAACGCAGTAGCCATCGTCAAGCTCGGCGAAGCCTGGCTGACGTCGGCCAGAGCCAGCCTCGGCGATCTCGATCCGGAAGGGTTCGCCGGACCACTCGCCATGGCTCAAGCCGGCGGTAGCCGCAGCGGAGAAGCCGCCGTTCGTCTGCAGCGGGCGATCGCGATCTCAGGGAGTCCCAATCCCGACTGGTCGTCCGCGTTCGACGACTACCAACGCTCCATCGCCCTCTTGGAGAGCATCGATGCCCGGCCCGATCAGGCACGGGCCATCCACGCCTATGCGAATGCGCTGGATGCTGCCGGACGAGACGAAGAGAGCCGGGCCCAGTTCGACGCTGCCATGACGATGTTCGACGACATGGGCATACGTCCGGACTCGGTGCCGGTCTAGCGCCAGGCCGAACCGCGAACCCGTCTACTCCGCCATCTTGTAGGTATCGCGCTGGGCGTAGACGTGGTCTTCCCACACCCGCTTGTAGCGGGCATCGTCCTGAACCGGCTTGCGGATCATCGCCATGCAGTACTCCCCTTGTTCGGGAGTCGTGGCAGCCTTGCCATGCATTTCGACGGCGAACTCCGACATATCCCGCACCGCAACGTCGAAGATCTCGTCGACGAGGTCCCGTTCGATTCCGTAGATCTCTGCGTTCTCCAGCACGAGTTGGGCGTAGACGACGAGGGTGAAGATCTCGCCCACCGCCAGCAGCCAATCGGTGTCCTTCGATTGAGCCTCTGTTGGTGGCTGTGTGGCGAGCATCGTCTTGAACACTTCTGCCTGTTCGGAGAACACCTTCACGTTGGGCAGATCGAACCGTTCGAAGATCGGGGCGTAGTCGTGGAATTGGATAGTGCCGAGACCCTTCGTCGGTCCCTGATCGAAAAGGAAGCTGTCGTTGGCGTCGTCGTTCCGCTGGCCCACCTCCGGGAGGTCTGCGGGAACGAAGAAGTAGTTCTTCATGAACTTGACGATGAGTGCGATGTTGACGTGAACCGTTCCCTCGAGCTTCGGCAGAGCCCGGATGTCGCGAGATGCCATCTCGAAGAACATGTCCTTCTCGAAGCCCTTCGCTGCGATCACATCCCACAGGTGGTTGATGACGTCTTCGCCCTGCGTCGTCACCTTCATCTTCACCACCGGGTTGTAGAGGAGGTAACGGCGATCGTCGCGGGTAGCGGACCGCATGTAGTCGGAGGCACGCAACGCAACCAGTTTCATTGCCACGAGACGCGCATAGGCGTCGGTGAAGAGGCGCTTGACGTGGGAGAAGTCGGTCACCGTCATGCCGTAGAGATGACGGTGCGCAGCATGGTGGATCGCCTCGTAGAACGCGTGTGTGCACAGTCCGATCGACGCCCAGCCCAGGTTGTACTTGCCGATGTTGACCGTGTTCAGCGCCGCGTTCCATGCTGCTTCGCCACGGGAGAGGATGTCGGCGTCGGTGACGGGGTAGTCGTCCAGGGCGTACTCGGCAACGTAGTTCTGGCTGTGTACGACGTTCTTGACGAGCCGGTAGTTGGGGTGCTGCGAGTCGGTAGCGAAGAAGCAGTACTCGCCCGTGTCGGTCATCTTGGCGAACGTCGACACGATCGCTGCATCGTTGCCGTTGCCGATGTAGTACTTGCTGCCGTTGGCCACGTAGGTGCCGTCACCCGTGGGGGTCAGGGCCATTCCGGTCGAGTACAGATCGGCGCCGTGCTCCTTCTCCGACAGACCGAAGGCGAAGATGCCGCCGTCGTCGAGCAGGTCGGCAGCCCGCTGTTTCACGGCTTCGTTGTCGCTCATCCAGATCGGACCGAGGCCGAGCACGGTCACCTGCCACACGTACCAGTAGGGCAGCCCGTAGAAACCGAGGATCTCACCGAATTCGGCGTTGCGCCACGTGTCCCAGCGGGTGTCGTCACCCCCGTAATCGGCGGGCGTGCACATCGTGGCGAAGATGCGTTCGCTCTTCAAGAAGTCGATGAAGTCCTGGTACCAGACGGCGGCCTGATCGTCATCCCTGATTCGCTGAAGACCCTTGGTCTCGAAGAATTCGACGGTCTTGCGCATCACCTCTGCGGAGCGTTCGTCCGGGTAGTCAGGCTGCAGATGGTTCGGATGGAGGAGGATCAACGTATGGCTCCTTGATCGACTACCGATTCGCGACTCGTATTCCGGGCCGGTTCTGGACCGAGAATAGGCAGGGCGGACAGGGCCTCTGCCGTCACCGGAGTTCGTCGACTGCGGAATCGGGGGCAGAACCTGGAGCGGTGGTTCGATCAAGCCCGAAGGCGGGGGGAGATCAGGCCGATCAGCCGGCAGCGCACGCCCGTGCGAGATCCGGCGACACTGGTAGGCGTGTGTCGCAGCAGCCTCTGTCCTTCTTCCGGCCGAGTATCAGCGGTCAGGAGTCGCAGTCCCTCCCTGATCCCACCACTTGAGGACCCTCAGAGCACGCAGAGTGTTCCATCGCCCGGCCACCCTCCCCGGTTCGAGTGTGAAGAAGGTATCCCCGGAGTACTGGGGTCCCTTCCCCCATCGGCCATCCGGACGATGCCCGGATCTGACGAGTCCGATAGCTTCGGCGGCCCGAAGATCAGGGGCAGCGCCGGTGTCTTGCAGGTGATCAAGGCCTCGCAGCACGTCGTAGTGCCACCTCGGTGGGAAGTGGAACACCGTCCACGCTTCGTTGATCACCTCGCCGGAGCGGTGTGATCGGTACATCCGGTGCTTCAGCATGAACTCGTGGCCCAGTGCAATGGCCGCGTCGGCATCGGTGCGGCCCGTTCTTCGCTTCCACTCCGTGAGCCCCTCAAGAACCGAGATCGTGGTGTGAAGCGAAGAGTGCGTAGCACCCAGATGGTCCCGGCAGTTCCACCCGCCGTCTGGCATGCTCACCGTGAGCAGCAGCTCGGCGATCCCGTCGACCCTCGGATCACGCACGTCGAAGTAGGACACGAGCGACAGGACCATCCCGTTGACGCAGCGCTCGGCGAGGCTCTGGCCCGACCAGTACGACACACCGCCGTCGACCCACGTAGCGTCGTCGAGAAGCCGTTCGCACCCGGCGATCGCACCGGCATTGGAGGGCGCCAGACCAAGCCTGCGCAGGAGGAGCACGGTGTACGTAGTCGAGATCCACTTCGGCGAGTAGAGGCCACCGCCCCACGTGCCCCCGGCATCCTGGAGGTCAAGGAGCCTCCTCCCCCAACCGGAATGGCCGACGCGGACCCGCGTCTCCTTCCAGATCGCCGCATCTCGCCCCAGAAGATCTCGCTCCGCCTGCCAGCGAACCGCTGGATCCCCCGCAACGAGCCAATCGAGAACCGGATCACTCATGGGTCCATGATGCGCGATCACTCTCGAAACCGCAAGCTCGCGAGAGCGACGGCGTCGGCTGACGAATCAGCCGATGGTGCACACGAAGTGGATATCCTCGGGTTCCTTGGCAAGGAGCTGCGGATGTGGCGGCCGGGCCAGGCGGCACCCGCGATCCAGGTAGAAGCCGACCGCCGAGTCGCTCGCCATCGGCGAATGCGCCC
>RCNE010002108.1_pt1 | contig 10965 bp, 9 predicted proteins | sample 2041361 | NCBI WGS metagenome assembly RCNE01 (sample SAMN09708229, study PRJNA481090) | Marine sediment metagenome, whole genome shotgun sequencing project.
ATCAGGATCAGCGGGAACCAGGCTGTTGTAGCGACGGACTTCGTCCTCAAGCTTTTGCGCAACGTAAACGGACGAGTCAGCCGAATTGAATCCACTGAGCGGGCGCATTTCGCCCGCCATATCCCTGATGACCTCGGCCGAGTCCCGTTCCGGATCGTTGGCTATGGTGTACATGATTTCCGCACAGTTGTCGGTACCCTGAGACGCGGCTATGCGATCAAAAATGATCGTCTCGAGGTGGCTCCGCGACGCGCCGCAGAAGCGCTCCATCGCCATACCGAATTCATGCCAGTCACTCTGTTGTTTCAGAAAAACCCCGGTACAGATCAGGCAGACGAGCAGGGTGAGGATTGGAAACCGCGGCAGGTGAAAATCTGGTTTGACGGGCAGAAACATCGGCTGAGGCTATCACGCCGTTAAATCGGGGCTAGTATATTAGATATTAGTAAACTATAATTAAGTATAATCTAATGTATTGCTGACGCATGATGCCACGCTTGGCTCAGGGTTTCTCAATTGAATCAATTATTTAAGTACGTTCTCGTGGTGATCGGTATGACCTCGGGAGGCTTCGCACAGGGTAGTCAAAGCGAAGGTCTCGAGGCTGCGTGGGCTATCGCCCTCGGAGAAGACCCGCTCATCCAGGCGTCCCGGAGCCAGGTTGCGGCCGCCGAAGCAGATCTCCTGGCAGCCAAAGCGGGGCGCCTGCCCACTGTTTCTGCGAGCGCCGGAATTACCCGGTTTGACGAGGCGCCGTCGTTCGATTTCAGTGGTGCCGGAGTGCCGGCCGTATTGCCGCTGTTTGGTGGCGAAACCATGAAGATGGCCGACGCGCGTGTGACGGTCCCGCTCTACACCGGGGGTCAGATCGGCAACCGGATAGACGCCGCCGCGTCCATGCTCGGCGTGCGGCGATCGCAGTCGGCGGCCAGCGAACAGGACATCAAGCTTACTGTTGCGAGGCACTACATTGACGTGCTGCGTGCAGAGAGTGCACTGGCCGTTGCGGACAGCAGTGTGATGAGTCTTGCGGCACATGTCCGTGATGTTGAAGACATGTTCAAGTCGGGTTCGATCGCCCGTAACGACTACCTGGCGGCGGCTGTTTCGCTCGCGGATGTCGAGCAGGGCAGGTTGCAGGCGAGCAACAGACTGGATCTCGCACGTGCCGCCTATAACAGGGCACTGGCCCGGTCACTGGACGCCGCGGTTAGTCTCGATGCGACGCTGCCGGGTATTGATCCTGACCTGGACGTGGCATCGTTAAGCGCGTTGACCGCCATCGCCATGCAGAATCGCGTTGAACTGGCGGCGCTTGACGCGGCTGCCGATGCGTTTCGATACCAGTCACAGTCGGCCAGGGCGAGCGCGCGACCCCAGCTCGGCCTTACCGGCGGCTATATGGCCTTACAAAACGACTTCCTGAACCGCGATGAGTTCTGGATGGTTGGTGTAGGCCTGAACTGGACTCTTTTCGACGGTGGGCAGGCTCGCAAGAAAGCCAGTGCGCTGTTGTTCAGGGAAAAAGCGATTCGACAGGAGCAGCAGAACCTCAGGTCCCACGTTGAGCTACAGGTTAGACAGGCCTGGCTGCGGCTGAACGAGACAACTGAACGTAAGCGGCTGACAGAGCGCGCCGTGGAACAAGCGCAGGAGAACCTGCGCGTCGTGCGCGACCGCTACCGTAACGGCGAGGGCACGAATACCGAAGTACTCGACGCCGAGGTATTGCGCAGCCGGAGTCGAAGCAACCATGACAACGCAGGATTCGACGCCAGGCTGGCGTTGTATGAAATCGCCAGAGGAGTAGGGCGGCTATGAACCCATTCAGGATTTTCGCTGGTAGCTTTGTGCTGTGGTGCATGCTGACCGGAGCCGCCGTGGCCGCCGTTCCTTTCGAGATCGTCCCTGTCACTTACGAGGTTGCGCCGCGCGAACGCCTCTGGGATGGTCGCATCGAAGCCGTCAACCAGGCGACCGTGTCTGCGCAAACCTCCGGACGCATCGCCGAGCTGCCGTTCGATGTCAACGACTTCGTTGACGCGGGCGAAGTCATCATGCGGTTTACGGATACCGAACAGCGCGCGGCACTGACGCGCGCGGAAGCGTCGTTCGAGGAAGGCCAGGCCCGCTACGCCGAGGCCTCGCAGGAATTCGAACGGGTCTCGAGCATGTTCGAGAACGGCACTGTCTCGCAGTCGCGTTTCGATCAGGCGAAAGCAAATCGGGACGCAGCGCAGGCACGCCTGAACGCCGCAAGCTCAGGCGTCGACACGGCGCGGGAACAGCTGGAATACACCATGGTTCGCGCTCCCTACGCGGGCATCGTTGCGCAGCGACACGTCGAGCTTGGCGAACTGGTTTCGCCAGGCCAGCCGCTAATCACCGGCTTGTCATTGCAATCCCTGCGCGTGAACGTGGACGTTCCGCAGAGCATGTTCCATGCGATCCGGACCATCGGTAAAGCGTTCGTTTACATCGAAGACGATCGTATCGCCGGCACGGAGCTGACGTTTTATCCGGTGGCCGATGCTGCCGCAAACACATTCCGCGTAAGAGTCGATCTGCCGGACGGCAGTGCGACGCTGTATCCGGGCATGATCGTCAAAGTCGGGTTTGTTGTGGGTGAGACAAGACGACTGTTGGTTCCGGCGGATGCAGTCGTCCGCCGCAGCGAACTTAGTGCCGTCTACGTGGCTACTGACGAACGGGTTTTGCTCCGCCAGGTCCGATTAGGGCGCCGCTATGGTGAGTCCATCGAAGTCCTCGCGGGCTTAAGCGAAGGCGAACTCGTCGCTGCAGAGCCGGTGGCCGCCGGGATCTACCTCAAAGAGCAGTCGGGAGCGAAGTAAGTGCCGGCTGCCATCAGGAAACTTGGCTTTTCGGGCTCGCTGGCGAAGAAATTCCAGGACTCGAAGATAACGCCGCTGCTTGCGCTGACCGGTCTGCTGCTGGGCCTGTTTGCTATTGCTGTGACGCCGCGCGAGGAAGAACCGCAGATCAACGTGACGTTCGCCAATATCTTTGTCCCGTTCCCGGGTGCCAGTGCGGTGGAGGTCGAGAACATCGTGGCCGTGCCGATGGAACAGGTACTGGCGGAAATCGAAGGTGTCAAGCACACCTACTCGGTGTCGAAACCCGGCATGGCCGTCCTGACGATACAGTTCGAGGTCGGTGAGGACCGCACCGACGCTATCGTGCGGCTGTATAACGCGGTGTACTCCAATCAGGACTGGCAGCCGCCGGGTAGCGGCGTTCTGCAGCCGCTGATACAGCCGAAGGGGATCGACGATGTACCGACCGTCACCGTAACGCTGTGGACCACGGATCCGGCACGCGGTGCGCATGAGTTGCAGCGAATCGCGCACTCGATCGAAGCGGAGATCAAACGGGTCCCGGGTACGCGTGACGTCTACACGGTTGGCGGTCCTGACCAGGTCGTGCACGTCAAGCTCGATCCACAGCGCATGGCCGCCTACGGGCTGTCACTGGACGCGTTGCGCTATGCGCTGCAAGTCAGCAATGTTGTGTCCCACGCGGGCTCGCTGGTTGCCGATAACAGAAACGTCCCGGTTACCGTGGGCACGTTTCTCGCTGACCGCGACGACGTCGCCGAGATGGTGGTGGGCGTCATCGGCGGCAAAGCCATCTACCTCGACGATGTAGCTGACGTTGCCGCGGGTCCGGACCATCCGGAACAGTACGTGCGTTTTGGCAGTGGTGCAGCCGCCGGGGCGGTCGGCCTTGAGCCGGGCATTGCTGCGCCTGCCGTAACGCTGGCCATAGCCAAGAAACCTGGTACGAATGCCGCGCGCATGGCTGAGCAGGTTGTCGATCGGCTCGGTGCGCTGCGCGGTATTTTCATACCCGACGGTGTCGAATACACCGTGACGCGCAACTACGGCAAGACCGCCGACGACAAAGCAAAGAAGCTCATCCAGAAGCTCGCCTTTGCAACGGTGTCGGTCATTCTGCTGATAATGGTATCGCTCGGTTGGCGCGAAGCGGTGGTTGTTGGCTCGGCGGTTGTGGTGACACTGATGCTGACCCTGTTCGCATCGTGGGCCTGGGGTTTCACGATCAACCGAGTCTCGTTGTTCGCGCTGATCTTCTCGATCGGTATCCTCGTCGATGACGCCATCGTTGTCGTGGAGAATATCCATCGACACATGGCGATGGGCGGCAAGACCCTGTTCGAGGCGATTCCGCCGGCCGTCGATGAGGTGGGCGGACCGACGATTCTTGCGACCTTCACGGTAATCGCAGCGTTGCTGCCAATGGCTTTCGTGACCGGGCTGATGGGGCCCTATATGAGCCCGATCCCGATCAACGCCAGCATCGGTATGCTGCTGTCGCTGGCTGTGGCCTTGATCATTACGCCGTGGGCCTGCCTCAAGCTGCTTAAGAGCGATCATTCCGAACACCAGGCCGACGATGCCTCTACGCGGTGGCTCGATCAGCTGTTTCGCAAGCTCGTCGGCCCGTTCCTGCGCGGGGCTGCGGGCAAGCGGCCACGACGCTGGCTGCTGGGTGGCGTATTCGTTGCGATCCTGCTCGCCATGGGCCTGGTCGTGATGCAGGCCGTCGTCATGAAAATGCTGCCGTTCGACAACAAATCCGAGTTCCAGGTCGTGCTCGACATGCCCGAGGGCACAACGGTTGAACAGACGGGTCGCGTACTGGATGAAATGGCCGACTATCTGAGCACGCTGCCGGAGGTCACCGACTTCCAGGTTTACGTTGGTACTGCGGCGCCGATCAACTTCAACGGATTGGTGCGCCAGTACTACCTGCGCGAGGGCGCAAATGTCGGGGATATCCAGGTCAATCTTGTCAGCAAGTCGCAGCGCGACCGTAAGAGCCATGAAATCGCGACCGCCGTCAGGGCACGCCTCAATGAGATTGGCACAAGCTATGGCGGTGCGGTGAAGGTCGTTGAGGTGCCACCCGGACCACCCGTGCAGTCTCCACTGGTCGCCGAAGTGTATGGTCCCGATTATGCAGGCCAGCAAGACATCGCCCGCCAGCTGCGCGAGTTGTTCGCAGCGACGCCCGATATCGTAGACATCGACGATAGCGTTGAGGCCTCGGCGCCGCGTTTCGTCGTGTCGGTCGACAGAAACAAGGCAGCCATGCTGGGCGTCTCGCAGGCCAGCGTCGCGCACGCGCTGCAGACGGCGCTAAATGGCGAAGATGTGACCTTTGTTCGCGATGGCTTCCAGAAGTACCCGGTTCCCGTGCGCCTCGAGCTGCCGGTTGCGGACAAATCAGATCTGGACAGTCTCCTGATGATTCGAGTGGCCGGCCGTGATGGCAATCTTGCTCCCCTTACCGAGATTGTCGACGTCCATGAAGCCGAGTGGGAACAGACCATCTATCACAAGGACCTGTTGCCCGTCGTCTTCGTTACGGGCGATATGGCCGGCCACTTCGATTCGCCGTTGTACGGCATGTTCAACATGGTGAGCACCATCAACGACGAACAAGTGCTGGGTGATAAGCTTGAGCAGCGATTTATTAACCAACCCGACAATCCTTATAACTACAGCCTCAAATGGGATGGCGAGTGGCAGATTACCTACGAGACGTTTCGCGATATGGGGATCGCCTACTCGGTCGGTTTGATACTCATTTACCTGCTGGTCGTCGGCCAGTTCCGGTCCTACACGGTGCCGTTGATCATCATGGCGCCCATTCCGCTCACGATCATTGGTGTGATGCCGGGCCACGCGCTGCTGGGCGCCCAATTCACCGCAACATCAATGATCGGCATGATTGCGTTGGCGGGCATCATTGTGCGCAACTCGATACTGCTGGTCGACTTTGTAAGGCAGGAAGTCGATGCCGGCGTCGAGTTTCAGGAAGCGGTGATCCGTGCCGGCGCGGTGCGAGCGAAGCCCATTGCACTAACGGCGCTGGCCGCGACGCTGGGCGCGTTCTTTATTCTCGACGATCCCATTTTCAACGGCCTCGCGGTAACGCTGATCTTCGGCATCTTCGTGTCGACCCTGCTGACCCTGATTGTTATTCCTGTCCTCTACTACGCTTTCGGCTACAAGGCGCAACAATAATGCTCGAGTTTCGATAGAATTGCCTCTGAATCATCGTTGATCATAGTTTGACCTAAAGGGCTCGGCACGTTTGAAGAATTCGCTGATTGCACTGTCCCGTGATGCGCTATTCAGCCTGCGTGACTTGTTGCCAATCGTGATCGTCATTGGTGTTTTCCAGATTTTCGTCATCAAGCAACCGGTTGATGGCTTCCTGTCCCTGGTGTTCGGCGCTCTGCTCGTGGTTGCCGGGCTTGCGTTCTTCATCTTCGGCCTGCGTCTCGCGCTGTTCCCGATCGGCGAAGGCCTCGCGCACTCGCTGGCGAAAAAAGGCAGCGCCTTCTGGCTTTTCACATTCGCGTTTGTCCTCGGTTTCGGCACGACGATCGCTGAACCTGCACTGCTCGCCGTGGCAGCGGAGGCGTCGCAGGTGGCTGTCGATGCCGGCGCTATCGCTCCTACAGATGAGGCACGCGCCGATTATGCCCTGGGGCTCCGACTGGTCGTCGCATTCTCGGTGGGTGTCGCGCTGTTAATCGGCGTTCTGCGCATTATTGCGAACTGGTCGCTACCGATCATGATCATCGGCGGCTACGTGCTCGTGGTGCTGGTAACGACCATCGCACCTGCGGAGATCGTTGGTATCGCCTATGACTCTGGCGGTGTGACGACATCAACCGTCACCGTGCCTCTCGTTACCGCTCTCGGTGTGGGCCTCGCAGGCTCTCTAAAGGGTCGCAACACGATGACGGATGGTTTCGGCCTGATCGCATTTGCGTCGCTGACGCCGATACTGTTCGTGCTTATTTATGGGACCGTGCTCGAATGGATATGATGCTGGAGACGCTGAAATTCATTGCTGGCAGCGCACTCGACGTCCTGCCCATTGTGGTGTTTCTGTTTGCCTTCCAGATTTTCGTTATCCGCGGGCGATTACCGAATCTCCGCCAGATCCTGGTTGGTTTCGTATTTGTCATCGTGGGGCTGGGCCTGTTTCTCGAAGGGCTGGAGCACACGCTGTTTCCATTGGGTCGCCTGATGGCGCAGCAGCTGACGGATCCGGAGTTTCTGCGTGAGATGCGATTGAGCGCAGCGGGCGCGCTGGCCTGGCGTGACTATTACTGGGTATACCTGTTTGCGGCAGCCATCGGTTTCAGCACAACGCTTGCGGAACCCGCGCTGATGGCCGTGTCGATAAAAGCCAACGAGGTGTCCGGTGGCGCCGTCGGGGTGTGGGGGCTGCGCGTGGCCGTCGCTATCGGCGTGGGTGTCGGCGTGGGACTCGGCTGCTATCGAATTATCTCCGGCCTGCCGTTGCAGTATTTTATCGCGGCGGGCTACCTGGTTGTCATCGTGCAGACGATGGTGGCGCCCAAAATGATTGTGCCCCTGGCGTACGATTCCGGAGGCGTAACGACATCTACCGTGACTGTACCCCTGATCACGGCGCTGGGTCTGGGCCTGGCGGAAGCCGTACCGGGGCGAAGTCCATTACTGGACGGATTTGGTTTGGTAGCGTTCGCTAGCCTGTTTCCGATAATCTCGGTGCTGGCTTACGGTCAGCTGTCAGTGCTGCGGCAACGAACGCATAAGTCCGTCAACGAAAGAACGGAATTACAAGAGGAATAAGATCATGCACTTTAAGCTGATACTCGCTTTCGTCGAGGATACGAAGACCGACGCCATCATGCACGCGGCGCGGGAGGCCGGTGCAACCGGCTGTACGGTGATAAATAATGCGCGTGGTGAGGGTCTTGAAGAGCGCAAGACGTTCTTCGGTTTGACTCTCGCGACGCAGCGCGACGTTGTTCTTTTGCTGGTCGAGCAGCACCTGAGCAGGCATATTCTCGAACACATCGGCGAGGTCGGGGAGTTTGACGCCAAGCCGGGTACCGGTATCGCGGTGCTTATCGATGTAGAAGACGCCGTCGGCATTGTGCACCAGGCACAAGAGCTCGTTGAAGCAGTGGAGGAAAACCTATGACCATTCGAAACTGGGGACCGGTGCGCGACTGTATGCGCACGGAAGTAACGGAGGTCGATGGTGCTATCGATGTCCTGACTGCGCTCAAGGTAATGAAGAAGGAGCGAGTTACCAGCATCATCGTCAAGCGTCGCGACGAAAATGATGAATACGGCATGCTGTTGTTTTCGGATATTGCCAAACAGGTTATTGCGAAGAACCGGGCGCCGGAGCGAGTCAATGTCTACGAGATTATGGCGAAGCCGGTCCTGACCGTGCGTCCCGATATGGATGTGCGCTACTGCGCGCGCTTGTTCGAAAACTTCGGTGTCAGCCACGCCCCGGTCGTCGAGAATGACACGATCATCGGTATGGTGAGCTACTACCTGCTGGTCTTGCACGGCCTGCCCGACCTGGATTAATTCTGACGCTGCGCTCAATTCCTGAATGCTGCGCGCCTTGGTCATAAGGCGCCGGTATACTGGCAAGACTCCCGGAATAACGAGAATCTCGATGACCAGACTCGGTGCTGCACTTTGCCTGCTTCTTATTCTGCTCGTGCCCGCGCCCGCGCCAGCAGATGACGAGGCTGAAAAGAAGCCCGAAACGCTTGAGGAACTCAAGGCGGCGGTTGCCGCTGTTGTTGAGGAAAACGACGTGCCGGCTGTTGGTGTCGCGATGGTCGATGCAACCGGCCCGGTCTGGGTTGGGTCCATTGGCAAGGCGAATCTCGAGAACGATAGCGACGCCGATGAAGATTCCCTGTTTCGCATCGGCTCGACCTCAAAGATGTTCGTCGCGCTGTCCGTCCTGAAGCTTGTGGAGGAGGGCAGGCTGTCGCTCGATGATAAACTTGCCGATCTTGCGCCCGAAATCGTTTTCGAAAACCAGTGGGAGGGGCAGGATCCTGTCCGTGTCGTGCACCTCCTTGAGCACACGACTGGCTGGGACGATATACACCTGCCCGAATATGCAAATAACGATCCGACGCCATTGACCCTGAAGCAGGGACTCGATTTCCATCCTCATTCCCGTGTTTCGCGCTGGAAGCCCGGATCACGCATGTCTTACTGCAATGCCGGGCCACCGGTAGCCGCCTACATCGTGCAGAAGATTACGGGTCAGGATTTCGAAAGTTACGTGCAGGAGAACTTCTTTGCACCGATGGGCATGCTCCAGGCGACCTACCGCCTGACCGATGCGGTCGAAGAAAAGGGCGTCACCCTGTACGCCAACGGCAACCAGCCGCAGGACTATTGGCACATCATCATGCGCCCGTCGGGATCCATCAATGCGTCGCCGAAGGACATGGCAGAAATGGTTGCTTTTTTTCTGAACCGCGGCATGGTCGGTGACCGCCAGCTGATTTCGGCTGAGTCTCTGGCGCGTATGGAACGTACGGAATCGACAACTGCCGCCAAGGCCGGGCTGGAAGTGGGTTACGGACTGAACAATTACTCTTCGTCCCACGAGGGCTGGATGTATCGTGCCCACGACGGTGGCGTCAACGGCGGTCTTACCGAACTTGCGTACCTGCCTGAGGCGGGCGCCGGTCACGCGATCATGATCAACTCCGACGACTACGCATCATTCCGGGAAATTTCCGGACTTGTTCGTGACTATGAGACGCGTGAGCTCGAAGCTGCTCTGGTCGAGCAAACGGCGGAGATTATGGCCGAACACAGTGGCATCGAAGGTCTTTATTATCCAATCAATCCGCGGCAGCAAGTCAGCTTCTTCCTCGATCGCGTCCTCAATATTTACCGGCTTTACTTCGAAGACGGCAAACTAATACAGAAGCCGTTGCTGGGAGGAGACCCGGATGCGTACGTGGCGATTTCTACAACGCAATTTCGCTCCTCGGAGACAGGCGCCATTACCCTGGTGCGTACCGAGGATCCGTTGGCCGGGCCCGTTGTGCACGTTGGCACGCTTGTACTGAAGCCGGCGTCGCCGCTGGTCGTCTACCTCCAGCTCGGCGTGGCGATCCTGTGGAACCTCGCCATCGTAACGTCGTTTCTGTATTTCCTCGTGTGGGGCGTTCGGAAGTTGCGCGGCAAGATTCCTTCGGGAGCCACCGTTCGGATCCGCGTCTGGCCGCTGTTGGCCGGCGCGTCGATTGCAGCGTTTATCGGCTTCTTCGTACTGGGCATGTCCGATCCGTTCCAGCAGCTTGGAAAACCATCAGCGATTGCCGTCGGCATCATGCTTTCGACTATCCTGTTTGCTCTATTTGCCGCATTGGGTGTTTCTGCTGCGATTCGCGAGCGCCACACGTCGATGAACCGGGTCAACTACTGGCACTCGAGCATTGCTTCGTTTCTGCACGCGATTGTAGCGGTCTACTTTCTCTGGTTTGGCGTGATTGGCTTAATGACGTGGGCCTGACGACGGCCTAGCGAGGGCTTGACGAGGACGACGGTTGCCTCGGCGGGTTAAGTTGGCATAATCGCTCCTCGGTCGGCCATTATGGTCGGTCCCGTCCAAAATCGAAGAACCAACAAGTAAAGGAATAGAAAGTGCCGAATTATTCGCCACGCGCTTTGCGTGCAGCGTTAGCGCTGGCCCTGTGCGTTATGCATTTGTCGACCGGGCAAAGCTACGCGCAGTCAGAGGACACAACCTCGATCGAGGAAATCGTGGTTACGTCGCGGTACCGTGCCGAAAAGCTCTCGGACGTGCCCGACTCGATCACGCCGTTCACGGCCGAGGAGAGCGATACCGGATTGAGCGCATCAATCGCGTCGCGTCGCTAACGCCGAATCTGCGCTTCTCCGATGACCAGGAAGTCGGCGTGAGCACGCTGGTGATCCGTGGTGTCCGACAGAACCGTGGCACAGGTCAGCCACCGGTTTCATTTCGCATCGACGGTGTCAGTGCCACGAACAACCTGCTGACGACGCAGGAGTTGTTTGATATCGAGAGCGTTGACGTGCTGCGCGGACCGCAGGG
>RCNE010002019.1_pt1 | contig 10960 bp, 6 predicted proteins | sample 2041361 | NCBI WGS metagenome assembly RCNE01 (sample SAMN09708229, study PRJNA481090) | Marine sediment metagenome, whole genome shotgun sequencing project.
TAGTCCTAAAACTATAAGTAGATTATTTCGAAACAATAATGAGGGTTGTTTTACTGATGTTACTGATTTAGCTGGCTTTGAAGATTTATTGACTCAAGAAGAAGGTGGAGAGGCTTATTTTGGTTTAGATGGAAACAAAAGTGGAGCATCTTGGGGAGATTATAATAATGATGGATTTCCAGATTTATTTTTAACCTATTCTTTAAAAGTTCAATTATGGAGAAACCTTGGTAATGGAACTTTTGCCAATATTACAGGAATCTCTGGTTTCGATACAACTAATGAATGTCAAAATACAGGTGCGACTTGGTTTGATTATAACAATGATGGCTTATTAGATATTTATATAAATGATTGGGACGAATGTGGTTCTAATCAATTGTATAAAAATAATGGGAACAGCACTTTTACAGATGTAACAATGTCTACTGGGATTGAAGCAACTGTAGGTTTAGCAAGCTATACTGCGCTGCCATTCGATTTCAATGAAGATGGTTTCATGGATTTATTCGTCTCTAATGATTTTGATAAGCCAAATAATCTTTATATAAATAATGGAGGCAATACGTTTGCAGATGAAGCCACATCTTATGGTGTAGATACCATGGGTGATGATATGGGAATAACTATTAGTGATTATAATAACGATGGAGACTTCGACCTATTTGTAACAGCAATAGATAATAACTTCTTTTTAGATAATAATGGTGATAATACGTTCACTGAGGTTGCAGATGCCCTAAATGTTGGTAATACACTTTGGGCTTGGGGAACAAAGTTTTCAGATTTTGATTTAGACGGAGATGAAGATTTGTTTGTTACTAATGGTTATGTCTTTGAAGAAAGAAGTACGGAGCCAAATTTCTACTTTAGAAATCTTACTTCACAAGGTCAAGAAACATTTGAAGATGCTTCAGCAGAATTAGGACTTAATGAACAAACTATTAGTGTAGAAGCTATTGATTTTGATTATGATAATGACGGAGATATCGATTTATTTGTAACTAACAGTGATGGTGCTTCGTTTTTATATGAAAACAAGACCTTAAATTTTGATGATACAGAAGCTTCTTTACATTGGTTTAAAATTCAATTAGAAGGAACGACATCAAATCGTGATGCAATAGGCACAATAATTACACTTACAACTGCAAATGGAACTTTAAAGCGCTACTATTCTGGTGTTGGTTTATTAAGTCAAAGTTTACAAGGCGTTCATTTTGGTTTAGATGATGCAACGGAAATATTGAGTTTAGAAATAAAGTGGCCATCAGGTCTGGTTGAAACCTTCAATAATTTAGATTCTGATATTACAATTAAAGCAACTGAAGGTCAAGGTTATGTTGTTTTAGATATTTCACCAAGTCAGAAAGTATATGGTTGCACAGATCCAGTATCATGCAGTTACAATCCAGATGCTACACTAGATGATGGTTCTTGTACGTATTTAGATTCGCAAGCAATTGTTGGTAGTGCAAATTCTTCATTTTTAAGAACAGAAACCTATACTTATAATATTGCTGCTGGTTCAACAGCAACTTGGCAAGTTACTGGTGGTGAAATTTTAAACGGACAAGGCACAAATACAATTTATGTAAAATGGCATTTGGAAGCATCTGGTCGTGTTTCTGTAACAGAATCAGATGAGCAATGTTCAAGTTTGCAAGCTTCAATTGATATCGAATTGGGTACAGATAATCTTCCGGAAGATATTTCTATCGCTAGATTATGGAATGAAGCGTTACTCGAAGCCATACGAGGTGATTTTGCAAGACCAACCGTACATGCTAGAAACCTGTTCCATACAAGTGTTGCAATGTATGATATTTGGGCTATTTATGATGACAATGCTAGACCTTACCTTATAGGAAATACAGTAAATGGTTTTACAACCGAGCTCGAAGATTTTGCACTTATAGAGACAAAGGAAGAATCACAAAAACGCGCTATAAGTTATGCCATGTACAGATTGTTATCGCATCGTTTTCAAAACTCGCCAAGTGTAGAAGCATCTCAAGCAAGATTTGATTTGTTAATGGATAAATTGGGATACGATACGACGTATTCTCCATTATTATATGAATTTGGGAATGCTGCGGCTTTAGGAAATTATGTCGCACAATCCATTATAGATTATGGGTTGCAAGATGGTTCGAGAGAAGCCACTGGTTATGATAATGCGTATTACGAACCTGTAAATGCGCCTTATGCATTAGACGCTAATAGTAATGATCCAATTAACGATCCTAATCGTTGGCAACCTTTAGCATTAGATATATTTATTGACCAAAGCGGTAATCTTATAGATGGTGAAGCACCAGCTTTTTTAAGTCCAGAATGGGGAAATGTCTTCTCGTTTGCATTATCAGATGATGACATGGTTACCTATCAAAGGGAAGGAAATGATTACCATGTGTTTCATGATCCATCGGATCCGCCATACATTAGTCTTACAGAAAATAATGACGGTAGTGATGCATATAAATGGGGATTCTCTATGGTTACTGTTTGGCAATCGCATTTAGATCCAAGTGATGGAGTACAATGGGATATATCCCCAAATGCAATTGGTAATGTCGATATAAGTACGTTTCCAACCAACTATGCTGATTTCCCTAATTTCTATAACTTTTTTCAAGGTGGATCTATTAGCAATGGACATGCATTAAACCCAGTAACAGGCAATCCTTATGAAACTAATATGGTTCCAAGAGGAGATTATGGTAGAGTACTAGCAGAGTTTTGGGCAGATGGACCAGATTCTGAAACACCACCTGGTCATTGGTTTACACTTTTGAATTACGTCAATGATCATCCGCAATTTGAAAAGCGTTTTCAAGGTGAAGGTGAAATATTAGAACCATTAGAATGGGATGTAAAATCTTATTTTATTTTAGGAGGAGGAATGCACGATTCTGCAATTTCATCATGGAGTGTAAAAGGATGGTATGATTATATTAGGCCAATTTCTGCTATTCGTTCTATGGCAGAACGTGGGCAAAGTACAGATATGTCTTTAGATAATTATAATGTTTCAGGCATTACATTAATTGAAGATTATATAGAAGTGGTTGAAGCTGGAGATCCATTAGCGGGTTTTGCAAATCAACATGTAGGTAAAATAAAATTATACACATGGAAAGGTCATGATTTTATTGGTGATACTGAAACAGATCAAGCAGGAGTAGGTTGGATTTTAGCAGAAGATTGGTATCCATACCAAAGACCGACATTTGTAACCCCTCCATTTGCTGGATATATTTCAGGACATTCTACTTTCTCAAGAGCGGCAGCAGAATTGATGACTATGATGACTGGAAGTGAATTTTTTCCGGGAGGACTTGGCGAGTTCGTAGCTAAAAAAAATGAGTTTTTAGTATTCGAAGAAGGCCCTTCACAAGATGTGGTATTGCAGTGGGCAACGTACAGAGATGCATCAGATCAAACAAGTTTAAGCAGAATTTGGGGAGGAATTCATCCTCCTGCAGATGATATTCCTGGACGACTTATTGGACAAACTGTTGCAGAAGACACCTTTAGTTTTGCCGTGCCTTATTTTGAAGGAGATCTTCTAAATGTTAATGATCCAAGCGATAAAAATGTCATTTATCCGAATCCTACAACAAATAGAGAGCTTTTTATTACCAATACAAGTCTAGATGATACGATTGATGTTTTTGACATTAGAGGTCGCAAAATAGAAGTAATGAATAGAACTTATAATGAGCTAAATAATATAACTTCTATGAAATTGAATACCACAGCAGCAGGTTTATATATGTTAAGGGTTAATGGTAATTCCGAAATGATTGTTGTGAAAGATTAGTAGTTTGAATAATTACATTTAGTTTTGCAAAGATGCACACAAAACTTTTAGATTTTATTCCAACTGAGTCTCACCTAATGGTTAAAGATCTACTTGCCATTGATAATCTTACTATAAAAATTAAAAACGAGCGCAAAACACGTCATGGAGATTATAGGCAATTGCCAAATGGAAAACATCAAATTACGGTGAATTCTAATTTAAACTCCTATCGGTTTTTAGTTACACTTATTCACGAAATCGCACATTTTGAAGCTTACAACAAGTATGGTCGTTTTATAAAACCACATGGAAAGGAGTGGAAGCAAACCTTTCAGCATTTAATGTTGCCATTTTTACGTCCAGAGGTTTTCCCATTAGAATTATTACCGTTGTTAGCAAAGTACTTTAAAAACCCAAAAGCGTCTAGCGATACAGATACGCAACTCGCCTTCGCTTTAAAGGGATTCGACGAAAGAAACGATAAGACATATGTATTTGAAGTATCTTTGAATCAAACTTTTAAGCTTTACAATGGTAGAGTTTTTAAAAGAGGTAACAAAAGAAGAAAACGGTACGAATGTGTTGAGATAAATTCAGGTAAATTATATTTGTTTAACCCAAATGCAGAAGTAGAAGTTTTAGATTAAAACATAAATTGATGGATAGCAAAAATAAAAATTATTACGCCATACTAATGGCAGGTGGAGTAGGTTCAAGGTTTTGGCCAGTTAGTACTCAAGATTTTCCAAAGCAGTTTCACGATATGTTAGGAACGGGAGATACTTTAATTCAGAAGACCTTTAATCGTTTAGCGAATCTTATTCCTGAAGAGAATATTTTCATACTAACAAACGAACGTTACAATGACTTAGTTTTCGAACAGTTACCAAGTGTAACAAAGCGGCAAGTGGTTTTAGAACCAGCGATGCGTAATACAGCACCGTGTATCTTATATGCGTCATTAAAAATTCAGAAAGAAAACGAAGATGCTGTTATGATTGTGGCACCAAGTGACCATTGGATAGAGGATGAGGAAGCGTTTTCTAAAAATGTAAAAACGGCTTTCGATTATTGCGAATCTAATGATGCGTTGATGACTTTAGGTATCACTCCTACATTCCCAAACACAGGATATGGCTATATAGAGTATGATAAATCTTCAACTACTGAAATTAAATCAGTGAATCAGTTTAGGGAAAAGCCAGATTACAAAACGGCGAAGTCATTTTTGGATCAAGGTAATTTCTTGTGGAATGCTGGTATTTTTATGTGGAGCGCCAAATCAGTTATTGCTGCATTTAAGAATAATCAACCAGAATTATTTGAATTGTTTAAAAGTGGTTATTATGTATATAATACAGAGTTTGAAGATGACTTTATTAGAGACAATTATGGTAAAGCAGAAAACATCTCTGTCGATTATGCGTTAATGGAAAAGAGTAAAAACGTGTATGTAATTCCAGCAACTTTCGATTGGAATGATTTAGGAACTTGGGGAAGTCTTTATGATAAATTAGATAAAGACGATAATCACAATGCAGTTGTGAATTGTAAAACGTTATTAGAAGACGCTTCTGGTAATATGATTAGATCTAAAAAGAACAAAGTCGTTGTTGTTGACGGGCTAAAAGATTACATAATTGTAGATAAAGACGAAGTTTTACTTATCTTTCCTAAGACAAAAGAACAAGATATTAAAAAAGTACTTCAAAATGTAAAAGCTAATTTTGGAGAAGAATATGGTTAATTATGAGTGACGAAAGTAAATTTAATTTTTCTGAAGAAGAGCAACAACAGCAAATAGATAAGGATAAATCTGTAGAAGAAAAAAAAGAAGCTGTAAAACAAGATGCTAAAGGCTTATTTGTAAGTGTCAGAACTTTTTTAAGTGAGCTTTTAGACTTTAGACATGATACAGATAGAGATGCAACCATAGCAGCCATTAAAAGTGATATTTCTTTTAAAGGAGCAACAGCATGGATTTTAATATGCTCTATTTTTGTAGCTTCTGTAGGTTTAAATGCTAATTCTACTGCTGTTGTAATTGGAGCCATGTTAATTTCTCCATTAATGGGTCCTATCCTTGGTATTGGTATGTCTATTGCAATTAATGATATTGATACCTTAAAGAAATCACTAATAAACTTAGCGACTATGATTGTCTTAAGTTTATTAACGGCTTATTTATTTTTTAAATTTTTTCCGCTTGGAAATCAAGAAACTTCAGAATTATTAGGTCGCGTAAAACCAGATATAAGAGATGTATTAATTGCTTTTTTTGGTGGTTTGGCCTTGATTATAGCACGAACTAAGAAAGGAACAATTGCTTCAGTAATTTTTGGTGTGGCTATTGCAACAGCATTGATGCCGCCTTTATGTACGGCAGGTTATGGTTTAGCAGATGGCAATTGGTCTTATTTTTTAGGAGCAATGAATTTATTTACCATCAATACCATTTTTATTGCTTTAGCAACTTTTATTGTACTTAAGGTTCTAAGATTTCCAATGCTTAAATATGCAAACTCTTCTAAAAGAAAGCGTATTGCAAGATTTGCTGCTTTATTAGCAATATTAGTTATGATATATCCTAGTATTACCTTTTACAGAGTACTTGTAAATACTGGTTTAGAGAAAGATTATAGTAGTTTTATAAAAAATGAGGTAAAATCGAACCATGAACTATGGCTTCAAAATGATATACCTAATTATGAGGAGAAAAAGATAACTCTTTATTTTAATGGTGAAATTACCGACGCTACAGAAGCAGATTTACGTAATGAGTTAAAAGGTTATGAAAAGATAAAAGATTTCGAATTAATAATAAGCGGTAATAAGAATAGGAGTATAGATAAAATTTCTGATGCTTATGATAGAGCCATAGCAGAATTAGATAAAAAAGATAATGTGATCTCTGGCTTACAAAAAGAAATTAGCGAATTACAAGAAAATATATCTGGACTTAATCAACAATTAGAAGCACAAAATGCGTCTGATGATATCGCTTTTTCAAGCTTGGCTAAAGATGCTAAAATAAGATTTAATGATTTAGAATATTTTGGTTATGCTAAAATGCTAGAATCTAAAGATTTCATAAAAGTGGATACACTTACAGTTGCTAATGTAAAATGGAAGTCTTCATTGAATGATAGTATTGTTAAAGTGCAAGAAAGTAATCTATTGACTTGGCTTAAAGGAGAATTGAAAACTGAGAAAATTACGATTAAACGTAATTAATTACTGATTCTCGTCAATATACATTTTACGTACTTTCTTAAATAATTCTGAAGAGTAAACAAAGTCTGTTACAGCTTCATTGTCTGTTTTAAATATAGTTTCCTTAGAACCTTCCCAAGCTTTTAAGCCATCTTTAAGAAATACAATTTTTTCTCCGATTTCCATTACAGAGTTCATATCGTGAGAATTAATAACTGTAATGATATCAAATTCATCTGTAATTTCCTGAATTAAATTATCTATAACAATTGCTGTTTTTGGGTCTAAACCAGAGTTTGGTTCATCACAAAATAAATATTTAGGATTGTTTACAATTGCTCGTGCGATAGCTACACGTTTTTGCATTCCACCAGATGCTTCACTTGGTTTTTTGTTGTGTGCATTTTCTAGATTAACGCGGTTTAAAACCACATTAACTCTGTCTTCCATTTCGCTCTTACTTTGCTTGGTAAACATACGTAAAGGGAACATCACATTTTCTGCAATAGTCATAGAATCAAATAAAGCGCCGCCTTGAAATACCATTCCTATCTTTGCGCGCAAATCTCGTTTTTCATTAGTACTTAACTGACTAAATATTTTTCCGTCATAAGAAATCGAACCTTGCTCATACTCAAATAAACCCAATAAACACTTTAAAAATACCGTTTTACCAGAACCACTCTGCCCAATAATTAAGTTAGTTTTACCTTTCTCAAAAGAGGTTGTAATTCCTTTAAGGATATGAGCATCTCCAAATGATTTATGTAAGTCTTTAACTTCTATCATTAGCCTAATAATAAACTGGTTAGTAAAAAGTTGAATAGAATAATCATAACACTCGTCCAAACAAACGAGGTTGTACTGGCTTTTCCTACTTCTAGCGCTCCACCTTTCATAAAGTAGCCATAAAACGACGGAACCGTTGCCAATATAAAGGCAAATACCATAGTTTTAATAAAGGCATATACAATATGAAATGGTATAAAATCGGTCTGAATGCCTTCAATATAATCTTCTAAAGTACCATAGCCACCATAGACAGCAGCTGCCATGCCACCAAGTACACCAAGAAACATAGCGATGGAAATTACAAAAGGATATAACGTTAAAGCAATAAATTTTGGAAATACCAAATAGTTAATAGCATTAATCCCCATAACTTCCAAAGCATCAATCTGCTCAGTAACACGCATGGTTCCAATACTAGACGTAATATAAGAACCTACTTTACCAGCCATAATAATAGAAATAAATGTTGGTGCAAACTCTAAGATAATAGATTGCCGTGTCGCAAAACCAACTAAGTATTTCGGAATGAAAGGACTAGTAATATTCAAAGATGTTTGTATTGCAACAACTCCTCCAACAAAAAAGGCGATAAAAGCAACGATACCTAATGAGCCTATGATGAGGTCATCAATGTCTTTAAAGATTAAAGGTTTCATCACAGACCATTTGGTTGGTTTGCGAAAAATGTCTTTAATCATTATAAAATAAGCGCCAATATTATGAAGGTACTTCATGTAAGAATTTCTTAATGCTAAAGTATAAAAAATGATTAGTTATTCATGTTAATTTAAATTAAGATACTCTAAAATTCGTATTTTTAGGGTTTAATAGATAGACTTACTGAACAATGAAAAATATACTTTCTTTAATTACCATTTTTGTGCTTTTCTTTTCTTGTGGTGCACAAAATTCTAAAGAGAATTACATAAACAAATTAAGTACAAAATCTACAACTGAAAAACCAAAACTTGTAATTGGTATTGTAGTAGACCAAATGCGCTATGATTACTTAACCCGTTTTGAATCTAAATTTGGTGAAGGCGGATTTAAACGTATGATAAGTGAAGGCTTTAATTGTAAAAACAATCACTTTAATTATGTACCCACTTATACAGGTCCAGGACATGCATCTATATACACAGGGACAGCACCAAAAAACCATGGCATTATTGGTAATAATTGGTACGATAAAACTACTAAAGAAATGGTGTATTGTGCAGGTGATGACAATGTAGAACCTATTGGTACCACAAACAGAGCGGGAAAAATGTCACCACACAGAATGCAAACTACAAGTTTTGCAGACGAGAATAGATTATTTACACAAGGACAAGGAAAGACTATAGGTATTTCTCTTAAAGATAGAGGTGCTATTTTACCTGCAGGCCATGCAGCAAATGCAGCATATTGGTTCCATGGACAGGATGAAGGAGCATGGATTTCTAGTTCTTTTTATATGAATGAATTGCCAAAATGGGTAACTGACTTTAATACATCTGAAGCTGCAGAATCTTACTTAAAAGTATGGAATACGCTTTATGATATTTCTACATATACAGAAAGTGGAACGGATGAAAACACTTTTGAAGGTGGATTTAATGGAAAAGATAAAGCAACTTTTCCTTATGATTTGGCTGTATTAAATAAAGACAATCGTGGATTTGATATTTTAAAAGCTACTCCTTATGGAAATAGTTTAACTGCAGATTTTGCTATGGCAGCAATTAAGGCAGAAAAATTAGGAGAAGATAATATTACGGATGTACTAACGGTTAGTTTTTCTAGCACAGATTACGTAGGTCATAATTTTGGCGTAAACTCTAAAGAGATTGAAGATACTTATATTCGATTAGATAAGGATTTAGAACGTTTCTTCAAGTATTTAGATGTAACTGTCGGAAAAGGTGAATACACTGTTTTCTTAACCGGAGATCATGGAGCTATAGATGTACCTTCATATTTACAAAGCATGAAGATTCCTGCTGGTTATTTAAATAATAAAGCGACTAAAACGAGATTTGAAGCTTATGTTAAAGCTAAGTTTAAAAATGCTAATTTAATAGAGAATGTAAGTAATAATCAGATTTTCTTAAACCGTCAGTTTATAGAAAGTTTAGGCCTAAATATAAATGACCTGCAAGAAAGTATGGTTAACGAACTCATTTCGTATAAAAATGTAAATAAAGTATTTTCAGCTTATACTTTGACGACTACAGATTTTACAACAGGCATAGAGGCGTTGTTGCAAAATGGTTTTAATCAAAAGCGATCAGGAGATGTTATTTTAGTGCCAGACCCTAATTATATTTCTTATGGAAAAACAGGCTCTACCCATGGTAGCGGATTAAACCATGATACGCATGTGCCGTTATTATTCTTCGGAAAAGGTATTAAGCATGGAGAAACTTACAAGAAAACAGTAATTCCAGATATTGCGTCAACTATGTCTGCACTTTTAGGAATTAGTTTTCCTAATGGAGCCACAGGAGAGGTTTTAGGATTTGTAATAGATTAGTCGGTTTGAAGAAAAAACAAATTTATTCAATCATCGCAATTCTTATTGTAGTTGCTATTTATGCTTATGATTTTTATCAAAAATCAGAGGAAGAATCAGCAGTCGTTGAAACCGGAAAAACACCGAAAGAAAATACCAATGAATACTTTCTGCCAACAAGCACAACAGGTCAAATAGTACATCATCAAAATTATTCGTTGTCTTATAGTGAGCCACATGAGCAAGCTGAGTGGGTGGCTTATGAGTTAAAAGCATCGCATTTAAGCTCTACAAACCATAAAAGACCATATTTTGAAATTGATAAAACTGTAAAAACTGGTGCTGCACATTGGCGTAATTATAAAAAATCTGGTTATGACAGAGGACATTTGTGTCCAGCAGGTGATAGAAGATTTACAAAAGAAGCACACGATGAAACCTTTTTAACCAGTAATATTAGTCCACAAGAGCATAAGTTTAATGCTGGAGTTTGGAATCGCTTAGAGCAAAAAGTACGCTATTGGGCCAGAAAAAATCATGGAATTTTTGTGGTTACTGGTGGTATTCTTAAAAATGGACTAAAAACTATTGGCGACGAAGATGTTGCCGTACCCAATCAGTTTTATAAAGTCATTTTAGATAATACGAATGGC
>RCNE010002022.1_pt1 | contig 10952 bp, 10 predicted proteins | sample 2041361 | NCBI WGS metagenome assembly RCNE01 (sample SAMN09708229, study PRJNA481090) | Marine sediment metagenome, whole genome shotgun sequencing project.
AGTCTCGACAACTTCCATCACATCATCGACAAAGGCCTTGACGGTCGGAACTTCCGTTTCGAACAGATCGTCCAGGCTCTCTTCGGAGGGCGCGGATTCCGGGAGATCATTGACAATTCCAGGATCGGTCTCGAGATCGTCTCTGAGGTCATCTCCGGGTTCATCTCTCGGATCATCGTTGGTGCCGCCCTCGTCCCGCTGATCGGTGAAGAGACCACTGACCTCGCCGGTCTTTTCGATCTTCAGTTCGCCCGCGTCGGCATCCTCCACCGGCGCGAAGGCCGGAGCTTCGGTGCCGAAATCCGGAAGGTCAAGCTCGGCTTCGGCCGCGGCGATCTGCTCGTCATCGGGTTCATAGACCGCTGTGGAGATCTCATCCTCGTCTCCAAACGGATCGAATTTCTCGTCCGACCCGATATCGGGGGTCTCGTCCAATACGGATTTGACCGGCGCGGGCGTCTCAATGGGTGCAGCCGCCACGTCAGGGGTACTGACTCCTCCCAGATCGACTTCCGGCGGGCTCTCCACGGCCGAAACGAAGTCCGAAGCCAGCGGATCACGCATTCCCACCGTGGGTTCGGCGGCAGGCGCTTGGAACGCCTTTGGAACGGTCGCCTGCATCGGTTTGAGCGCCTGCGGGCTTGACGCGCTCGCGACCGGTTCGTACTTCTCACGCAGGTTGCGCATGACCAGCTTGACGATACCTTCGAGGCTCTCTTGGACTCCGATTCCTTCGGTGCCGATGGCCTCGAAGATCGGGCACGAAAAGATATTGAGGCTTTCGTTGAGATCCTCAGGGCTCAACAAATCACGAAGATCGCGTTTGTTGAACTGCAGGATGTGGGGAAACTCTTTGAGATCGATCCCCTGCAGCATCAGGTTCTCCTGAAGGTTTTCGAACGACTCGGCGTTCGATGACTTCATGGTCCGCTGCGAATCGGCAACAAACACGACTCCATCGGCCCCGCGGAGCACCAACTGCCTGGTCGAGTTGTAATGGACCTGGCCTGGAACGGTGTAGAGCTGAAGGGTGACATCCATCCCTCGGATGGATCCGATGTCGATGGGAAGCAGGTCGAAGAAGATGGTCCGGTCGCCCTCAGTGGCGAGAGAAATCATCTTCCCGCGCTGACCACCTTCAAAGTGGTCGTGGATCCACTGCAGGTTTGTCGTCTTTCCGCACAAGCCCGGACCGTAATACACGATCTTGGCGTTGAGCTTGCGCAGCGCATAGTTGAAAAAGACCATTGGCGCCCCTAACTCTTTCGTCCTCTAATCATAACCCGAAACGGCACACCCTCCAAGGAGAACGCCTCTCGGAGGACGTTCTCCATATAGCGGGTCCACGAAAAGTGAGGAGTCTTGTCCAAATTGGTGAACAAGACAAAATGCGGCGGCCTGGAATGGACCTGGGTGCAGTAGTAGATCTTGGGTGCTTTCTTGCCCAGCGTCGGCGGCGGGTTGCGGTTGAAGGCATCCTTGACCACTCGGTTGAGATTCGATGTCGAAACCGTAGACCCGTGCGCCCGGTGAACCTGTCTCATGACGGGGAACAAACGGTGGACCCCCTTGCCGGTGAGAGCCGAGAGAAAGACATGTGGGGTCTGTCGAAGGAACTTGAGCTGCTGATCCATCTGATCGATCAGATCTGCTCGGGCTTCCTCGCGGTTGGTCACGAGATCCCACTTGTTGACGACGAGCACCACTCCCCGGCCGGCTTCCCAGGCGTATCCGGCGACATGACCATCCTGCCGCGTAATGCCCTCCACGGCATCGATCAACAGGAGGCAGATCTGGGCGCGTTCGAGGTGGCGGCGGGCCACCACGACCGAGAGGACCTCCGGTCCCTTGTCGGTCCGCCCCTTTCGCCTGATCCCCGCGGTGTCGACAAGACGGAAACGCGTCCCATCGACCTCGCAGATGACATCCACCGCATCCCGGGTGGTGCCGGGGACTTCGCTCACCAGCACCCGCGAGTCCCCAACGAGCCGATTGACGAGGGAGGATTTGCCGACGTTGGGGCGGCCTATCACCGCAACATGGATCTCGTCGCCCTCGAAATCCGGACCGTCGTCGCCATCGATGTCGGATTCCGGGAGATGCACATCGAGGGCATCCCAGAGCTCCACGAGCCCGGTGCCGTGTTCGGCCGAAACCGCGATCGGTTCACCGAGTCCAAGACGGAAGAACTCCTGAGCCTGGAGATCAACGCCCTTGCGGTCCGCCTTGTTGACCGCCGGAACCACCGGCACGCCGAGGGACCGGAGATACGTGGAGATCTCCCGATCCTCGGGGATCATACCGGACTGGCCATCGAGAAGCAGCAGCACAACATCGCAGTTGGAAATGGCGACCTCGGCCTGGCTCCGGATCATCGGGATAAACTGGTCTTCGTCCTTGAGCATCAGGCCGCCGGTGTCGACGACGGTCACCTGACCACCGCCGGGTCTCTCGGCATCGCCGATGATCCGGTCGCGGGTCACCCCGGGCAGATCGTGGACGAGGGCCCGCCTGCTCCGCGTCAGTCGGTTGAAGAGCGTCGACTTGCCGACATTGGGGCGGCCGACGATCACCAATACGGGTTGAGGTTTCACGCCTCGTTCCCCTCTTCGTCGAGCGGAGGTCCGGTCTCACGATCGAGGATGTGGCGTCCGATGACCTGCCAATCTCCGTCGATTCGGCGCAACTGGATCAAGGTGGATTGAACCGATCCGTCCGTGCGGCCCTTCTCCGTGCCGTTTAAGGCATCGAAGCGGATGAGATCCCAGACCTCGACCAACGCGACCGACGCGTTGACATTGCGGAAGACGTCCAGACCGGTGATCTCGATCCCGACCAGGGTCGCTTCGACGCGATCGCCGGTGTTGGCGAGCTGTTGCAGCAGGTTGCGGACATTTCGTATCTCGACCGGGCTGGCGTGGCCTTCGAGGTGACTCAGATCGAGGGTCGAGTACGACTGGGCCAGAGCACCGAGATAGCCGCGGACCGCCCCTTCGACGGCGGCTCGTTCCTCCTGGGTGGGCTCATCCGTGCCGCATCCGAACCCGGTGACGGCGAGGATGGCGGCGGCGATCGCGGCCAACATTCGGTAGCGCACGTGTTTCATAGAAACCTCCACTCAGTAAGACATTGGGCGAGGGATGAGTTCCAACGCAAAAACCTGCGGCGAGCATACCAGTTCGAGGAGGAGGATAACGTGATCCGTACCGGGCGGGTCAACCGGTTAGAATGTAGGTGTCTGCCCGATGGACGGCACCAATCGGGGCAAGGAGGGTTCAATGAAGAAGAACGTCACCGTCACCTGTCCGCACTGCGATTCTTCGCTCGTCATCGATGTCGAAGCAGGCGTCGTCGTCGAACACGCTCCCCCCGTGCGAACGCACGATAAAATCGATTTCGATACCCGCCTCAAACAGATGGAGGAGGAGAAGGCCAAATCAGCCGATCGCCTCGCCGAAGCCATGCGTCAGGAAAAGTCCAAGGACCGCCTGATGGAGGACAAGTTTCGTTCGCTCATGGAGAAGACCAAGAACGAAGACGACGGAAGCCGGCCGCTGAGGGACATCGATCTCGACTAGATCAGTTCTTATAGATCAGTTCTTAGTTTTTAATTTTCAGTTCTTAGTTGCCATCGCACGGTCTGTCCAAGCGACTGGGATGTCATTCAAGATTCAAAATTTCTGTTCTCGGGTCAGCCTTTTGCAGAATTCGAGAATTGAAGCACGACGGCGCCTTCTTCAATAGTCACCCTGAGCGAGGGAGTCCGACAACCGAGTCGAAGGGTCTCCACGGGCTGTGCGACGTAATTCAAAATTCATAATTCATAATTCATAATTAGAAACGCCCCCGGTCTCCCGGGGGCGTTGTTCATCTCGGATCTCGGCTCAGGACCCTGTTTCTTCCACAACCTCGGCCTCTTCGGCTCCCGGAATCGGTTTGCCCGCCCGTTTGAGTTCGTCGTCGATCACGGCGATGAACTGGTCGAGCGGCTGGGCTCCGGTGAGGATCCGACCGTTGATCACAAATCCCGGGGTGCCACGAATTCCGAAGGTCGCAGCTTCCTTGGCATCGGCTTCCACTTCTTCTCTATGAGCCCGTGTACCGATGCACTCCGTAAAGACCGCGACGTCCAACGGAATCAACTCAGCCTGCGCCACAAGGGTGTCGTGGCTGATGTTGCTCTTATTCGCGAAGAGCCAGTCATGGAGTTCCCAGAACTTGCCCTGGTCCCCTGCGCAGAGCGCCGCTTCGGCGGCCAGACCGGCCTGCTGATGCATGGGAAGAGGGAGGTTCTTGAACACGTGAACCACCGAATCCCCATAGCGCTCGAGAACCGCATCGAGGGTCGGCTGGGCGCGGACGCAATAGGGGCACTGGTAGTCGGTGTACTCAACGACCACCACCGGGGCATCGGCTGGGCCTCGCATCGGGTTGTACGCTTCGATGACGGGCTGGACCCGCGGCGGATCGAGGAGAATCTCGACCTCAGCCGCGTCGAAGAGCCTTGTCCGGAGATCGGTCTCATACTGCTGCGCCATCTGCTGCTTGATGAACGCCACGACCTGCTGGCGGGCCTGTGCTTCGTCCGGCGGGAGTTGCGATTTATACTGGTTGATCACCTGTTGGATCTGCTCATCGTTCGGTTCGGGGACCTTGCCGCCGACTTCTCGCTCGAGATAGGCCTCGGAGGTCATCCCTTCGGCGGCGGAGGCGTCCTGCACGAGTTGGTTGAAGATCATGAACCGAAGCTGCTGTTCTTTGGCCTGGTAGATCTGCTGATACAGGCCGATCAACTGGCCGCCGGCTTCTTCCTCGACCTCGGCCACGGTGATCACGGTGTCACCGAACCGGGCCGCCACTGCACTATCAGATGAACTCGCCTCTTCAGATGGCTGAGCGCAGGCCACCAGAGCGACCATCAACACGGCTCCAACGAGCGCTCCACGAATGATGCTGTGCATTATTGTCTCCTTTGATCGTCCGCGCCAAATCGAATTCATCGACGCGATTTTGTCGCCACACTATGTCCGCAACGCCGTCAATCGTCAACCGACCCGACCCGGTTCTGACGTATTTTTGACAGCCCGAGTCCGATCAAACCTGCGGTACGAATCCGCGGTGTCTTCGAAGATTGCCCCGGTGATCCCTACGGGAACACCGGTATCGAGGGCGCCTCAGGCGCGAAGCGTGTGCTCGCTGATCCCGGACCCTTCATTCCTCGGAGGCTGTGGTCGGGCGACTTGGTCTCGTCGTCCGGACCCGGTAGACTGTCGGCCCCGAAACACACAGGAGGATTTCATGCCCGTCACTCTCGATTCCGCCATCAGCCAACAGCTGCTCGATCGTTTTCTGCGCTATGTCAAGGTCGATACCCGCTCTGACGAGGCGTCGGGATCAAGCCCAACCACCGAGAAACAAAAGGACCTGTCGCGGATGCTCGCCGAAGAACTCAAGGCCATCGGGTGTTCCGACGCCGCCATGACCGAGTGGGGCTACGTCTTCGCGACCGTGCCGAGCAATATCCCCGAAGGCCACCCCGCCTACGGCAAAGTGCCCACCATCGGCCTCATCGCCCACGTCGACACCTATTTCGGCACCTCGGGCAAGGATGTGAAGCCACAGATCATCGAGAACTACACGGGCAACGACATCGCCATCAGCGCCGACCAGGTGCTCACGGTCGCCGACAACCCGAATCTCTCCAAGGTCATCGGCCACACCGTCATCCACACCGACGGCACGACCCTGCTCGGCGCCGATGACAAGGCCGGGGTCGCCGAGATCATGACCGCGGTCGAGTGGATGAAGAACAACCCGGAGTTCATCCACGGCAAGGTCCGCGTCGCCTTCACCACCGACGAAGAGGTCGGCCGCGGCACCGAGCACTTCGATGTCGAGGCCTTCGGCGCCGACTACGCATATACCTTGGATGGATCGGATCTCGGCGAGATCGAGGACGAGACTTTCTGCGCCGATACCGCCAACGTCCTCATCGAGGGCCACGATGTCCACCCCGGCTATGCCAAGGACAAGCTCGTCAATGCTCTCCGGGTCGCCGCCGCCATCATCGAGGGCATCGACACCCGCTGGCTGCCCGAGACCACCGAGGATCGCGAACCCTATCTCCACCCCTACATCGCCTCGGGTGACGTGACCAAGGTCGATCTCAAAGTGCTGGTCCGCGCCTTTTCAAACGAGAAGCTCGAGGAGCGCGAGGCTCACCTGAGCGAGGTCGTCGCCAAGGTCAACGAGCGTTTTCCGAAGGCCAAAATCACCATCAGTCTCGACGAGTCGTACCGCAACATGGCCTACAAGATCCGTGAAGACTCCAAGGTCCTCGACTATGCCCTCGAAGCGGTGGAGCGGATCGGCGTCACCCCCATCAGGCAGGCGATCCGCGGCGGCACCGATGGCGCCCGCCTATCCTTCATGGGGCTGCTCACACCCAACGTCTGGGCCGGCGGACAGAGCTTCCACTCAGTCAACGAGTGGGTCTCGCTGGACTGGATGAGCAAGGCCGTCGAAGCGTCGCTGGAAATTCTGACGGTATGGGTGGAGAAGTCAGAATAGTTATGAATTATGAATTATGAATTATGAATTCATCGCACAGCGCCGAGGCACGGTTGCGATGAAACCGAGATGATGAATTATGAATGACATCGCAGATGCTCAGCAGAGTGTTGTGGAGCCTCTGAAATTCATAATTCATAACTCATAATTCATCATTGAAAATGCAGGACCGGCCAACTTCCTCACTCTGTGAGGGCGTTGAGCCGGTCCTGCATTTTCTGGGCTGTCGAGAGATCGCCCTTTTTTGCGGCGATCTCGATGCCTCGCTCGTAGTGGTTGCGGGCTCGGTCGATATCATCGAGCCCTTCGAGCGCGATGCCGAGCGCCAGGATCGCCGCCGAGTGAGAGGGATCGTTCTCGATCACCCTCTCGAGATGACCGACCGCCTCGGTGAACCGGCTGCGTTCCACGGCAAGCTCTCCCATCCCGAAATGCGCCAAAGCGTCATCGGGGTCGATCTCGAGCACCTGTCGGAACATCTCCTCGCGGCGACACTGATCCGCGTCGCGCGCGTCGAGTTCCTTCTTCGCAAGCTCGACCGGGTCGGCCGCGGACTTGCCGCCGAACGACACCCGAGTCGCGAGGGCAAGATGTCGCTCCGCTGCCTCGATATCGCCGAGATGGTTGTGAAACAACGACAGATTCGAGTGCGCCATCACCGATGACGGGTCGATCTCGAGCAGCCGGTGCATCTGTTGGATGGCTTCCTGGTGGCGACCGAGGCGACCGAGGATCACACCCATGGATTCAAAGGCGTCCGCAAAACTCGGGCAGATCCTGGTCGCGCGCTCGAGCAATTCGAGGGCGCGCTCGGTTCGGTCCTCGGTAAAGGCTGCCGAAGCCGACACCGTGAGTCGATCCGCCATCTCCTCGCGGCTCGGCGGGGGCAGGACCGGCATGGAGTGGACATCGGCGGTCGTCGATCGACCATCGGCGAATCTGCAAACGAGCTCGCGTCCGACAACTCTGAGTTCCCGGTGGAGCGAGACCTGGAGCCAGCTCCGGTTCTCCCACCGAGCTGCCGACAGAACCTGCCCGGCCCGCTTCATATCCCCGACGGCGAACCACTCCCCCACCAGCCCACCGACCTCGATGCCGGACTCGGCGAGTTCAAGGGACATCGGCGCCCGGACAGCGCCGCGGTGAGTTGCGACCTTTGCAACGGTCTCCTGACCGAGATAGCACCCCTTGGTGAACGAGACCGCGCTGTCGAGAAGCGAGGTCTCGTTGATCAACTGATCGGGCCGGACTTCGCGCCCCCAGGTCGGAGGTCCACCGAGGACACTCAGGGTGTCGAGCTTCTCGGGCGACAGCTCGGCGAACCTGAAATCTCGGTCGCCCCAGACAACAAAGCCTCGTCCGCCCCATCCCGCGACCGGGAAGCACTCGTCTCCGCTCAGGTCATCGGCCATCGCCACCGCAGCGGGCCCGAGAACGAGCCGCATGGGACCGACTTCGCGGACCCGAATTGTGACGTCATCGGCGATGACATGGGCTTCGAGCCTTTCGACGCAGTGCGCCGAGACCGCTTCGGGGACCAGCAGATCAACGGCGTCGGCGCCTCTGCGCAGGAAAAAACAGGCATGAAGCCTCCCCGTTCGGTTGAGGAGGGCGGACAGCTGTGATTCGCCCTCGGCGAGGACACTCAGATCAGAGGTCACCTGGCTCGCGAGATATCTTTCACGATGGTTTCCCGTGACCTCGATGAGCGCCCAACCCGGAAACCGGGCGACGACGCCATCGAGGTTGATCGCCTCAGGCGGAGAAAGACTCACCACAGCCGCAGGTATTGGTGGCGTTTGGGTTCTTGAACACAAAGCCCTTACCTTTGAGGCCATCCTCGAAATCGAGGGTCACATCCTTGAGGTAGATGGCCGATTTGGGATCAAGCAATAGTTCGAAGCCGTTGAAGTCCAGAACATTATCGTTCGTGCGGGTCTCGGAAAACTCCATTTCGTAGGAAAGCCCCGAGCAGCCACCACCGACCACGCCGAGCCGAAGACCCACACCCGTGGTGGGTTTCTCCCGCTCGAAGATCGATCGGATTTCCTCGACCGCCCGCTCGGTGACGCCCACGAGATCGGGTGCGCTCATGCGGATGCTCCTTTGACCAGGGTCTTGAGTTCACCGGTCTGATACATCTCCACCATGATGTCGTTGCCGCCGATGAACTCACCTCCAACCCAGAGCTGGGGGAAGGTGGGCCAACTCGCATGCTGCTTGGCAGCGGTGCGGATCGACTCGTCGGAGAGGATGTCGAAGGTTTTGTATGGAACCCCCATCGTCTCCAGGATCGCGACGGTGTTGGCCGAGAACCCGCACTGGGGCTGTTCCGGGATGCCCTTCATGAAGAGAAAGACACCCGCCGAGGCGATCAACTTCTCGACCCGATCGAGGGCCGGGACGGTCCGATCAACCTCGTCGGCAGGAGCACCCAGAAACCGAGGCTCCGGCGAGCCTCCGGTGATTCGGAATGGGTTGGAATCGTTCATGAAAATCGGTCCTCCAGGTTTTGGCGAGCGCGACAAGCACACTTGGATGACAGAACCTGAGATCGCGTCGCTGTATTTCCAATACCGGCATCCGGGCTGATAGGATTCGACCTATGACCGACTGGGACACCAACTACCGAGAGACCCGAAACGTCTTCGGCGTCGATCCGGCGCCGATGTTGAAACGTCACGCGGACCTGGTTGCGGGTGGTCTGCCCATCCTCGATGTCGGTTGCGGCCAGGGCCGCAACAGCTTCTTCCTCGCCCGCATGGGACACGAGGTCCATGCCCTGGACTCATCGAGGGTGGCTGTGGGACAAACCGCTGCCGTGGCCGAGACCGAGGGCCTGAGGATCTCCACCCAGGCCGGCGTCCTCGATGAGGTCCCTCGACCCACAGACGGCTTCGGCGCAATCATGGTCTTCGGACTCATCCCCATCCTCAGTCGGGCCGAGATCGACCACATGGTCGCCTCGATCGAATCCCTCATCGCACCCGGGGGCCTGTTGTTCATCACCGCGTTCACGACCGAGGATCCGAAGTACGTTGCTCATGGCCGTGATGCAGAGTCCCCCAAATACGATCACGGCAGCCGCACCTATCTCGAACCCGGCGAACTTCGGTCGCTCTTTTCCGACTGGCAGGTCGTCGACTCCTGGGAAGGTCTCGGACCCGAGCACCGTCACGGTGACGGCCCGGTGGAGCGGCATGGGCTGGCGGAGGCGGTTTTTCGGAGAAGTGAAAAGTGAACAATGAAGAATGAAAAATTTGCTGCACCTGGCTCACAAGGGCTCTTCCTAGCCTGATGCGATGTCATTTTTCATTTTTCATTCTTAGTTTTTCATTTTCCTGGTTTTTCCACCCTCACGACTTGCGACTCCCGCCCCAACCCGCGTGTTAAGCTCCCAACCGCTTCACCGAAGGGGGTCTTGCATGCCTGCACGCACGGTTCTGGACTTCTACCGCAACGAGGTTTCTTCGCCGCGCGGCGAGCACTACTCACATTGGACTCCCGCAGGTCGCCGGGTGCTCACCACCCACCAGTTCTTCGACCGGACCGCCGCGCTCTCCAGCGCCCTCGCGGATCTCGGAGTCGGCAGCGGGGACCGGGTCATGTTGCTCTCGGACAACCGTCCCGAGTGGCACATGATCGATCTCGCCACCCTCTCACTCGGCGCCGTCGATGTGCCCATCTACGGCACGCTCACATCCGAACAGATCACCTATCAGGTCAAGGACTCCGGCGCCAAGGTCGTGGTCGCCGAAAACCCCGAGCAGATGGCCAAGTTCCTCTCCATCAAGAAGAAGTGCCGCTCGCTCGAGCACCTGATCCAGATCGAGGGCCCCGCCGACAAAGGCGTGCACGTTTTCGACGATCTCCTCGAGAGCGGCGACAGCGGCGACAACGAAACCGCGTTCTGGGACCGCGCCGCCGGCGTCCAGCCCGGCGATCTCATGACCATCATCTACACCTCGGGCACCACCGGCGAACCAAAGGGGGTCATGCTCACCCACGACAATCTGGTGCAGAACGTGCTTTACACGGCGAACCGCGTTCCCGTCAGCCGTGAAGACCTTGTCCTGGAGTTCCTCCCCCTGTGCCACGTCCTCGAACGGATGATCGGCTACGTCTGCATGTATAAAGAGCTGTCGAAGGCCTACTGCTCGGTCTATCACGTAGGCGACCTCATCACCCAGATCGGGCCCACCCTCCTCACCGGCGTACCGCGTTTCTACGAGAAGATCATGCAGAAGGTGACGGACAAGGTCGCCGGGGCGCCGGCTGTGAAACGAGCCCTCTTCAACTGGGCTCTCGAATCCTGGGGAAGCCACGCCCGGATCCGCACGGGGGCGATCTCGCCGACATAGACGGTGATGGCGACGATGACG
>RCNE010002028.1_pt1 | contig 10924 bp, 9 predicted proteins | sample 2041361 | NCBI WGS metagenome assembly RCNE01 (sample SAMN09708229, study PRJNA481090) | Marine sediment metagenome, whole genome shotgun sequencing project.
CGGAGAGCTTGGAACCTTAGACAGAGTTCGTCGGGCCAGCGTGTTGGCAATGTATGCGGGAGCTGATTTCATAAAGACGTCGACGGGCAAAATTCAACCCGCGGCGACGATGCAGGTCACATTGGTAATGTTGCAAGCAATCAGCGACTTTTATCGAGATACCGGCAAGATGATCGGCATGAAGCCCGCCGGTGGAATTTCCACGGCGAAACTGGCGATACATTATCTTGTCATGCTGCGCGAGACTTTAGGCAACGCGTGGATGACGCCAGAATGGTTTCGCTTTGGCGCAAGCTCTCTCGCAAATGACGTATTGATGCAATTGATGAAACAGTCGACCGGTGTGTACCAGTCGCCTGACTATTTCTCCAAGGATTAACGATGGCTACTCCGGAAAATAAACTCGCGTTCGATGGTGGCTGGGAATATGACCCGGCACCGGAAAGCACTGATCACGTCGAAATTAAGGGTCGCTATGGCCATTTTATTAATGGCGACTTCGTTGCGCCTGAGAAAGGCAAGTACTTCGACACTGTAAATCCGGCAACGGAGGAAAAGCTAAGCCGCGTTGCAGAGGGTAGTGAAGCAGACGTCGACAAAGCTGTGAAAGCGGCGCGTGAAGCGTATCGATCAAGCTGGGGCCGAATGAAGCCGGCCGAACGTGGTAAATACATCTATCGAATCGCTCGTATCATGCAAGAGCGTGCGCGCGAGCTCTCCGTTGTAGAGTCGCTCGACGGCGGCAAGCCGATTCGCGAGTCTCGCGACATCGATATTCCGCTGGCGGCGGCGCATTTCTTCTATTACGCGGGTTGGGCCGACAAGCTGGAGTACGCATTTCCCGGACGCAAGGCCCGTCCTTTGGGTGTTGCTGGCCAGATCATCCCGTGGAATTTCCCACTGCTGATGGCAGCCTGGAAAATCGCACCGGCACTTGCTTGTGGCAATACTGTGGTGCTGAAGCCTGCAGAAACAACGCCACTGACAGCGCTAAAACTCGCTGAAATCGTCGCCGAGGCCGGGTTGCCGCCCGGGGTAGTCAATATTGTGACCGGTGCCGGCAAGGCAGGTTCTGCAATTGTCGAGCACCCGGACGTGAACAAAGTTGCATTCACTGGCTCGACGAATGTCGGGCGTAGCATTCAGAAATCATTGGCTGGCACCAACAAAAAATACACCTTAGAGCTTGGTGGCAAAGCTGCCAATATTATTTTTGCAGACGCGGCAATCGATCAGGCAGTGGAAGGCATCGTCAATGGCATCTTCTTCAATCAGGGTCACGTCTGCTGCGCCGGCTCGCGGTTGCTGGTACAGGAATCAGTGGCTGACGAGGTCATCGCAAAGCTTAAGGATCGGATGGAAACACTGATCGTTGGTGATCCACTCGACAAGAATACCGATATCGGAGCGATCAATTCATCGATGCAGCTTGAAAGAATCCAGTCCTATCTCAAGATTGGCCAGAATGAAGGCGCTGAAATGCACCAAAGTTCTTGCCGAGTGCCAAAGAAGGGCTATTGGTGTCGTCCGACAATATTTACCGGAGTGTCGCAGTCGAATCGCGTCGTGCAGGAGGAAATATTCGGACCAGTGCTGGCCATACAGACGTTCCGGACTTTTGATGAAGCCGTGGTTAAGGCAAATAACACACCTTACGGTTTGTCCGGCGGTATCTGGACTGACAAGGGCTCAAAGATCTTCAAGATGACGCAGAGTTTGCGCGCCGGCGTAGTTTGGGCGAATACATTTAACAAATTTGATCCGACATCACCATTCGGCGGTTACAAAGAAAGTGGCGTCGGACGAGAAGGTGGCCTGCATGGCCTCGATGCATATCTGAAGTTGGGAGCATAACGATGGCGAAACAAGAGCAACGTATTTCCGTCGCCAAGACTTACAAGATTTACATCGACGGCAAGTTCCCGCGCACCGAATCGGGCCGCTATTTCGCTCTCGAAGATAAGAAAGGCAACGTGATTGCGAATATGTGCCGCGGCAGCCGTAAGGATTTTCGGAACTCCGTCGTCGCGGCGCGCAAAGCGCAGACATCCTGGGCGAATGCCAGCGCGTATCTGCGTGGCCAAATCATTTATCGAATTGCGGAAATGCTGGAGGGTCGACGCGAGCAATTTATTGCTGAATTAAAATTGCAGGGATCGACACAGCGCGCTGCCGAAAAAGAAGTCGACATGTCGATTGATCGCTTAATCTATTTCGCTGGCTGGGCCGATAAGTACCAACAAATATTTAGCGCGGTCAATCCGGTTGCGTCGTCGCACTTCAATTTCTCGGTTCTTGAGCCGACTGGTGTGGTTGCGATGTTAGTTCCGGATGAGAGTAGCTTGTTGGGCCTGATCTCAAATGTCATACCGGCGATTGCGGGCGGCAATACCTGTATCGCGCTGGCATCTGAAAGCAAGCCTCTGTGCGCGGTCAGTTTTGCTGAGGTTTTGCATGCTTCCGATGTACCCGGTGGCGTCGTTAATATTCTCACCGGCTATCGCGCAGAACTCACCGAACAATTCGCATCGCATATGGATGTGAATGCGGTCATTTATTGCGATGGCGGCAAGGCCGTGGCGAAGACAGTGCAGGAACTCGCAGCCGACAATATTAAACACGTTATTGCGCGCAATCGGGTCGACTGGATAGGCGACGCCGAAAATCCTTATCTGATTCGCGATACGCAGGAAGTCAAAACGACCTGGCACCCCATCGGGACCTGATACCGGGGTGACAGCGTGTGCTTATTCGGCCTGAAAGTTATCCAGCAGGCCTTTTTCGATACGCGCACCGAGTTGTTGAATGACCATTGTCGCGCAATAAGTTCCGTATTGTGCGCATTCTGACAATGAACGATCGTTCGCCCAGCCATATAAGAACCCGGCCGAGTATGCGTCGCCTGCACCTGTAGAATCGATGACTTTGGCAACCGGCGTAGCCGCCTGCTCAACAATTGTGTCGCCATGCACAATGACAGAACCCTTTTCCGACCGGGTTACTGCGAAAAGCTTACCCAAGGCGGCGAGTTGGCGAACTGCATCGTCGATATCTTTGGTGCCGAGCAATGCGTAAATTTCGTCTTCGTCCGCGACGATAATATCGGCTTCATCTGTAACGAACGCTTTATAGGATTCCTGATGACGTTCGACGCAAAATGAATCAGACAAAGACATGGCCACGGCCGTGCCGTTGCTACGAGCGATTTCGGCCGCTTTACTGGCGAGTGCCGGGCCTTCTGCGATGTCCCATACGTAGCCTTCAAGTAGCAAAGCCTTGGGACTGCCTACGGTAGATTCGGTGATGTCGGCTAAAGCCAGCTCGAGGCAAGCACCCAAGTAGGTTTGCATGGTGCGCTGGCCGTCTTCGGTGATCAGCACGTGGCTGCGCGCGGTCGGCGCGCCACTTTTAGCAGGCTGTAAGCGAATATCGACGCCTAAAGATTGCATATCATGATTGAAGATATCGCCGAACTGGTCATTTCGAACTTTGCCAATGTAGGCGGCACTGCCACCAAGATTGGCGAAGCCAGCAACCGTGTTCGCGACTGAGCCACCCGACATTTCAGTCGCGGGGCCCATCTTTGAATAAATACTGCGTGCCTGCTCCTCATCTATCAAGGTCATAGATCCAGGTGGTGCGCCTACGGCATCGAGAACTTCCTGATCGACGTGAGCAAGCACGTCGACGATCGCATTACTGATGCCCAGGAGTTGTACAGAATGTGTCATTACTAAATCGCCTGTCCGAAACGCCGCATAGACTATCACCGTCGAAGCTGCGGCGCTGCACTAATGCGGTGGCGAAATCATCTCCATCGCTGTATGTTCATTGCCATGAGACGATCTGCAAGTATGCTGATACCACTTACACTGATCCTGATGTACTACGTATTTTGGGCCGCATTGTTCGTGTTTCTGGTCAGGCGCTTTCCTGCTTTGACCCAGTACCTGCCCATTGGTGGTATCGACAACCTGCCAGGTGCCAATATCGACTCTTTTGAGCCGGTCTATACTAGCGTCGAACGTAATCTGCTAACGGGCGCTGCCGCGATTCGCCTGTTTATATCCAGCGTTGGTGCGACATTATTGGCGATACCCGTATCGTGGGCGTATTTCATCACCAGCCGTGCGCGACGTATTGATCAATCCTTCTTGCAGACAATCCTGGTTCTTCCGTTATTGGTGACGGGAATCGCGATGATCGTTCTGAATAGTATTGCACTGGCATTCAGTCTCGCGGGCATCGTTGCGGCGGTCCGGTTTCGCTTTTCGCTCAATCAGCCTTCGGATGCTATGTATATTTTCGTCGCGATTGCTATTGGCCTCGGCGCCGGAATTGGAGCGCTCGGAATTGCCTATGTCATTTCATTGTCGTTTGTACTGGCAACTCTCGTTATTTGGAAACTCGAGTACGGTAAGACTCTGGCAGGACCTTTTCTTACAATGTTAACGCGGCGCGATGGCGGCGAAGATGATTACTAGGCATCATCTTTCCGAGTGACTTCGTCAATGAATCTTGAACACCTGAATGGCAGCAGCAATCGCAGTCTGATCGTGGTCCATGGGCGCGCTTTCAAACCTGCTGAGGAGGTGTACTCGGATATTACTCTTGCGGCAATACGTTCGGGCGTAGAGCGAGATTATCCAGATCAACTGGGAGCGTTGGACGATATCCAAAAGAGGATTGTCTGGTACGGTGATTTGAGCGCCGAGATACTGACAGCGTCTGGCAAGAAGTATGACGAATCACTGGATGTCGGCGATCGTCGCAATGCCTTGGATGCATTGCGAAATGTTGGTGCGCGCAAAAATTTCGGTATTCGACAATACGATTCGCTACCTGGCAAATCGGCGGTTCCGGAAGCCATCGTCAACATCGCCGCTCCAATACTCGGATCAATTGGTCTTTGTATGCCGTTGATTCGCAGGATATCCAAAGATTTTGCTGCCTATCTTGATGACAAAACTGACTACGCATCCAAGGTTAGAGAACGCCTTCGCAAGCATCTTTGTGCGGCGCTCGATCGTGGTGATCGAATTGCACTGTTGTCTCATGGAACAGGAAGTTGCGTGGCCTATGATGTCCTTTGGCAATTGTCGAACGATGCAGAATTTAAAGAGCAGTACGGCGATAAAAAAATTGAACTTTGGGTCACACTTGGAGCGCCGCTGGGGGATGCAAATATTCGCAAGCACTTGTTAGCGCAGAGGCGAAAGGCGGATAACCGTTACCCTGTTAACGTGATCTCCTGGCACAACGTTGCAGCAGAGGATGACTACACCTGTTGCGACAACACTCTCGCAGACGATTTTAAAAGGATGCTGCAACAGCGAATGGTCAGTGCGGTTCACGACTACATGATATTCAATCTTGCCGTTCGCTATGGAAAATCAAACCCGCACAGCTCGGTCGGCTATTTCATACACCCGCGGACATCGAAAATACTGGTTGACTGGTTGTGCACGGTCGAAACAGAAGCAACGCCTAAATACAATTTTTGATCAGCTCGCGGGAAATTCTCTTTTCTGATCCTATGGTCTTATAAAAACCTTCCAGGTAAGACGTCATCGTCTTTCGGATCGACTTTGAAATTTCCGGATTTTCTGTCAAGAGCGCCATGATAGCCGCCTGTTGTTCATCGTATTGGCTAATCGTCGCAGTCAAAATCTCATTGTTGATGCAGCGTCCTCTATACAGACGTTGCTTGACGTTTCTCAATCCAAATCGCGGATTAGGCGATGCGTATGCTGCGTCGACGGCGCCCGATTGATCAAAATCATACGGAATTGAATAAATGGGATTGTCGCCGTCCTGAAAGAGGACGTGGTTGTGGCAGCAACGTTCTCCAGCCACGCCACGAATTTGCGAGAAGTCCGTATTCCCAATCATGTAATGAAATAATGAAACAAGGTTGGTGTGCTCAGCATTTAGCGTGCCTATTTTGGTGTTGGAGATTTCCAATGCGTCCATCTGCAGGCGTTTTGCCAGCCGATCACGATGCTCGATGACGAATCCGTAACGAATGTCTTCCCGCGATTTTTTCTCTGTGTCGACATAGGTAATTCTCAGTAAGCGAACTTTGTAGCTGGCATCGGTCATGATGTTCAGAATGCGATAGCTGAGATATTCGCGAAGTAGTGATTGGGTATAGCGACTGGCCGTCATGCAGTGGGTGACGAGTTTGAGCTTGTCCTGCTTGTCGAAAAGCGTGTCTTTGACAGTCGATTTCTTGAAATTCAGCCGCGATGGCGGAAATCGACAAACATCCGGGCGGTGTCGATAACGCCCTCGCGCTCGGATCTCAAAATCTAATTCAACTGCGGTACCGGTCGAATCTACATATTGCATCTGTGCGGGCAATTCATCTTCGAGCGGACGCTTTCGTTGCAAGGTCGTTAGTGGCGCCGTGATTCGAATGTCGAGAATTTCATCACTTTGGAATAGCGGATCGGGCGCTTTTTGCTCGTCGGGCCAGGCCGACTGAATAAACAGGAAACAAGCGGCTGAAACCAGTGTCCAACGCATTATCGACATTGCTGTCACTCCGTTCAAGATCGCTGAGATACTGAAATTCTAGCATAGGCTTGCGTGCGCTCCGCGTTGCAAATTGCTGCTATCTCTCGCAGGGACTACAATTGTTTATTATTTGAATCTGTCTGGAATCTGGAAATCCATGTTGCGCTACGAACTGAAGCTATTTGCAATAATCCTGGCCGCGGCACTCATGTCTTCGCGACCTGTCGCTGCATCAGCCGATGAATGGCATTTCGACAATGTAGATCGAGTTGTCGCGATTGCCGATATTCACGGCGCCTATGATGCAATGACCGCGACACTGCAAAGAGCGGACGTCATTGACGCAGATTTGAGGTGGGCGGGTGACGCAACGCATCTTGTGATTGTTGGCGATATTCTGGATCGTGGTCCTGACTCGCGGCTTGCCATGGAACTCTTGATGCGCCTTGAAGGCGAAGCGGCAAGCGCAGGCGGCAAGGTTCATGTGCTATTTGGCAATCATGAATCCATGCCGATGACCGGCGATCTCAGATACGTCAGCGCCGCTGAATATGAGGCTTTCGCGAACGACGAAGATCCTGATGAACGGGCTCACTGGCTTGAGCTATACATCACGCAGCAAGGCGGCGATACCACAACATTGCAGGCCACTTTCGACAAAGAATTTCCACCTGGCTATTTCGCGATGCGCAGAGCGTTTCGAGCTGAGGGACGCTATGGCAAGTGGCTGCTGGAGAAAAACGTCATTGTTGTCGTCAACGGCACCGCGTTCGTGCACGGTGGTTTGTCACCGCTGGTTGCCGAAATAGGTCTGGATGGCATCAACGGCAAGCAGAAAGGAGATCTTGTTAGCTACGTTAAAGCGCTTGCCGTGCTAGTCGACGCAGAAGTATTGTTGCCGACGGATAGCCATTACACCTTCAATGCGATTCTGACCAATCACATGCCGTCGCTGGATACGGACCTTGCGACGCTTGCCGCTGTTGAGACGGCAATTTCATTGGGCGATCTGGAGCTTTTGAACAGTAGTGGCCCGCTTTGGTATCGTGGCAATGTCGCTTGTTCAGAGATGGTTGAAAGCGACCGGCTCAACGCGGCGCTTGCAGCAATTGATGCAAAACGAGTTGTAGTCGGACATACGCCGACACCGAACCGTCAAGTCCTGCAGCGCTTCGACGGACGCCTGCTTGAGATTGATACCGGGATGCTGAATTTCTACTACAAGGGCAGCGGCAACGCTTTGGTGCTTGAAGGTGACTCCGTTACAGTGATTAATCAGGCGTCCGCTGCCACGGTACCCATGGAGCATCCGCGGCGCGTGGGCCGCAGAGCGAGTGGCTTAACGACGAGCCAGATTGAAGAGGCGCTTGCACACGGCGAAGTCGTATCGCTGGACAAATCTGACATTGGAAGGGTGGCTAGCATTAGTCACAACGGGCAAACAATTAGCGCTGTTTTTGCCAAGCGCAAGAGTCGCGGGTTTTACCCGGCTGTTGCCGCCTATCGGCTCGACAGACTGCTTGATTTAGACATGGTGCCGGTCACTGTAATGCGTGAAATTGACGGCCGTGATGGATCCCTGCAATTTTTGCCTGCGAACAGAAGCAACGAAGCGCAACGCTCGGCGGCCAGTGAGGGCAATGGCGCACAGTGTTCGATACCGGAGCAATGGCAAGCAATGTATGTGTTTGACACGCTGATTTACAACGAAGGGCGTACACCAGAGCGAATCACCTACGATAGAGCATCGTGGCAACTTATCTTAGGCGGTCACGACAAAACCTTCGCAAAGAAAAAAGGTAGACCACCGTACTTGGAACGGGCAACGGTTGTGGTCAGCCAGGGCTGGAAGGACGCATTGGCGGCGCTTAGCGATGATGTGTTGCAAGGGCAGTTCGCTGACGTTCTCGATGAGCGGCGCTTGTCCGCGCTGGCAACGCGCCGTGACGAATTAATCGCAACAGCAAATTAAGCTACTGGCTGACGGCAATACACTCAATTTCGACGCGCGCATTTAACGCCAGGCCACTGCTGCCGAGCGCGCTGCGAGCCGGCATGTTTTTAAAATACGTCCGGTAGACCGCGTTCATCGTATCCCACTCCGACATATCGGCCAGGAACACGGAGCATTTGACGACCTCGTCGAGCGAGGATCCAAACGCCTCAAGAACGCCTGCAATGTTCTTCATTGTTTGTCGTGTTTCGCCCTCGATACCACCAGCGGCAAGCTCAAGCGAACCGGGAAGATTGCCGATATTACCGGACAGATACAGTGTATCTCCAACGCGTACGGCTGACGAAAAGGGCAGGTTTTGGTCCGCCGTCCCAGGCATTTGCAGATAGGAAACCTCGTTGTTGCTCTCGACTTCAGCATCACACGCTGCGACCAGCAAAATTGTTGTAAGCAGGAATAATGGCTTCATTGAGAAATCTCCGGGTCGAATCAGACCGGCTTTGCCCGCCTGCCTGCTAGTTTCTTATTGTTATGCAAGACAAGTTAACACAGTATAATCAAAGCGCTGCGTGATCCTGGCGCAAGCACAGCGGTGAGGGCGATATGGGACGATTAAGTACACACATTCTCGATACGACACACGGCAGACCGGCCGGTGGAGTCGCTATTCGCCTGTTTGCTCTATTAGACAAGCGTGAATCTATCGCGACGGTAGTGAGTAATGCGGATGGCCGTACGGAATATCCATTGTTGGAAGGATCGACTATGCGGACCGGTAGTTACGAGCTGGAGTTCGATATCGGCGATTATTTCCGATCACAGAACTTGATGCTGGGCGACCCGGCATTCCTCGATACCGTCGTTATCCGTTTCTCGGTTGATGGCGAGCAGGACTATCATGTCCCGCTGCTGGTTTCGCCGTGGTCCTACTCGACGTATCGGGGTAGTTGAAGCTCATGGATGAAGCGACAGTGATTCGTTTCTTGCTCGACGGTGAGGTCGTCGAGCTGCGAGACGTGGATCCAACTCGCACCGTGTTGCAGTTCTTGCGTGAAGATATACGCCGCAAGGGCAGCAAAGAGGGCTGTGCTGAAGGTGACTGTGGCGCTTGCACGGTCGCCGTTGCTGAAGCCGTCGGCAATAGCGGGGAAACACGACTCAAGGCGATTAATTCTTGTATTCAGTTTTTGCCCACGCTTGATGGCAAAGAACTGATAACCGTTGAGAGTCTTGCGACGGGCGAAGAGTTGCACCCGGTACAAGAAGCGATGATCAACAACCACGGCTCGCAATGCGGTTTCTGCACACCGGGTTTCGTCATGTCGATGTACGTGCTGTACGAGACCAATCCGAATCCGGGGCGCCAGGACATCGACGACGCACTCTCTGGAAACCTTTGTCGTTGCACTGGTTACAGACCCATCATTGCTGCAGCTAATGAATTGGTGAAAGCGGATCGCTCATCCGGACGTAAGAACCCGTCCGATTTGACCGCTTTGCGCCGCGAGCGCTCGTTGCAAATAGAGCAAAACGGACGGCGATTTTTCGCACCGCTGGATGCCGATGAATTGGCAGCGCTGCTGGCAGAAAACCCGGAAGCGACCATTCTGGCCGGTGGCACGGACGTGGGCCTGTGGGTGACAAAGCAACATCGAGAGTTGTCGACGATCATTTATACCGGTCGCGTAGCGGAGCTTCAGGTCCTCGAGACAAGCGATACGCATATTGAAATTGGCGCTGCGGTAACCTTAAGCGATGCCGTGCCACTCATCGTAGAGCACTATCCCGGTCTCATCGAAATGTTCCGCCGCTTTGCATCACCGCCAATACGTAATGCTGGCACGCTGGGCGGAAATATCGCGAACGGGTCGCCTATTGGCGATTCGATGGCCGCCTTGATGGTTGTGGATACGTTGCTGGTTCTTCGCTGCGGTGATGTGGAGCGCGAAATTGGGCTCGGTGATTTTTATCACGACTACATGGTTAATGATTTGCAGCCCGCCGAGTTCGTATCGCAGATCCGGGTGCCGTTACCGGCCGACGATGTCATCGTTCGCAGCCATAAATGGTCAAAACGATTTGATCAGGATATATCCGCAGTGTGTACCGCGTATCACTTGCAATTGCAGGATGGCAAGGTCGCGGCATTTCGCATTGCCTGTGGTGGTTTGGCGGCAACGGTCAGGCGCGCGCCATTGACGGAGGCGGCATTAAACGCCAGCTCGTTCTCGTGCTGGTTCTGGCGAACGATCAGAAACGCGTTAGACTTGAAGCGCTGCGCACTAAGTAAGATATCCAGATTATTCGTGTCGCTGTCGGTACCTGCCACCAGACCCGCCGCGCCCTCCAGACCGGCCGTAGCCAGAGTCTCCACATCCGCGTTACCACAAATCATTTGCTGGGCTTCGGCACTCGCTTTAAGCGGATCGAGCTTCAGCATCCATTTGCCAT
>RCNE010002029.1_pt1 | contig 10923 bp, 8 predicted proteins | sample 2041361 | NCBI WGS metagenome assembly RCNE01 (sample SAMN09708229, study PRJNA481090) | Marine sediment metagenome, whole genome shotgun sequencing project.
CTTGCCTTGCATACCTAAAGTTACGATCCATCCCCCGATCGGCAATGATCAACAACAACTTTTTTCGCTAACTTGTGCAACAGGCACTAAAGCTAAAACTACTTCGCTAATGAACTTACAAAAAGTTACATTTCAAAACAGAGAGGGCCAAAATTTAGTAGGTAGGTTAGAGCTGCCTGTAAATCGGCATCCGCATAACTTCGTGATTTTCGCGCATTGTTTCACGTGTACCAAAAACTTATCTGCGGTACGGAACATTGGAAAAGCATTGACCTCCAATGGGTTTGGGGTACTTCGGTTCGATTTTACGGGCTTGGGAGAAAGTAAAGGCGATTTTGAAAATACCAATTTTTCCGGTAATGTCGAAGATTTGATTGCCGCCGCAGACTATCTAAAAGAAAACTATTCGGCGCCTACCCTTTTGGTCGGCCATTCGCTTGGGGGTACAGCCGTAATATTTGCAGCTGCCCAAATACCATCCATAAAAGCGTTGTCTACTATTGGTGCACCCTCCCATCCAATGCACGTTCAAAAACTATTGAAAAGTGGTTTAGAAGAAATAGAGGCTAACGGAAAAGCCGTTGTCAATTTAAGTGGAAGGGACTTTACCATCAAAAAACAATTTCTAGATGATCTAGAAACCCAACCCCTGACCAAAATCTTAAACGGTTTACGTAAACCCTTGTTGATTTTGCATTCTCCGCAAGACGATACCGTCGAAATAAAACATGCGGAGGAAATTTATGTCGCTGCCCATCATCCGAAAAGTTTTGTTTCGCTCGATGGTGCCGATCATTTATTATCGAGCAAAGCAGATTCGCAATATGCGGGCGAGGTAATTTCCGGCTGGGCCAAGCGATATCTAAATATAGATTCGCAACACGAAGAGCCCAAGACGAAATATCAGGTTGTAGCCAGTTTAGATGCAGAGGACGGTTTTACCACACAAATGAAAGTGGGTAATCATTACATGGTCGCTGACGAACCTACCGATGTCGGCGGTAACGATTTTGGGCCTTCACCTTACGAACTCGTTTCCGCGGGCCTATCTGCCTGTACGGCAATGACCGTTCAAATGTATACCAAGCGAAAAGGGTGGCAAATCGACAACATTGAGGTTCATACTTCGTATAGCAGAAGTCATGCAGCCGATTGTGAAGATTGTGAAGCCCAAAACAGTAAAATCGACACATTTCATCGCGAAATTAAATTGACCGCAAATCTTGACGAAAAGCAACGAAAACGGATTTTAGAAATTGCCGATAAATGTCCCGTGCATAAAACACTGCATAGCGAAACCCAGGTAATTACTAAATTAGTCGGTAGTCGGTAGTTATCGTTTTTTATAAAAGCTCTTAAAATTTCTAAACACATAAACTTATAAACTTCTTTGAAAAGCGAACCATTCGAAATTACGGTAACCGGAAAGTATTATTCACTGCACTTTCCCGAACATATCGCCAGGCCTTTCGTTGAGAAAAATCTGAAACGGGTAAAAGCAACGGCCTCCTTCCAGGAAAAACAGCTGACCTTTCATGGGGCCATTCAAAAAAGAAACGATAACTACTATATTATGTTCGGTAAACGTTATCAGGCATCACTGGGCGTTTTTCCCAACGATTATTTTCAACTACAATTTTTTGAGGATACGTCAAAATACGGAGTGGATATACCCGAAGAATTGGATGCTGTTTTTTTAGGGGATTATGAAGCATTCAAAATATTCGAAACATTTACCGCAGGAAAAAAAAGAGGTGTTATTTATGCGATTTCCAGATATGCCAACTCCCAGACACGGATCGATAAGTCACTTCTATTTTATGAAAACATAAAAAGTGGCATCCGTGATAATCGAATTTTATTAAAATCGTTCTGATACACGCTTGAAATCACTTACGATAATGTTTAACTTTGACCACAATATAAAACTAAAGCAAAAATGAAAAAATTAAACCTATTTGCCCTGATTCTCCTATTAACCTTATCCTTCAGTTGTAAAGAAGCTAAAAAAGGGGACGGTAATATGGAAAAAGAGACCGAGACGGCCCAATCTGAAAAATTCAGTCTGGTAAAAGACTCTACCAAAGTAAGTTTCACTGCATACAAGACGACCGAAAAAGCACCTGTCGGAGGTCAGTTTACTAAAATCAATATTACAAAGGCCGGCCATGGTGACTCTGCGTTAGAAGCCATGAACGGTACAGAGTTCAGTATTCCAGTAAGTAGTTTATTTACAAACGATGCCACTGGAACAAGAGACCCCAAAATTTTGGAGTTCTTCTTTGGTGTTATGAAAAACACAGAGCTTATTTCAGGGGTTTTTAAGGTTTCCGGAGATAGCAAGTGCTCAATAGATGTGACTTTAAATGGAGAAACGAAAAACATTCCGTTAGATTACGAAATGGACGGTGGTGATAGATTTGCATTCAACGGCGTAATGAACTTGGAAAATTGGAATGCCCTAGATGCCGTTTCTTCAATAAACAATGCTTGTGAAGTATTACATACAGGTAAAGATGGAGTTAGTAAAACGTGGAGCGAAGTAGCGGTTAAAGCAGTTGTGCTATTGCAGCAAAACTAAAATAACCACCTTAGACAAATTATCGAACGCTCGTTTTAAGCATACCCTTACTAATCGGAATAATGGCCGAATAGTAAGGGTATATTTTTATGACACTTTTTGATTCATTATAAAAGAAAATTAACTCAAATTGCCATGAAAGTTGACTTCCCTGGATTTTATAGTTAATTTTACAGTAAACAAAACGAAAATGAAAAATTTAAAATTATCGACAATAGTACTTGTCATGTTGGCATCTTACGGTTGTAAAGAAGCAAAAAAAGAAGCTGACAAAGCCAGTGATGTCATGGAAGAGACGATGGAGGATGTAAAAGTTGATATGATGGAAAAAATGCTTACCCTAAACATGCAATCTAAAAGCAACAGTACTATAAATGGTGAAATTACTTTTATCGAAGAAAATGGTGAAGTAAAAATGAAGGCCGTATTCTCAGGTTTGGAAGCAGGGTCCCATGCAATTCATTTGCATGAAAATTCCGATTGCTCCTCCGACGATGGAAAATCTGCCGGTGGCCATTGGAACCCTACAGACCAACCTCATGGTAAATGGGACGCAGAAGGGGGCTATCACAAAGGTGACATCGGAAATTTTATGGCAGATGCCGATGGTAAAGCAATGGTAGAATTCGCTACCGACGAATGGTGTATGGGCTGTGATGAGGCGAACAAGAATATTATCGGAAGGTCGGTAATCGTTCATAAAGGGCAAGACGATTTTACCTCACAACCTAGTGGAGCTGCGGGTGCACGGGTAGGATGTGCCGGAATCATAGAATGAATTTCTGGAAAAAAAACTAATTGAAATGCATACGGAGGCTCGGCCGTGCCTATATTACTTGTAATAGGTCTTGCTTGTTTCTATTCGCATAACGACCAGCTCAAAACGGAAATACAAGTTGTTAAACCGCAGAATCAGGTTTGGAGCAACAGATTTTTGAGGGGAGAGGGTTATTGGTAAGCCAAAATGAGCTACTCGAAAACCTTCGTGACAAAAATAGTGCCCTCGTACCGTTAGGTGGACAAAAAGTTTCCCCTACCTCGTATGCGAAAACCTATTGAAACAAGAAGCAGGACAAAGTATATATCGATGCAAAGGGACTTCCAGAGACCCCAGATGCCATGGTTTACTAGGTAGGTAAGTCTGTCTTTAAAACTGAACCCGTTTACGCCAATGCGTATAAGTCTTTTAGATGTTTTTGCAACGGATGACAACAAGGTATTTACCATGAACAACCTAAAACAGTCGGAAGCATTTGGTATTAAGTTTGAACCGGTCGGTGGTAGCGAAGGAACGAATTTGGAGCAACTTTATTCCCGTAGTACCGTCTCTTCTTTTTAGAGAGTATATTTCAGCATCTGGAAATAGCCCTGTGGACAATTAATCCAAAGGGCTTTTTCAATTTGATTGTATTGAAGATTGTCCACAAGCCAATACTTGAAAGACGATTCCTCGAATTTTTATAAAATCATTTCCACCAATGTGAAACCGGTAGGGTTTCACCTAAAACAAGCGGCTCTCCAATTTTGGGTGTCGTTAATTGCACATCGATCTGCGTTGCTTCTTTCAGGGCTCGCTCAATGGGTTCTTTCCACTCATGAAGCCCTAATTTGAAAGCTCCCCAATGAATGGGCATCAAGAATTTACTGTTCAAATCGACACTGGCTTGAACTGTTTCTTCTGGCGTCATATGAATTTCAGGCCATTGTACATCGTATTGTCCACATTCTAGCATAGCGAAGTCAAACGGCCCATATTTTTTACCAATTGCCTTAAAACTTTTGTCATAACCAGAATCTCCTCCAAAAAACAAATTATCTTTTTTTCCTCGAATCACCCATGAGCACCAAAGAGTGCTATAGCGATCCAATAAGCCCCTCCCTGAAAAATGTCTTGAAGGGGTAGCTACCAAGGTTATACCTTCGAAATCAACTTCTTCCCACCAATCCAATTCTACGATGCTAGTTTCATCTACGCCCCAAGAACGAAGATGGGCGCCAACGCCCAACGGCACATAAAATATGCCGACTTTATCTTTTATTTTAGTAATCGAACCATAATCGAGATGGTCGTAATGGTCGTGCGAAATCAACACCGCGTCCAAATCTGGAAGTTCGTCTATTGCTAGCGGAAGTGTATCATTAAATCGCTTTGAGCCCAACCATGGATGTGGTGCGGGCACATCGCCAAGCATAGGATCTAAAAAAATCTTCTTTCCATCAATTTCCAACAGCACTGCAGAATGACCGAACCAAGTAAGACGGGTCATGTTATTCGAGGTGGCGTTGAAATAGTTTTTAGGAATTTTGACCACGGGCAGTGAAAAATCAGGAACCTTATTGCCATTTGAAAAAAACTCTGCCGTTCTACCCCAATCCGTGTTTTTCATGACCACGGTCTCCTCTATATTTTTAAACTTTCCTTCAACATAGTGGGTCGATTTACCAAAGCGTTCTTTGAATTTGCCTTTGCTTTTTGATCCGAATTCAGGAGATAAATTGATAAACAAAATCGCTATGAAAATCAGAATACCGATAATCGAAGCTATAAACGCTAGAATCATTTTTAATGTTTTGAGTAGGTTGTGCTTTATACCCATATTTAGAACCTGCTTAAGAATCTACAAATCACTATTAATGCGATGAATGCGCAATGCCTTCACCAACCACTTGGGTAAAGGCTTTTTAGGGTTTCGCTTCTTCAAATCGATACTGATCCCAAATTTTTTCAAAATAGGTACTTTGTGGGTCTCGACCAATTCGATAAGCGTTCCATCAGGATCTTCCATATAACCGAATCGCCCTGCGGCATCGCCCATATCAAAACTATCGGCACTGTCTACCGTAAAAGGTGCGCCCAGATTTTTTGCCGCTACACGCATGGCATCCATGCCATGGATATCGAAACAAAGATGAATAAAACCTAAATCACCCCACAAACGGTCTTTATAGATAGTATTTGGCATTCTATCTAAAGACTGAAATAGCTCGATCTGTGTAGGGCCATAAAGCTCCCCAAAACCTCCTGTCGCCCTTTTATCATGTTTCAAAAGCACTCTCCGGAATTTTTTATTACCCCCCGGCAACTCTAATAAGTCAGGGAAGTCGCCCGTACTATCGCTAACCAACTGATTGTATCCCAATAGTTCTTGATAAAAACTCAAGGAAGTATTCATATCTGAAACACCGATCAGCGCACCTATAACTCCCCCGGAATTACATTTAGATTTAGAGAAAGCATACGCATCAGCCTGCACCTGCACCCAATTACCCCAAGGATCTTTAAAAAAGAAATGAGCTTTATCAAAAACATCGGTAATAAGTTCTACGTTTTGCCCTTTTATACGGGTATGCGTCGCTTCGATATCATGTGAACGGACCTTCATAGCATTGATACCTAAATCGCCGAACTGTACCGAATGTAATGGGGGTTGTGGTATGCGATTATTGAACTGCCAGATTTCTAATCCGCCGCCGCCGCCCATATTCAGAGCAAGCAAGGCATATCTTTCTTCGGCAGTATTGGCTGTATATTTCGTCATGAGACTGGCGGTAGCAACATCTTCGAAGACAAGAATATCAAAACCTAAGTACCTACGGTACCAATTAAAGACCGTTTTAGCATCTGTCACACCGATACCTATTTGCTGTATTCCGTTTATTATACAAGCCATATCACCGAATTTGCGAATTATGATGATACGGCATTCTGAGCAATCTGCCGTACAATGATTTTAATTTTTCCGCGGGATAGCCAAACTTGAACAAAACGACCAACAATAGATTAGAAAGGTTAACCCGTAAGTAAGAATTATTGTTATATTTTCGGGCAGAAACAATTAAGTCGTTCCTAATAATTTTATAGCGCACATTGTTTTTTTTCATACGTTTAAAAAACTCAAAATCTTCCATCACTACCTGATTCTCGTCAAATTTACCTAAACTAAAAAAAACCTGTTTTCTGATAAAAAGACATTGATCACCTCCTCCTGTGAAAATTCCATCCGTGCCGGTGAACGAAGCATTTATTCTCAATAATAGGCTCTTTTTATCGAATCGGTACGAAAAGAAACCTGCATCGTAACCTTCTTTTAAAGCGCTCTTAATATCCAGTAAAAATGACTTCGGAGGACGGACGTCGGCATGCAAGAATACCAAAATATTCCCTTTTGCCTTTGCCGCAGCTGAATTCATCTGAACTGCTCTACATTTCTTTGAAGATTTTATAAAACGAATATCTCCATCAATATCCATTTTCTCGCAGTTATCATTGTTTTCATTGGAAAGTGCAACGATAATCTCGATAGGGCCAGTTAACGAAGAACAATTCAATACCGGCAGCAATCTCTTTAAATTATCGTTCTCGTTATGTGCTGGGATTATAATGGTTATCATAGAAATGTGACCTCTATTTTGGCATATGGACTTATATTTTTTTATATCGTCACCTTCAACGATTAGGCCTCCGTAAATTTACAAGAAAGGTTTCTAATAATTTTCGACCAAACCTTGAGGAATTTAACTGCCTAAATAACAATAATACGATTCTAAAATAAGATTTATGCGCCCATTTCGATTTAAATATTTATCGGTGACTGTTTTTTTGTTTTTAATAGCCTTTTCGGTAAATGCACAAACAAATGTCACAGAAATCTCAGACCTTAACAAGCTCGCGGAAGAATTTATCACCAACATCAAAAATGACAAAAGTACAAACGAGATAAGAGCTCAACTGTATAGCACTACTTTGGAAAAGCTGGAAGAAGGATTAAAGAACGATAACGAAAAACTGGCTTTTTGGATCAATATTTACAATGCTTACATCCTGGTAATTTTATCAGAAAATCGGGATAAGTATAATGATCGAGGTGCGTTCTTTAAAAATGAGCAAATTCCTATAGCCGGAAGACTAGTATCCTTTGCCAAAATAGAACACGGTATTATTAGAAAATCACAATGGGAGCTTGGTTTAGGTAAAGTCAGTAAATGGTTTCCCAATAAATTCGAACGAAAGCTGCGCGTCGATGAACGTGATTTTCGTATTCATTTTGCACTGAACTGTGGTGCAAAAGACTGTCCGCCCGTAGCGATTTATGAGGCCGGCCGACTTGAAGAACAGCTAAAAAAAGGAACTAAAAACTATTTGGAGCGTACATCGGAATACAAGGCAGAGGCCAATGAGGTTGCTGTCACATCCCTTTTTAGTTGGTTTCGCGGAGATTTTGGCTCTAAGAGTGATGTGATGGATATTTTAAAAGAAAACAAAGTTATCTCGACAACAAAAAATATCGATCTTGCCTATAAAAATTATGATTGGACGTTAGATATTGAGAATTGGACGGAACTTTAGGTTAACAAGGTTGCGAACGAACGTGCAATGAAGCACCCCTACCCATTCCATATTTGCTGGCAATGCGTTGAATCTTTTTATTAAATCCTGTATTCCAGTTATTCCCTGTTTTGTGAAAAGTAGTTGAAATTAGGCATTGATTGGCTAATTTAGCCGCAAAAATTAGCAACTACCGCCCCATATGAACATAATACTTGCTTCAAAGAAAACGATAATTGCTGTTTTTATTCTTCTTGGCGCACTATCGGTAATAGCCTTGGGCAATTTGAAGTTTTCTTTTGACTTCAGTCAATTTTTTCCGGAAGGGGATGAAGACCTTGTTTTCTATAGACAGTTTATTGAAGAATTCGGTACGGATGACAATTTTTTGCTAATAGCCGTAGCGAACGATACAACTGTTTTTGAAAAAGATTTTTTAGATAGATTTCATAAGCTTTCGGTCGAAGCCAAAAATCTACCTTATGTCACATTAAATCAATCACTTACAACACTTTCCTATCCTTTAAAAACATCATTCGGATATACAAAAATACCAATTATCCACCGAGACGACCCGACCCGATATGCATCTGACTTTAGCAAAATAAAGGAGGACAGTTTGTTCGTAAACACCCTTATAGACGAAGAAGCTAATTCGCTGGTATTGGCACTTGAAACTGAAGACAAACTCAACTACGAACAGGGTTTAACGCTACTGTCAGAAGTTCGCTATTCCTTAGAAAAAAACGGCCTTTCCAATTACCATCTATTAGGCAGGTCTTACTTCTATGAGGCCATAGTAGCTATGCAAAAAAGTGAAGTGATTACAACCAGTATCGCTTCCATTGTACTGATATTCATCATTTTGTTTCTAGTCTATCGCCGTATTATCGTTGTGCTCATATGTCTAATTTCGATAACAGTGGCCCTGTTGTTGTTCATGGGCCTACTATCGGTTTTAGGAAAAGAACTGAACGCCATGGCCGCTTTTTACCCTATTCTAATGCTGATTGTTGGTACGTCGGATGTTATTCATATTATGGATGATTATTTAGGGAAGCTCAAAACCGGATTAAAAAAAAAGGAAGCTCTTGCTTTGACTTTACGCGAAGTTGGCCTATCGACCTTACTTACTTCTGTAACTACGGCAATTGGTTTTTCTTCTTTACTTGCTTCAAAATCAAGCAGTATAAGTGATTTTGGCATCAATTCGGCCATGGGGGTGCTGACCGCTTTCATAACGGTCATTTTTTTTACTAGTGCTTTACTGCTTTTGCCAAAAAAGGAGCATATGTTACCAAAAAGAGAAGTTTCAAGAATTTGGTCAAAAACTTTAAATAGTGTCAATATATTTACAAAAAAGCATCATCATACCATACTTTACGGAAGCTTGGCCTTTATGCTACTTTGCTTCTGGGGCATCACCAAAATAGATACCAATTATCAGATTAAAGAAAGTTTACCGAAAAATAGTGCAATAGCCGATGATTTTAAGTTCTTTCAACAAAATTACTCAGGTTTTCGACCATTAGAGGTAGCGGTGATAGCACAGAATGGCCATAAGGTAACCGATTTTGCGGTAGCACAAGAAATTGAAAAAGTAGAACAGCAGTTGAAGGCACAACCCGCGATACGGAACGTTCAATCGGTTAACACACTCTACAAGGCCATAAACAAAGCACATAATTTGAACAGTGCTGCATATTTCAATTTGCCCAAAGATCTAGCAACTTTTGAGTCCTTTAAAAAAGAGGCCAAAAAACTAGCGCGAAAGCAATTCGGGAAATTTGTAAATACCAAAGAAACTAAAGGGAGGATTACTGCAAGGGTTTTAGATGTCGGAACGGATACGCTTAACAAAACTTATGAAAGGTTCAATGCCTTTACTCGTAACCAAACAGACACCTTAATAGTGAAATTCAGGTTAACGGGGTCAGGGGTTCTCTTGGATAAAAATTCATATTATGTTCGTGAAAGCCTATTACAGGGATTACTAACGGGCCTTTTATTGGTAGCCATAATTATGGCTATGGTTTTTAAAAATCTTAAACTAATAGTGATTTCGCTACTCCCTAACCTTCTTCCTTTGCTTTTTGCAGGGGCTTTGTTAGGTTTTTTCGGTATTCCTTTAGAAGCGACCATCTCGGTGGTTTTCGCCATTGTTTTCGGCATTGCTGTTGATGACACTATACATTTTTTGGGAAGGTATAGAATTTGTACGGCCAAAGGCCTGAACAAAGAAGAAGCTTTGCGGGTAACTTTTGAGGATACCGGGCGCGCTTTGATTATTACTACTCTGAGCCTATTTTTCGGCTTTATGATACTTCTTTTTTCAGTTCATGCGCCAAGCGTCACCATTGGGATATTGGTTAGTGTTACCCTTATTGCAGCATTGATTCTGGATTTACTTCTGCTACCTGTTTTAATTCGCCGGTTTTTAAAGTAATGAACGTTTAAAACTATGCGGGGAAATTTTTCTATTACTAGAGTACCATGATTTATCGACGTGTAAATACTTTAATCTTTCCTGTAAAAGGTAGTTTGCCTAATAATCAATATAAAACGGAATAACAGTAAATTGACCCCTAAAGCAAAGAAATAATAGTCCGGGAGTGATGGTTAAGTGAATTTCGAGAATCCAAAAATTCTTCTGACTTACCTTACTTAAGAACAAAAAGAGTTAGGGATTTAATTTTTGACCAATAAAAATCAAATTCATCAAAAACGAGTATTTATACGCTAGATAACCGAATGAATTTGTATGAGGAACCAAGAAAATTTACGGAAAAACTATTTTCGAGCCTTCAACACCTTGCGCAAAGCTTTGCGAGCGGTAAATACCTTATAACATAAAAGAAGCATAAAAGAAAGCCAAGCAAGAAAGAGAAAGTACTCCATAACACTATTAATTTAGGGGAACTATTAGGTTAAAGTTTCTTATTGAATCCGAGGCATTTTACTACATCAGATTAGCATAATTGGTATTGGGAAAGTAAACATAGCTAATAGGTTTGTA
>RCNE010002030.1_pt1 | contig 10923 bp, 10 predicted proteins | sample 2041361 | NCBI WGS metagenome assembly RCNE01 (sample SAMN09708229, study PRJNA481090) | Marine sediment metagenome, whole genome shotgun sequencing project.
AATTGGGCTGATTGTGTTGAAAAACTCCAATTTTGGTCCGGATCAACGAAATTCTTCGCCGTACAGGGCGGTCAGAATCTGGTGGCGAGGGGTTCGGCCAAATTGGCCTCCTGCCGCTCAGAATTCAGCTCTTTGCGCCTCAAGAACGATTTCATCTGACTTCTTGGTGTGACTGGCTTTTGCCGGAAATTCGCGGTATCTGAATTTGGGAGTTTTTCAACACAATCAGCCCGAAGTGCCAGGCGATCGATGCGCAGCGAATGTCTCCATTCCCGACCTTGCTCCGTCATGGTCGGGCGTCGTGTACGGCTACGTGGGGGTCTGTGAAATCCTCGGTGAAGTCTTTGTCGACGTTCAGGTCGGGAAAGGATTATAGCGTCACCTTTGCATACCGCGCTGCGAAGCGCTTTCGTATGTGCATATTAATTAACAACTTGATTCAGTTTTCCTATAGCCTCAGATGATAATGCAGATAGGAGGTTGTCAATGTATCGCGTAAAACTCACTGAATCCTGCTTTTCGATTCAAGATGCCGAAACAGTAATGGAAACCACTGTTGGTGGACTGTTGCGCTCGGTTGCGGCAGGCGATCCGGATGCGCTGGCACTGATCGAGGTGGATGTCGCGGGGGATCTAGGGCGCAGTTGGACCTACAGCACCCTTCTCTGCGACGCCGAACGCCTGGGTTTGGCGCTCTCATCGCGTTTCACCGTTGGTGAGCGCATATGTGTCTGGGCGCCCAACATTCCCGAATGGGTTCTTCTCGAATATGCCTGCGGGCTGGCAGGGCTTGTATTGGTCACGGCAAATCCGGCCTATCAGTCCAAAGAACTGCACTATGTGCTCAAGCAATCCGGTGCATCCGCGCTCTTTTTGACAACCACGTTTCGAGGCCACCCAATGGCCGAAATAGCTGCGGCAGCGACACAAGGGCTCAAGGATGTTCGCGAAATTGTCGACTTGGAGGATGGGGATGCGCTCCATGCGATTGGTGAGCGACCCCAAGGGTTGCCGGAGGTCATGGCCGGAGATGCCGCGCAGATCCAATACACTTCGGGCACCACTGGGTTTCCGAAAGGCGCGGTGCTCAGTCACCGGGGGTTAACCAATAATGCGCGCTTTTTTGCGCAGCGCTTAGAGGCCGAACCGGGAGAGCCGTGGGCCAACATGATGCCGCTGTTTCATACTGCCGGGTGCGCCATGATGGTTCTGGGTGCCTTACAAACAGCGGCCCCGCTGTACCTGTTTGCAATTTTCGATCCGGTTGCCGTCTTGCGGATCATTGAGCGGGAACGCATCGCCCTAACAGGCGGAGTGCCAACAATGATTGTGGCGATGCTGGAGGCTATGAAGCAGCAGAGTTTCGATCTTTCCTCGCTCAAAAGCTGCATGTCTGGCGGCTCGATGGTGTCGCCACAATTGGTCCGGGCGATCAACGAGACTTTTGGCTGTGGTGTTCAGACCGTCTATGGGCAAACCGAGTGCTCCCCTCTCGTGACACAGCACCATCGGGGAGAGACGCAGGAGGATTGTTGCAACACTGTCGGGCAAGCCATGCCGCAGACAGAAATCGCGATTCTGGACCCTGAAGCAGGCACCGTCCAGCCGGTCGGCGAAGTCGGTGAGATATGTGTGCGCGGGTATGCGTGTATGATTGAATACAATGACAACCCCGAAGCAACTGCAGAAACGGTTGACAAGGATGGGTGGCTGCACACGGGCGATCTCGGAACGATGGATGCACGCGGTTATGTTGCAGTAACGGGCCGGGTCAAGGAGATGATCATTCGTGGCGGCGAAAACCTTTTTCCCACCGAAATAGAAAATGCGCTGCTCGAACACCCAGAGGTCGCCGAGATTGCCGTTGTCGGCCTGCCGGATGACAAATGGGGAGAGATCGTTGCGGCGTTTGTGCGTCCAGACGAGGGTTGTGACGTAGATGCCGCCAAACTGAAAGCGCATTGCCGCGCGCATTTGGCTCCGATGAAAACGCCGGTCGTCTGGTGTCAGGTTGACGCTTTTCCGCTGACCGGGTCAGGCAAGATTCAGAAGTTCGCTTTGCGAGATATGTTTCTAGCAGGCGACATAGTAGAAGCGTTGGCACGCTGATCTGGGCAGAGCCGATTGGTGTGTGATGGCATCGGGTTGACAATGTCACCTTTGGGCTGTGGGCCGCGTTCGGTCCAGGTTGGATGGCTCTGAATTCGAAAGCGGTCATTGGCGCAACCGCCGCGAAAGCTCGCTTAGTCCGCGACCCGTTAGTTGGACCAGCGCGCAGCGAAAGAGTGGTTTGGATTTGGCACCTGATCTCGCATTTCAATGGCCGCTCTGGTACAATTCGCTGCGTCGCCAAAAGTGTTCCGCCGCAACTACAAACGAATGCTGCGCCAGCAACATGGCCAAACGTGAATGTCGGGGAAGTCCGCAGTTTACCAGTTCATTCGCGGTGCAGCGAAAGGCGGCTCATCCTAGACCTGTCGTTCGTGGATCACGCGGCGAAGGTTGTTGAAGAGTCCTTTGCTGCGGAACTGGTGCAGTGCAGCCAATGTCAGCTGTCGCTGGCTTTCTGTTTCATATGCCTAAATGCGGAGATTTTGTCATTGGTTGTCGTGTCTGCCGCAACAATGCCCTTAAATACCACGATGTTTTCTAGGTTCTGCCCATTTTTTGGCAAATTGAACGAATAATCAAAAGGAATGGTATTAGTCGATTTTCATAAGCATGCTCAAAAACAAGCCAAACAGCCAAAGCCTGGCTCTGTTTCTACAGCAGATATGTTTTTGGGAATTTCGATCCGGCGTACAATCCTATCCTTTGAATTCAAACGTCCCGCAGCTGACAACAAAGATGCCTCAAGTGCGGTCTCCCACTTCTTATCTACACACAGTTAGGAGCCCGGTCGCTAATGTTTGTTTGGAACTCAAACTGATCGGTGCTGCAGCCTGCACAGACGGCCGCCACGGCTGGGTATGAACGCCTACGTTTGATCATCGTCAATTCCGCATGACGCGGTAGCATCTACAAAGAACCGCTTAATATTTGACTGAGTTTTTGGGACGGGTCGATTGAAGATACAGAAGTGCAGAAGGACCTAATTTTGTGTCACTCCCGACATGACGCGTCTCGTTTTGGAGCCTGAGATGTTAGACATTGCAGTGCGAATCCTTTTGTTTCCAATTCTGATAGCTCAAGGAGCATTAGTGCGACGTTCAGCTTTGCGCTTGGCTGATCCTTCCGGCCGCCGGGATGGTGTTAGCGGGCAGGGGCCTGACCTCCGTCTATTGATCATCGGCGACAGCTCTGCTGTGGGGGTCGGCACGTCGCATCAAGAAGAAGCACTCTTGGGTCACATGCGCAAAAGGTTATCTCAGACCAACACTGTCTACTGGTCCGTAGATGCGAAGACAGGCGCCACTACTGCCGATACGATCGCCCATCTGGAGGAGCGCGTACCGCAGAAATTTGATATCGTGTCCGTTTCGCTCGGCGTAAACGATGTCACTGCGCGCGTGCCTCTAACGGAATGGTTGCAGCAGTTTGCAATATTGCTTCAGTTGGTAGATCTGAAATTTCAGGCCGATGTTATCTGCGTATCGGGTATTCCCCCCATCCGCTATTTCCCACTTCTACCACAACCACTCCGGTGGGTATTGGGCGCACAGGCAACACGATTTAACAGGGCGCTTCGCAAACTTGTCGCTAATCGTACTGGATGTCGCTTCATTGAATTAAATTTTGAACATAACGTTTCACAAATGAGCCCTGACGGATTTCATCCTGGCCCAAAAATATATTCAGAGTGGAGCCGCAAAGTCTATCGTGCAATCCGACGCGATATCAAACAGATAGGGAAAACGTAGCAGTCATTGGTGTATGGCGCATTGCGACGCCGGTTGGAGCAGGAGCCATCCACCCATCAGCAATGACGGGCCGCACTGCAGTATGCTGATCCAGTGGCGAAAGTCCGCAATGGGCCGTTCAGGACACTGATGGGAGAGGGAGGTGGCCCAATTTCTGCACCATGCACATATCGACATGAAGGGCGGATTCCAGACCTTCGCCGCAGCTGCGAGACACTCGTGTTAGATATGAACAAGCGGTCATTCACCGCCCACACGATCATCGCTTCGATGCTGCTCAGCAGACCAAGGGCAGCAATGCGCAGATAGCGAACTTTGCAAAGTTTGGCTGGGTTACCGACAGCGGACCTTCGTACAATGCGCAGCGAATTCGGGCAAAGAGCCCAATGTACGTGATGCTGCAATGCGCACGAATGTCGGCTTTCGACAATGAGGACCGAACTGCCTTAACACCAAAGGCTATGCCAGGCGTTAGTCGCTTCAATATCCTTCAAATCGGTAGAATGTAAATTCCGGCACGGATATTACGCCTGCTGCGCGCATCCCGTTTTCCAACATGGGGTCTTCTGCGAACGCCTTTGCGCGATCAAGCGTATCCCACTCGAAGATAACAGTCACTGAATTGGAGTCTTCGGGGTTTTGCAAAATTTCGAATGCGGTCTCTCCGACGCTTTATCTGGTTGAGAGTGCTCCATCAAAGACCGTCTTCCATGCCGCAAAATCGGTGACTTGATGCTGGACGATCATGACGGCTTCTTGGGCAGCGGCGCTCTGACACAATCCTAATGTCAGAGCGGTTGAGAGTGCTAATGAGCGAAAAGTTGAATGTGACATCTGCAAAAATACCCTAACTAAATGGACGTTAGATTGTGGCAGGCGCGTTCAGTTGGAACTCATGTAGCGCCGTTCTTAAGCCAGTCTGCGCAGGCCTCGCCCAGTTGGGTGATTGCTGTTTGCTCATATCGCTCACTCAACGCATGCGGCAGCTCGTCATTCCAACGGTCATTTTTGCCTTTGTGGATGAAGGTCTTCGCACCGCCATCCCAGAATGCACCACCCAGCGGCACCGTCTGCGCTGCATTTTCTTTCATGTAGTCGAATGAGCAGTGTTCTAGCACGCGGTCCATGATTGCTTGCTCAGCACGTACGTCGATAAACTCAGCAATGCGGCGAATTTGACCTTCCATGTCTGACTTGAGGTCCGCGAAGTGCACCAACATCACATTGGGAAGATCGCGAATGGCCCACCAAGAACGGACGTTTTCCCAGAACGGCCAGAACGGCGCGCCATCATTGTCGAGCCAATTCTCAAAGTACTCTTGCGTGGTGCCTACAGGTGGCTCGATAGGAGGGCCAACACGTCCAGGCGTATTATTCAGCGCGTCATACCAAGCGTCATTGGCGTTGAGGTGGTGGTTGTGGAGAGACCAAGCAATGTCTCGCCCATCGCGTGCAACGTAAATGTATTTTGCCTTCTCTGAGAAAACGAGCGCATCGACGGGAAGATGCGTCTTTAGAAAGCGGCGGTGTGTCTGGGCTTCAATCATGGGCAATTTCACCTCTTTGGGTGGAATGCGCAAATCGACCCAATGGCCCATCTCTGAGACTGGCAGGTTTTCTTCACCGCTAAAGATAAGTTGGCTGATGATTTGCTGCATCCACGTCGTCCCAGTTTTCCCGTAGGTTCCGATGATAATGTCATCGTCGCGAAACTGAATGTCGTCCCAGATTGTGCTGTCAAAATGATGACTGTGTATGTCGCGGGTTTTTGTTGGCAAATTGGACATCGTAAATTCCTTTATTATTCAAATGTCTTGCCCATAGGCTACTCTCCTCGGCCTTTTGCGCAAATACACAATAGTGGCCTGCGGCTCTGCATTCGTGCACAGTGCGGCTCAGGACAGGAGGCCACTATGTTCAACTGGAACGATATTCGGGTGTTTCTGACTGTTGCTGAGGAAGGGTCGTCCCTCGCGGCTGCCAGTATCATCGGGATGAACCACACCACAGTCGCGCGCCGTATCGACGCGTTGGAACACGCGCTAAATCTAGAACTATTTGAACGTACAAACCGTGGATACAACTTGACGACACAAGGATTGGTTCTCTTAGACGTCGCGAGAACAATGCGCGCTTCGGCGGCATCTGTCTTAGCAACAGCTGAGCAGTTGGCCCGCGATGATGATGGCGTTATCCGGTTTGCTGGAAATGCTGAGGCGATGCAGAGATTTGGTGTCGAACTCGTCTCAAAGTTCAAGGAGAAGAACCCTCAAATTTCTTTTGATCTATTGATTGATGTTGCGTGGGATAAAAACCAATCACCGCTGGAGACTGGAAAAGCAGACTTAGTGCTGCGCCCAATTGACGAGATTTCCGGGGACACGCTAATAGCCAAAAAACTGGCGCTGTTTCCTCTCGGCATCTATTGCAGCAAGGCATACCGCCAAAAATACGGTTCACCACGATCACTCGATGAGGTGAAAGGTCGAAAATTCGTGATTTATTCACACGAGGTCGCACGAGTCATGAAAGCAGTAGACTGGCTGAACCATCAACTCGACGCTGAAGATGTTCTGTATCAAGTGAACGCTGTCACCAGCATGGCTGCAGCCCTTCAATCTGGAGCAGGACTGGGATTACTGCCCTGCGTTACTGGTGACGCAACGCCGGATTTAGTGCCCTGCTTCCGCCATGAAGAACTCCAACACACGCTTTGGCTGGTTGCATCAAAGGAAAGCTACACGCGCCCAGCTGTTCGCAAGTTCATGGCCTTTGCAGGAGAGTATTTTAAGTCGGGTCGTCTGGCTGGCGAATAGTTTAGATTGTGCCCCTGGGGGATTGTTCAGAACAATCATGTTGGGTGAAATCAATCCGAAAGCGGTCTTTGAGATACAATCGTTGAATGGCCGTTTTGTCCCGCAGTGTGTCAGTTCGCGACCTGCGTGGCGAAGGTCAGCTATCGCAAATTCGCGTCTACAGCCGTGGGTCCGCTTTGGGCTGGGAGCTGTCATCGGGGCAACCCCTCTGGGGCGATGATGGCCCAGAATCGAGTACTGCACCGCCGCAAGTCGGCTTTGAGCCCATAATAACCGAAGTTCTGCAACGCGGCGAATGACGGCTAGCGGTCTCAAGTACAAAGGCGCGGGCCGTTCACACAGCTGCTAAAAGCGCCCTCCCGATTTTCTCGATATGCGCATAATCTGTACCACAACACCCACCAAAGACATTCATTTTTGGATGAGCGGTTCGGATATCAACGTACTGGCTCGCCAATTCTTCGGGGTCTCCCTCTTCAAGATGGCCCAACTGGCACAATGTGCCATGATCCAAAGAGGAGGCGTTGGCTCGAAGTCCTCGAATACGGTCCGCCCAAGACTCGCTGGCAAGTGCGGGACCAAAATCGACAGGGTGCGAGCAATTGATCATGTAATAAGCCGGCGCGTTTGCGGTCGCAGCATCAACCGTTTCTATTGCCTCCCTCAACGTTTCGCCGCTGCAAAGTTTGCGATCTTTTTCAACCGTAAAGGAGATAACCGAAGGTAAACCTGCTTCCGCTGACGCCCTTGCGATGCCAATTGCCTCTTCGGTTGTGTTCAATGTCAGCGCAGTTACGATATCGACGCCTGCGCCCTTGAACGTATCGATCTGTTCGCGGTGGTATGCTTCGGCACTTTCGGCGGTCAGGTCCAGATTTGTTTGGTAGGCGTCGCCCTTTGGGCCAATGCATCCACTGATCACAATGTTCTCCGGCGCCAGCCCGGCAGAGGCAGCACATTCGCGGTAAAGCTCAAAGCATTTATGGTTCATTTCGGCCAGTCCTTCGGTTGAATACCCAAGCAAGACACCCCAATCGCGGCTGGCGCGGTAGGTCAGACTGTCAAAAATGAATGGTGTTCCAAGCTTAACTGCGACTTTTGCAAAGGCAGTATAGTATTCCCGCAATGCCCGGGCTGACCGTTCATCATTCAGCAGATGAAATGCGCTGAATTCAGGAAGCTCGAAGCCACGTTTATACATAAGCCAGGTTTCCGTTCCACCGTCGGTTAAGAAAATGTCGTCCGTTTGGTGCGGCAATCGAGGTGTTGGCTGGGACATGTTATGCTCCGTTCGGATGTATTGATGTGTGGCTTTGGGGAGAAGGCACTCTGGCCTTAAGTCTCCGGCGCGATATTTTGATTGAAGCGAAACCGGTTTTGTGGATCGTATTTGGTCTTTATTTCAACAAGCCGGTCATAGTTGGGACCAAAGCTTGTTCGTGTCAGCGCCGCGTTATCCTCACCATGCCCAGCAAAGTTAAGGTACGCACGCCCATGATGGCCAAAGCGTTCGGAATTGGACCAGCCTTCACGAGACCAAGCAATGTTTGCGTCATCGTCAGCGGGATCTGTCCAAACGCCATCCAGTGAATACATCCACCCCATGGATCGGTCGCCAAACGCGGTGGCATCTGCTGATACTTTCGCAGTCGCTCCGCCAAAGTTCCAAAGCGATGAGAGTGAGTTGTCTGAAGGCGCGGCCATTGCGTTGGCCAAGGCCAGATCAATCATCTCATCTGTTAGGTCTGTCAGATAGCGGGCTTTCCAGTAACAGCGAAAATCTCCGGCGGGCATCAAAGTATCGAAGAGTTGTTGCACATCGCCGTAGTTCATTCGTCCGGAAAAATCGGTCGACATTTCGCCCAGCTCACGAAGTGGCTGAAGAAGCGCTTCACCTTCAGCGGCGTCACCGTTGTACACGCAAGCCAGCGTAACGACCCGCTTGCCCCAGTGTTTCTCTGGGAAGTCCTCGCCGCCTGCGGTGGAAAATTCGCACAGCGATCCAACTCTATCGCTATGTTTGGCAAGAAAGTCGCGCCATGCGCGAATTGGTTCGGGTCCGTCTTCGACGAGGTAGATTGGAGCAGCGAACATGACTTCCGGGCCAATAGGGTGCAGTGCAAATTCGAACTGCACCACGACACCGAAGTTGCCTCCGCCACCTTGCAGGGCCCAAAGCAGTTCGGGGTTTTCGTCAGCAGTTGTATGGATCAGCGTGCCGTCTGCGGTGACCACGTCAGCGGCGATCAGATTGTCGATCGACAAACCATGCTGTGCGCGCAGCCAGCCAATGCCCCCCGAAAGCGTAAGACCTGCCACCCCAGTGTCGGAAATCAACCCACCCGGCGTCGCGAGCCCATGCTCTTGTGTCGCCGCATCTACATCACGCCACAACGCTCCGCCTTGCACCTTCGCCACCCGTGCAGATGCATCGACCGTTACTCCCCGCATGAGCGACAGGTCGATCATTACGCCGTCATTACAGACCGCGTGGCCCGCAACATTGTGCCCGCCACCACGAATGGCAATCGGCAGGTCACGTGCAACCGCGAGCTTGACTGCGGTCTGCACGTCGCCCGCAGTTCTGCATTGAGCAATGAGCGCAGGGCGGCGATCTATCATCGCATTCCAAACACTTCGTGCGCCATCAAATCGGGCGTCCTCGGCACCAAACATCTCGCCGCTGAATTCAAGTGCCAGCGTATCTAACGTGTTCCTAAAGTCATCCATTCTGTGCTTCCTTTTTAAAACTTGCGTTCAGGCTATCCCAACACATCGGTCTCGCAGAGTGGCATTATGGCCAAGCACAAGGCATACTGGACAAGTGACCATGGCAAATCTGCCAATACCGTGCCTAATTAGACGAGGATCAGTCATGACCGAAGCTAAGAAGCCCCTGATTGTGCTGCTCGCGGCACCAGAAACATCAGCATCCGTCCTCTATGGATTATATGATGTCTTGCTCTCCGTAGGTGCAGTTTATTCCGACATGGTCTCAGGATCGCCAGGTGACGAGCTGTTGGACGTTAAAATTGCTTCGGCAGACGGAAAACCATTTCATTGTATTGGAAATATTCCGGTTGAGCCGCATATGTCGTTCAATAATCGGGCGACACCAGATGCCGTTGTCATTTGCGACATGTATACGTCGATCTACGATGTCCCGAAGGGCCGATACCCTCGGGAGATCGCTTGGCTACGTAAGACGCACGCGGAGGGGGCTATGCTTACGTCCGTCTGTTCAGGATCGCTCCTTCTTGCGGAAGCAGGGCTCTTAGACGGGAAAGAGGCGACAGCGCATTGGGCGTACCGTGATATGTTTCAACGCCATTATCCAAAAGTCGCCTTTCGCAATGAATCTATTCTGTGTCTGGCAGCTGAAGCAGACTGCGTGGTGACGGCGGGTGGGGTCAGCGCGTGGCACGATTTGGCTGTCTACTTGATCGCCAGGTTTTGCGGATACAAGCATGCGATTGAAACCGCGAAAGTTTTTCTGATCAGCGGCCACTCTGAAGGCCAGTCACCTTACTCAGTCATGACCCGTCCAATGGAGACCTCGGATGCCCAGATATCCGACTGCCAAGTTTGGATAGCTGACAACTACGCCCTCGCTAAGCCGGTCGAACAAATGGTTGCGCGATCCGGCCTGAACCCTCGTACTTTTTCCCGCCGTTTCCGTTCCGTAACTGGCTTTGCGCCCATAGAATATGTGCAGGCGCTCAGGATAGAAGAGGCCAAGCAGATGCTAGAAACAGATGTCCAGTCTGTAGACGACATCGGCAGCTCAATTGGCTACGAAGACCCCGCTTCATTCCGTCGAGTATTCAAACGAGGCGTTGGCCTGTCACCAGCCGCCTATCGAAAGAAATTCCAACGCATCGCGCAGATCGCCAAGCCCATTGCGGCGGGATGACGTCGAGGTCTTCGCGAACCGGACGTTGGTGCAATTGCAGCGAATGCCTCTAAAGTCCCGCACTGCCGCCACTCACCACCTGAAAATGCTGCATGATGCACGAATGGCCGGTTCGGTGAAGCCGCGCTGCGGCGTGGCCTGACTCAGTCAAGGTCGGGTTTGGGCCGGAAGCGGCGCTCAATACAAAGGGCGGAAACCGGACTTTCGCTGTGTCCCGCCCCATTGGCAGCTTTGCGCAGAAAGCGACCTTTGCAAAGTTTGGCCCGTTTCCCGACAGCGGCCTTTCGTGTTGCGTGCGGCGAATGACGGGTGAGAGCCCATACTGTGAATTCGA
>RCNE010002031.1_pt1 | contig 10922 bp, 8 predicted proteins | sample 2041361 | NCBI WGS metagenome assembly RCNE01 (sample SAMN09708229, study PRJNA481090) | Marine sediment metagenome, whole genome shotgun sequencing project.
CTGTCTTTTCCCCAAATCTTACCATGAACTTAACCTACTTATGCTATGGTCCTTCGAAGATAATCTAAGGTTCTTTCAGCAAAGAAATTATTAGTCAAACTACAGCGAACTCCGTTCTAGTGAGAAATAGTTGAGATTTAGTAAACTATTATCAACTGGAACAATTAAACTCACCCTTATTTAGGGCTTTTTAAAATTTAATCTATTAAATTCCTGAATCAGGTCTTCCTTTCAATCGAACATCAATTCTTTTTTTCTTAACGGTTAACCGTTTCATTACATCCATTAAGGCTGCATCTTTTGTCTTTTTATAAATCTCATTGATTGCTAAAATAAGCCGTTTTGCTTCTCTTGAGGCTGTGACACGATCACTTGTGGTCATATTACTCATTTTGGCTTTTTCGAAATCTGATGCTTCTTGTAAAATATCCATAGTCATAATCTTGTTTGAACAACTGTAAATGTAATTAAACAAAAATTAGGCTTCAAATCTTATTCATTGATTATTACTATTTTAAGATAAAAACAATCTTTACTTAGTAAGTAACAATGGGAAAACGAAGATTATCGGGCAAAGATTATTTTTTAGTTGGGTTAAATGAACCTCATATTTATTTAAATTTTCAGCTACACTTACAGCACAAACCGATACGTCGCCTTAATCAAAAAGATATTTTGAGGTTTTTTATCATTGAAAATATTATCTCCTAAGTCACCAAAAAGTTCGTTCTGCGAATTTCCTGATTGAGACACATCTTGCGACCAAACTAAAAAGATCTCGGAACCCGGAATATACTCCCATCGAACAACTAGGTTAGATCGAAACTGCACAAATGAAAAATCAGGATTGTCAAAACTGAAATCCGTTGTGCTATCTAAGTTTTTATCTACCGAATACTGATCATCAACAAAAGAAATTTGATTATCAGCATAGGATAAAATACGATCATTAAAAGTTTCCCCCATGGGGTTAGTAACTTCTTTGAAATTTGAATAACGCCCTCGTGAAATAAAAGGCTGACCCCAATACTGAATAGTTAAATTAGGATTGATCGTATAATTCAAGCGAAAAGACATACTCAAAGTTCTCTGATCAACCGTTCCGTTGAGGTAGGTAGTTTCACCTCCAATGTCAATGTTATCTATATACTGTAGTTTATTTTTATTGATGCTGTATTCTGGGTTCGCTGATATACTGAGGGCGTTAAAGGGTTGATAAGTAACTCCGAAGTCAATGAAATAAGAACTGTAAGAATCATCGGTGCCTTTGTTTCCACCATGAAAAACTTTGAATCGCACTTTTTTTCTTCGGTCGGTGTTGTATCCATTGAAAAAACCTATTTCAGGAGCCATTCGTAATCTTGGGCCACCTCGAAGCGCAAAGTTTGAATATTGTTTTGGCTCGTAATTGAAGCCGATATTGGTAAACCAGTTATTGTCCCAATTTTGCCAGCTATTGGTATTGAAACGAATGCTATTGTTGTTTCCGCTAAAATCCCAAACACTCCAATGATTATAATTAATGCCGACTCTTCTAAAAGTTTCTGTTGGTTTTAGGGTTTGATAACCAACCCAAGTGTAATGGCGAATATCATCTGCCTGGCGCTGAAAGCCTACATCGTTTAATTCTAGTTCTGGCGATCGCCAAGTGGCGCCAGTCTCAAATTTCCAATTCCCATTTCCAATTTTCCCAATTTGTAAATTACCGCCAGTACCTGTAAGAGAGGTTCTATTTTCATCAACAGAAATATGATTAGCCCCCACGCGCTGAAATAGGTGAGTGATAGACTGCTGTGTATTAGTAATAGCTTCGGCACTACCGTTTACACGACTAAAAATGAGGTTGCCGCCGACATACCAATCACGATCATTCCATTGATGCTTCATATCTATGCCACCTGTTAAAGCGGTATGGTGTAAAAACTCTAATTCTGGGGTTAGTTGATCACGATTGGTTGCCGTGAAAATCCCTCCGATAATTGTATTACTGTCATTAAAATCTTTTTGAACCCTCCCGACAAAATAGTTTGTCAAAGGCTCCACCACCTCTTTTCTGCGGTCACCGTTGTTATCAATAGTGGCATACCTTTTTGCAGTTACACTTTCTAAAATGCCTATAGACCATCCGTCTTTGGTTTTTCCGCTAAACTTCGCAGCCCCTAAAATAGGGGTGTTTTTTGGCTGATCGACGAATTCACCGTCGTTGGTATTTGGATACCCTTGCGGACTTTTGCCAATACGCCTCGAGTAAAAAAGGTTGTCAGAACTAAATGTATTACCTGCTTCTGAGTTGCTTATCTGATAATCAAAAATGTTTTTATTTTCCACAAAAAATGGGCGTTGTTCTTGAAAGAATATTTGAAACCCATCTAAGGCAATAGCAGAGGGGTCAGCTTCTACTTGGCCAAAATCGGGATTGACCGTTAAATCTAAAGTTAAGTCATTAGTGATTCCTATTTTGGCATCTAGTCCACCTGTAATTTTGGTGTCTTTGCCATCACGAAATGGGTTGCCGGCTTCTGCTTCGTAAGTTTCAAGTCTAGCCACAGTATAAGGCTGAATTTCAAGCTGTTTTTGAGGTTCGAGGTTAATCAAACCGTTTAATAGGCCAAATTCGCTTACAAAACCTGGAGTGTCTTGTTTAATACGTTGCCAAGTAGAACGTTCTTCGGCGCGAAAATATTGACGCATTACCTGAAGTCCCCACACTTGTTCACCTGACTTTCCGAATTTCAATTGGCTCAATGGAATTTTCATTTCAACGGTATAACCCTCTTCATCTGTATTTGATTTTGTATACCAAATAGGATTCCAACTTTCATCTTCATTGCCTCCATTATTCGATTCAAAAATATCGGCTTTAACTCCTGCGGCGGTAGTAATAAAGCCAAATGCAGAGCGCTTATCGTGATAACTATCAATAAATAAACCTACCCAATCACCTTGAAAGCCATCACGCCTAGAAAGGCGCATTTCAATTTCACCTGGGACGCTATCGTAAGCTCTAATACCTACGTACAAGAATTTTTGATCGTAAACTATTTTAAACTTGGATTGATGGTCAGGTTGCGTGTTTTCATCAGGTCGTTGTTCCATGAAGTCGCCTTCCCAAGCAACAATGTCCCATGCAGCGTCATCAATTAACCCGTCGATATCTGGAGATGTTGTTTCATTTAAGAATTTGGTGGTATACGTTCTTTGAACAACAACGTCGGTAGAATCTTGAGAAAAAAGTACAGTTTGTGCAATGAGAATTGCACAAACTGTATGAAAGTTGGTCTTCATGTATTTCGATTGATGATTGATGTGACTTAAAGACTCAGAAAAAGTTGGGTAGTTACAGAAATGTTGAATTTTAAGTTATTTTTAACATTTTAGCACTACCGTCAAAATGAACTGACTTATTTTGCCTAAGCGCGGAGCTAAATACTTTTAGTATAATTATTCAGAAATTTACAAAAGGTTACATAAAGGGTAAAAAAAGCGTATCAAAGTGAATTGATACGATGAAACCTTAATTATAAGTTCTAATTGAAAAGTGTAAAACTTTTACTTGAATAGCTAGCCTATTCTTCAGATACCCCTATAGAAGTGAACTCTTTAATGGCCTGATTAGGTTCTATAATATTGTGACCCTTCCAGAATTCGGGATCATAAGATGGCATATACGTTGGTAAGACATCATTATGCTCTTTGATTGCTTCAAGTTGAGATGAGCTAATTTGACTTTCATCAAATACAATCAACTCATATCGATTTGTATTCCCAAAAGCGGCATCAATTTTCATAGAAAGTTCATTTTGTTTGTTCTTGCCTTTGACTACTTTATTGAGTTCGATAATTTTTACGGGCCTTCGAAAGCCAACTCTTGAGCCTTTAGTAATATCATAATAACTCAAATGGTATTTTTGATCATCTCCTTTCGTGAAAATTACTTTCCCTCGTGCTAAATACTCTTTCATTGTAATACCTAACAAGCTAAAATCTCGTAAGGGTTTTACATTTTCAAAATCCATACGAATGAGTGCAAAATCGTCAGAATTGACATATAACTTTCCTTTATAATCCTCTGATCGTTTTGGCGTAAAACTAATGACATATACTGCGGCATCGCCCAAGTAGGTAAAATCATCAAGAGTAAATCGATACCGGCTGGGTTTAAAGAGCACGTTATAATTGGTATCCTCAAAAATGGGAAGATTTTCGAACAAGTTGGCCAGCGTTCGTTTCTTATAATTAGAGAAATATTTTTTCCGGTTTTCTTTGTTCTTTTTTTCCTCTTCTAGTTTTTTATTTAATGCTGCCACATCGGTAGAATCAACGTCAGCTTCGAAAAGATCGTCACCTTCTATTTTTGTTCCGAAGAGGCCTGATTTAATTTTAAAATACGAATCGGTTTTTACATTCTCTTTTATGATGGTATTGAATTTTTCTTCAAGAACCTCAAAATCTAGTTCTAGACTTTTATCGTATAATTCTGATGCCTTTATGAGATCTAATTTCTGCTCATCGGTATCAATACCTCCATAAAAATCTCCAAGAACCTCAGTATAATAGGTATTACTTTTTGGCACTTGACTAATTAAATTATCAATGAATTTTTTGTCAAATGCATCAATGGTAGATTTTTTGAGGGTATAGTCCGTCTTTAAAACCCTGTTTCCATAGGTTTCGCGGAGGAAAACGCGTTTTTTTGTTAGTCCTAAATTGTAGTTTTTCGCGATGCTATCTTCTACCTTTTCAATAATCTCTTCTGGCGTATAATTTTTGTTGGTTACAATTACCGGGTTTAGTTCAATGGCTTTTGCGGCCATAATAATCGTGTTTTCTGTAAACTGATTAATAGGTTTCGCTATGGAAGCATAACCGATACAAGAGATAAACAAAGAATCAGTAGGTTTTATGTTTTTATCAAGCTGAAAAGAAAAACGGCCTTCTTCATTGGTGATAATACCTTTATTTTTCAGTTGAACGGTTACATAGGGAATGGGTTTTTGGGTAGCGGAGTCAATAATAACTGAGCTAAGTGATTGAGCTTGAACAATTGTAGTAACAAGAAAGAATGAAAAAACAAAGGGTTGTAGAATTAGTCGGATCATAAATTTCTTGCGATTGTGGTTGTAAGAAACAAAAAAAGCGATAGCAATTGAACTAAGCATCTTTTTTTAGATTTTCTTAATACGGATTTATTCTTTTTTTAACGGAATTAAACGCGAAATGCTAAAATAGGAAGACGAGAGTGGAAAGAAAATGTTACTTGTAAAGGTATTTTAAGAAGGATGAAATAAAACTAGTGACAGCCACAATCATCTTGACCACAGGCTTTAGTATTGTTTTTTTTAGAAACAAAAAGAGCTTTGGGTAAAAAGAATTTCTTCACAATGTAGCTAATAGCTACTGCTACCGTGATATAGACTAAAATGGTTTGAAGAATCTCCATAATTAATTCAAAATTTGATACGCTATTAAAGCAACAATATAAGCAAAAACACTCATAAAAACCAATTGTGCCGCTGGCCATTTCCAAGTATTAGTTTCTCTTTTTACTACCGCTAGTGTACTCATACATTGCATAGCAAAAGCATAGAATAGTAATAGTGAAATACCGGAAGCCAGATTGAATAATGGTTTGTTTGTTGCCGGATTTATTTCGGCAGCCATTCTATGTGTAATAGTCTCTGTATTGTCTTCTCCGCTACCGACACTATAAATAGTAGCCAAGGTGCCAACAAACACTTCACGTGCGGCAAAAGAAGTAAGAACGGCAATGCCAATTTTCCAATCATAACCTAAAGGTTTTACCAAAGGTTCTATGGCTTTACCGGCGTAGCCGATATACGAATTTTCTAATTTGAAACTAGCGATTTCTTGATTCTGAGCGGATTCAAATAGATCTTGTTTTTTAAGGAGTAGAGAGTCAGTTAAAGCTAGTTGGTCAATGTTATAAACTTTTTTCGAGATGCTATCTTGCAACGCATTCTTATACGTACTTAAGTCATCTTCTAGATTTGAAGCGTTGAATTCAGTTAAGCCATTAGTTTCAATTCTATTTTTAACAAGGTCTTCCGCATTATTGAAGTTATCTGAAAATCCGTTAGACCCTAAAAACCATAGAATTATCGAAATAGCTAAAATTATTTTTCCTGCACCAAAGACGAAGCTTTTGGTTTTTTCCCAAACGGTATAAGCAACGTTTTTAAGCAATGGTAATTTGTAATTGGGCATTTCAACCACAAAGAAAGATCTACTTTTAATTTTTAGGATTTTGTTCAACACCATCGCCGAAAGTATGGCTGATCCGAAGCCAATCAAATACAATAACATTAAGGTCAACGCTTGATAACTCAACCCAATGAAACTACCTTCAGGTATTACCAATGCTATTATAATTAAATATACAGGAAGTCTAGCAGCACACGTAGTAAACGGTATAACAAGAATGGTAATTAATCGCTCTTTCCAATTTTCAATGGTGCGTGTCGCCATAACAGCGGGTATTGCACAAGCTGTACCTGATATTAGGGGTACTACACTTTTGCCACTAAGTCCGAAAGGGCGCATTAAACGGTCCATCAAGAAAACGACACGGCTCATATAGCCAGTTTCTTCAAGAAGGGCTATGAAAAAGAATAGGAAGGCTATTTGTGGAATGAAGATGACGATTCCTCCAATACCTGCTAATATGCCCTCAGCAATTAAATTAGTAAAAGCACCTGCAGGTAAACTATGTTTTACCCAGTCGCTTGCAAAAGCAAAAAACTCATCGATATAGTCTTGAGGTACAGTACTCCACTCATAAATGGCCTGAAAAATAGTAAGCAATATCAGAAAGAATATGACATACCCAAATACTTTATGAGTAAGTATTCGGTCTAAAGAAGCGCGAAATCCTTTAGCGGCATTTGTGTCAACCTTATAAGTTTCTTTTAAAATACCGTTAATAAATTGATATCTTAAAATGGTTTCCTTTTGCTGCAAACGTTTAAGCTCAGATATCGATTTGGTAGAAAACGACGAAGTATCTTTAATTAGTGTTTTCTCAATCGGCATGAAGTTGACATCTTGGGTGATGACCAACCATAATTTGTACAAATCTTGATTCGGGAATGTGCTTCGTAATTCCTTAAAGTACTCAGGATCAATTACCGAAGTATCAACGTTAGGATTAGCCGAAAGATTTTTGAAATCGGCAATTAATTCTTTCAAGCGATCAATGCCCGTCCCCTTTCTTGTGCTGACTAGTGCAATTTTAGTATCTAATCGTTCTTCTAATTGTTCAATATCAACAGAAATACCCCTTCGTGACATTCTATCTGCCATATTGATGACCAATATGGTAGGTATCTTAAGGTCTTTAATCTGCGTAAATAATAAAAGATTCCGTTTCAGATTTTCCACATCTGATATAACAAGTGCAACATCAGGGTGATTTTTGTCGTTTTTGTTGAGAAGCAATTCTACGGCTACACTCTCATCTAATGAAGTGGTGTTGAGGCTGTAGGTGCCAGGGAGATCTAAAATATGTGCTTTCACTCCTCTGGGTAACTTGCAAATTCCTTCTTTTTTTTCGACGGTGATTCCCGGATAATTACCTACTTTTTGGTTAAGACCTGTGAGTTGATTGAAAACTGAAGTTTTACCCGTATTTGGGTTTCCTATGAGTGCTACATTTATCTGTTTGCTCATAGGTTATTAGTGTCTTGTATGAATTCCAACTCAATTTGAAGTGCTGTTTCTCTTCTTATGGCGATGTGCGAACCATTAACATTGATGTAGATGGGGTCATTGAACGGGGCTATTTGAACTAGCTCTACTTCATTTCCAGGCAAACAACCTAATTCTAACAATTTAATAGGCAAAAGATCATCCGCGAATTCTTTTATGATTCCCTTTTGGCCACGCTTTAAATGTGCTACCGTTGTACCCAATTTTTATTTAGATTGATTATAAGTAAGAGCGCAAATGTAAAGGAAAAAGCTGAAATTTTCGGATTAAATTATAAAAAAGTTGGTAGATGATAAGTACTCCGTTAGTAGAATAATATGAAGTTGGACTGATGTTGTTTTCAACGATTGAAAATATGATCTTAAAATTTGCTTACTGCGAACTTTAAATGCCGGCTAAAGACTCTTATTTCCTATATGAAGCTTTTAAAACTTCAAGATCCACCATCAATTTCTCTATGTCTTCCATTTTGGTACCATCATAAAAACCTCGCACTTGCCTCTTTTTATCTACCAACATAAAATTCTCTGTGTGAATCATATCATAAGGTCCACCATCTCCGTCGGTTTTAACGGCCATATATGATTTTCGAGCCAGATCATAAATTTGTTTCTTGTCACCGGTGACTAGATTCCACAAGCGATCATCAACGCCTTTTTCCAAAGCGTATTTTTTAAGTTGAGCAACCGAATCAATTTGTGGGGTAACAGAATGTGATAATAAGAGAACATCGTCACCTTTCAGGCGTTTTTGAATCTCAACCATGTTTTTGGTCATTATGGGGCAAATGGTCGGGCAGGTGGTAAAGAAAAAATCGGCTATGTAAATCTTGTCTTTATAGTTTGCTTGAGTGATTATTTCACCATTTTGATTGGTCAATGAAAAGTCGGCAATGGTATGATATTTTTTTATGTATTGCAATGATTCGTCAACGAGTTCAGGGTTTACCATCGAAGGTTGATAGACAGGTAATATTTTCTTGGGTTGAAGCGCATTATAAAACAAATAAATAATAACTGCGGATAGACAAAAGAGTACGATGCCAAAGAACTTGAATTTGCTAAAAAAAGAGCGCATATTATTTTTTTACAAAGATACATCAGCAATAAAGAGCTTTCAAAAATATTGAGGATCAAGTGGTGCTAAATCTTTCTTAAAAATTATTGACAGCAATTACTTTCTTTTATAAGACCATGTAAAGGTGTACTTTTGTGCGGTTTAAATTTAGAAAACATACATGGGATTACTTATTCAAATATTAACCTTCGTCCTAATTATCTCAATTCTGGTGGTACTACACGAGTTTGGCCATTACCTTCCTGCGAAGTGGTTTAAGACTAGGGTAGAAAAGTTCTATTTATTTTTTGATTGGAAATTTTCGCTTTTCAAAAAGAAAATAGGGGAGACAGAATGGGGTATTGGCTGGTTACCATTGGGTGGTTATGTGAAAATTGCTGGTATGATTGATGAGAGCATGGATACCGAGCAAATGAAGAAAGAACCAGAGCCATGGGAGTTTCGAAGTAAGCCGGCTTGGCAACGTCTAATTATCATGTTAGGTGGAGTTACCGTAAACTTTTTTCTAGCTTGGATTATTTATTCATCATTACTTTTCAGCAACGGAGACACCTACATACCTTCTGAAAATTTGAAGTACGGTATTTTAGTCGATTCTGTGGGTCAAAAATTAGGATTGGAGACAGGAGATAAAATTTTATCCATAGACGGAAAGAAATCTGTAAAGTTCTCTGATGCGGCAAAAGACATTCTTTTAGGAGATGAAATTACCGTCAATAGAGATGGACAAAAGATCACCATTCAAATCGATGATGAAGGTAAAAAGGATTTTCTAAGTAAAAATGGAAGCAATTTTCTGTCGTATCGAATGCGCCCTATTGTCGATAAAACCCTAAAAGATTATAGTGCGGCCAAAGCCGGAATTCAATCTGGGGATTTAATTACTTCAGTTAATGGTGAAGAAGTTACCTATTACACCGATTTTCTAGAGAAAATGAAAACCTTTGAAGCCAATGAAAATATTGCAATTGCCGTAGACAGAGATGGCTCGCGTAAGCTTTTTGATTTGAAACTTTCAGAAGATAAGAAAATAGGAATTTACCCGAGTGTTGCCGATTTAAGTGTTACTGACACGTATGGTGCACTAGCTTCTATACCTGCAGGTTTTAATAAAACCATCAAAGTGCTAACTGATCAAGTACGTCAGTTTAAAATAATTTTTAATAGAAAGACAGAAGGTTATAAAAAAGTAAAAGGCCCCATCGGTATAGTGGAAATGATGCCACCAGTTTGGGACTGGGGTTTCTTCTGGGGTTTTCTGGCCTATTTTTCGGTGTGGTTGGCATTTGTAAATTTATTACCTATACCCGCATTAGACGGTGGGCATGTGATGTTCTTGTTGTATGAAATGATATCAGGCAGACCGCCCAGTGAGAAAGTGCTGGAGAGAGGTCAAATCGTTGGTTTTATAATCGTAATGGGGCTTATGATCGTAATTTTCGGTAATGATATCTGGAATCTCATTAAAGACTATTTTTAACGATTAAAAAATAATAGTATCGTTTCAGATAAATCTCGCTTTTATTTGTTGCGGTATTTTAAAAATACAATTATATTTGCACCCGCTTTGGGCAACTAAAGCGTATGATTTTCCTCCTTAGCTCAGTTGGTTAGAGCATCTGACTGTTAATCAGAGGGTCCTTGGTTCGAGTCCAAGAGGGGGAGCATTCAATTTCAAAGGGTTACAGAAATGTAGCCCTTTTTTATTTCGCTATTGTTACCCAATTGTAACACATAATCAATATAAGAAGCATTTTTGCTTTGCCAGTTAAGACAATTATTTGAACATAAAAAGAGGGCAACCAAACGGGAACCCTCTTTTTTATTTTTAATGTTAGGAATTGTTCTGTTGCTTTTTAAGCTGCTTTATTCTTCCTGACGGTTATATCCTTTAATGGTTGTTATCCATTTGTCATAAACTATTTCTGCATCATTATATCACTACTTTTTCTCTTAAGAATAGTTTTAACTATAAATATTAATCAAAATTAATATGAAAGCGGATATAGCCAAACAAGAGGCGGCGATTAGTAAATCATCAAAGTCGAATTTTGTCTTTTTCATTCTTTGTGGATTTAATCAAAAGCGAATCCGGTTGCTACTCTATAAATAAAGGCATA
>RCNE010002032.1_pt1 | contig 10919 bp, 9 predicted proteins | sample 2041361 | NCBI WGS metagenome assembly RCNE01 (sample SAMN09708229, study PRJNA481090) | Marine sediment metagenome, whole genome shotgun sequencing project.
CGGAGTTCTCGATCATCGACACCTTCATCACGCTCGAAGGCCCCATCACCGAAAAGATCAGCATTTCGGGCGGCCTTCGGCGAAGCCTGATCGACCTCATCCTGCCGGCGGTGCTGCCGGACGACATCGGCGTGCGGCAGGCGCCCGTCTACATCGACTACCAGTTCAAGCTCAAGTTCGCACCGACCAAGCGCGACCGAATCCGCATCTCGGCGTACGGCTCGAGCGACCGGCTGGAGCTGATCTTGGAAGAGGCCGGTGGCGACGATCCGGCCATCCGCGGCAACACGCAGTTTGCGACGAGCTTCTACAACAACCAGATCGACTGGAGGCGCCGGGTCGGGGACAAGGTCGACCAGGAGCTGGCGTTCAACATCGGTCCCAGCAAGATCGCGTTTGGCTTGGGCAACGAGTTCAGGCTCGAAGGCACGTTCCTTCAGACCTACGGCCGCGCCGAGTGGCGGTACCAGGTGACCGAACGGGTCCGACTGATCGCAGGCCTCGACGTGTTCGTCAGCCCCGTCGACTTGACCTACGTCGGCCCCCAGCCGACCGCGCAGGAAGGAGGAGGAAGCCAGCAGGGTTCGCTCGCCGGCCAGGAGCAGGTGTTCGCCGACCTGAATACGACCATCTACCGGCCCGGCGTCTATCTCGAATCGGACCTTCGGCTCGGCAAGTTCACCGAGCTCATCCTGGGCCTTCGAGTGGACTATTTTGGCGACGTCGACGCCTTTGTGGTTGACCCACGGGTGACGACCATCTTCACCGTGCGTCCGGACATGCGGGTCAAGTTCGGGGTCGGCATCTTCAGCCAGCCGCCGGAGTTTCAGGAGTCGGACGCCAGCATCGGAAACCCCGAGCTCGATCCGATTCAGGCGGTCCACGTCGGTGCGGGCTGGGAGTACGACCCGATCCCCGGCTTCCGGTTTGGCGTCGAAGGCTTCTACAAGTACCTCTGGGACCGCGCCATCCAAACACCGAACGGCGAAGCGCCCTTCTACGTGACGGGCGGCACCGGCCGAATCTACGGCGCGGAGTTCAGCGCGAAGTTCCGCCCCGCAACCGGACGAAGGTACTTTGGCTACCTTTCGTACACGCTCTCTCGAAGCGAGCGAAAGGACGGACCCGAAGAGCCCTGGCGTCTGTTTGATTTCGACCAGACGCACATTCTCACCGCGGCGTTCGTCTACAAGTTCCCACGCAACTGGGAGATCGGCGGCACGTTCCGACTCGTCAGCGGCAACCCGAACACGCCGGTGATCGGCTCGGTCTACGATGCGCTGAGCGATGTCTACATTCCGATCGATGGGCGCGTGAACTCGCTGCGCAACCCACTGTTCCATGAGCTCAACGTTCGGGTTCAAAAAGAGTGGATCTTCAGGGGCTGGCAGCTGGCGTTGTTCCTCGATATCCGCAACGCGTACAATCAGCAGAACCAAGAGGGCATCATTTACAACTACGACTTCACTCAGGAAAGCCCGCTGCTCGGGCTTCCGATCATCCCCTCGCTCGGGGTTAGGGGGCAGCTGTGAGACGCGCGCTCGGGCTGATGTTGCTGTGCTTGCTGATGGCGTGCAGCGAGAGTTTTCTTGCGCCCTCGGCGGTCATCAACTTGCGGGTGATCGGCGCTCGGATCGATGTCCAGGGGGCGCCTGGGCGTGCCAACCCGAGCCCGGGCGACGACGTCCAGGCTTCGATTCTGGTCATCGACCGAGGAGCGACGCCGGAACTGACCTGGGCATTCGTGGCCTGTGTTCCCACGGCGACTCGCATCGGTGTGCCGATCTGCGGAACCCGGATCGATGGCTGTGACGGCTGCGTCGGGCCCCAGCCCGGCGACCCGTTTGCCTTGCCCGTCATCGGCTTTCAGGTGCCTTCGCAGGTGCCTTCGGAAGAAGAGCTCGACGCGGTCGAGGCCAGGGAGGTGCTTCTCCAAGGGGTGGTCTGCGGAGAGGGTGTGCCCTCCGCCGACGCGATTGTTCGCTTCCTTTCGGGCGAGACTGACGACCTCGAACCTTGTGAGCCGGACCCGATTGACGAGCCACTGCCAGGAGCTCCGCCACCAGAAACGCCACCAGAACCAGAAGGTCGCTTCGTGACCGTTCAGATTCCAATCGAGCGAGATCCCGAGGATCCGAACCTCAATCCGGAAATCCTAGGCATCTCGTTGAACGGGAGCGCGTGGCCGCCGCCATACGCGGAGGGTGTGCCCCGCGATGCACCGTCCGACTGCAAAGCGAACCTCGATGCGCTCACCCCAGAGGAACGCGAGAAGCATCCGGTTGCCGGGAGCCCACCTTCGACGATCAACCTCAGCGTGACCTCCGACAGCCTTCAGTCGTTCACGATCGACGGGGTGGACTTCACCGAGGAGATCCAGGTGAGCTGGCTTGCGGACGGCGGGGGTTTCGAGGTCGCCTTCTCGTTCATCACCGATCCGGCAAGCTCGATTCTCACCCAGTGGCAGCCCTTTTCCAACGCGGACCCGGAGGGAGAGCTGGTCCGTTTCAACTTCGTCGTCAGGGACGGCCGCGGAGGGCTCGATCGCGTCGAACGCGGGCTTTGTCTGCTCCCGCCGTCACAAACCGAATCACCGCCCTAAGTGTCGGTTTTCTCCAAACTTTTGGCGATCGTTGACACCGGCTGAGCGCCCACCTAGTTTGATGGATCGCGATGGTTGAGCGAATCGGAACGTGCCGCGTCCTCGGTCAAATCGGCAGCGGAGGCATGGCTGTCGTCTACGAAGCGATCCAGGAGCCGCTCAATCGGAGGGTCGCGATCAAGGCACTCAAGCCGTCGATCGCGATCGACAGCCAGTTCGCCGCCCGCTTCGAACGCGAGGCGAACTTCATGGCGTCGCTCCAGCACGAGAACATCCTGCACGTCATCGACTTCCTCAAAGATGGGCGCTCGATGTTCATCATCATGGAGTACGTTGACGGGATCGACCTTTACGACTTGCTCGAGCGTTCGCCGCGCTTGCCCGCCGACATTGCCGCCATCATCACCCTGCAGCTCGCACGCGGACTCGACTACGCACACTTTCGCGGGATCATCCACCGCGACATCAAGCCCGCAAACATCATGGTCTCGATGCAGGGCGACGTGAAGGTCATGGACTTCGGCATCGCGCGCCATGAGCGATTCGGCGACTTGACCGAAACGGGGACGGGGCTCGGCACACCGAGTTACATGAGCCCGGAGCAGATTCTCGGTGACAAGCTCGACTTTCGTAGCGACATCTTTTCGGTGGGCATCGTGCTCTACCAGATGCTCACCGGCAGAAAGCCGTTCGTCGAAGACGATGCGCGCACGGTCATGCAGAAGATCCGGCTCGACCGCTACGAGGCTACCAAGAGGCTCGGCGTCGAAGTGCCACGAAAGCTCGAGCGAATCATGGCGCGCTGCCTTCAAAAAATGCCTGCAAATCGCTACCCGACTACGCAGGCGCTCATCGACGACCTCACCGAATTTCTCGCGCCTCGTGTACAGATGAGCCACAACGCGCGCCTCGTGATGTTCCTGCACGAAATCGGCGTGATGACCGGCGAACAAACCGACGAAGTGCTTGCGGCCGTGGCACCGCGCGCGCTTCGAAGCGGGCGGCGCAACGGCAGCTTCCTCAAAAGCATCGCCAAGTGGCAGGCGGCTGCGCTCGCGGGGCTCGCCATTTCGGGGCTCAGCGTCCAGGCGGCAAGCGGTCGCTGGTCGGGCCCATCGGTTGGTCAGGCACCGGTGAACTTAAGCCCTGCGGAGTCCGGGTTTCTCACCGTCAGCGCGGACCCTTGGGCACACGTGCAGGTCGATGGGCAGCACGTGCTGACCACCCCGGCGGCGCGGGCGATTCTTCTGCAGCCCGGCCGGCACTACGTGAAGTATAGCAACCCCTACTTTGCGCCGGTCGAGCACGAGGTCGTCATCGAGACGGGCGAAACGGTGCACGACCGGGCGACGCTGACCGAGCCGATCGCCGTCGCGGAAGAACCGCAGGCGACGCCATGAGACGAGCGATGGTCTCGGCGCTGCTCGTCGTCGGCGTCAGCGCGCTTGCCGCGGTCGCGGGAGCGCAGCCGGTGTACACGCACGCCGTGCAAGAGGGCGACACGCTCGCGTCGATCGCGCAGCGCTACTACGCAGACCCCACGCGCGAAGCCGTGTTGCGCGAGGCGAATCGAATGAAGGGGTCCGGCGCCAACGCCCTGGTGGCAGGGAGCTGGATCTTCATTCCGATGGTGAGCTTCTACCGCGTGAGCATGGACGAAACCTGGAAGTCGATCGCCACGCAGTTCTACGGGCTGCCCTCACGGTCGACGGCCTTGGTCGAAGCGAACAATGGCAACCGGCGCGTCGAGCCCGATGAAGGCGCCGAGCTTCTGATCCCCTACCCGCTGCGTCATGTGGTTGCGCCCGGCGAAACCCTTGCGAAGATTGCGAAGGCCTACCTGCCGGACAGCCCGCTCTCGGTGAAGCGGCTGCGCGCGTTCAATGCGGGCGCGCGAATCGAGCGAGGCCAGGTCGTGCTGGTTCCCTTGTACGATCTTCGGCTTTCGGGTGAAGGACAAACCCAAGCGTCCGCGGCGTTCATGCTCGCCGCTGGTGGCGGCGCTGCGAAAGCGGCGCAGGACGAGGTCGAAGACGCGCTTCCGAAGCTCATCGAGCAGGTCGAAAAGGCTCAGTTCGCTGAAGCCGTAGCCCTCGGGAACCGGCTGCTCGGAACGCAGAGCCTGAGCTCGACTCAGGTCGTGACGATCGAAAAAGAGCTCGCAGTGGCCTACGTCGCGCTCGAGCGAGCGGACCTCGCTGAAGCTTCGTTTCGTGCAGCGCTCGCCCTGCAGCCCAACCTCGAGCTCGACACGGTGCGCACTTCGCCCCGGGTGCTCGAGGCGTTCAATCTCGCCAAGCAGCCCGCCAAAGACTAGACGCGGCTACTTTTTCTTTTTGGGTTTCTTCGGCCGGTACTTCGCGGGGCGACTGTCCGCGCTCGTTGCCTCTGCAGCGGCGCCGGGTGCGGATTCGAGCGCCCAGGGCGGGAGTGCGACGTCGCCGTTTTCTTCCGCGCGCTTTCTCAGATGGACATATGCGATGATGCACACGGGAATGAGCGCGAGCGAAATCAGCTGAGACGTAGAAAAACCAAACGCGAAGCCGCGCTCGGGGTCGTCTCGCAGGTATTCGATGAGGAATCGCCAAAGGCCGTAGAGCCCGGCCACCGTGACGAAAACCTGGCCCCGAAACTTGCGGTGAACGAGCAGCCAGGTGGCGAAGATGAACAGAAATAGGCCCGCGACCGATTCGTAGATCTGCGTCGGATGGACGGCGAGCGAGCTCAGTTGCTCGACCATTTGGTCGGGGTACTCTCGCAGGTGGTGCTGATACGCGGGCGAGCCGTTGATCGTTTGGTCACATGCAAAGGTAGGGTAGGCCTCGGTATCCCATTTTGGAAAGGTGCCCGCGGACTGCAGCCAGCCCGGTGCGCTCTCCTCGAGCGGGCGGCCGTAATCACAGCCATAGAGGTAGCAGCCGACGCGCGTGAGCATGAGCCCCGAAGCGAGCGTAGGAGCGGCGATGTCCGCGAACGGGAGAGCGGGAATTTTCTTGAGTCGCCAGAAGGCGAGCGTCGTGCCGAAGCCGCCGAGAAAGCCGCCGTATGCGACTAGGCCGCCGGCGCGAAGGTCGAACCAGGACCCGACGCTGTCGTAGGAGTCCAAGTTGGTGAGAATGTAAAGCAGGCGGGCGCCGACGATCGCGCCGACGGCGGTCCAGGTAAAGCAGCTGGCGAGAAGCTCTCGGTTGAAGCCCTCGACCCTCTTACCCATGTACATGATGTAGTACCAGGCAAAGAGCAGGCTGCTTCCCAACATCACGCCATAGGAGTAGATCGGGATCGCGCCCCAGGGCGTCGGGATGCTGAATAGGACCGGATGCATTGGGCGGGAATCTCGCCGGGTTCGCCTCGGGGGTCAAGTGGCCGTGGTTGGGCGATGAGCGAGCTAGACCTTCGCGAGCAGGATGGTGCGGTCGTTTTCGAGGTGCGGGTTGCGCCGCGGGCGAGTCGCAGCCGCGTGATCGGCGTGCAAGATGGCGCACTCAAAGTTGCGCTCACCGCGCCGCCGGTCGATGGCGCAGCAAACGAAGCGCTCCGGAAGCTGCTCGCCAAAACGCTCGGCGTCTCCAAGTCAGACGTCGAGATTGTTCGCGGCGACCGCGCGCGAATCAAGCTCCTGCGGGTGAAAGGAATCCGCGCCGCGGACGTTCGCTTCGACGTCGGCTAGTTGACGATCACGCGGCGAAGGATCCACTGATCCTTTTCGCGACGGAGGTCGAATACCGTGTTGGCGAGGCCGGCGTCGGTTCGAAGCCGCAGTGCGATCCGGGCGCGCTCGCCGTCGAGCGAAATGCTTTCCTGAATGAGGCGAAGCCTCGAGCCCTCGAGGGACGCGAGCGCTTTGCGCGCATCGGGCTTGAGCGCCGCCGCGTTCCGGTTGCTGTAGCGTCGCCTGTGTCCGTCGTGCACGAGCTCCATCGTGACCTTCGACGGGTCCGCGTAACGGAGCGCGTTGTCGATGCGGGACTCGGACACCTGGCCGGTCACCGAGTCGATGAACTCATCCATTCGTTCGCGGTCGGTGACCACGATGGCGTCAGTGACCACCGCAGCCCCGACCACGATCGATAGGATGACAAGGAGATAGATACCCGTCCGTCTCATGACGCCCTTGGGTAATGCAGGCCTCGTGCCAGCCTGTAAGCTACCCATTTATGCTTTGATTTCGTGCAAAAGCCGACCGTTTTCCCAGGTTTGACTGTCATTGTGACAGGCTGGCCGCAGCTGGCTGGGACACATTGGCAGCCGGCGCTGCCTGACGAACGGAACGCGCGCGGCGCTCTAGCCAGGCGGTCAGGCCGACCAGGGCGGAGCCGAAACCGGCGAGCGCCAGCCAACCGCTGGGCTGAAACACCTCGATGGCGTGAACGACTTCGAGGATGAAGCCAAAGCCGGCGAGCCCGATTCCGGAATAGAGCGAGGGGCGGCGGCCCTTGACGAAACCGTAGCTCGAGATACCGAGGCCCAGGGCGATGGCTTGGAGGGCTGCCCAGGGTCGTGGATCGATCAGCAGGACGGTCAGTGCAGTGGTCGCATTGAGAGCCACCGCCGCCTGTAGAAAGAATCCTTTCGAGCGCGAGCTACTCCACGCGAATGCAAGCAGCGGGATGGACGACAGGAGACCATAGGCTAGCCAAACGCTCGAGGCAGATACGTCTGGCCACCAGAGCTCCGTCGCAAGGACAAACGCGGCGACCGAAAGGAGCGTTGGAACGATTGCGAATCGTTCGATGGTGGCGTCGCCGCTCTTCTTGCCGAGCGTGAAGAGAGCCAATGCGCCGGTTCCGAGGATGGTTCCCCAGAACGCGGTCGAGACGTCATAGAACAGAAGCTGACGCGCTGCGATGACCGTGGCCGGCGCGAGGAGGGAGGCAACGGCGAGCCTCGACTCCAAGGTTTGTGGCTTGATCCGCGCCGCACAGTAGGCGGTGAAACCCAGAATGGGAGCGACGGTCAGGGTTGCGGCTAGCGAGCTTCGATCGGGGACGAGCAAGAGCGCGTGACTTGCGACGCTTGTCGCGGTCAGCAGGCGTGCGTGCGGTCGCGCGAGCACGCGAAAGGCCGCCCAAATCAAGGGAATCAGCGCAAGGCCGGCGCCCGCAACGAGCAGGACTGCTGCCAAGCGGCTGGGCGCGACCCATTGCGCGACCGGCCCAAGGCTGCTGGTGCCCGTTCCAAACTGCGACAAGACGAACCCGCCAAGCACGCCCCCGTGAATCGGGATGAGTGCGAGCAGGGTGAGCATCAGGACGCGCGCGCTCCGGCCCTCCTGCATGCGAATGCCGCAGGCGTAGGCCAGGGCCGGCAGAAGCGCGGTCATTCCGAGCAGCGTGAGATAGCGGGACACGTCCCCGTCCTGATCCCAACCTTGAACGAGGAACGTGCCCGCGGCAGCCACGATCATGGCGGCGCCGCACCAGCGCAGCATTTGAAACAGTTGTTGAAGTCGCGTTTCCATCTGGCCTCCTAGGATTCCTCGGTGCGCAGTGCTTCGAGCTCGAGCCGAAGATCGGCGGTTTCGTCGACGGCTTCGAGCTCGGTTTCGAACGCGTCGAGGGGTTCGGCGCATTCCGATGCGATTTCGATTTCCCCGACCCGCGTCTCCCATCGATCGAACACCTCTTCTAGGTCACCGATCGGTCCGGTCGTGCTAGCCATTCCATGGGCGGCCTCCGCGCGGGACTGGCGTGTGCGCATCAAGTTCTTGCGTTCGTTGAGCTCGCCCAAACGCGCGTTCAACATACGGATGCCTTGACTGAGCTCTTTGTGCGATCGCTCGTGCTCGGCCAAACGCTGGCGCAGCTGCTGCAGCCGACGCTCCGACGCTTTGAGGCGGCGCATGCACTCGAGGGCAACCGTTTCGTCCTCGGCAGCCTTCGCACGCCGACGCCAGACTTCGACGGCGCGCTCTTCCTGAGCGAGGCTGTCCCGCAGGGATTGCTGGTCGCGCTCGACCCGCTTGAGCTGGACGCGCGCTCGGGCCGTGGATTGGCGAACCCGGCCGATCGCGGCGCTGACGGCCGCCTCGTGGTTTTCGACCTGTGCCAGGACGCCGTCGACCCAGCTCGTCACACTCATGGTCCATCGCTTCATTCGATTCATCGAAACCTCCTGTGCCCGATAGAGCAGGGAGCGTGCCAGGACGAATCGCATCGAAATCATTAGGAAATTTGACTAGGCCGCCTCGGCTTTGTACATAAAATGCCTATGCTGTGTACAATATTTGTACATGTTGGATCCACAGACCGCCTCCAGGCTCGATGCGATCGGAAAGCTTGGATTCACCAACCCGTTTGGTCCCGAGCGACCTCGGCTCGAGGCGGTCATCGTGGGCGAGCAGGTGGCGCGCACTTCGCCGTGGAGCCGCTCGTTGGACTGGCCCCTCGAAGACCCGGCGCTCCCCGCGATTCAAGAAGAAGCTGAACGGCAAATGGCCGCAGCGCACAAGGGCTTCGAGCGCGGCGCCGCCTACAGCGAGCACGAATGCGAGCTCATCCGGGGCGCTGCCTTGTACGTGCTCTACTATCGCTACGACTCCGCCATGTACGAGTCGATCATCGCCCGGTCGGGCACAGAGACGGTCGATTTTTACGACGCGTTTCGACAGGATTTTAACGAGCTGTTTCGGCATGTGGGTCCGCCCCACTGGGCAAGCGAACCTGCCGACCTGTTCGCGCTCTTCTTTCAAACGCGGCGCGCCTTTCATTTCGTCTTTCATCAAATCCTCGGCAACTCGATCGCGGCTGCGAAGCTGCGCGCGAGCGTCTGGGAGTCCTTGTTCACGCACGACCCCTGGCGTTATCTGCATCATCTCCAAGGTCGCATGCACGAAGCGAGCACCTTGATTCTGGGTCCCTCAGGCACCGGCAAGGAGCTCGTTGCAAGCGCGATCGGCCTCTCCTCGTACATTCCATTCGACGGGGGTCGGCGTCGCTTCGCCCGCGATTTCCGGACCGCGTTTCATCCGATGAATTTGGCGGCGATGTCGAATCCGCTCATCGAATCGGAGCTCTTCGGGCACAAGAAGGGCGCGTTTACGGGCGCGATGGCCGACCGGATGGGCCACCTGGAAGGACGCACGCCGAGCGAGACGATCTTCATGGACGAGATCGGAGAGCTCGATCCGGAAGTGCAGGTGAAGCTTCTGAGGGTGCTGCAGTCGCGGACGTTTCACCGCTTGGGGGACAGTGAGCCAAGAAGCTTTGGAGGCAAAGTGGTCGCGGCGACGAACCGGGACCTAGCGCGCGAAATGCAAGCAGGGCGTTTTCGCGAGGACCTGTACTATCGCCTCTGTTCGGACGTCATTCGGACGCCTTCTCTCAAAGAGCAGCTTGCGGGCGACCGTGACGAGCTCGCGCATCTGGTCGGAGTGTTGATTCAGCGCACCCTCGGCACCGCCGATCCCGCGAGCTTTGACGAGGTCATGTCTGGAATCGACCGTGGCGTCGGCTTCGACTACCCGTGGCCCGGCAACATGCGCGAGCTCGAGCAGTGCGTCCGCAACCTCTTGATACACGGCCGCTACCTTCCGGCGACAGCAGCTCCCGCAAGCGGCGCCCTCGATACGCTCGTAGAGCAAATGCAAAACGCAAACGCCACCCTCGACCAGGTCATCTCCACCTACACCAAGTGGGTCTACCAACGGGAAGGCAACTATACCCGCGCCGGCCAAGTCCTCGGCGTCGACCGCCGCACCGTAGCCAAGCACACAGGGGACACACTCCACCCCAGTAAGCATCCGAAATAACACGCTTTCTCCGGCAAAGATCGCAGCGACACCTTCCGATGCAGCCGCCCTGTCTGTGAAATCCAAACTGAGTTGCCGCTGCGATCTTTCTCCCAAAACCCACCCAATATCGGGTATTTAGAACCCCAGAGAGTGTCCCCTTCTGTTGCGACGGTGCGGATGTTTACGCCTGCGGGTTGGGTGATTGGAACGTTGCATGTTCCGGCGGGGGTGGGGTTGTTGCCGTTTCTGAATGGGGAGGAAGCGTTTTTTCGGATGACGAACGTGAGCATGCCGGCGCAGCCCGAGACGATTCCGTTTCTGGCCGTGCAGCGCAAGGCGGTTTTGATTGTGGTGCCGGGAGAAGACGTCGCGCTCGGCCTCGACGAAGACGATGGCCGCACGCGCCACGAAGTGGCTTGCATGTTTTCCGGCGGCCTGGTGATGGGAACGCTGTCCTTGCCAAAAGGCGTGCGGGTCTCGGACGAGCTCATGGAGTCCGAGCAGTTCTTCGCGATCGACGATTGCACCGTGGGCATCGATGCATCGCCCGACCCGGTCATGGAAGCCGAGAAGCTGGTGTTCGTG
>RCNE010002033.1_pt1 | contig 10917 bp, 7 predicted proteins | sample 2041361 | NCBI WGS metagenome assembly RCNE01 (sample SAMN09708229, study PRJNA481090) | Marine sediment metagenome, whole genome shotgun sequencing project.
CTCACGGGCATATTCTAAATTGGACTCTGGCTGTGTGCGGGACTTAATTGTATCTACAAAATTCTGTTGATGTCCAGGAGAACGCGGAATTGAAATAGGCACTTTAGGAAGATCCGTTACCGTCTCTCCGTTAATGGTAATTTCTCGCGTTTCATAGTCACATATTAAGGTGCCTTTTGAACCTTCAAAGTAGGCGCCAATACTTCTATCTTTTGCACCAGGTACATTAGGTGGTTCGGTGGTCCAATGAATGTTGAGGTTGTCAAATTCGTAATCAATATCTATCCATTCAGGCGTGTCAGAAATGCCTTTGGTTTCCTCTCCTCGAGCACTTATGGATCTCAATCCTTTTGGTTGTAGTGACATATATACGACATCAGCTATATGACACCAGAAATCTGCAAACATTCCACCAGAATAGTCCAAGAAGTATCGGTAATTGAAGTGACATCGTTCAGGAAAATACTCTCTTTCTGGTGCTGGTCCTTGCCACATATCCCAGTTCAATGTAGCAGGTACAGCTTGCCCTTTTGTCATTTTTAACTCAGGTATACCGCCTGACTTCCATAATCGCACGGTATTAATATCACCAAGCATGCCTGATTGAATAATCTCAACAACTCTATGATAATTATCACCAGCATGAATTTGCGTACCCAATTGAAATATACTGCCATATTTTTGCTGAGCAGCCAACATCTTTTGTCCTTCAAGTACATCATAAGACAATGGCTTTTCACCATACACATCTTTTCCTGCCTGAAAAGCCAAGGTTCCAATTGTTGCGTGCCAATGGTCAGGTGTTGCGCAGGTAATAGCATCTATATCTTTTCGGTCTAAAATATGCCGAAAGTCTTCGTAGGTATCAACTTTCCAATCTGGTTGCATCTTAGCTAAATTACTGATACTGGAAGCCAAATGCTTTTGCTCAACATCACAAAGTGCAACAATATTTACCTCTGGCAAATTGGCAAACCATTTCATGTGTTCATTGCCCATCCATCCAACGCCAATGTGGGCTACCCTTAAAGTGTCGCTCGGCGCGACGCCCTTCATCGACCATGGTAGCATTGTTACTCCTAATGCTCCTAAGCTACTTTGCTTAAGAAATACTCTTCTATTTTGTTGGTGTTCTTTCATGATTTATAATTCTTTGATACTGAAATTTTAAGTTTACGCCTTTACTTAACGTATTCATAAAAATCATATTCATTGCTGTAAATGTAATTTCATTTTAGATTAAATGACCAATATATAGTGTTCCGCTAGCTTGCTGAGAACGGTTGGGCTATGCGTAGTGTGGGGATCGGGAAGCAATTTCCATTCCGCCATAACGCTTAGCTAAATCTTTTGGTTTTATTTTATTTTTTCCTGTCTAAAGCGAAATCCCAAAGATTTCGCGACTTAATAAAAATACGCAAACCTATCGGTTTAGCACCTTAGCCCACATTACGTATAGGCTATGTTGGCAATAATATTTTTACATTTGCAGTCTAAAGTATATTTTTCAAATCCTGTCTTCCAACAATTGCCATTATATCAACAACATTATTATTTATTTTATAATAAATACTATCTGAACCACACACACATCGTCGATACCCTTCTTTTATATACTCGACCGATTCAAATGAATAAGGCTTTTTAGCAATAATGTCAAAATATTCGAAAAACGAATCAAAATATTTGTCCGCTTGTGTCATTCCAAACTTTTTGACTCCGTAACGATGTATACGTATCAGGTCGTTTTTGGCTTCGTTGCTTAATTTATACTTAATCATTAAGTATAGACTTGGATTGCGCTAAGATTTGCTCCTTGCTATCATTGGTAAATCCGCTATCTTCAGCTTTCTCCAATTTAGCTTTAATCCAGTCAATTTCGATTTGTTGGTTTCTTGCTTGACGAATTAAGTCATTAACGAGTTCGCTTTTACTCGAGTATTCTTGATTGTCTACTTGTGTTTTTAACCATTCATCATTTGGTCGTGTAAACGATATGCTCTGTCTAGCCATAATAAATTATGTTTGGTGCTAAATTACACCAAATTCGAACCAAATACAAATTTTTGTGATATTGTTGCCAACAATTGTATAAAGAACATTATGTTTTTTACAAATCCAAAGAATTCTTTATGGAGTCAAATGTGCTAGTCGCCACCTGGGTATAAATTTCAGTTCTTTTGCTCGAAGCATGTCTCAAAAGCACCTGTATCTGCCTTAGGTCAGCAACTTGATTCAATCGGACTCCTCTTATAATGGACCCTGTTTTCAATGCCATATTATAAGAAAGACATTTGCTTCAACTTTACTATTATATAATGACGTACCTATGGAAATAGTAAGTGAGTTATTGGGACATTCCAGCATGAAAATCACACAGGAGCACTATGGCAAGGTAGTTCAGAAGAGAGTGAGTGCGGAGATGGAGAGGATATCAAGAAAACTTGGCTAACAGACTAGGCTAAGATGCATATAAAAATATTCTTCTTCATTGGTTTAAATTTAGGATGAAAACTAATTAAGTAACATTGATTCACAACTTATTTATCATTGTTCATTTTAAGCCTCACTTGCTGCATATTCCATTTGTAATATGTACTATGTCCATTCGCGGCATCTGAAAATACCAACTGCATTGTTTTTCCATCCTTTGAAATCCACTTTGGAGCAAGTTGGGGAAGATAAAGTCTGTTGATATCATCACCTACTTGCCAATTTTCTTTCCAATAAAACCGATTCCAAGGTCCCCATGGATTTTCTGCATATAAGAACATCAGGCTCCCTGATTCATTGTGCGGAGAACTCGACATTGGATCTCCTGTTCCCGGTCTTTGACTTCCACCTGTGACCATAATGAATAACCCAAGCTTTTTGTTCCATACAACACTTGGAGACCAGGAATAGAATCCCCAATCTTCAGGGAATTTATGTACAATTCCTCGTTTAGTTATATCGCCCACAGCCCATTCAGCGTTTCCATTATCATTAATATGAGTGAAATACGCCCATTTATTTCGATTAAGGATATCTTCCTTTTTCACCCTGGCCATATTTAAATTGGCAGATTTCAGCTTGCCTTCGGGAGAATAAATATATACATAACCATCTTTATTTTCCTGATAGTCACGCCCGTACTGAGCAATGGAAATAAAAGAAAAAGCATAATCTGGCTCGTTAAAAAATAGTAATTGATTTCCTCCTTCATTTAATAACCACCTATCACGGTCGTGTGCATTTGTGTTATTCCACCGCTTCCAGCTATTTTCATCCTTTGATCTCCAAATCAATTGGGTTCCATCAAACCAGCTCCATCCTTTTCTAGCGCCACAATGAGAGATAAATTGATATAAATTTCCATCAATGGAAACGATTCCGTAACCATACCAGTTCCAGTCACTCAGTAGTTTTTTACTAACACGTGGAAATTCTGTGACATAGTCAGGAGGTACTATCGGGCCATGAATCTCTGCTAGGCCACTACGGGAATAATCAGGATGATCGATCATTTTGGCATGGAAGCTGGTACTATCGGGACCGCCCGTTATTTTCCATACATGATAATTTTTGAAATCCTTTTGACTGCCATCATCATTGTGCCAACCTCTCCCATCACATTGGGCCGTATAAAGGGAGTTGTCTTCACCTACTGTCATGCACCAATTATCGCCATTGTCACCTAGTCTTACGATTTTTGGATTAAAGTCGACACCTATAGGATGATTTTTAGGGGTCTGACCGACCATCATGTTAATGGTAATAAAAAGAACCAATACAATTTTTTTCATTTTATTATATATTTAATGATGTTCAACACTTTTTGCTGACACTATACAACCTTACTAGGATTTGGTTTTTCAAGTTTATGAAATTGTATAAAATCGGTAATAGTCTTTGTTTTATTCTTACCACCAATTGCCGATCCTCCAGGCATCGATTTTTTTTATTTCCTTCGTTAAACTCATTAGGGAATCAAACGCGCAAAAAGAGCTCCTTTTTATAAAGAATATACAAAAAACACCATTGGACTGGTAAAGAACAAAAAACCAAAACCACATTGATGTAAGGTTCCCCGACTATTTGACCTAACCATTGAAATAAAGATGATGTGGTATAAGACCAATTAATAAATGAGCCTGACAGATATATTAATATAGAGTTCATGCCGATTACTTTGAAGAAAAACGCCCATTTTTTGTGCCCTAAGATATCAATGATGTAATAAAAAACCGCCATTAATACCATGCTTATTCCACCACATTGCAAAGTAAAAGAACTTGTCCACAGATTTTTATTAATTGGGAAAACGAGATTCCATATTTGGGCAACAACAATGAGAATAACACCTATCACGACTAGGCGTATAGCAGTTTCTTTATTCTTTTCAACAGGAGTGTTTTTTAATAAATTTCCCGCATATATACCTAGAAGAGCCGTGGAGATAGCAGGTATAGTGGAGACTAAACCTTCAGGGTCATGTATACCCAGATACAATTTGCCTGGTATTATTAAAGTGTCAAGGTAAGAAGCAAAATTACCTTCCATGGTCAAATCTCCCATTGGATAACCAGGAGCAGCATTGAATAATAATAGGAGCCAGTAGCCAATAAGAAGGGAGATAAACCAGATTATTTGACCACGTTGCTTGGTATATAGGTATATGATGTTGGCAAACATATAAGCCAATCCAATACGTCCCAAAACACTTCCAAAGCGAATTTCGTCTAATGGTAGAATTTGAAGGCCATTGTTATAGATAATCCCTAGGAGAACTAGAATCAAACCTCTTTTGATAATACGGATTATTAGGGATTGCCTGTCTTTTCCTTTTTCAATTTGTTTGCCTATAGAATAGGGAGTCGCAACTCCTGCCAAAAACAGAAACAAAGGAAAAATCAAATCATAAAAAGCAAATCCGTGCCAAGCTGGGTGAGTGAACTGAACAGATAGTGCATTCCAAAAAGAGGAGTTGGTAATATCTGCAAGTTGATGAAAGATTTCTTCTGCTCCTATAATCCAGAACATGTCAAAACCGCGCAGAGCATCAAGTGAATAAAGTCGTTCAGTCCTAATGATTTGTTTCATTCTAAAATTTTGTCTAATGTTGGAGTAAAGGGGAAAGGTCCTTTTATTTCCAAATTTGAAGGAATAAAAGAAACGTTTTTCTAATTGATAGCATGATATTTTTTTATTTAGACTTTTAATGAATGTCTAAGTTGTTTCGGTTAAAAACAATTCAGTTTCTTTTTCTTTCCAACCCTTTATTTTGTATGATTATACTTTCATTTTCTTCTAATAATCTAAAGCAAAGGAATACCTAAGAAACCTAAGGTAACGAGGCACTATTTTGCATAGAATATTCCATTGTATGGTAGATTTTCCTCGCTTTTAATAAAATCTATTTAAAAGTAACTCATAGCGCAGAATACTGGTTTACAACGAAAAAAAAAGCTCCTATGGTACTAGGAGCTTTTTAGAAAAAACTAACTCAAAACTAACTCAAAACTCTTAATAGCCTGTATTTATGATTCCCAAATTATTTATATCTCATGATATGAAAAGACCACTTTTATTAGCGGATTGGGAAGCAGTAAACCAACCTTTATATTGTCTTGCAATGAGACGCCATTGCTTGCATCGTTCCTTAGCGTTTAAACTTCCGATTGATGCAAGCTGATAAAAAGCTCGGCGTCTAATTTTCTATGATAAAAATTAATACCCCGGATTCTGTGTTAAATTACCTTCACTTAAATCAATGGCCGCTGTGGGTATAGGAAAAACAACATGAGCTGGATCAAAAGCAGCCGCTTTTGCACCAAAATTAGCTATTGTTCTACCTTCGTTTACATAGTACGCATCTAAAACTTCTTTGCTAACACCCCATCTGGCTAGGTCAAAAAAGCGATGCGCTTCCATACCTAACTCAATGCGTCGTTCAAAACGTACCGCCTTTGTTGCAAAGGCCTTATCGGCAAAATCAGTGGCATAAGGCTCTACAACATAATTTGCTGCATCAGCACCACCAGCTTGAAGTCTTGGTCCAGTTTTTGCACGCATTCTAACCATATTTACATATGCAGTAGCTTGTGCCAAGGCACCCACTTCAACTTCGCATTCGGCTGCCATCAACAGTAAATCTGCATATCGCATCACATTATAATTAACCCCGTTATTACGACTATTAACAGGTGATACATTTCCATCTCCTGCCTGATGGACATTTTTCTTGGAGATATAAGGGCCAGAGATATCCGAATCTTGCGCACGTATCCAATCCTGGCCTATATGTATTCCAAAACCATTGTAGTCAAGTCCTCTTCGTGAAACCGTATAGTCTAAGCGAGGATCTAAAGGTCCGGTATGAGGGGTGAAGGCATCTGCAGAGCCTAATAGATGATCGTTAGTCACATCATTGCCAGGTAGGTTATAGGTATCCAATAAGGGCAACCCAGCAGCATCTGTTTGATACGCATTTACCAAATCTTGAGAAGGTTGGTAAAAACCACAACAGGTAAATGGGCCACCACCTCTAGGGAAATTTAAAGTTGATGGATTAGCATTAAAAGAAGCGCCTCCATCGGCCAAAAATTGAATGGCAAAAATAGATTCTGGGCCGTTCTCACCTTCCAACCTAAAGTTATCAAGATAATTAGCGTTTAAGCTGAAAACACCCGAATTGATTACCGAATTAAAAGATGCCAAAGCTCCAGTATAATTACTTTGATATAACTGTGCCTTGCCTAAAAATGCCATAGCCACCTCTGTACTTGGTCTACCAGGATCTGGTTGGTTCCCTCTAGTAGGTAAATTTGCTATAGCAAATTGAAGATCACTTTCAATCACTGCCCATGCAGGACCAGAATTTGGTTGGTTAAACTCTAGTGCTGCAAAATTTTCTTCCGATACCACAGAAACATTACTCCACATTTTTGTCAATTCAAAATAGTAATGGGCACGTATAAATCGTGCTTGCGCTTCTACCTGAATCAAACCTCCTGCCAGAGCGGCATTAATCGCAGCGTTAGCCCTATTAACACCCGCATAGAGTGTAGCCCATTTTCGAGGAAGTTGTTCATTACTAGGATCCCACTCGCCTAGTTCAAGTCGTAACAAACTAGATAGATCATTGTCAGTACTACCTTTATGGGCATCACCAGCTAAAACATCATGAAACCAGTTATCGCCACTTCTCATACGGCTATCGCCGACTGAAAGATCAGAACGGCCTGTAAGCATAGAATAGGCAGAGGCAAGAAATAAATTAGCCCCATCTTCCGTCTGAAGAAATTCTTCTTCAAAAGCACCAATTTGTGGTAAATCGCTAAATTCGTCACTGCAAGCTAAAATTCCGATTAGCATTGCAAAATAAATTATTTTTCTTTTCATATTATTAAAATTTTAAATTAGCACCAAGAGTTAAGACCCGCTGAAGTGGATTAATTCGTCTATCTAATCCTAAGGTTAAGTTGTCAATTGGAAGAACTTCTGGATCGAATCCTTCATAATTAGTTATCGTAAACAAATTTGTACCTGTTACGTAAAGTCTCACAGAAGAAATTCCAGCAGATTCTAAGACTGATCCAGGCAAAGTATAACCAATGGTTAAATTTTTAAGCCTAAGGTATGAACCGTCTTCAACATAAGAGGAGTTAGGTTCGTCTTCATTGTTTTGCGAAGTTGTTGATAAGGCAACAAACGAACCGTTCGGATTGCTTGACGAACGTGCATCCAATGTTCTGGTACTTCTATTTCCGTTAAAAAAGAACCCGTAATCGGTAAATATTTTATTGTAATTCCATAGATCATTACCTTGTGACCCTTGGAAGAAGAACGAAATATCTAAATTCTTATAGCTTGCATTGAAATTGGCACCATAAGTAAAATCCGCATGAGGTGATCCAATTTTGGTACGATCAGCGGTGTCTGTTACGCCATCTCCGTTAACATCTTCATATATGAACCTACCTTCGGCAGTAAGACCTATAACGTTTCTTCCATAGAAATAAGAAAGTTCTTCTCCCTCCTCTGTTCTGGTTACCTGTCCTTTTCTAATTCCACTTGAATTTCCTTGCAGAGGAGCTTTGAATTCTGTTACCTCGTTATCAACCGTAGAAAGATTTGCGCTAATACCATAGTTAAAATCTTCACCGATATTATCGTTCCAATTCAATTGTATATCCACTCCCTTATTTCGAACGGTTCCGAAATTCACAAAGGGTGCACCTGCATCAATTGCAGTTAAACTTACCGCATTAAGGTCTCTTACAATTAAATCTTTAGTTTCGATATTAAAATATTCAACAAAACCAGACAATTTACTGTCAAGGATAGCAAAGTCTGCACCTAGATTTAAAGATGTTGAAGTCTCCCATTTTAAATCTGGATTACCTACTTGAGTTAATAAAACCCCATCTCGAATTCCCCCTCCGTCAAAAGAATAATCCGCATATCGCTGATCTTGAAAAAATCCATTCTGTGCAGGGTTTCTAATTGGCAATGTTTGGTTACCCAATTCACCATAAGATGCTCTTAATTTAAGCCTATTGAGAAAGCCTTCGGTCTTAAAGAAATCTTCTTTGGTTAGTTCCCAACCTGCACTTACCGATGGAAACGTTTGACTTTGATTATCACCTATAAAACGAGATGATTTATCGTTCCGCACGGTAGCGGTAAGAAAGTATTTACCATCATAATCATAATTGGCCGTTCCAAAAATAGAGAACAAGGTAGTCGAGCCATCAAAACCTTCATCTACATTCGCAGTTGCAATACCGTTACTTAGCAAAACAAAGTTCACGTCTTCATTTAAGAAAGTACTTCTTGAAATTGTTTTTCCTTTTCCTCTTTCCTTAATTGCCTCAACACCACCAAGAGCATTTATCGAATGTTTGCCAAAGGTGTTTCTATAATTTATTGTATTCGTCCAAGACCAGTTATGCGTTGTTACATCTCCTTCTGTTAGCGTCGCGTTGTCACGAGATTCTTTGGCTTCAGGATTAACTGCTACAAATCGTCTTGTATTTAAAATATTAAAACCTGCTGCAGCTACAGTTTTAATGCTTAATTTATCTGTTATTTTATAATCTGCATAAATATCACCAAGAAAGTTATAGTTCTTTTGATAATCATTTCTAGCCCTGAACAAATCAGCAACTGGGTTACCTGAATTTCCTAATTCCGGACCTTCAGTCCCTGCAAATTCGCCGGCATCATTTCGAACCGGTATCAAGGGTGTTATTCTCAAAGCCAACTCAGTAGCAGTATCTGTACCTCTTGAAGCCTTTGTATAAGATACATTAACATGTTCCCCAACGGTCAGTTTTTTATTTTTACCTACTCTGAACTCAGAATTTAATCTTGTACTCCCACGATAAAAGTCAGTATTTCTAACAACCCCTTCTCGTTGTAAAAACGAAGTGGACATATAGTATTTTCCAGTGTCTCCACCGTTAGATACAGAAAAAGAAGCATTATTTACTGCCGCGGTTTGTGTGATAGCCTCAATCCAGTCAGTACCTCCATTGGGTTTAACTGTGGTTGTAAATGGCACACCATTTATGGCAGCTCCTTGCACAGTGGCAGGAACATTTGGCCCTGAGTTACCATCTGCTCCACCGTATTGGGCGTGAAAAGGAGGTGTTGTAAGGCCATTTATTGCCTGTTGATTTACCAGACTTTCCCATAATACATCTGCATGTTGGTCTGCGTTCAATAAATCTACCGAATTCGTAATTTCAGCAAAACCTGTGTAGAAATCAGCAGAAACTACAGGCTTATCCATATTATAACCTCCACCATTGGTGGTAATTATAACAACACCATTAGATGCTCTTGCGCCATATATCGCAGCAGCAGCATCTTTTAAAACGGTCATTTGCTTGATATCGGCAGGGTTAATATTGTTTAACACATCACCATTATCTGTTTGAACACCATCGATAATAAACAATGGGTCAGTATTGTTACTAGAACCAAAACCACGAATATTAATTTTGGGTGCATCACCTGCCGTACCTGATTGCGTAACAGTTACCCCAGTAACTCTTCCTTGCAATAATTCTGCGGCATTCTGAACGGGTACTTTCACCGCTTCGGTTACTTCTACAGTTGCTACCGCTCCTGTAATTTCACCCCTAGTTTGTGTTCCATATCCCGTTACAATAACCTCATCTAATTTAGAGGCATCTTGCTCCATGGTCACATCAATGGTAGTTTGACCATCAACAGCCACCTCGGCTGTTTTGTAACCAATATAACTGAATACAAGGACAGCATCGCTACCCACATCGAGTAGTGTATAATTGCCATCAAAATCTGTTTGGGTACCTGTAGTGGTTCCCTTGACCAAAACATTGGCGCCAGGTAATAGTGCCGTTTCATCCGAAACGGTTCCGGATACTGTTTGTGCTTTTGCCAGACCGAAACATAATAATGTTACAGTCAGCAAAAAAATTCTAGCTTTTTGCTTTAGCTTTTGAGTGAATATTATTTTCATATTAGAGTTGTTAGTTAATTGAATAAATTCTTTGTGTTGATAGGAATTAGAGATTGTTAACCCTCATTAGACTCATTGCCTATTTCGATAGTGAGTAAAAGACAGGCTTTGAAAGTAAATCCTGTTCTTATACAATGTGCTTTTTTTAGCAAATCTATTGGGTTATGTATTTCTTCCTATTGATGAAGTCTTTCAGGGACCGTTGCATGGCTGTATCATATCTATTTGGTTTTTAAAATTTGTGTTAAGGTGTTGCGTTTGCCAATTAAAAAAGTATAAAACTAGAGGGGATTCTTTTTATACCAGTAGGAAATCAATTACAAATAATAATAACGTTAACGTACACTTTTATTGCGTTAACATTTCTTAAATATAAATATTTCCTAGTTATAAACAGTTAATTTTACAATATTGTTAAAAAAAAG
>RCNE010002035.1_pt1 | contig 10912 bp, 9 predicted proteins | sample 2041361 | NCBI WGS metagenome assembly RCNE01 (sample SAMN09708229, study PRJNA481090) | Marine sediment metagenome, whole genome shotgun sequencing project.
TGAACGTCCTCCCGGATGTCACCCAAAACCGATCTTGCCATGAAAAATGCAGAGCGGCGAGGATCTATGTGATCGTCCGGGATGGAACAGTTACAAGCCATTCGGACGCTATGTGCTGTGGGTTGGACATCTATGAGATTGGTAAGGTGTGGTTTTCTACCATTCATTCTAAATGCCCCGCTTGGCCTTAAGGTTAGTTGGGGCTTGTCTTATGTTTTCCCCATCGATCTGCAAAGATTGAGCCATTGCACGCCAAGCCAAGTTTAGCGGGCAATGGTGGCGGATAGCACTCCCTTACTAGAGTGTGCTTTCACTTGCTGCACTCTTGATGGCAAACAACGTGGCATCCCATGCGCGATAATGAACAAAAATAATCATAAACTTGGCATTTAAGAACTTGTTCGACACCTACGACCTCACGTTTTCGGTGCTATGTATGGGGAGTTTGAACGTAATTGTGCCGACGCATTCTTATGTGTCTCCAGTTCAACTGAAAGCCAATCACCAACAACTTTGGCAAGATCAGACCCTTGAGTCGCGCCGAACTTTAGAAAATACAAGGAGTGATCAGATTGCCGGACTGGCCCCCATGGCTTGACCAGGTCTCCCGAAAACAACAGATCAGCCGCCACAATATCGTCACCCAGCGCGATGCCCTCGCCAGCGGCAACTTTGCCGAAAATTGCCGATGTGCTATTCAGAATTGGCCCGCGTTCAACATCACGATGCGCACGCCCTGAATGTCTCAGCCAGGAGGTCCATCTGGACATGTTTTTTTCATGGATCAGCGTTGAGGTTGCCAGTTTGGGTGCCGTTACGTTGTCGCCGTCCTGCGAAACCATGATCGCACCGCAGACCGAAAACTCGTAACCGGTTCTAAGGAGCACGGAGTCGTACTCCGGCCATTCGCCGCGCCCAAAATGGATGGCTAAATCTGCCTTCGCTTTGAGATAAGCGTCGATGTCCTGACCGTGCGCGATATCAAGCTGCACCTCTGGAATCAGGGCCTGCAGCTTGATTAGGCGCGAGCCCAGCCAACATTCCACAAATCCCGCGTCCGCCACAATCTTCAAACGGCGTCGCGCAGGGTTTTTGGCACGCCGCCTACTGACCAGCGTTGTCACTGTGTCGATGTCCTCAAACGCCTTAGACAGTGCAAAATAGTATGTGCTGCCCTCTGTGGTGAGCGTCACTTTACGGTTCGATCTGTGGAACAGTTTGACCTCAAGCCGGTCTTCCAGGCGCTGAACCTGATGGCTGATCGACGATGGTGTGACGCTGAGTTCATGCGACGCCAATTTAAAACTGCCATGACGGGCAGCAGCCTTAAACGCGCGCAATGCGGTGAGTGGAGGGAGCATATGGGGCATTATTTCAGATGAATGTAATCGATCTGAATTGATAAGAAAACATCGTTTGTCAGACCTGACCTCAGCGCACAAGCTGACGGTATCAACTCAAGACACCTCAACAATCGAACCCTTACCCGGGCCTAGCCCTCAATCGGAGTACCCTATGGAAAAGCACGATCAAATACTGCGAAATTGGATCACGCAGACAGTGCGTGCCGTTGCAATTTCGCTGACGGCTTTGGGCGCGACCCAAGCAGAGGCGCAAAACGGTGAAGTGAATATTTTTTTCTGGGGTGATTATGTCCCGGCTGAAGTGGTTGAAGCCTTTGAACAGGAAACTGGGATCAAGGTTGTCTACGGCGCTTTTGACACACTTGAAACGCTGGAAACCAAGCTGCTGGCAGGCAATAGCGGCTATGATGTTGTGCTGCCGTCAGCCTTGGTGGCCAACCGTCTGATCAGTGCCGGAGGCCTTGATCCATTAGACAAATCGAAGCTGTCCAACATTGACAATCTCGATCCCAAAGTGATGAATTTCCTCGCGCGCCATGACGAGCGCAACCAATTTGGCGTACCCTATCTGTGGGGCACCACAGGCGTGATCTATAACCCTGCCATGGTAACAGAACGGATGCCGGATGCCCCGCTGGACAGCCTTGCGATGTTCTTTGATCCGGACGTGATTTCGAAGTTCGCAGACTGTGGCGTGGCCTTTATCGACTCGCCCGAAGAAGTAATCGCGATCGCTCTCAACTACCTTGGCCTTGATCCCTTCACTACAGACCCAGATGATTTCAAAAAGGTCGCAGATCTTTTGGCTCTAGTGCTGCCGCACATCCGCCATTTCAACACGGGTTCTATTATCAATGATATGGCTGGTGGCAATCTTTGCCTTGCCTTTGGGTGGAGTGGGGACGCAGGCACAGCCTATGCCCGGGCACTTGAGGCCGAAAACGGGGTAGAGGTTTATTATTCAGTACCGAAAGAGGGGACCGAGGTTTTCTTTAACTTTATGTCCAACGCCAAGGGCGCACCTAACCCGGAAAACGCACATACCTTCATCGACTACCTGATGCGGGCCGAAGTGATCGCGGGGGTGACCAACACATACTACTACCCAAATGGCAATGCCGCTTCACTTGAGTTTGTATTGGACGAAATCAAGGCCGATCCAAACGTTTGCCCAACGCCGGAGATGATGGCGACACTTTTTCCCAACCTGCCACGTGACAACAAAACCCAGCGCACGCTGACGCGGACATGGACATGGACAAGGTTTAAAAGCGGAAACTGAAACAGACCTACCGCCTTCCTCTCACTCAGATTTGGATAGACAGGTGCAACAGACACAGACCACACCTCAGGCCCTTGGTTTTAGCATGCCGGCACGGTTCGACGCACATGCGCGTACTTTGGTGACTGGCCCCCCATTGAAGAAGGGGTTGGGACCGATGTGCCGGGCTTTCGACGCGAAATCGCCAGCATGGTTAACAGCATTGCGAAATTTGAACCCGTAACGGTGCTTGCCGACTGCAAAGACGTGGTGGGCGCTACTGAGCAATGCGGCGACGTTGCCGAGATTTTTGAGGTGCCAGTTGATTCATGCTGGATCCGCGACAACGGTCCGTTTTTTGTGCGCAACAGCGCAGGCGACGCAGCGGGCGTGCATTTCGGCTTCAACGGTTGGGGCGGGCGCGCTGTCAGCGATCTGACCCAGAAAATGCCGCCGCTGATCGTCAAGCATCTTGACATGACTTGTTTTTCAACCCCGTTTATCGGCGAAGGCGGCGGCATGTCGGTGGATGGCGAAGGTACTTTGATCACTACCGAGCAGAACATGCGCAACGTCAACCGCTACGCCGGGATGAGCCCCGCCACGATCGAGCGACATCTTCATGAGTATCTGGGGATCGAAAAGGTGATCTGGCTGCCGTTGGGCTTTTATGAGGATGCCGCCACCGATGGTCATGTAGACAATGTGGTTGAGTATTTTGCGCCGGGCAAAGTGATTGCACAAACCTGCGAGAAGTCGGACCCCAACTATGACCTTTTGCAAGAGAACCTGAGTACCCTGAAAACCGCGCGTGATGCCAAGGGCCGCCAGTTGGATATCCTTGAAATGGATGTGATCCCTTATGCCACTGGGCCTGATGGCACGGTCTGCGCCATTCCCTATACCAACGCTTATGTCGTCAACGGAGGAATCATTGCGCCCGAGGTTGATCCAAAACTCGACGACCGCGGCTTCGGCAACCTGCAGCAGGCTTTCCCGGGCCGCGAGATTGCCACCTGCCGTAGCGAATGGCAGGCTGTGGGTGGTGGAGGCATTGGGTGCGTGACGCAGCAGGTTCCAGCCTCTAAGCCTCAGGAGGTTTGAGCAATGCGTATGGTATCTGTCGCAGCCACACAGATGGCATGTACGGATGATCGCAAAGACTGTGTCGAGCATGGCGAGGCGATGATCCGTCAGGCCGCTGGTCAGGGCGCCAACATCATCTTGTTGCAGGAATTGTTCTAAGGACATTATTTTTGTCAGGACGAAGACCCGGTTGCCTTTACCCGAGCCCTTCCCGTCGAAGGCCATCCCACAATTAACCATTTCAAAGGCGTCGCCAAGGAGTTAGGCGTTGTTCTCCCCATTTCGTTTTATGAAAGGGCGGGGAATGCACGGCTCAATTCCATCGCTATTATTGATGCCGATGGGGCCAATCTGGGCGTCTATCGCAAGTCACATATCCCGCATGGGTTTGGCTATCAGGAGAAATTTTATTTCTCACCAGGTGATACCGGATTCAAGGTGTGGGATACGGCCTTTGGGCGCATCGGTGTCGGCATCTGCTGGGACCAATGGTTTCCTGAATGCGCGCGCGCCATGTCTTTGATGGGGGCAGAAATGTTGTTCTACCCAACGGCCATCGGATCAGAAGTCGGAGAGGAACAGTGGAACTCTGCGGGGCATTGGCAGCGCGTGCAGCAGGGCCATGCCGGGGCAAATCTTGCCCCGCTTGTGGCTTCGAACCGTATTGGCACCGAGCAAGGTAAGAACGGTTCCGAGATAGCGTTCTACGGCTCGTCCTTCATTGCCGCCCAGTTCGGAGAAAAGATCGCCGAGGCGGATCGTAGGACCGAGACCATCCTGACTCACAGTTTCGATTTGGACGAGATCGCTCGAACGCGAGACTATTGGTGCGTATTTCGTGACCGGCGTCCCGACCTTTACGGTGCGCTGGCCACATTGGACGGCAGAGCCTAAACAGTCCGCCGGTGGTCGCCAATTGGCACAGCCAAGCAGCAACCATCGGCTGTCCTGCCTACCTGTAAATTCGCAACGTCTGCGTTCGAAGCATAGTTCTGATTGGGGCAACGCGCAGCGGCTTTGTTACTCGAAAATATTCGCCTTTATTACGGTTCAGATCAGATAAATTATCAAGGGGCATCCCATGACCATACTCAATCCGACCAAACTCAGCGGAACCGTTACCCCGATGTATGCCAATTGCAATTCCGACGATGAAAGCCTTGTCACCCAGTTGATCCAGCGTGCATCCATGCACTTTGATGGGATGCAGGGGGATCGTCATGTCGGATATGTGCGCCCCTCAGATGTGCGCTATGGCCGCCAATACGCTAAGGGCTCGCCGATCCGCAACATCCGTCAGGTCACGCTGCTTTCCACCGAAGAACTTGAAGAAGTTCGCGTTGAAATGGGCATCGATCGCCTTGATGCTGGTTGGATTGGTGCCAATCTGGTTATCACTGGCATCCCCGATCTTACTCTACTGCCCCCTTCGACCCGTCTGATTTTCAGTTCAAATGCGGCCCTTGTTGTGGATAACGAAAACGCCACCTGCCGTTACCCCGGTGACGAGATTGACCGCTACTACCCCGGCAAGGGCAAAGGGTTCGTTAAAGCCGCGATCAACCGGCGCGGATTGGTGGCTTGGGTTGAACGCGAAGGTGATATTGCCTCGGAGGATAGCATTGCCGTGCATGTGCCGCCCCTTCGCATCCACCCGCACGTCTGATCCTCAATCCCACTCATTGCTCGGAAACAAAAGTCCTACAGAAGCGCGTCAAAAGATTGAGCGGCGCTCTTTGGCGCGACCTCACCCCTGTCTGAATACTTGCCGGGGCCTGCGGCCTTTACCATCGAAGCAGTCAGCTTGTTCAATGCTCGTGTCATATAATCCACCTTCTCGTACACCCTCAACATATAGTATGCCGTGGGGTGCCGTGAAGTGCCATATGACAGGAATTGTTAAGTTATTATGGAAATATCCGAAACCTCGGCATCCCGTGGAACACCAAGATATTAGATACGAGTGCCCGCCGAAGGCAACGACGCCTGAAACAATTGGGTTAGGTGTGGCCAACTCACCTGACCTTGCGAACTACGAACTAAGTCTAACGCCAGATACGGCACTAAATCCTGTGCCGCACATCAGCTCTGGCTCCACTTGACCTGAGTCCGCGCCGTCCGTTATCAGCTTGGCCCCGGTCGCTGACAACAGCACATAAATCAGCCCTATTAATACACTTTCGGGCGCCTAGTGGCTCGCCCTTAACTCCTGCCGCGCTGTCAAAAAAGGGCGAATGGTGCAAGCGCAATATTGACCAGCCCGGTTTGCAACGTGAACATACCCAGGAACGCATAGGGAATGGATCTGGCGAGTTGATCACTCAGACCGCCAAAAAAGTCGCCACCTGATACTTGGCCTAACTGATCTTTTGCGAAAGCAATTTAACGGCAATGGTCGGTCCTCCCGCACGGCTGGCAAAACTTGCGAGACCTGTCACAATCCCAGACACTCTCCGCCCACGGCGGCAAGCGGGTTGCATACAGGCGGATCACCCCACGCGTCTGGTGCGTCCGCTAGATCTCAGGTCCAATCGGTATCGCGCCAATCAGCAACCAAAGCACGTCAGCGGCCGCAATCCGGCGCATAGTGGTGCCCGGCGCAACTCTCGGCACGCCGTCCAGAACCAGCAGCATCTGGCCATTTCCAATTGCGCCAATCGGGGCGCTGCGGAGTGGCCTCGATTGGCAGCATCAGCGCAAATGCCTGCCCGGCTTAATCACCAACGCCAGAATCGATGCTGCCGCATAGGCCGCCCCAGTCCCAAATCCTGCCTGTGACACGCCCGCAAAAACCGCTATAGGGCCCGCACTAGCAAAAATGTCCAGCCCAGAACCAGCATCGCTGCGTTTGCCTAAATCCCTCAGTGTCTTACGCTTTGTTACCAACAACTGGGGTGATTCAGCCGCACACTCGCTTTTGCCGCAGCGCAGCACACTTGCGCTGCGCGCATATTGGGACTAGGCAGGCGGCCAAATTTCACCAACCTAACGGACCGGAGACATATTCATGGCCAGACCCAAGATTGCCCTAATCGGCGCAGGTCAGATCGGCGGCACGCTCGCCCACCTCGCAGCTTTGAAAGAACTCGGAGATATTGTCCTGTTTGATATCGCCGAAGGCACACCCGAAGGCAAAGCCCTTGATATCGCGGAATCTGGCCCGTCTGAAGGGTTTGATGCGACATTGTCTGGAACCCAGTCTTATGCCGACATCGCAGGCGCAGATGTGTGTATCGTCACAGCCGGTATACCGCGCAAGCCCGGAATGAGCCGCGATGATCTTTTGGGCATCAACCTCAAAGTGATGAAATCTGTTGGTGAAGGCATCGCAGCCCACGCACCAGACGCCTTTGTCATCTGCATCACCAATCCACTTGATGCAATGGTCTGGGCCCTGCGCGAATTTTCCGGGCTGCCGCACGAAAAAGTCTGCGGTATGGCCGGCGTGCTTGACAGTGCCCGTTTCCGCCACTTCCTGGCAGCGGAATTCGACGTCAGCATGAAAGACGTGACTGCTTTTGTTCTGGGCGGGCACGGCGACACCATGGTGCCGCTCATCCGTTATTCCACAGTTGGCGGTATTCCTTTGCCGGATCTGGTGAAAATGGGTTGGACCACTCAGGAAAAACTGGACGCGATTGTTCAGCGCACCCGTGACGGCGGCGCAGAAATCGTCGGGTTGTTGAAAACCGGTTCTGCCTTCTACGCACCCGCGACGTCTGCCATCGAAATGGCCGAGGCCTATCTGAAAGATCAGAAACGCGTTCTTCCCTGCGCTGCCTATGTCGACGGCGCTTATGGTCTAAAAGGGTTTTATGTTGGTGTCCCGACTGTCATTGGTGCCGGTGGCATCGAACGCGTTGTGAACATTAAGATGGACAAAGACGAACAAGCGATGTTCGACAAATCCGTAGGTGCCGTCAAAGGGCTCGTTAAAGCTTGCAAAGAGATTGATCCAAGTCTCGCCTGAACCGCGAACTGTTTATTTCTGTTTACGGCCGGTGCCTTAGCACCGGCCGTTCTTGTTCCGGCAGCTGCGGACACGCACTGTTTCCAGAGGTTCGCCTATTTGACCTGCTTTTCGATCCGGTTTCTGACATATTTCTACCGTAGTTTGGCCACAATCCGTTTGACCGTTAGTAACCATTATCGATCAGGGATGAGATCATGAAACTAACCTCAAAAAATTACGACCGCTGTGGCCTTCTCGATTGTCGCCCGTCAGGTCAACGCTGCAACATTCGATTTTGGCGCTGATGCAAACGCATTCTGGTTTGCCAACACCAACTCGGACAGATATGAAGGCACTTTCGACCAAGTCTATGGTATTTCAAACTTAGCTAGAGATTCCACAGCGTCAGACGCCGGGACCTTGGGCGGTAACATGATGGATGGCATCACAGTGACCGCTACTGCATCAAAGGCGGGCCTTGAGCTTGCTCACCCATTTATGGACTCTCGCGGGCCTTATGCGGGCTTGGGTGTTTGTTCCAGCGGGTTTCAAACTTCCGGGATAAGCGAATGTTCCAGCAACGGCGGCTCGAACACGGGTGATGACAACCTTCTATTTACAGAACTTCTTGAGCCTTATTTTGATGGCAAGAATGTAGCAATCGACGGTCTGCAAATTCGCGATGCAAACCACGATCTTATTAGCAACGAGGATGACGCGAACACGATCAACGGTGAAGTGTTCGGAACCGGGTCAAATGGCCAGGTTAACCTCGCGGGTCTGTTGGTCGCCGATACCTACACATTCACTAGCGCTGGAAGCAGCGAAGAGATTCTCGGTTCTAGAAGTTTCTCAGATACCGCTGCCTGCAGCGAGATTCCTGCTGCTGGATGGTCTGGGTGCGATGGCACGCCGCCGCAAAGCCTAACTCAAAACGACATTTTGTGAGTTGAATGCAGCGCCCTTGGGCGTTGCATTTTTTTTGCCCAATCGGGTGTCTGAAAATTTGGCTTAACGTGTCGCCACAACATAACTTGTCAAACGGTTCAAAATTGGCATCCTGATGCCGCTATTCTGCATGCGCTGCGTAGGAAGCAAGTGATCACGACATAGATTGAATTGGAATCTATATCGCGACAATACCGCGCCTTTCCTCACTTTTGTGAACCACAGTACCCACTGGCCTCTGATTCTATTGCGCAAACCCATTTCAGGCCTTGCAGAAATTCCTTTGTGATCACAGAAAAAATACGTGTGATCACAAATGTCGCTTTTCTTGCAAAAATAGGCCTCTGCCCGCAAATACGGTTTAATTTCCATGTTAAAGGCAGGACTATATGGTGGCAACTGCAGCAAGTCGGGACAGATTTAATGAACATCCACGAATATCAGGCAAAAGCACTACTGCGCAGCTACGGCGCACCGGTGTCAGACGGACGTGTTGTGCTGCGCGCAGAAGACGCAAAAACCGCTGCCGGTGAGATGGATGGACCGCTGTGGGTGATCAAAGCGCAAATCCACGCCGGCGGACGCGGCAAAGGTTCATTCAAGGAAACCGACGCTGGCGACAAAGGCGGCGTGCGCCTGACCAAATCAGTTCAAGAGGCGGCCGAAGAAGCCAAAAAGATGCTGGGACGCACCCTTGTGACCCACCAGACCGGCCCGGCAGGCAAGCAGGTCAATCGCATCTATATAGAAGACGGGGCCGGAATCGAAACTGAACTTTACCTCGCTCTGCTGGTCGATCGCCAAACCAGCCAAGTGTCATTTGTTTGCTCGACCGAAGGCGGCATGGACATCGAAGAAGTCGCAGCTTCCACCCCGGAAAAGATCCTGTCCTTTTCGGTCGATCCGGCAACGGGCTATCAGGCGTTCCACGGTCGTCGGATCGCCTTTGCACTGGGACTCAAAGGTCCACAAGTTAAGCAATGTGTTGCGCTCATGGGGACGCTTTATAAAATGTTCCTCGAAAAAGACATGGAGATGCTCGAGATCAACCCCCTGATCGTCACGGACAAAGGCGATCTGAAATGTCTTGACGCTAAAATGGGTTTTGACGGCAACGCAGTCTACCGCCATCCCGACATTGCCGAATTGCGCGATGAGACCGAGGAAGATCCCAAGGAACTGGCAGCGTCAAAATATGACCTCAACTATATCGCGCTGGATGGTGAAATCGGCTGCATGGTGAACGGCGCCGGTCTGGCGATGGCCACAATGGACATCATCAAACTCTATGGCGCCGAGCCCGCGAACTTTCTGGACGTTGGCGGCGGGGCCACAAAAGAGAAAGTCACTGAGGCATTCAAGATCATCACGTCGGATCCGCAGGTCAAAGGCATCCTGGTGAACATCTTTGGCGGGATCATGCGGTGTGATGTGATTGCAGACGGTGTTGTCTCAGCAGTAAAAGAAGTCGGTTTGAAAGTACCGCTGGTCGTGCGACTTGAAGGCACCAAGGTCGAAGAAGGCAAAGCCATCATAAACAACTCTGATGTGGATGTGATTGCCGCCGATGATTTGCGGGACGGCGCTGAAAAGATCGTGAAGGCAGTCAAAGGGTAAGACTGTCAGTGATGAAACGCGCTCTCACCCTCGTCTCGGCCCTTTTTCTGGGCTCGCCTGCCCCGGCCCAAACTTTTGATGAAAGCGTGCTGCGGGCGGGTTGCAAAGACGAAGGCCCATGGGGCAGCTTCACGCGTCAGGACATGGCCTGCACATTAAGCCATGAACTTGTCTGGCAAAAGTTTCTGAAAAGTGGCGCTGAATTTGCCTTTGTGCTGGAAGATGATGTGTTCATCGCACCGGATCTGGGCGAATGGCTCGCTGACACAAGCTGGTGGCCAAAAGATGCCGATATGGTCGAATTCGAACGCTGGCGCAGCGATGGGCTGTTGGTCATATTGGGCGGCGATCCGCAGGACCACAAAGGACGCGCTCTGCACCGGATGTATTACCGGCAATCCGGATCAGCCGGATACATGCTGACGCGGCCCGCCGCTGAAAAATTTCTGGCCCGTCGGCCCTATGGTGTCAGCATTGACCAGTTGTTGTTTAATGCCGCAGCTTCGCCCGCAGCGCGAAAAATGAAAATCTATCAGGTCCAGCCGGCGATGATTGAACAGGGCAATAACCCAATCCCTACACAGGCATTGGGGGCGGATCGCAAGCGCCCAACCGGGATGGCACTCGTGCGTCAAAAGTTGTGGCGGGGACTCAACGAGATCCGCTTTCCGCTGCCCGTGTTGG
>RCNE010003223.1_pt1 | contig 10909 bp, 6 predicted proteins | sample 2041361 | NCBI WGS metagenome assembly RCNE01 (sample SAMN09708229, study PRJNA481090) | Marine sediment metagenome, whole genome shotgun sequencing project.
ACTTCACCGGCCAAGAATTGCTGCAACGTTCCATCGGGCTCTTTGGATTCCAGGATAAACGGATTTTCTCCGGTGTCTTTTAATTCCGGATTGAACCGGTACAACGGCCAGTATCCTGATTTTACTGCCAGATCCATTTCCTTTTGGCTTTTGCCCATACCGGCCATGATGCCGTGGTTGATGCAGGACGAATAGGCCATAATCAAGGAAGGCCCGTCGTAATTTTCGGCTTCAACAAAGGCCTTTAACATTTGCTGCTTGTTGGCACCCATGGCCACATTGGCCACGTAGACATACCCGTAGGACATGGCCATAGCGCCCATATCTTTTTTGGCGGTTTTTTTGCCGGATGAGGCAAACTTCGCTACCGAACCGGTGGGCGTTGCTTTTGAAGACTGGCCGCCGGTATTGGAGTAGACTTCCGTATCGTAGACCATGACATTGATATCCTCACCCGAGGCCAGCACATGATCAATCCCGCCAAAGGCAATATCGTACGCGGCGCCGTCACCACAGAAAATCCAGTAGGACTTTTTCGTAAAGAGTGAAGCAAAGCTGTTGATTTGCACCAAAAGCGGATTATCGCTCAGTTTGGGCAACGCTTCTTTAAGCTGATCGCCATACTCACGCGATAAGACGGCGTCTTTACGGTTTTCCAGCCAGCCGGTGAGTAGCTTTTTAAGATCTTCAGGAATATCGGAGCCGATGGCTTCGGTGACAAGATCTACCAGTTTATTGCGTTGCTGCAGCTGTCCCAACAGCATGCCGTAGGTAAATTCAGCCGGATCTTCAAACAGCGAATTGCCCCAGGTGGGACCAAAGCCGTCTTTGTTGACACAGTAGGGAATCGATGGTGCCGACCCGCCCCAAATGGAAGAACAGCCCGTAGCATTGCCGATAATCATCCGTTCGCCGTAAAGCTGGGTCAGCAGTTTGGCATAAGGGGTCTCACCACAGCCGGCACAAGCACCTGAGAACTCAAGCAATGGCTGCACAAACTGGCTGCCTTTAACCGTGGTGCGTTTCATCAAGTTGTCGCGTATGGGCAGGGTGAGGCTGTAGGCGGCGTTGGGAACCTGGATTTCGGTTTGGGTCTCCAACGGTTTCATCATCAGGGCCGGTTTTTTGGCCGGGCAGATATCGGCGCAGTTACCACAACCCAGGCAATCCAAGGTGTGCACCTGAATGCGGAATTTGAGACCTTTGAGATCTTTGCCCAATGCTTTTTTAGCGGAAAAGGCAGCGGGAGCTTTTTCAAGTTCCGCATCATCCGCCAGAACCGGCCGAATAGCTGCATGGGGGCAGACCATGGCGCATTGGTTGCACTGGATGCAGTTTTCCTCGATCCATTCGGGTACCATGATGGCAACACCCCGTTTTTCGTACTGGGTGGTGGCCACCGGGAAAATGCCGTCCGCATTAAAAGCGCTCACCGGCAAGCCATCACCTTTGGCCGCATTAATCGGTTGCATCACTTCGGTGACCCATTGGGGGGTCTCTTTATCGGTGCTGACATCACCCAATTCAGCATCGGCCCATGAGGCGGGGTAGTCAACGGCGATCAGATGATCCAGCGTTTTATCTACGGCATCCACATTCATTTTAACGATGTGATCACCTTTACGGCTGAACAGTTTATCGATCTGGTCTTTAAGGTAGGCGATGGCATCGTCGACCGGGATTACATTGGCCAGTTTGAAAAAGGCTGTCTGCATAATCATGTTGATACGGCCGCCCAAACCCACTTCCGATGCAATGGAAACAGCGTCGATATTATAGAACTTCAATTCTTTTTTGGCGATAGTGCGTTTGACATGCCCGGGCAGTTTGGTCTCCATATCTTCAAGCGACCAGTTGGAGTTTAGGCAAAAAGTTCCGCCTTGTTTAATACCATCCAGCACGTCGTAAATGTCGACATAGCTCGATTTATGACAGGCGATGTAATCGGCCGCATCGATGAGATAGGTCGATTGGATGGGTGACTTTCCAAATCGCAGATGGGAAATGGTGATACCGCCCGATTTTTTGGAATCGTAGGCAAAATAGGCTTGGGCATACATATCAGTATTGTCGCCGATAATTTTGATGGCGCTTTTGTTAGCGCCCACGGTCCCATCAGCCCCAAGACCCCAGAATTTGCATTGTACCGTTCCCGGCGGTGTTGCTTCCAGGCCTGCTTCCACGGGAAGCGAAGTGTTGGTCACGTCATCGGTAATACCCACCGTAAAGTGGTTTTTGGGTGTTTCCCCAGTCATGTTGTCGTAAACCGCTTTGACCATACTGGGATTAAACTCTTTGGAACCCAGCCCGTAACGGCCATTGATCGTTTTAATGGAGACGCTGTTCTCCATAAAAGCGGTACAGATATCCTGATAAAGCGGATCACCCAGCGTTGGTCCGATCGAGGACGGTGACGATTTTAGCAGATTGCGGAATTGCTTTGATCAGGTGTTCCGGAGCAAGTGGGCGGAAGAGGCGTACTTTTACAAGTCCCACGGCCTCGCCTTTATCTACCAAATGATTAACGGTCTCTTCGATGGTTTCACAGGAAGAACCCATGGAGATAATGACCCGTTCGGCCTCGGGATGGCCAACATAATCAAATAGATGATACTCGCGACCGGTCAGCTCACTTACCTTGGCCATATAGTCGGCGACGATGCCGGGCGTTTTTAAATAGTAACTGTTGGCCGCTTCCCGGCCTTGAAAGTAGATGTCCGGATTTTGAGCGGTTCCCCTTAGTTCCGGGCGTTCCGGGTTGACTCCTCGGGCACGGAAAGCATTCACTGCGTCCATGTTGACCAATTTAGCCATATCGGCATAATCGATCAGTTCGATTTTTTGAATCTCATGGGAAGTGCGGAAACCGTCAAAAAAATGGAGAAAAGGCACACTCGATTCGATGGCGGCAAGATGGGCCACCAAGGCGAGATCCTGAGCCTCTTGCACCGACGCGGATGCTAACAAGGAAAAACCGGTTTGACGAACGGCCATGACATCCTGATGATCACCGAAAATGGAAAGTGCATGGGCCGCAATGGCCCGGGCGGTCACATGAATGACGCCGGGCAGAAGCTCCCCGGACATCTTGTACATGTTGGGAATCATCAATAAAAGCCCTTGGGAGGCTGTAAAGGTCGAGGTCAGAGAACCCGCAGCCAAAGAGCCGTGTACAGAGGCGGCGGCGCCTGCTTCGGATTGCATCTGACGAATCAGCATCGGCTGGCCAAAGACATTTTTCAAGCCGTTGGCGGCCCATTCGTCACAGATTTCACCAATCGGGGAAGATGGCGTAATCGGGTAGATGGTGGCGACATCACTCATGGCATAAGCCACATGTGCCGCAGCAGTGTTTCCGTCAACCGTTTTCATTTTCTTAGCCATAAATTCCACTCCTTAAAAAGATGTTTTGGCCAGTGAGGCCCCTATAATATGCAAATTTGCAATAATTAACCGAACTATATAAAATATCCCAAACCCTATTTTTTGTAAATAATAAAATAGAGAAAGGGCCTTGCCGTTGCTTGGCACAATTGTTATTTTAGCATTTGTCATTTATCGGGTCATTATCAAGAGACGGGTTGATCCATTTGTTGACAACTGCCGATGTTCACACTAAAAATGAGCCGTATTTGTGTAGAATAGCGTTGAAACCCGATGGGTTGATTTTTTATCAATATTAAAAGGACATTATGTTAAGTACATTTAGAAAACATTCCGGTTCCTGGCTGATTAAAGTGATTTTAGGGTTGATCGTGCTGGTTTTTGTTTTTTGGGGCGTGGGTAGCTTCAGGGATGAACAGGGCACGGCCGTCGCCCATATTGATGGTGAGCCCATTGCCTATGACGATTACCTTCGCACCTACAATAACCTGCTTGATCAATTCAGTCGACAGTTTGGAGACAATCTGACGCCTGAGACGTTGAAAATGTTGGGGCTCAAAAATCAGGCGGTGGATCAGCTAATCAATCAGCGGCTTTTGCTGGCTGAAGCCAACCGATTAGACCTGCAGGTGTCTCAGGATGAATTGATCCAGATGATTCAGCAAGTCCCGGCCTTCCAGACAAGTGGTGTGTTTGATGCAACGCGTTACCAACGGGTACTAGGCAATTTGCGGATGACCCCGGAGATCTTTGAAAACCAGCAGCGGCAAGCATTACAGGTTGCGAAATTGCAAACCTTTGTGGGCAGCGGTGCGCAAGTCTCCGACATCGAGGCGCAAGAATGGTACCAATGGCAAAACAGTCAGGTGAAGATCGACTATTTTGTGGTTGCTCCCAATGAAGACGATTCCATAGAGCTGAGCGATGAAGAGATTGCCGCTTACTTTAAAGAGAACGCGGATAATTACAAAACCAAACCCCAGGCGAAAGTACGTTTTGTTCGTTTTGCGGCGGCGGATTTCAATGAAAAAGTAGTACTCACCGATGACGATATTGCGGCCTATTATGAGACAAATCAGGCTACTTTCGGAACACCCAAAACTGTGGAGGCACGGCATATCTTAATTCGTGTTGATGAAAGTGCCGATGACGAAACGGTTGAAGATGGGCGTAAACGGCTTCTACCGGTATTAGAGTTGGCCCGTGCAGGTGAAGATTTTGGAGAACTGGCCAAGATCTACAGTGAAGGCCCGACTGCAGAAAAAGGGGGCTTTTTAGGTGCGTTTAGAAAAGAGGCCATGGTCGCCCCATTTGCCGAAAAAGCCTTTAGTATGGTTGTGGAAGAAATTAGCGATCCTGTTCGGACCCGATTTGGCTGGCATTTGATCAAAGTAGAGAAGATCAACGAAGCGACCACCAAAACATTGGAAGAAGTCAAGACAGCGATCTCCGAAACATTGAAAAAAGAAAAAACCAAAGCGTTAGCTTCTGATGCGGCCGAGGCTTTTTACGAGAATATTTTTCCAGGCGATGATCTTGAAAAAATCGGTACGGAACAAAAACTAACGGTCACCACGACCGATTTCTTTGATGCGATAGGCCCTGATTCCGTTACCACCGGCCGGACAAAGTTTGCCCAAGATGCGTTGGCGCTAAATCCGGAGGAAATATCCGAACTTTTAAACCTGGGGGACGATTACTATCTGCTTCAAACCATTGAGAAAAAAGAAGCCTTGGTCCCTGAATTGGATGCCGTCAAAGAAAAAGTGCAGGCTGATCTGTTAAAACAGAAACAAGATGAGAAAGCCGTGGCCGATGCCGAAGCGATTTTGGCCGGTGTGGGCGGAGCTGTTCTTTTTGAGACCGCGGTGAAAGAGAAGGGACTGGAAGTAAAAACAACCGAATTCTTCAATCGCAATGACGCCATCCCGGATATTGGCCGGCTGCCGGAACTGACCGAGGCAGCCTTCGCCTTGACGTCCGAAAAATCGGTGGCGGCAAAGTCCGTTAAAGGGCCGGGTGGGTACTATGGAATTCAACTAAACGACATTCAGCCTGCGGATGAGGCTGGTTTTGCAGACAAGCGCAAACCCATTGAAGATCAGTTGACCCAGCAAAAAAGAGGCCAGCTCATTAGCGCTCTGGTCGAGAACTTGCGGGGGAAAAGCGAAATCACCATCAACCAGAAACTGCTTGAATAGGTGCCAAGGATAACTGTTTACGCTGTTTAGCGATCAAAACATAAGTATTACTACGCCTGTATGGATGTCCGTTTTAATCATGAAAGGTACTTTTAAATGCTAAGTTCGAATGCGCCGCTGATCGGCTTGACCTGCCGGTCACGTCGCTATGAATCCTGGAGCGAATCGTCATTGGGCAGTTGGATGGATTTTGTCTACCGGGAATATACAAAGAGTGTACTGGCGGCTGGCGGCGTGCCCACAGGGATTCCCATTGGGCTCAAAGAGGATGCCATCGCAACCATTATTGATCGAATTGATGGGCTTATCGTGAGCGGCGGTCCGGATGTCTATCCGCCGCTTTATGGTCAAGAGATGCAACCGGGCTTGGGAGTCGTCAACCATGAGCTGGATGAATTGGATTTTGCTCTGGTTCGAAGCGCCGTGAAAGCAAAACTGCCGGTATTTGGTATTTGCCGTGGTATTCAAGTGATTGCCGCTGCGTTCGGGGGTGAGCTGTATCAGGATATCGATTCGCAACTGCCCAAAGAGGTGTTGCATACCCAGACCGCAGCAAACAATGCCTTTGCGCATCGCGTTCAAATAGAGTCCGATTCGCAACTGGCACGAATCGTTGGGGATCAATCGATCTGGGTGAACAGCCATCATCACCAGGCGGTTAAAACGCTTCCCGAAGGCTTTCGGGCTGTTGCCTCGGCCAGTGACAATATTATTGAAGCCATTGAAAAGACAGAGTACCCTTTCTGTCTGGGTGTTCAGTGGCACCCGGAAGGGACCGCGCCTACCGATCCCTCATCCCAACGTCTTTTTAGCGCCTTTGTGACGGCGGCTGCGGAAAAGAGACGCGAACGAACAACAACCGACCACGAAAAATCAACGCCAAAGGCAGCGGGCTTTTAAGCTCAATGTTTAAGATGCCGTAAATAGGTTTTGATCTCACGGCAATGGGCAATGCATTTGGAAGAGCAACAAAATATTCTTGCCGTCGGAATGACCGGTATTCGCAAAGCGCTGCGCAACTTTGTCTGGATCATGATGATTTTGATCCCGGTTTCGTTGGGGACAGCGCTTTTTGAATGGAGCGGTTGGCTGGCCAAAGCACGTTTTTTAGTAGACCCTCTCATGGGGTTTCTTAGCTTGCCCGGTGAAGCGGCCCTACCGTTGATTATCGGTATGTTAAACGGTATTTACGGTGCCGTGGCTGCCATGTCGGTACTATCCTTAACTAAAGCGCAGATGACGCTTGTTGCCGTATTTTTACTCATCGCCCACGGGCTGATTCAGGAAAGTCTGATCCAGGGTAAAGCCGGTCTCCATCCGCTCAAAGCGGTCTTGATCCGGTTGGTAACCGCTGTTGTGACGGTTTGGGTGCTGGCGCTTTTTTTAGACACAACTCCGGTTGCTTCCAACGCTGTCAGTGAAACCTTAACGGTATCGGTAGGTTTCGGAGTTATGATAAAAGAGTGGTCTGTTGGAGCTGTGGTGCTGACCCTTCAGATTTTGGTGATTATTACGCTGCTCATGACAATCTTGGAGATTGCCAAACAGTACGGCTGGATTGAGAAAGTTGTCGGTTTTTTTCAACCGGTATTTTTGCTTTTTGGTCTGAAAAAATCTTCCGGCCCCATGTGGCTGGCCAGCGCGTTCTTTGGCATTGTTTACGGCGCCGCGGTCATCGTTGATGAAGCCCAGGAAGGCTCCATGGAAAAAGAAGAGCTAAGAAAAGTGCATCTCACCATGGGCATCAATCACGGCGTGATTGAAGATCCGCTGCTCTTTTTACCTTTGGGCCTGAATCTGCTCTGGCTCTATATCCCTCGAATGATTGCCGCGATTGTTGCCGTTCACCTGTTCAATCTCTGGCTACGGTTTCGAAAAAGCGCGTAAAGCTCCATTGTGCAGCAGGCCCTGTGCAATCGCCCGTATTGTCGAGTGCCCCGTCAATCCTGAAATGCCGTATCTTGCTTGCCCTTTTTCGCGCCTGCTGTGTTACGCTTTCAGACACATAGAAACACTATACGCATAAAATCGTGCCTTGAGGGCACAAAAAAATACGGCGCAATCTCACGACATTTCAGACTTGACGGGACACTAGTTTGACATGTTTTTCACGTCGGATTATAAAGAGAGAACAGCCTTTCAGGAGTGCGACGTGTCAGTTACCACCCCTAGGACGAAACATCCAGAGACCTTTCTTAGTCTGACGATTCTCGGAATTCTTATCGCCATCAGCCTGATGATATTGTCAGTACAAAACCGTTTCAACCCCGCTGTTGACAATCTTACGTCAAAAATTGATGACGCCGCCACCTTACCGGAAGATAGCGGTGTAAATGACATAGTGATATCAGCTCCCGATGGTATTCAACCGATGTTAGCGGGAGAGCGCTTTGACCCTGAAACGTTGTCGGATAAAATCAACGGTAAAGCCGAACTCTATCTGTCGGCCGGTTTTGTTGAACTCATCACCCAGCGCTTTCAGACAGTCAACGATGCGGGCACCTGGTTTGAAGTCTTTATTTACGATATGGGCACACCTTCCAATGCATTTGCCGTCTTCAGTACTCAGCGTCGCAAGGAAACCGATAAGCTTGCCTTGACCCGTAACGCCTATGGCACCGCCAATGCCGTCTTTTTTACCACAGATCACTACTATGTAGAGATGATCGCAGCGACAGCGGGGCCGGAAGCGGTGTCGCAGCTGACAATTTTTGCCGAACATTATTTGGCCCAGAGCGGAGGGAATGTTGAGGTCCAAGGAGATGCGACAGATCCTCAACAGCTCTTTCCGACCCAGGGCCTGACGCCGGACAGTTTTACTTTGATTGCCAAGGATGCATTTGGGTTCGATCGTTTCGATCAGGTCTATACGGCGCGATATGGTGGAACCGAAACAGAAATGACGCTTTTTGTTTCAAGACGACCGTTTCCAGCCGAAGCCGATACGTTGGCTGCGGCCTATCGAGATTTTTTGATGCAATTCGGCGGTAGCGAAGCAACTGTGCCTTCCGGATCGATCCGGGAGGGAATTTTCATTATCGATATTTTGGATGCCTATGAAATCGTCTTTTCCAAAGGTCCATATCTGGCGGGTGTTCACATGGCTGAAGATAAGGATGCTGCCCTACAATTGGCGCTCCAGTTGGATCGTCATCTTGATTCAATTTCGGATCGCAGGCCTAAAAAGGAGTGAGAACTCAAATGAAAGCCTTTGAACCCAGCACTTCGCGGCGCGCATTTCTCGTCCGGCTGGCAAAAAGTGGTCTGCTGGCGACGATGACGGGAGCTGCTGCTTTAAAACTATATGACAGGGAAGGGCCGTCGGCGTTGTTGGCCGATCAACCCACGCTGACGGTGCCCTCATTTTCCATCGATACCATGCGCTCCCAATTGGCTATCGTCCATGGCCGTGATCGCAGACAAACCGTCAACCTGGGTTTGAAGGCCTTAGGGGGTATTGAGGCTTTTGTAAAAAGGGGTGAGCGGGTACTACTAAAGGTCAATGCCGCCTTTGCATCACCACCGATACTCTCGGCCACCACTCACCCCGATCTGGTCGCGGAACTGACACGACTTTGTTTGAAGGCCGGGGCTGCCGAGGTTCGTGTGGCCGATAATCCCATAAACGATCCGGCCACCTGTTTTGAATTGTCCGGCATCGGCCCGGCGGCCCGTGAAGCCGGGGCCAAGGTGATGTTGCCGCGTCCTTCCTCTTTTCAGCCGGTTTCCGTTCCGAACGGCCGTTTGATAGCCAACTGGCCGGTTTTTGTAGAGGCCCTGGACGGCATCGATAAAGTGATTGGCGTGGCCCCGGTCAAGGACCATCACCGCAGCGGGGCCTCCATGACCATGAAAAATTGGTACGGCCTACTGGGCGGCCGGCGCAATATCTTTCATCAGGAGATCCACGATATCATATACGAGTTGGCCCTGATGGTAAGGCCTTCGCTGGTGATATTGGACGGTACTGTTACCATGTTAAGAAACGGTCCCACCGGCGGTGCCTTGGACGATCTGAAACAGACCAACACTATGATTTTAGGAACCGACTCCGTGGCGGTGGATACGGTCGGTGCTGGTTTGCTGGAAAAACAGATCGACGATTTGCCCCATATCGCCAAAGCTGAATCCGCAGGGCTGGGCACAACGGATCTGAACGCCCTTCGACCGATAATCTTACCGATGGGTTAAAGGAGACACGCTTTGAGCATCATCACCGCCAGACGGATCAGTCAGTGTTTTTTCATCGGTCTGTTTCTATGGTTTTGCATAGTATCGTCCCTGGGCCGCCAGTGGTGGCAACTTCGTGGGTGGCCCATCAATCTTTTTCTGGAATTGGACCCGTTGGCCGGACTGGGCATCGCCCTTACCACCGGGACCGTCTATAAAGGGATGGCATGGGGTGTGGTCACTATGGTGGCGACTCTCTTTCTCGGGCGGGTCTTTTGCGGGTGGGTCTGTCCTTTTGGCACTCTTCATCAGTTAATCGGTTATATCGCCGGACGAAAAAAGAGGGCGCCTGAAAAAGTACGCAAAAACCGTTACCACTCCGGTCAAAAGGTTAAATATTGGATTTTGATGGTTCTGTTCGGCACCATCGTTGTCGATCTGATTCAACGGTTGTTTGGGTGGCCATCCCACCGGATGGTATCATCTTTGATGATCGGTCTTCTCGATCCAATCCCCTTATTGTACCGCTCTGTTAATCTGATCGTTTTGCCGTTGGTGGATGGCGGTGGGAGATGGTTTGCGTCGGCCCCTCGTTGGTACGAGGGCGGTTTTTCCATCGGACTTGTTTTCATCCCGGCAATTCTGTTGAATCTTAAAACACCTCGGTTTTTCTGCCGCTATATCTGTCCGCTGGGGGCCCTTTTGGGGTTGTTGAGCCGTTGGCCGCTTTTCCGCATTTACAAGTCGAACGCCGGATGCAAAACCTGCCCCGCTTGCGAGCAGCATTGCGAGGGCGCCTGCCAGCCCTCGGAACGTTTGCGATTGAGTGAATGCGTGGTCTGCCTCAATTGTCGACAAGATTGCAAGAACGGTTCGATTTTCTACGGCTCCCAGCCGTCAGCCACCGGCGAGATTGCATTGCCCAACATTCAACGGCGCGAGGTGCTATTGTCGATGGCAACCGGTGTGGTTGGGATGGCCACACTGGGGGCGGAGGGGCGGCAAGCTTTAAACTGGCCGGCCCATCTGGTTCGTCCACCGGGATCACTGGATGAGGCCCGATTCTTAGCACGCTGCATCCGATGTGGTCAGTGTATGCGTATTTGCCCAACCAATGTGATTCAGCCGGCTGTCATGGAGGCCGGAGTCGAGGC
>RCNE010002036.1_pt1 | contig 10907 bp, 13 predicted proteins | sample 2041361 | NCBI WGS metagenome assembly RCNE01 (sample SAMN09708229, study PRJNA481090) | Marine sediment metagenome, whole genome shotgun sequencing project.
CGGACATTGTCCATCTTGCCAAAGCTGATGTCCTCGACACCAGCCGTACCTTGGTCCTTCATCCGGCCGATGTGGAGCGCCACCAGCATTCCGCGGTTAACCAAAACCATCATCTCCACGAGCTTGCGTTGCGTTAGCTGGAAAGCCGCAATTGGCTTGCCGAACTGTTGCCGTTCCTTGGCATAGTCGAGGGCGGATTCGTAGCACGCCCGTGCTGCCCCGACCGCACCAAACAGGATCCCGAAACGCGCTTCGTTGAGACATGCCAGCGGACCCTTCAGGCCTTCGACATTCGGAAGCATCGCATCCGCAGGCAGTCGGACATCGTTGAGAACAAGCTCCGAGGTAACAGAGGCTCGCAGTGACACCTTCTTGTGGATGTCGTTGGTATCAAAGCCGGCTGTTTCCCTCGGGACGATGAAGCCCCGCAGCCCCTCGTCGGTCTGCGCCCAGACGATGGCCAAATCCGACAAGCCACCGTTTGTGATCCACATCTTGGAGCCGTTGAGGACCCAGTCCGACCCGTCGCGCTTGGCGTGAGTCTTCATACTGTTGGGATCGCTTCCCGAGTCTGCTTCGGTCAAGCCAAAGCACCCGATGAGGTCGCCGGCAGCCATTCCCGGGAGCCATTGCTGTTTCTGCTCCTCTGAGCCAAATGCCCATATCGGGAACATCGACAGCGATCCTTGGACCGAAACAAAGCTGCGGGCCCCCGAGTCTCCAGCCTCTAGTTCGGTGCAAGCAAGGCCGTATTGCACCGCACTGGTGCCGGCACATCCGTAACCGTCAAGATGCATACCGAGCAGGCCCAGATCGCCCATTTCCTTGGCAAGCTCGCGCGGGAAGTATCCCTCTTCGAACCAGTCGGCCACGTAGGGCAGAATACGATCTCCGACCCATTCACGAACGGTATCTCGCAACAGTCGGTCTTCTCCGTCGAGAAGTGAATCAATGTTGAGGAAATCCCGCGGATTGGGGTTCCTCGGTCTTACTGCACCTTTGCTCATTGCCACTCCTGATTGTTGAGACAACATCCCAATGCTAGAGCTTACGCAGCCTCCCAATCCGGTATGGTCACGCCATGGTCCAAGAACTGCCTCCACGAATCCGCCTGGCCACCCTTCCGACCCCTCTGGAGCACGCTGGTCGGCTGTCGGATCGTTGGGGTGGGCCCCAGATTTGGGTCAAACGTGACGATCTCACTGGGTTTGGCTTGTCTGGCAACAAGGTTCGCAAGCTCGAGTTTCACTTCGCCGCCGCCCGCGAGGAACAGGCCGATACCGTAATTACGTGTGGGGCGGTCCAGTCAAACCATTCAAGGGCCACCGCTCTTGCCGCCGCCCGGCTCGGCTACCGATGTGTGCTCTACCTTCGGAAGCCGGAGAGTGTTGAGACGCCGGAGTTACGTGGCAATTACCTGCTCGACCGACTGGCGGGCGCCACCATTCGTTTCATCGCACCGCACCAGTGGGAACACCGCGATGAGATGATGGCCGCAGAGGCCGAGATGCAACGCGCCGCAGGCCATCCCTCTTGGGTGATCCCAGAGGGAGCGTCCGACGCCCTCGGCATGTGGGGCTTTGTCGTGGCAATGCGGGAATTAGCTGATCAAGCAGCCCAGATCGCAGGAACACCGGCGACGCTGTGGCATGCCGCCTCGTCGGGTGGCACAACCGCGGGCATCGGATGGGCCAGCGACCGTCTCTGCCTCGACCTGCCGATCGTCGCCTGCTCGATCGGTGACCTTGCTGCGGACCTTGAAACCAAAGTTGAAGCCATATGGGCGGAGGCGGCACAGAGCACTGGCACCAAGGCTCCAACCGTGCCCATCGACTACATCGACCGCCACATTGGTGCTGGATATGGCGTAGTCAGCGATGACGATTTGGCTATCCAAGCCGAGGCGACTGCACTCACCGGCCTGGTGTTTGACCCGACGTACACCGGGAAGGCGCTTGCCGGGTTACGGCGCGATATCGCGGCCGGTCGCCTGGGTCCCGGCGACAACGTCATCTTCTGGCACACCGGCGGCGGCTTTGCCGCCTTCTCCCACGATTTCAGCCGAATAGGCGCTGTTGCGGGTCAGGGCGCTCCCAGCGTCTGATCCCAGTCCACGGCAAACCATCCATGTAGGCCCAGGAGCGGCGGTGGATAGTCGACGGACCGCAGGCATGAAGCGCCGCCTTGTGCACCGGTCCGGGATATCCCTTGTTGCCTTCGAACCCATACGCCGGGAACTCGGCTGAAGCCTCCCTCATTAGCCGATCCCGAGTGACCTTGGCCAAGATAGATGCTGTCGCTATCGATACTGATCGGGCGTCGCCGCGAACCAGCAGGTCGGTCGGGCCACTCCTAACAAAGTCCCAGTTGCCATCAAGCAGGATGTGGTCGAAACCCCCATCTAGACCTTGCAGCGCCCGACGACCAGCCAGCGTCATGGCCGCCGACATCCCCAACTCGTCGCACTCCCGAGGCGAGGCATGTCCCACGGACCACGACACGCACCACGAGGCGATTCGATCGAATATCGCTTCACGCTCGGCTTCGGTGAGCATCTTTGAGTCACGTATCTTGTAGATGCGTTTCCCGTCCGGGACGATCGCGGCCCCAACGCTCAGCGGACCCGCCCACGCTCCCCTGCCTACTTCGTCCATCCCAACCACGCGGGACTTCCCCTGTGCCCAAATCTCTCGTTCGAAGGTCAACGAGGGTGACTTTCCTCGATTGGCCGATCGCAGTTGGGGTACGGCCATGCTCAATTCGCCGAAAGATCATGTGGGTACTGGGCGAAGAGACTCAAGCGCCCCGGCTGGCGCCGCAATACTCGACTCCACAGATCGCCGGGCTCACCGAATACGTCATCGACCACCGGATCGATGATGAACCACGAGTCGATGGCAAGCTCGACTTCGAGCTGACCTGCGTCCCAACCCGAGTAGCCCGAGTAGACCCGCACCTGCTGTGGCGGAGCCTCTGGATCGGGCGGATCGGTCAGGTCAATGAATCCGACTCCCGAGAACAGGCCCGAGTTATCACCGTCGTGGGGATCCGACCACTCGGCGACACCGACCGCAATGTCGTTCTGGACCGGACCACCCACATACACCAGGGCAGGTTCCGCCATCAGATCGCCCCACTCGGGGAGGTGGTCCGCCGCGGACTCTTCGGTTGGTCGATTCAGGATCGTTCCAAACGCTCCTTCGTCGCCATGCTCAAACAGCAATACGACCGTCCTGTAGAAATTGGGATCGCGCATCTCTGGGTTGGCCACTAAGAGCTTGCCGCTGAATGATGCTGCCATTTGGTTCTCCCTGGGCCTCACGATACCTGAGGTCGGGATACCTACTTGCCAGTATTGTGGTTGACAGGAGGTGGCAAGATGGAATTGACGAGCACAAGCTTTGCGGACGGTGCAACGATCCCAGGCGAATTCGCCTTCTGCCTACCGGACGCCGAGACACATGCCGTGCTGGCCAGCAACCGCAACCCGCACCTTGCATGGACGGGAACACCGGTGGGCACTAAATCCTTGGCGTTGAGCTGCCACGACCCAGATGTGCCAACAAAGCCAGATGATGTGAACCAGGAAGGGCGCGAGGTGCCATCCGACCTCCCCCGGGCCGACTTCTTCCACTGGCTCGTGGCCAACCTACCCGCACACATCACCCAGATCGCAGCCGGTGCTTTCGCCGATGGTGTCGTGGCCAAGGGTCGGCAGGTCGCTCACGGCCCCCACGACAGTCAACAGGGTCTCAACGACTACACGTCGTGGTTTGCCGGCGATCCAGACATGGAAGGTGAGTACTTTGGTTACGACGGTCCTTGCCCACCGTGGAACGACAGCATCATCCACCACTATGTCTTCACCGTCTATGCGCTCGATGTCGCGATCCTCGAACTTCCCAAGGCATTCCGGGGCACCGACCTCAGACAGGCCATCACCGGACATGTCTTGGACCAGACGTCGATAACCGGCATCTATACGATGAATCAGCGTTTGCTGGGCTAGAACCGCCACCACTGGCAAAATAGGGCGCTAAGGTCCGGCGCCAATGACGTCGTCAAACTTCACCAACCTGCCCAAGGTTGAGCTACACAACCACCTTGACGGCAGCTTGCGCGTCGAAACGGTCATCTCGCTTGCGAGTGAGATTGGCTACAAGAACCTCCCCTCGACGGACCATGCCGCGCTCGAGGCATGGTTTCTCCAAGACGAGTCCGGTTCGCTGGAGCAGTACTTGGCCGGGTTCGAACACACCATCGCTGTCATGCAGACACAAGACGCCATCGACCGTGTCGCTTTCGAATCAGGTCTCGACCTTGCCGCTGATGGGGTTGTCTATGCCGAGATTCGTTTCGCCCCAAGCCTCAATACGCAGCGTGGCTTGGCCCAAGAAGACGCCATCGAGGCCGCGCTCAATGGATTGGAGCGGGCCCAGACTGAGACTGGAACCACGCTGCGATTGATCGTAGATGCAATGAGAAACGCCCCGGGATCCGTCGCTGCAGCCAAGGCTGCGGTTCGGTTCGCCGGCCAGGGGGTCGTAGGGTTCGATCTTGCCGGGCCCGAGCTTGGCTTCCCCGCAGACCAACATACCGAGGCATGTCGGATTGCACGCGACAACGGTCTGGGCATCACGATCCACGCCGGAGAGGCAGACGGCCCCCACAGCATGCTCACTGCTATCGAGAATTGCGGAGCAGCGCGCATCGGTCATGGCATCCGCATTGTCGACGACATCGAAGTTGTCGATGGCAGCGCCGTCGCTTTCGGCCCCGTTGCATCAATGGTGCGCGACAAGCAGATACCGTTGGAGGTTTGCCCGACCTCGAATCTTCATACGCTCGGGATCACCGCCGGAGAACACCCACTTGGGTTGCTTGCCCGCAGCGGATTCAATGTGACGCTCAACACCGATAATCGTCTCATGAGTGCGGTGACGCTCACCGATGAGTTTGAGTTCGCAGCTCGCCATCACAGTTTCACCGCTGAGGACTTCCGCCGCACCACGCTCGCCGCTCTCGATGCTGCATTCATAGAAGAGGCAGTCCGCTCCCCCATCCGCAAGATCGTGGAAGCCGGCTACGCCAGCTGAGCCTTCAGCCAGCCCGCCACGAATCCGAGCACATCGTCGCGCTCTGGTTCGTTGTGGATCTCGTGGCGCAGGCCCGCAAACAGCTTGCGCTCCACGCCGGGGAGCGCAGCCAGTGGTGCCGACGCTTGTGGCGGTACCAGCTCGTCCTCCGCACCGTGCACGACGAGGGTGGGAGTCACAAGACGGCCAATCTTGTCCGCTATCCCCTCCATCTGCGCAATAAACACCGCGCCAAAGCGCGCCGTAGTCCGGGTCTCCACGAGAGGATCCGCAAAGTACTTCTCGCCAACGGCTGGATCACGGGAGAGCTGCTCCCCCTTTATCGAGTTCGGGAAGTACATACGGGGACGAAGACGACTGCCTACTTTTGCGATGACACGGAGATGCAGCGGAACTTCGGCAGCGATGGCCGGGGCCGACAACACATACAAATCGGGTTGAGGCCGAGTGCTCACACCGTATGACGCCGCAATCAGTCCTCCCATCGAGTGGCCGTAGATGATGAGAGGGATATCTCTCTTGATTTCAGCTGCGACAACCTCGAGATCGTCGAGGTACTCATCAAATGACTCGAGATGGACCCGGTCACCGCCGGAGGCCCCATGGCCCCTGAGGTCGAACGAGACGACCTCAAATCCCTGTTGCACCAGATACTCGCCGACGTGCTCGTAGCGTCCGGAATGCTCGCCTAAACCATGGACGATGAGGACACGCGCCACTGGATTCTCGCACGACCAGTGTCTTGCAAGGAGACCCAGACCGTCGTTGGCCATCACCTGCGATGTGGTACTCGTCATGTTGTTCCTCTGGTTGAGAGGGCCGCTCCGATGATGCCGGCGCGATTACGGAAGCGGGCCGGTCTGATGCTGGCTCTGGTGTGCAGTAGATCAGAGTATTGGTCGAAGTTCTTGGAGATCCCCCCGCCCAGTACGAAATGGTCCGGCGGCAGCACCCGTTCCACATGCTGCAGGAACTCGTTGAGCCGCCGCGCCCACTCCCTCTCTGGGAGGCCCGCATCGACCACCCGGGCCGCCGCATAGGCCTCGGCGTCATTTCCCTTGAACTCCAAGTGACCAAGTTCTGTATTAGGAACAAGCACTCCGTCGGTAAACAGAGCACTACCTATGCCGGTGCCCAAGGTAAGCAGCAATACGACACCGTCAAGATCCTGCGCAGTTCCCAGCATGTTCTCTGCCAGGCCGGCCGCGTCGGCGTCATTTAGCACCGTCACCGGAAGGCCGAGTCGCTTCGACAGGTCTGATCTTGCGTCGGTTCCTATCCACGAGTCGTCGATGTTTGCTGCGGTGAAGGCGACGCCGGAACGGATGATGGCGGGCAAAGCAAGTCCCACCGGCCCCTTCCAGCCGAAGTGACCAACCAGCTCCTCTACGACCGAATAGACAGCCTGTGGGGTCGAGGGTTGCGGTGTGGCAATGCGCCTACGCTTGGCGAGCCGCTTGCCCGTCTTGAGGTCAACCGGTGCAGCCTTGATCCCGCTGCCGCCAACATCGATTCCCAAGGCCTTCATGGCTACCTTCCTAGATCGCCGACCGGACGATCGTACAAAAACGTGCGTTGTCTTGTCGGGGCCACGCTACCCGGATATGCATGCCTCCTGGGAATTCAGCAAAGGAACGACCAAGCGATGCACAACCAGGAAAACCGGCGTTAGCCAGAAGCTCCGCTGCTTGGGCTGCGGATCCAGGGAGGCTCACGATGAAAGTACCCGATTCTGGAGGTCCATGAGGTAGTTGCAGTCCCGGGATCTGGCGCAGGCTTGCCGCCAAATGTCTTGTGTCGGCGACGGTGTCCACGTGGTCCTGGTCACGGCGGATGTTGACGATATTGGTGCCGACCGGTGCCCGCGGCTCAAAGCGGCCGAAGTAGTTCGGCTCTTCTACCACTATCAAATATCGCGACGCATCGACGACTACGTCCCACATCGTTCGACCGACAATCACCGGGACTTCGACAACATCAGGTGGTCGATCCTCACCGCGAAGCCACGACGCTCGCGACAGCGCAATCCCAACCAGCCCTCGGTCGTAGGCAACCCTGACGAGATCCACAGCCTGCTCAACTAGCGATCGAGAAACGGGGTTTCGACTCGCTGCACAGGTTGCCAAGTTCCTCTCACATCCATCTCGAGAGCTGCGTCCGCAGCTATCGGTGGTGACATGAACCCCATGCCGATGCCTACTTCGAGGACTGGACTGAAGTTGCCGGAGGCAACCACACCTGCCGATGACCCCGACCGCAACGCATAGCCATGGCGGGGTGGCCGGCGGTCTGCGGTCCGGAACGAAACGAGTGCTTTCTGCAGACCGTTCTCGCGCTGTCGCAGCAACGCCTCTCGGCCCACGAAATCATGGTCCCAGTCAACTACCCAACCCAACCCGGCTTCCAGTGGGCTTGTTTCCTCATCGAGATCTTGGCCCCACAGCGGGTACCCCATCTCGAGACGTAGCGTGTCCCGGGAACCGAGGCCGGCCGGTACGGCGCCCGCGTCCATGAGCACTGCCAGCAGTCGGGCCCCGTTGCTGTTGGGCACCGCAACTTCCGCACCGCGCTCACCGGTGTAGCCGGTACCGGCTACCCACATCGGACCGTCGGCGAACTCCCCCGTCGCCACCCGAAATCGGCCGGGCACAATCCCGATTGCCTGGTCAAGGACTTCGGCACTGTCGGGTCCCTGCACTGCCAACAAGACCGTGTCGGACCTCACCGGGACGGCATCAACGCCAGGGGCCGCGGTGAACCGAGCCAGCAGCTCGTCGAAGTTGACTCCGTTTGGCATCACCCAATAGTCATTCTCATCGAAGCGCCAGATGATGATGTCGTCGACGACACCACCCTCGTCGTTGAGGGCCATCGTGTACTGGGCGCGCCCCGGCTTGATCTTGTCGATGTCGTTGCAGAGTTCGGAACGAATGGCGGCGGTGGCGCCTACCCCGGTTAGGCGGAGGCGGCCCAGGTGGGTCACATCGAACACTCCAACCGATTCACGCACGGCCATGTGCTCGGCAATAACGCCCTGGTACTGCAGCGGCATGCTCCAGCCACCAAAATCCGTGAAGCGGGCGCCGAGGGCTTCATGGGCGGGGCGCAACGGAGTGTCGGGCATTTGGGAAACCTCCAGATTCAGCTACCTGCTAACCCTACCGCACCGCGTGTAGGTGACTCAGCCGACGGCTGCGGCGTCGCTTTGTCCGAGATCTTCGACCCGTGGCGCACCAGGTAGCCGTGTCGGGACTGTCGGCAGATCTTGGTCCGGTGGTTCTTCGAGGCCGTATTTCACCAGAAGGTTGAGATAATCACGCTGATAGAAGACTTTGCATTCAATCTCGGGATGGATCTCACGAAGCAGACGAACCTTCTTGTTCTTCTTGGTCACCAGCTTCTGACTCATCGTGGTGATCTCGATATAGAGGTCGTCACTGGGCAGGTAGAAGTCGGGTCTGAAGAACTTGTTCGGAGCACCATCGGCGTCAAACCCAATCGCAAACTCGCGCGGTTCGTAATCCCAGGCAACGTCGTAGAAGTCCAGGAGTAGCGCAAACTGCCGTTCGCTCTCGTGGGCGAAGTCGACAGTGTCAGCCAGTTGTGGCTCGTCGAGAAGGTCGTAGCTCAGTTGGCCGTTGCCTCCGCTATCGCGGTCACTTTCGCACCCTCTTCTGGGAATAGCTTGTGCATTTCGCCTTCGAGCTCCTGTTGCACAGGACCGACCGCGATACCAAACACGCCCTGACCCTTTTGGAATACGTCGACAACCTCGTCGGCGCTGTGTGCGGCAAAAATGGTGGCTCCGTCGGACAGCAGGGTGACGTCGGTAAGCGGGCTGTTGCTGGCGAGCTGCTCGCGCAGGATCACAATGGCAGTACGGATCTTCTTCAGGCTCATGCCCGCATCAAGAAGCCGCTTGACGACCTTGAGTTGCACAATGTCGCCGAATGAATACCGGCGTTGGGTGCCTGATCCCTGTGCTGATTGCACGGAGGGTTGGATGAGACCGGTGCGCGCCCAATAGTCAAGCTGGCGATACGTGATCCCAACCAGACTGCACACCTGCGGGGCGCGATATCCAGTGTCCTGCTCTCTCACAGCAAGCCTCCTTTGGCTTGTAGCTTACATCGACGTAATTCCGCCAACCGAACTACGCCCGTGAAGTTACAGAAGCAGGCCGCGACTTGTCAACAACCCCTGTGGATAACCCAATGAAATGGGCGTTCTGGGAGCCCCCGTTTTGCCGGTGGGCAGAGACACCTGCTGTTTCTCAGCAAGTACGGTTACGAATCGTGGGAATGGCCGGAGCCAAAATCCTCCGGCGTGATGTCTTCGAGGAACTCACGGAACCGCTCGATCTCTTCTTCTTGACCGTCTTCCTCTATCTCGACACCCGCCTCTTCGAGCAGGGCTCTGTCGGCAAATATCGGAGCTTCGGTGCGCGCCGCTACTGCAATGGCATCCGAGGGACGAGCCGAGATGACTGTCTCGCTCCCCTCTTGGTCCATCACCAGGTTGGCGAAGAAGGTGCCCCCAGACAGCTCGGTTACATCGACACGTACCACCGTCGCTTTGAGTGACGTGATGAGCAACGTAAGGAGGTCATGGGTCATTGGTCGCTGCGGCTCAACACCCTGTAACGCCAACGCGATAGCGGTTGCTTCGTTTGGTCCGATCCAGATGGGCAGGTATCGGGCGCCGTCGGTTTCGCGGAGTAACAAGATGGGTACATTCGACGGGAGTTCGATCCTCACTCCCACCAGCTGCATAGGTACAGGGTCCATGCTGACAGCCTATCACCGGCGAGTTTCTCAGCTGTCGCTGCCGCTTGCCGTCGCAAAGGCGACCTGCGGGAAGGTCTTGTCGAGATCTTCGAGACGATCCATATCCATCACTGCCCACAGCCCGGGCAGATTGCGGTAGCGACCGTTCCAATCGAGCCCGTATCCCAGAAGGAACTCATCCCCAATTTCGAAGCCCCGATATTCGAGCGGTACCTCGACGATCCGCCGCGGTACCTTGTCCAACAAAGCAACCGTGTTGAGGCTTGCCAGATCGCGGACCGCCAGGTTGCGGCGCAATGTGCTGAGGGTGAGACCCGTGTCGACGATGTCTTCGACAAGCAAGACGTGCCTTCCTTCCAGCGAGATCGCCGTGTCCATTGCAACGGAAACCCTCCCCTCGCTTCCGAATCGGGTGAGAAGCAGGAAGTCCACTTCGTGCGGCTGATTAATGCTCCTCGTCAGGTCGGCCATGAACGGAACCGACCCCTTCAATACGCCGACAACCACCGGATTCAACCCCGCATAGTCAGCAGCGATTGCTGCACCCAGTTCGGCGACACGGTTGGCTAACGCGTCTGCGTCCACTACTTCGAGGTACGGAGTGTTCAACCGGATCCACCGAGCGTGACCGGCAGCATCTCGCGAACCATTTCTACGATCCGGCGTGTACCCGGCGTCTCCCCCCACGCCGACAGCGACTCTCGCCCGTTGGCAAGCGGTTGCCGTGTCTTGACTACCTTTTCGGTATCAGCATCGAGGCTGGCACCAACGGGCCCACCGCCTCCTTCTGGCTCGACCAGCGGTGCTAGGAAGCGGTCTCTTATCGTCAACCGCGCGGTCGCATAGTCAAACAACCTTGCTGTGTCGGCGAAGTGGTTCTCACTACCCATCACGACGCCAACAAGCACTTGACCATCCGCCTCGAGGACTGACACCAGGACACGTCCGGCGTCACCGGTGTAGCCGGTCTTCATTCCGACTACACCTGGATACTTGTTGAGCAAGAGGTTGGTGTTGATGGCAA
>RCNE010002037.1_pt1 | contig 10906 bp, 6 predicted proteins | sample 2041361 | NCBI WGS metagenome assembly RCNE01 (sample SAMN09708229, study PRJNA481090) | Marine sediment metagenome, whole genome shotgun sequencing project.
CTACAGCCGGCATCTCGCGCTACCCGGTTTCGAAGAATTTCACCAACTCAGGCTACGGAATTCGAGTGTGCTTGTGGTTGGCGCTGGCGGACTTGGCTCGCCCGTACTTTTGTACATGGCTTCTTCTGGCTTTGGAAAAATCGGCATAGTCGACAACGACGTGGTTGATGCTTCCAACCTTCAGCGGCAGGTTATCCATAGCGAATCAGACCTTGGCCGAAAGAAGACGGAATCGGCGGCAGACAGTCTGCACTTGCTCAATGGCAGCTGCCGAGTCAACGTACACTCGACTAGATTGTCGTCCGCTAATGCGATGACAATCGTTGGAGAGTATGACATTGTCGTTGATGGATCTGACAATTTGCCGACCCGCTATCTCGTCAATGATGTCTGTGTCCGTCTTTCAAAGCCATTGGTTTACGGATCGGTATTTCGTTTCGAAGGACAGGTATCCGTTTTTAATTACGAGAACGGCCCGTGTTACCGTTGCCTCTTTCCGTCTCCGCCACCGCCCGAGTTAGTCCCAACCTGTGAAACTGCTGGAGTGCTTGGCGTCGTGCCTGGGATCGTCGGGCTATATCAGGCCAACGAAGCAATTAAGATTGCGACTGGCCTTGGGACGTCGCTATCCGGTAAGCTTGAGATGTTCGACTTTCAATCGAATGACCACAATTCCTTCAGTGTAACCCGGAATCCGAAATGCCCGACATGCGGCGACGAGGCGACGGACATGCCCCTGATGGACTTTGAAGCTTTTTGCGCTGGGAGTGCACGCGTTCCGCTACTATCGGCTCAAGAATTGCAATCGATGATGCTTGCGGATGATCAGACTATTGTGATGCTTGACGTTCGTGATCAGGAGGAACGCAGGGCGGGACACATTGGAGGATTGCATATTCCGATACAAGAATTGCGTCAACGCCTTTCTGAACTACCAGCCAATTCAGATGGAGAAGTTATCGTCGTGTACTGTCGCTCTGGTCAACGATCAGCTACGGGTGCCAGGCTTATCAATGAGTTTGCCCAAAACCGACCGGTATTCTCGCTGGACGGCGGATTGGTGGCCTGGAAAGCAAGTGTTGATCCGACAATCGTCGTCGCCTAGGAATCTGTCCAATGAACACGAGATTGGGAAACCGGAAGCGATAGTATTGACGTCGAGCAATCGGCGACGTATATGCCGCTAACTCCATGTCACGTCCGGGGCGCGTCGACGCGGGGACGACCTCCAGTCTTGCGAGTTGCGACCTCCGGCAGACTTGCGTGGGCGAGCACCCGAGGTGGCTAAAGCACAAGTACGCTCTTGACTCGGGTGGCCTTGACGTCAAATTTTACGTCTACAGGTTCACGAAAAGAGACTCGTTCGCCAGCTGGAATCGAACGGACGACGATAAACATCGTCGACACAAAGATGTTGTCTTCGTCAAAAAGAGAAAGCTGCAACTGTGCATTGGGTACAAGCTTATCAGACGGATTATACAATTCTCCGGAGACGATACGGGCGCCACTTGGGAGCTGTTGATACTTAAGATCTTCGACCTCCAATTGGGGAGTAACCTCCTTCGCACAACCACCGAGGAGTATCGCCGTCACTACCAGAACGAACAAGGCGCGACTCGAGGATTTCGCGAGTCGTTGGGACAGAAGGCGTAAATGCATCTGGAGCGAGTTTGTGGTTACCGTGCCGATCAAGTATTGACATGCAGGTTTACGACGGAAGCTATTAGACGAGCCTTATACTTTAAGGCGGAGGCGGATTGACCGGTCTATGCCGACAGGCAAAATCGTATCCGTTTCAATCCCGTCAAACGCAAGGATCGTGACAAGGAGTTCTTTAACAGCATCGTCTAAATCATGCTCGTCAACTCCGGCGTCGGACAGCGTAGCCTTTAGTGCATTTACAATCTCTGCACCGGATTCGATTGGCCGATCTCCAACGAATCGTGCAAGTGCGATTGACATCAAACTCGTAACAAGCTTCTCATCGACACCCGCCTCAAGCATAGCTTGTTTATAGTGATCGACGACTTCCTCTGCAGACATTGAGTCCCACTTACTGACTGCCCGATACAAGTCAAGTACGCGCACTGGCCGATTGATCTCCGGCGACGGCGTTCCCTCGATTAACATCTCCGCATAGTCGGCAAACTCTCCAAATGTCTCTTGGTTCACATGAGACTTGGAGACCAGCCCACGAACCAATTCTGCACTATCTCGATCACCTAGATCAACCAATGCGGAAACAGCCCAAGACAACAACTCCATTTCCTCGGTCGTTACCGAATCCTGTCGGCCGATATCCTGCACAACACTTCGAATTGCGTCGAGCACCTTGTCTCGAATTTCCGGGTACAGTCCGGCCAGCGTATTTAGCACGTCCACGGCGGCAACACGCCCGGAAACGATTGCGGATGTATCACTCAACAGGTTCCGGAATGGGGGCAAAAGGGTTTCGCCAATATTCGCAATCTGACCATCAAACCATGGGCTTAGGACAGGTTCTTTTTCTGGATCCCGGTACAGAGTGGCAAAGTGCGGGATCGATACGAGAGACCGGGCCTGAATAAGCAACAATCCAGCTAGTACGTGACCACCAAACCCGCTTTCAACGATTGGTTTGGCGATGATTTCGCACAGTCCCGACTCAATCTCTGTCGCCCGGCGAGTAGCCTCCTTTATCAGATCCTCAGATGGAACGCGTGGTGCGTTTTCGATTTCACGAAGTAACGCGCGCTTGGAAAGAACTTGATACGGGTTAGTCATCTACCGTTGCAGGTTAGCGTGTTGTCTGATTTACCGACGAAGTATGTACGATTTTTTCGAGCCTACCGAGAATCCAAGTCTGCCAGATTAGTCCGCAGCCTCTTTATCTCATCACCAGCGGACTTTTCTTTTTCCTTCTCACCCGCAACGACAGAGGCCGGGGCTCGCTCAACAAACTGCTCATTGGACAGCTTCTTGCGGACAGAGGCGAGAAACCCTTCTTTCACTTCGATCTCTTTCGACAAACGTTCTCTTTCGACTCCAAGATCGATCATTTCGGCAAGAGGAACATACAGTTCGATTTCTCCCACGACTGCTGAGGCGCTAGCTTCCGTCTTTGACAAATTGAGCCCGACACTCAACGACTCCACGTTCGCGAGGGACTCGAAATAGTGGGCGTGATTTCGAAAAACGTCAACTAGCTCCGCGTTTCCAGACGTGACGCTAACGATGGCGGGAATTGACTTGGAGGGCGAAACATTGTACTGAGAACGAATATTTCGGATTTCGGATATCACTCTTTGCATCAATCCAAAAAGGCTCTCCGCTTGCTCATCGATTTCGTATTGGCGAACACGGGGCCACTGAGCAACAATTAGCGACGACCCCTCTTGTCGCGGTCGCAGTTTCCACCATAGCTCTTCTGTGATGAACGGCATAAACGGATGAAGTAGAGTTGTCATGCGCTCAAAAATACTGATCGCTTGAGCAATAACCTTATCAGTCATTACGCCGCTTTTCGGTTTGATCAGTTCAAGGTACCAATCACAATAGTCGCGCCAGAAAACATCGTAGATCGCCAGGACGGCCTCGTTTATCCGGTACTTCGACATTGACTCGTCGACCGACGCAATCGTTGCATTGAGTCGGTGAAGCATCCAGCGCTGGGCCAGGTCCATGTTGGAATCGACTCCACCGGGTTCCGGGTATGCCTTTCCGTCCTCCATGAACTGACCAAAAACGTTGAACGCATTCCAAATCTTGTTGGCGAAATTGCGGCCCATTTCGAACTTCAACGGATCGAGCTTAATGTCTTGTCCCTGAGCACAAAGCACGGAAAGGGAAAACCGTACAGCGTCAGCACCGTATTGCTCGATCATATCGAGCGGATCAATACCGTTGCCGAGGCTCTTGGACATCCACCGGCCTTGTTTGTCTTTCACCATTCCTGTGATGAACACATCCTTGAATGGCACTCTTCCCGTGAAATGAAGTCCAGCCATAATCATTCGGGCAATCCAAAAGAATAGGATGTCGTACCCGGAGACGAGGACACTTGTGGGATAGAAGTACTCGAGATCTTCGGTTTTCTTCGGCCAGCCTAACGTTGCAAACGGCCAGAGCCAAGACGAAAACCAGGTGTCGAGTACATCTTCATCCTGCACCATGCCCGGTTCAGGCTGTTCAACCGCAACGACAAAATCCCGTGCTTCGTCAATTTCTCCGTCGTCGGCGAGGTGATACCAAACAGGAATCCGATGTCCCCACCAGAGTTGTCGGGAGATCGTCCAGTCGCGGATGTTTTCCAGCCATCTAAAATATTCGTTCTCCCATCTCTTTGGGTGAAACGCAACGTCTCCCTGCCGCACAGCTTCAAGAGCTTTGTCGGCAAGTGGCTGCATTTTTACAAACCACTGTCGGCTGATGAGCGGTTCCACGATTGCCTTAGACCGACTCGAAACCGGTACCGTTCCGGTGTAGTCTTCTACTCGCTCCAACAGCCCGGACTGTTCGAGTTCTTCAACAATCTTCTTCCTCGCCTCAAATCGATCGATCCCAGCAAAGCGCTCACCAACCTCTTCCGACAGTGTACCATCGGGCGAAATTACATTGATGATTGGGAGCCCGTGACGCTGACCAATGTCAAAGTCGTTCTTATCGTGTCCCGGCGTGATCTTTAATGCACCGGCGCCAAACTCCGGCTTTACGTAATCATCCGTAATTATCGGAACTGTTCGCTGCGTTAGGGGCACATTTACGGTTTTTCCGACAAGGTCCGTGTACCGATCATCTTCTGGATGTACTGCAATCGCTGAATCGCCAAACATCGTCTCTGGCCTTGTAGTAGCGACCGTTACAAATCCGGACCCATCAGACAGCGGATACTTAACGTACCATAGGCTGCCCTTTCGTGCAACGTTATCAACCTCTTCATCGGAGAGAGCAGTCTGGTCAACCGGACACCAATTAACAAGGTAGCTACCACGATACACGAGACCTTGTTCGAAAAGCTGCACAAAGACATCTTGCACTGCGCGACTAAACCCGTCGTCCATTGTGAATCGCTGGCGTCGCCAGTCACACGAGACGCCAAGTTTGCGCATTTGCCCACTGATAATGTCGCCGTATTCGTCTTTCCACTCCCACACTTTTTCGACGAATTTTTCTCGGCCGAGCTGATGCCTGTTTGTCCGATGCTCTTTTTTGAGCGCCTTTTCTACGACGTTTTGCGTTGCAATACCGGCGTGGTCGATACCTGGCATCCATAGCGATTCAAACCCTTGCATCCGACGCATCCTGGTCAATACGTCCTGCACGGTACTTTGAAGGGCATGTCCCATGTGCAGCCTACCCGTAACGTTGGGCGGGGGCATCATAATGACGTGCGGCTCTCGCTCGTCGCTAACGTTAGCCTGGAAGAAGCCGCCGTCAGTCCAATACTTGTACCATTGATCCTCTATTAGTGAGGGATCGTAGGCGTTTGGCTTGGTGCGGTCGTCGGGATTTGTGGTTGCGCTCGGCGCCATCGATGTTGCGGACTTAAAGGGGGGGCAAGTACTCGAAACAGATAAAATACTGCTTACTGGAGTACCGTGTTCAGTCCGGCTAAGAATTGCAGCAACCAGAACGAACCTGCTGCCAAATCCGGCACAGCGAAACTACACAGTTGGGACGCGACACTTGAAGATCAAGTTCTACCCGAGACAGCCGGTACTCGCCAATTGCTATGGCCCAAAACGCCTTATACAACTAGCTTTTCGGAAGTCGAGTTTTCAATTCGCCCAAGCTGTCGCCCCCAAATTTCTCCAGTAAAGCGTTTGCGATCACGAGAGAAACTGTTGCTTCGGCGACCGTTGAGGCGGCGGGCACGCTCGTCACGTCGCTTCGTTCGTAACGGGTCTTCCGTGTTTCGCCGGACTTGATGTCGATCGTTGCAAGGGGCTTAATGAGCGTCGGAATTGGCTTCATGTAGCCCCGCACGACAATTGTCTGCCCGGTTGAGATACCGCCTTCAACTCCACCAGCACGATTGGAGGAACGGGATGGGTTCGATGGAGTGCCGGTGATTTCGTCGTGAATCATAGAGCCCGGTTTGTAAGCTGACTCGATACCATCACCAACCTCTACTGCTTTCTGCGCCTGGATAGACATGATAGCCTGCGCTAGTTGGCCATCAAGCCTCCGGTCCCAGTGCACATAGGAGCCGAGCCCAACTGGGACACCCGTGACGAGGACTTCATAGACTCCGCCAACTGTATCGCCGGATTTTTTCAGGGCTTTTATGTGCTCAATTGCACGGGCGCTGAGTTCGGTATCAAGCATACGTACGTCCGAATTATCCGCCACATCGTTGACTGAAGACGCCCCCCCCGACGCTAGGATATCTTCGACCGCCTTGCGGTAAGCAGCCGGCGCGGCGTGCCCGACTTCGCCGATTCTCACCACATGGCTAGCAATTGACACGCCGCATTCCTCAAGGAATTCGCGGATGATCGAGCAGCACGCTACACGCATCGCCGTTTCTCTTGCACTTGATCGTTCAATAACGGGCCGAATGTCATCAAATCCGTATTTCTGAGTTCCGACCAGGTCGGCATGCCCGGGTCGCGGCAGTGTGATCGGTTCCGGCATTGCATCATCCGAAATCGGATCAATGCTCATTACGGTCGGCCAATTGGACTTGTCCTTTGTGTAGGCGGCATTGTCAAGTCGAAGGGCGATCGGAGAGCCCATGCTCTTGCCGAATCGAATTCCGGAGTAGATATGGACGGCGTCAGCCTCAAATTTGGACCTGCCGCCACGACCAAACCCAAGCCACCTTCTTCGCAGGTGTTTGTTGATAAAGTCGGCAGATACATTGACGCCAGACGGGAGGCCTTCAACGATACCAATTAGGCCTTCCCCGTGTGATTCTCCTGCGGTCAAGTAACGGATCATATTCAGACAGAATGCTCTTTTGAAGCCTGAATATACCAACGCGGCGCTCGAGCGCGGCTATTTCAACGCTTTGGCCTTCAATTCGTAGAAAAATGGCACGCGCTCCCTTGTAATGACCTTTACGACTATTGGCTCGTCATCCTGTGCGATGAGAAGGTCTTTTAATTCCTGCACGGACTGAACTTCAACTCCATCCACGGATGAGATCACGACACCCCGAGAAATGCCGGCAAGAGCCGCTCTCGATTGCCGCTCAACAAACGCGACCACAACACCACTAACGACACCGAATTCTCGTCGATCTCGGCCTGTCAACGATCTAACGCCTAGCCCCCAAGGTTCAAGGGCCGATACATCTGGCTGCGAATGAGGAGAAACTGAATCGTTTCGATCCATTTCTGGGAGCTGCTTATCGATTTCTCCTGCAAGCCAAACTTCTGTGGACGGGTCATCCCGGCCCTGGAGCACAACTGAAAGGCCAACTGCAGTCCCAGCTCGCCAGACGCTGACCTGAAGTACGTCACCAGGCCTATTGGAGGCTACAGCGCTCTGGAGTTGATTTGGGGCGTCGACCTGTTTTCCGTTGATGGAAAGGATCACGTCACCTTTCATCAATCCACTTTTCTCCGCCGAACAACCGGCACAGATATCACTGACGTATACGCCTTGGGCCGAGGGCAAACCGACCTTTGTTGCGGCACTGGCTGTAATCTCCTGAATGCTGACGCCGAGATAACCGCGTCTAACTTCGCCATACTCGATGATGTCCGCAACGACCCTTTGAACGAGGTTTGCCGGTACAGCGAACCCGTATCCCTCGCTACTTCCAGACTCTGTTGCAATCGCGGTATTGACTCCAACCAGACGTCCGGATAGGTTCACGAGCGCGCCGCCGGAATTGCCAGGGTTAATAGCAGCGTCAGTCTGGATAAAGTCCTCGATGGGAGTACTGCTATTGTTCTCAATGATGTTAACGTCTCGACTAAGGGCGCTCACGATTCCAGCCGTGACGGTAGACGTAAGCCGGAACGGATTGCCGATCGCGAGGACCCATTCGCCAACCGTCACCGTGTCCGAATCTCCAAAAGAAACAAACGGCAGGTTTTGCGACTCAACTTTCAGGACCGCCAAATCGGTCGAAGAATCGAATCCGATAAGTGTAGCCTCAAACTCTCGTTTGTCATCAAGTGTGACGTCGATCCGAGAAGCGTTTTCGATCACGTGGAAATTAGTCACGATATATCCGTCATGGGTAACTATTACGCCACTCCCAACGCTTTGGCGGGTGAGTCGGTCGTGAAAGAACCCGCCACCCGACATGGGGCCGACGATGACTTCGATGTATACAACTGCATCCCTCACACTTTCGGCCGTCGATCGGAACACGTCACTGAGACCCTGCGCGTCGGTTACGACTACCGGCGCTGACTGGTCGGTGAATGTCGCGCTGGCGATACTTCGCGCTGATGCACTACGCGCTTCGTCGAGCAGAAGTTTGTTTTGTTTCGCAAAAAACCAGCCTGCTCCTACCGTGCCAATGAGCAGGCCAAAGCAAAGCAACAGCAAACCACCGACGAACACCTGGCGGCCACGGGGTTTGCGCGGGATATCAGACGATGAATTCATTCAGGGAGCAAATTTAGGCGCGAAAACCCATTGTTAGTGTGAATCGTATCCAGTTTACGGCAGACATTATTCGAAAGTTCTGCACAACTTTGTAGGGCGTTTGTGCATCGCGACGACAGCTTCTCGGCACTGCTTTGCAAGCACTTTTCGGTCATTGTCGGCGAAAATGGGCGTCGCAACTCCAATCTCAATTTCCACTTCGGAGAGTCCCAGAATATCCCAAGCGTATTCTGACATTGATCGTGGATCAGTCCATGCGAAGAAATTTGGTTTTTCTAGCCCCCCACCTGATGACACAAGGTTGACCACATTGATGCAGATCGGCAGAACGGAAACAGCTGCCAAGCCGTCAACTGCAGCGAAAGCACCTGTCTTGAATGGGAGTACCGTCGCGCCGGATGACGTAGTCCCTTCGGGAAAAACCACGACGGAGACATGACTCTCCAAACGCTGCCGAACCTGCTCAACGAAGTCGTTGGTTTTCATTCGCCGATCTCGATGCACCGCAATCAAGCCCACTGTTCGGCAGATCCATGCCACAACCGGTGATCGAAGCAACTCTGCTTTTCCCGCAAAAGTTACATCCATGACCGACGCAATGATTAGTGGATCGATGGGCCCCAGGTGATTTGAGACAACAAGTGCGCTGGTTTCCGGAAGCGGACCGTTCGCAACAACCCGGACTCCCAGAATTCGGCAAAGAGCTGCACAGGCCCGACGTTGGTGACGCGCCCTTGTGAGATTTTGGGACGGCGCAAATGGAACGACCGAATAGAGCACTGCCGTCCTGGAAATAATCGATACGACGAAGCGTGTAATCTTCCAGTAGCGGCGCATACAACTAGTCGCAACAAACGCACGACAGTGCGAGGGTGTGGGTTATCGAATCAAGACGTCTTTGATTCGGGCAGGTCCTGCGCGGTACGATCTTGGGTTGCTCGGGGCAGTGCCAGTCGGTCATCTTCACGACGAATTACGAGTTGTGATGTGACGAGATTGAATGACAGTGTTACAGTGGTTCCAACTTCAGGTTCTGACTGAACATTGATCGTTCCGTCTACAAGGTCCATCATTCGGGACGCAATTGACAGGCCCAGTCCTGATCCGTCTCTTTCCCGAGACAATGACTCCGATTCTTGCCGAAACTCGTCGAAGACGTGCGGGAGAAACGATTTTGAAATACCTACACCTTGGTCTTTGACGGCAATGCGGACTGTGTGGTCATTCTCTCGTGCAATCGACAAGGTGATGGTGCCGCTGTCTGAAAACTTGACGGCGTTGTCGAGCACGTTTGAGATAATGTTTTTCAGCGAATACTGATCTATTGATATGTGGATGTCCTCTGGTGAGAGATCCACCTGTAAGGCCAGGCCTTTTGTTGTGGCCTTCTCGCGATGAGCATCAACCACAGACAAGCAAAATTCCGTAAGATTTGTATCGACCGGGAAAAGATCAACAGTCCCAGAACGCAGTTTCGCTAAATCCAGTACAGCGTTCAGAGTACTCATTAGACGTTGTCCACTGGAGTCAATTATCTCGGCAAATTCAGCATGTGGTCCGTCTAATTCTTCTTTTAAGATCGCGGCATAACCCTGGATAGCGGTGATTGGAGTTCGCAACTCGTGCGAAGTGGTCGCTAGGAACTCATCTTTGAGGGCATTCACCTCTGTTAGTCTTTCATTGACGACGTGCAATTGTTGATTGGCTTCCTGTAGCTTTTCGTTAACAACCTTCTCACGAGCCAGTTCGAGGGCTTGTTCTTTTGCTCTTTTGTTTGCGACAGCAAGTTGGTAGTACTTGGTTGCAAGAAAGCCAAATATCCCGATGGAGAGCAGATATGCTATGTAGGCAAGAGAAGTCCGGTACCACGGAGGAAGGATCACGAAGGAGAAGCTTGCTTCGGGCGTTTCATTGCCGAAGTCGTTTCGTGCTTTGACGCGGAAAGTGTATTCGCCTTCTCGGAGGTTTGTGAATGTCGAAGAACTGGTCTCATTCCAATCCGACCAATTAGCAGATCGTCCATCGAGATAATAACTAAACGCGAGGGCGTCGTTGTTTGCATATATCGCAGCCGAATACTCAACGCGTAAATCGTTATCGCCGTACGCGAGTTTCGGTGTTCCCCAGACGGCCGGAATCGGACTCATTCTTCCGTTTGCAAGTACCTCCCCTGAACCAACATTCGAAACTTGTCCGACAATCGGAGCAAAGGATGCATCCGTATTGATGGAAATTTCTGGATCAAAGCGTAGCAGTTGCTCTCCGACTGACATCCAGACAATTCGGTTGTCTTCGACTTGAATCACCGAAAGGTGCTCCTTGACAAATGAGAGTTCCGGAACGATGTTCGGCACCTCTC
>RCNE010002038.1_pt1 | contig 10905 bp, 11 predicted proteins | sample 2041361 | NCBI WGS metagenome assembly RCNE01 (sample SAMN09708229, study PRJNA481090) | Marine sediment metagenome, whole genome shotgun sequencing project.
CCTTTATCTTTCATGAATTCTGGAATCTCTTCAGGATAGGGAAGAAGGTGTGAGTGTCCGTTTATTCTAAGTTTACGTTTTTCCATATTCATGTCCTGCGAAAGCAAGAATCATATTTTAATTAAGATTAGGTTTTCCTCTTTAGAGAAATTAAATGAGCTTTTTAGTCTTCAACCTGCACCTTCTTTGGTGGTTGCATAACCGCACTACAATTTGGACAGCTGCGTTTATCCGCATTTCCATAATATTTATCGAATATAGCAGGCATGTCGGTTTCTATATTATCAAGTGTAAAGTCTTCTTCGTATAATTTTGTGGTACAGTTTTCACAGAACCATAGCAGTGCATCTTTAACTCCTTTTTCTCTTGGATACTCTATAACTAAACCAACCGTATTAGCACCACGCTGAGGAGAATGCGGAACTTTAGGTGGTAATAAAAAGATATCACCTTCTCTAATATGTATATCTTTTGGAGTCCCTTTATCTATAATTTTTAAAACAATATCACCTTCAACCTGATAGAAAAACTCTGGAGTTTCATTATAGTGATAATCTTTTCTACTGTTAGGTCCACCTACGACCATAACAATAAAGTCTCCATCTTTCCAAACCACTTTATTTCCAACTGGTGGTTTTAATAAATGACGATTTTCGTCAACCCATTTTTTAAAGTTAATAGGAGGATATATTTTGCTCATGGTTTTATTTTTTATGTCATTCCTACGTAGGCAGGAATCTACTTTTTGTTTTACTGATTATTGGATTCCGCATCAAGTGCGGAATGACAAGTCGTATAAAGTTACAAAGATTTTGTTCTTCCTCCATCAACAGGAAGGTTAATTCCATTAATATAGCCAGCACGTTCACTAGCTAAAAACGTAATAGCATCTGCGAGTTCTTCTGGTTTCGCAAAGCGCTTTGCTGGTACTGCATTTTTCATAGCATTGGCAGCTTCTTCTTCAGAGTTTCCAGATTTAGCGGATTTGTTTTTTATAATTTGCGTTAAGCGATCAGTTCCTGTGGCTCCTGGTAGAACATTATTTACTGTGATCCCAAATTGACCTAATTCATTAGCTAAAGTCTTACTCCAGTTAGCAACAGCTCCACGTATAGTATTACTAACACCTAAACCATCTAAAGGCTGTTTTACAGAAGTAGAAATCACATTAATTATTCGACCATAACCTTGTTCTTTCATAAAAGGAACTACAGTTTGAACCAATACATGGTTACATTTTAAATGTTGTGTGAAAGCATTTTCGAATTCTTCTATCTGCGCCGAAAAAACTGGACCACCCGCTGGACCACCTGTATTATTTACTAATACATGAAAGCCATGATGTTTAGAAACATATTCAGAAACTTTTGTTTTTAATTCCTCTGGATTAGAGAAATCGGCAACGATATAATCATGATTTCTATGCTGAGGTAATTCTGAAAGTACGACTTTTAGCTTTACTTCATTTCTAGCAATTAAAGTTACTATAACACCTTCTTCTGCTAATGCTAAGGCTGTTGCTTTTCCAATTCCTGCTGTACTGCCGCAAACTAATGCGTATTTATTGTTTAATTCTAAGTTCATTATTTTTAGATAAAAGAGAAAAGAATATAGAAAATAGAGGATTCGAGTAAGTCTATTTTCTTTTGTCTATGCTCTAGGTTCTTTTTTAATATTTTATACAAACATTCTTAGCTTCTGTGAAAAAACGTAAAGCTTCAAATCCACCTTCTCTACCAACACCAGATGCTTTTACTCCACCAAAAGGAGTTCGTAAATCGCGCATCATCCAAGTATTCACCCAAACAATTCCTGCTTGTAGTTGGTTACTCATGCGCATGGTGCGTTTTAAATTGTTTGTCCAGAATGTTGCTGATAAACCGTATTTAACTTTGTTTGCCATTTGAAGGACTTCATCTTCAGAATTGAAAGGCATAATGGTAACAACAGGACCAAAAATTTCTTCTTGGTTTACTCTGCATTCATCATTAGGAACTTCAATAACGGTTGGTTCTAGATAATAGCCATTTTCATAGCCTTTGATTGTGACTTCATTTCCACCACATAAAACTACTCCGTTTTCTTCTTTTGCAATTTGAATGAATTCTTTTACTTTTTCTAGATGCGGTTTTGAAACTAAAGCACCAATATTAGTTGCAGCCTCAGATGGATGACCAACTTTAAGCGCTTTTACTTTTTCGACAAAATCATTCTTGAATTTCTCATAGATAGAAGCTTCGACAAAAATGCGACTTCCACACAAACATATCTGACCTTGATTGGCAAATGAAGAACGAACCGTTGTCGCTAACATATCGTCATAATCACAATCTGCAAAAATGATATTTGGGTTTTTACCACCTAATTCTAAAGATAGCTTTTTAAACATTGGCGCAGCTACTTTTGCGATGTGTGCTCCGGTTGCTGTGCCACCTGTAAATGAAATGGCTTTAATATCTGGATGTTCCACAATCGCTTGACCTGTTGAACCTCCAAGTCCATGAACTATATTTAAAACACCTTTGGGTAAACCTGCTTCATTACAAATTTCGCCCAATAAATATGCTGTCATTGGTGTGACTTCGCTAGGTTTAGCAACCACGCAATTACCAGCTGCAAGAGCAGGAGCAATTTTCCAAGTAAATAAATAGAGTGGAAGGTTCCATGGCGAAATACAACCCACAACTCCAATAGGTTGGCGCAAGGTGTAATTGATAGCTTGTTGTCCAACAGATTCATGACTTTCACTTGCAAATTGCGTTATCGCATTACCAAAAAATCTAAAATTACTTGCTGCTCTTGGTATATCTACAGCTTTGGCTAATGAAATTGGCTTGCCGTTATCTTTACTTTCTGCTTCTGCAAAACGTTGCAAACTGTCTTCTAATAATTCTGAAATTTTTATAAGAATACGACTGCGTTCGTCTAATGTAGTTTGTGACCAACTTGGGAAAGCTGATTTTGCAGCGATATATGCATTCTCAACATCTTCTTTTGATGAGTTCGGTATTTGACCATAAATCTCGCCATTAGAAGGATTGTAGTTGTCTACCCAATTATCTTGAATTGGATTATGAAATTTGCCGTTTATGTAGTTTTGAATGTTCATTTTTTGTCATTCCTGCGAAGGCAGGAATCTACTTTAGTTATAGTTGTCAATGGTTTCCTCCCTGCGCAGGAATGACAAGGTAATTTAATTTAAATAGTTTTCTATATCTTCTTTTAATTTTTCTGCTTCACTTTTAACTGTGTTTAAGGTCAAACGATAGGGCAGGTTTACACCCAGAAAGGTTTGTAATGATTGTATGTATTCTTTGTCTTTTTTTAGCGCTTCAAAATCATTGGGAACCAATTTATCTAAAGAATCTGCCACAAAGACTGTAGTGAATTTTTTTCTGTAATAATCTATCATATAGCTATAAAAATCTAAATGTATTTCTTGAAAACCTCCTTTAACATCATTAATAGACGAGGTATGGAATTTTCCAATTGCTGAACGAATCTTAGGATCTTCTACAAGGTCAGTTCCTATTGATACTAGCGATTGATAACCACTGGTTTTAAAATCAATCTCATCGTAAGCGTTTACAGCTCTAAAATGATAAGCTAGAGAATCATGATAAGGTTTGTTCGTTTCGAGAACATTAATTATGGTTTTAAGAGAATTAATTGTTCTGTTTAAATTATTGGTTCTTTTATTTAAAACTCTATCTAAATCAAAAAGCGTGTAGTCTAAATCTGAAATAATCTCTGAGAGGACTTGGCGTTCTTTTTCTTTTTCTTTTTTGTGTTCATTCCAGTTGTTAAATTGTAATGCCATGGCAATACCAATAAAGACGAGAATGATTTCGCCAATGGCATATATTAGATACTTGCTGAATTTGTTTTCAGATAGTAATGATTTTCTAATATGACGGAAGAATTTAATCATTCATTACTATTGTTTCTTATACGCCATCACCTTAATCTCAACCACCAAATCTGGATGTGGTAATTGATGCACTGCAACTGTTGTTCTGGTTGGTCCTGTTTCTTTATCAAAGAACTCTGCATAAGCTTTATTGTAACCTGCAAAGTCATTCATATTCACTAGAAAAGACGTGACATCAACAATATCTTTTAAAGTTGCACCAACTTTAGCTAAGTTGGTTTCTATGTTCTTTAAAACTTCTCGTGTTTGTACTTCTGCATTGAGTCGTTTAGTTCCCATCTCGTCTATGATGTCCACTCCAGCAATCGTGTTGTCTGGTCTACGTGAGCTTGTGCCTGAAACGAAAATAAAATCGCCAACTTGTTTAACGTGTGGATAGGCTCCTCTTGGTGTTACTCCAGTTCCTGAGGAAGCAGGAATCTTATTAGTGTCTTTATTCATATTTTTTGTCATTCCTGCGCAGGCAGGAATATTGTTAATTCAACTTCAATTCATAATGGATTCCGCATCAAGTGCGGAATGACAAAGCAGTTAACTTAATCCAGCAATTTTATCGTCTTTTAAAATCGCTTCAGTTTCAATTTTTACTTTGTCTAAAATTTCTTTTAAGTCACCTTTTGGTGAAATAATACCATCACTCAGCATATTTAAAATAGCTTTGTCTTGAGCTCTTCCTCTTAACATTGCTTCTCTGTAGCCAATATGTTCATTAAAGGTAACCAAACTATATTTTGATGAATAATCGTTAGGGAATTCTTTCTCTAGTGCCATTTCAATCTTTCGTTTTTCTTGAAATATTGCTTGACCAACATGGTCCTTCATTTCATGAAAATTATCAATGGCTAAATCGGCAATAGCGTCTGTGTCTTTCTTTCTGGTTTTTTCGTATTCACTAAAAATGGTTTCCCAGTTTCCGTCGTGTTTATCTATCACTGCATCAAATTCTACTACATCTTCAAATGACGCATTCATTCCTTGTCCATAAAAAGGAACAATAGCATGTGCGGAATCTCCCATTAACAGGGTGTTCCCTTTATAATGCCAAGGTGAACATTTTACTGTTCCTAATGCTGCTGTTGGATTGTCAAAAAAGTCCTCAACTAGGTTAGGCATTAATTCTAAAGCGTCTGGAAACTCTTTCTCAAAGAACTCAGTAACAATTTCTGGTGTAGTTAAATTATTAAAATTGTATTCGCCTTCAGCATAACTCAAGAATAGTGTTACAGTAAAGCTACCATCTAAATTTGGTAAAGCAATAACCATAAAATCACCTCTTGGCCAAATATGCAATGCGTTTTTATAGGTTTTGTAATCTCCAGTTTCTGTTGGTAATATGCTTAATTCTTTATAACCATGTGTTAAGTACTCTTGTGAAAAACTAAACAAGAATTTGCGTTCTAGATAGTAACTTTTTCTTAAGGCAGAACCTGCTCCATCTGTTGCAATTATGCAGTCCGCATCTTCAATAAACTCAGCTTTAGTTTCATAATCTTGAAAACGTGCAGTCGTATTTTCAAAATCAACAGACTTACATTTTTTATTGAAGTGAATCGTTACATTATCATGCTTTTCTGCTTCGGTTAAGAGTAACCCGTTAAGCTCTCCTCTAGAAATAGAGTTGATGTATTCGTGCTCACGACCACTATAATTTGATAAAAAAGTATTGCCTTCTTTATCGTGAAGCATGCGACCATTCATGGGAATGCATAAGTCTTTTACTTTGTCTTCCATGCCAACCAGCTTAATGGCTTTATTGCCACGGTCTGAAAAGGCTAAGTTGATAGAACGACCAGCAGATATATCGGTTTTTCGCAAGTCTGTACGCATTTCGTAAACGGTAAGGTTGTAGCCACGTTGACCTAATCTTAGTGCTAGTAAACTTCCGCAGAGTCCTGCTCCTATTATTAGTATGTTTTGTTGTTTATTACTCATTTAAAATAGCTTTCATTTTTTCAACCATAAGATAAACATCTTCAAACGAGTTATACAAAGGAACAGGTGCACAACGAATGACATCTGGTTCTCTCCAATCGCTAATCACTCCAGCTTCGGTTAATTTATTATATAATGATTTACCTGCGTTTAATACTTGTATGGATAATTGACAACCACGTTCATCAGGATTTTCTGGTGTGATGATTCTAACAGTGTCTTCTCCCAATTCTTTTAACAGAAACTCAAAATAGCCTGTTAAATTCTTTGATTTTTCAAGAAGTTTGGTCATGCCAACTTCATTAAACATATCTAAAGAAGCTTTAATGGCTGCCATAGATAAAATAGGTGGATTACTGAGTTGCCAACCTTCGGCTCCTGGTAGTACATCAAACTCATGGCGCATGTTAAAACGTGTTTGTTTATTGTGGCTCCACCAACCTGTGAAGCGATTCAAGTTTTTATCATAAGCATGACGCTCGTGCACAAAACAACCAGAAAGACTTCCTGGTCCTGAGTTTAAATATTTGTACGTGCACCAAACTGCAAAATCTGCACCTGAGTTGTGTAAATCTAAATCTACATTTCCTGCTCCATGAGCACAATCAAAGCCAACCATGCAGCCCTGTTTGTGGCCAAGCTCGGTAATACGTTTTAGATCGAAAAATTGCCCAGTGTAGTAATTAACTCCACCAATCATAACTAAAGCAACTTCATTTCTATGTGTTTTTAAAATTGCTTCTAAATCTTCATAACGCAATAATTCTTCACCTTCTCTGGGTTGCCATAGAATTAAACCTTCTTTATCATCATAACCATGATGGCGTAGTTGCGATTCAACTGCATATTTGTCTGAAGGAAAAGCATCACTTTCAATAATTATCTTATAGCGTTCTTTAGTTGGTTTGTAAAATGAAGCCATCATAAAATGAAGATTCGCAGTTAAGGAATTCATGGTAACAACTTCAATAGGTTTTGCACCAACTAATTTTGCAGTAGCTTCAGTTAAAAACTCATGATAAGGTAACCAAGGATTTTTGGCATCTGTATGACCTTCAACTCCGAGGTTTGCCCAATCTTCAAGTTCTTGATTTATATAAGCTTTTGTCGATTTTGGTTGTAAGCCAAGTGAATTACCACATAGGTATATCAACTCATTTCCATTTTTGTCTTTCGGAATATGAAACTGTTGTCTGTAGATGGATAATTCGTCTGAAGCGTCTTGTTGTTTAGCGTAATCAAGACCAGGTTTATATTTGGACAAAGTGAACTGATTTTTCGGTTGCTAACAAAAATAAGAATTTAAAGCGAAGGATTAAAGGTGTTTCATTCGATAAGAATTTTAATTATCTTTAAAGAAAGAATTAAGTTATGGGTAAGATAAAAGAGTATAGTAATGGTGAAGTTACTGTGGTTTGGGAAGCTGAAAAGTGTATTCATTCGGCAATTTGCGTAAAGAATTTGCCAAATGTTTTTCAACCTAAAGATAGAACTTGGATTAAAATCGATGCTGCAAAAACAGATGATTTAGTGAATACCGTTAAAAAATGTCCTAGTGGTGCGTTAAGTTTTTATATGAATGATGAAGATGACCAATCAGCAGAATCATTAGAAACTAAAGTTGAGGTTTTAGAAAATGGTCCGCTATTGGTTTATGGTACTTTAAAAGTGACTCACAAAAATGGTAATGAAGAAACAAAAAATAAGACGACAGCTTTTTGTCGTTGTGGAGCTTCCCAAAACAAACCGTATTGTGATGGAGCACATGTAAAAAATGAGTTTAAAGGATAAAAAAAGCGCCTTGAAAACAAAGCGCTGGGAATATATATAGACGCACGAGGCGGAAAATGTAAGCTATACGTTTTAAGTAAAAACTATATACGTGAAACTTACATTATAGACTGCAAAAGTAATGCCAATTTTTGAATGCGGTATTATTTCATTGTAATATTTATATCAACGAAATGTAAATTCCAGTTTTCACCTTCTTGTTTGTGATCTGTTGCTATTTTAATGCCGTTATAATCTTTATAGTTTTCAAATGTTGTAGTCAGTGAAGGTTTTTCAGAATTCCCTCTTCTAAACACCCATTCTTGTATTAAATAGTTGTCATCGTAGAAGATGTCATATGCATCTCCTGGTGTGTATCCACCTTCATTTGAATAGGTTAAGCTTACCATATTTAATTCTTTTTTATGAATAGGTGATTTTGCTTTTTTAGGCTCTGATAATGTCGCCGAATTATCCCAAATCAACTGAAATGGTACTAATAACCAATACTTGTCATTAATAAAAGCTCTGTCAGTTTTAATATGTGTGCTATCCATTTTGCTTCTAACATATTCAACCGTTGCTCCATCTACCATCACCTTTATGCTATCTTCTTTTGGTTTCCATACCCAAGATCTCCCTCTTCCTTTTATAGTATCTCTATTTACTTTAAAGGTAAAATTAACTTCAGAGACGTTTTTCCAGTTTTCAAAGCCATGAGCATTCGCGATTTTTTCGGCAATGGTTAATTCTTTTGTTTCTTCTATTGCTGGTGTTTCTGACTTATCAGACTTACATGCTGAAACCAGTAATAAACAAATCAATCCAAGGTATAATGACTTCATATTAAAAAGTTGTTTTAAATTACATGCAAAATTAACCATCGATGGAAGAGAACGCTAACTATTTTGAAGTAAATAAAAAGACTTGGAACAAAAAGGTAGGTATACATGCGGAGAGTGAAATGTATAAAATGGAGGCTTTTAAATCAGGCGAAACATCTTTAATGCCTTATGAGTTGAAAGCTTTAAATAATGTAAAAGGGAAGTCGTTATTGCATTTACAATGTCATTTTGGGCAAGACACTTTGAGTTGGAGTCGGATGGGAGCGAAGGCAGTTGGTGTGGATTTGAGTGATGAAGGTGTAAAGTTGGCGAAACAACTAAATAACGAATTACAACTTGATGCCGAGTTTGTATGCTGTAATGTTTTAGACACCTCTAAGCATGTTTCTGAAATGTTTGATATTGTATTTACGAGTTACGGAACTATTGGTTGGTTACCAGATTTAAAACCTTGGGCAAAAATGATTTCTGAACGACTTAAAGTTGGTGGAACGTTTTATATTGTTGAATTTCATCCAATTTTGTGGATGTTTGATTATGTAGATGGGCAATCAAAAATGAAATATCATTATAGCCAAGATGAGGTGATTTATGACGAGTATCAAGGTACTTATGCTAAACAATCCTCAAAAATGGTGAGTAAGGAATATGGTTGGAATCATGGACTTTCTGAAGTTGTAAATTCACTTATAGAAGCCGGATTGCAAATAGACTACCTTAATGAGTATGATGAAAGCCCTTATGATGTATTTCCAGATTTAATTAAGTTAGAATCGGGATTGTATAAAATGAAAGACCAATTATTTCCTATGATATTTGAATTAAAAGCTACAAAAATTTAGTTCTCAATACAATTTAGATATTTTGATAAATTCAGAATATCTAAACCATTTGAACTGACATACTAATGTTTTTCATCTTCCTTCAACAACTCAGGAAACTTAGCTTTAAATTTATTCAATCTAGGAATAGACACATTTCTAATATAACCTTGGTTAGGATGTAAACGCTCATAATTTTGATGATAATCTTCACCTACCCAAAACTTTTGAAATGGATAGACTTCAGCTGCAATTGAAGCACCTAATTCTTTTGCTAACGCTATTTTTTTATCTTCTATAGCTTTCTTTTGAGCATCATCTTGATAAAAGATGATAGAGCGATATTGAGACCCTCTGTCTGGTCCTTGACCATTAACTTGAGTCGGGTTTTGTGAGCCAAAATATACATCTACCAAAGTAGCAAAGGTCACCACTTCTGGATCGTATATAACTTCTACGGCTTCTGCATGACCGGTTTTACCAGTATTACTAGCTTCGTAGGTTGGGTTTTCTGTGTGGCCACCAGAATAGCCATTTATAACTTCTTCTACACCTTTTACACTCTCATAAACGGCTTCTACACACCAAAAGCATCCACTTGCAAAATAGGCTCTCGCTTTACCGTCTTTTAATGCTACAACAACTGGCTCTGCATCTATAATAGCTTGTTGTTTCTCATTGACTTGCGCTGAGTTATGACAACTAAAAAATAAGCTTATACTTAAAATATAGAGTAACTTCTTCATGATTGTATTTTTCTAATAGACGTATAAAGTTACAATTCCTTATATCTAAATGTTTTAAAGTTTTATTAAAAAAAAAAGCCCTTGCAATTTGCAAAGGCTTTATAACTCTATATTGTATTAATTATTTACTAAGCTTAGCAAACAATTTTTTCATTTTTACTTTTTCTTGTTCAGCTAATTCTGCGTCAACTAAGATACGTCCACTATGCTCATCAGTAATTACTTTCTTACGAGAAGCAATTTCTACTTGTACTTGTGGTGGAATTGTAAAGAAAGAACCACCTGAAGCTCCACGCTCAATAGCAACAACAGCTAAACCATTTTTAACGTTGTTTCTAATTCTGTGGTATGCATTTACTAAACGGTCGTCAATTTTCTTTTGGAAATCAAGAGATTTACTGTTAAGTGCTTCTTCTTCTTTTTCAGTTTCCTTTAAGATTGCGTTAAGTTCACCTTTTTTATGTTTAAGGTGCGCGGTACGGTCTTTTAAACGGTCTTTTGTTTCAGAAATAACTTCTTTTTTCTGATCAATCTGCACTTTATATTCTTTGATGTGCTTTTCAGCTAATTGAATTTCTAATTCCTGAAATTCAACTTCTTTAGTCAATGAGTTGTATTCTCTGTTATTTCTAACATTTTTTTGTTGCTCACTGTACTTTTTGATTAAAGCTTTAGCTTCTTCAATTAAGTTCTTTTTTCCTTTAATTCCATCGTCAATAATAGAAAGGTTATCATTTAGCTTTTCCATTCTAGTGTTAAGTCCTTCAACCTCGTCTTCTAGATCTCTAACTTCTAAAGGAAGCTCACCTCTGACATTTCTTATTTCGTCTACTCTAGAGTCAATTAATTGTAAATCGTAT